>WNGL01002293.1_pt1 | contig 27046 bp, 27 predicted proteins | sample 5400591 | NCBI WGS metagenome assembly WNGL01 (sample SAMN13153377, study PRJNA577476) | soil metagenome | isolation source: 80 cm soil or saprolite under Garry oak tree replicate 1 | place: USA:California | collected 2016-06-15 | reverse complement strand
GGATCCATATCGACTACAAGGGCAACGTGTGGGTGGGTGGAAACAATTGTCCGACCGCCGGCCTCGCCGGGCTCAAGCCGGTCGCCGATGACGCCTATCTGAAGTTTACGCCGGACGGCAAGTTCCTGCTGCAAATCGGCAAGAGCAACCAAAGCAAGGGCGATGCCGACACGAGCAACGTGCACCGTGCGGCGGACGCGTGGGTCCATCAGCCGACCAACGAGGTGTTCGTGGCCGACGGCTACGGCAATCACCGTGTCGTCGTCTTCGATGCGGATAGCGGCGCATTCAAGCGGACGTGGGGCGCCTTCGGCAACAAGCCGGGAGGTGTAGACAACTGCGCGATCGTGGCTCCGAAGACCTTCCCGGATCCGCAAGGTCCAAAGGATTTCAACGTCGTGCATGCCATTCGCGTGGCCAAGGATGGGACCGTGTACGTGGCCGATCGGGAAAACCGGCGCGTCCAGGTGTTCGCGAATGACGGCAAGTACGTGAAGCAACTGATCAAAACCGATGCGCCGTTTGCACGGGATCTGGCCTTTTCCCCGGACGCCGATCAGCAGTTTCTGTACGTTGGCGCCGACAAAGGCATTGCGGTCGTCGATCGCAAGACGCTCGATGTCGTAGGGCAGATCCAGACCCCGGGCCAGATCGGACCCGGCCATCACATCCAGACCGATTCGAAAGGCAATATCTATATCGCGCAGACCAGCGCCGGCATGCAGAAGCTGGTGTTCAAAGGGATGTCGACGGCAAGCCGATAGCAACAGGCGTAGCCCGGATGAAGCGTTAGCGACATCCGGGCCCGCCCACGAACGGTCGATGACTGGCGAAACTTGGTTTTCGGCGGGACATTCGTGCGGGCGTCGTCGACACGGCGATCCCGGATTTCGCTAACGCTTCATCCGGGCTACAGCTTGGTACAAGGGAGGACGACATGCAAGCAATGCGGCATCCCAGAGTCGATCTGCGAACTAAGGGGGCCATTGGCATCGCGGCTGTTGTGCTTTTCGCCCTGCCGGTCCTCGCGCAGTCACCGGCCGGCATCCCTGGCGTCGTGGCGCCGGGCGTCGAGCCCGAGCTGGTCCAGGAGGGATTCACCTTCACCGAGGGGCCGGTCGGCACGGCCGACGGCGGACTTTACTTCTCCGACATCCGCGTCAGTCGAACCTTCCATCTCGATCCAGGCGGGAAGATCACCGTGGTCCGCGAGCAGACCAATGGCGCCAATGGCCTCGCGCTGACCCGGGACGGAGAGTTGCTGTTCGCGGAAGGCGATGGCAAACGGATCAGCAAGCGAAGCCGCGACGGCGCGGTCACGACGGTCACCGACGGCTTCGATGGCAAGCCGTTCCTCGCCCCGAACGATCTGATCTTGGATGCCAAGGGCGGCATCTACTTCACCGACCCCGGCCCGCGCCCGGTAGTGCCCGGCCGCCCGACCTACGTGTTCTATCTGGCGGCCGGCGCCAAGCAGCCGATCATCGTCGACGACAAAGTCCCCCGGCCGAACGGGCTCACGCTCACGCGCGATGGCCGCACCCTCATCGTCGACGACACCATCGGCCCCACGGTTTACGCCTATGACGTTCAGGGCGACGGCACGGTCAAGAACAAGCGGCCCTTCGCCCAGCTACAGGACATCGCCGCTGGCCAGGAGAGCGGCGCGGATGGCATGGCGCTCGATCGCGAGGATCGGGTCTACATCACGACCGTCGCGGGTGTTCAGGTCTTCGATGCCGCCGGCAAGTATCTTGGCAAGATCAGATCGGCGCGCCAGGGCGCGAACGTGGCGTTCGCCGGACCGGACAAGCGAACGCTTTATATCACCGCCCGCGAAGGCCTCTATCGCCTGAGGATGCTGGCGCAAGGACCCGACCGGCTCGGCAAGTGAGCACCTCGCCCGGATGAAATGTGAGCCGAATCCGCAGGCAAGCGCATTTGAACGCTGGGCCATCGGCGCCGTCGGCCGCAATATTGGTTCGGCCGCGGCGCAGCCCGCATCGTCCGGGAACAGCTACGAAATCTTGTGCAGCCAGAGGGAGATCTGCGATGCGTTATCTGCTCGGAATGTCGATGACTTGCGCGATCTTGAGCTTTGCGGCCTGGCAGGCGAGTGGGCAGCAACCGCAGAACCGATTTCCTCTCGCCGCTCCGGCCGGGACCGACAGCAATGCCCGGCAGGTCGCGCCGCCCGGAGCGGTGAATCAGGGTCCCTACGATATCTCGACCTGGAAGTACGGAAACGCCTTCCAGTCACCCCCGGGGACCAAGATTTGGAATCCGGCCAAGATCAAGCTGATGCAAGGCGGCAAGCTCACCGGCGGCACTGTCTACGGCGTGGCCGATCCGACCACCTATTGCGCCATGGCGAATGCGGGTTACGACTTCACCTGGACCGAGATGCAGCACTCGACCTCATCCTGGAACGACGTTGCACGTGCCTGGCGGCAATGCCCGAATGCCAAGGCGGTCCCGGGTGCCCGCCGGCGCGCTGGTGCTGTTCGTGCCGACCGTCGACACGGTCGAGGAAGCGCGGGAAGCCGTGAACTGGGCCTACTTCCCACCACTCGGCAGGCGCAGCCTGGGCGGCGGCCAGGCCTACGATCCGAACATGTGGGGCAGCGTTCCAGGCGGCTACCGCAACACGATCAATGACAATCTCGTCCTGATCCTGATGATCGAGACGCTCGAAGGTCTCAAGAACGCGGACGAGATCGCCAAGGTTCCGGGCGTCACCGCTATTTTTGCGGCGAGCAGCGACCTCGGCAATTTCTCCGGTTACAGGCAGGGTGATCCGGACTACGAGCGTGCGATCAACATCGTCCATGACGCTGCGATCAAGGCCGGCAAGAAGCTCTGCGGCCCGCTCGCTTGGAGGGAACGGCCGGACTTCACCTGCTTCCAGGCGGGCAACGAGATGGCTCAGATCGCGCGCGGCGTGCGAGTTGAACTCGGCGATCTGGCCAATACGCAGGGGAAACCCGAAATCGGACCGTTTGCCGCAAAGTGACGGTGCTCGGACGGCTTGCGCCGAAGCTTGCCGACGCGAAGGCGTCCGCTACACCTGTCGATTTTCCGGCAGGTGGATTGGCTGGGGGCGCACATCGTCCGTGTTGCCATCAAGGCCGCAAAGACGCATCCTCGCCCTTGGAATGCCGCTCATCTGGGGCTTGCCCGCCGTTGCGTGGGCGCCGGCCTCGCTCCGTTGCCCGCCGATCGGTCAGGTCATTGAGGGCCCTGAATACTTGCCCAACCGAATGAATCGCAGGGAGGCATCGATGCGCCGAGTGAAGAGGATCGCGTCTTATCTGTTCGCCGTGGCGTCACTTTTCCTGGCGGCGGCCAGCTCCTCGGAGGTCAAGAGCCAGAGCGCCACAACGGTGTTCGAAGGGGCCCGCCTCATCACCGGAGACGGCAACACCATCGAGAACTCCGCTTTCATCGTCGAGAACAACCGGTTCACTGCCGTCGGCCGACGGGTTGATGTGCAGGTTCCGCCTGGGGCGGCGCGCGTCGACCTCACCGGCAAGACCGTGATGCCGACGATGATCGATCTTCACGGCCACTTCGGGTTCCAGAATGTGGCGCAAGGCACCATGTCGAAGGAGACTTTCACGCGCGAAAATCTCATCGATCACATGCAACGGCTCGCCTACCACGGCGTCGGCGCGGCGGTCGGCGTCGGCGATCTGGTCGACCGTTCCGACATGAAAGGCGGCCGCACCGGTTGGGGCGATGTGCCGTTGCGGTTGCGCGACGAGGTCGTCCCGGGTGCGGCGCTGTTCAAGACCGCGGGCGCGGGCATGTCTTGGCCGGGAGCGGGCGCGCAGGGGCACCCGTCTCGGGCCGACGTGATGTATCCGGTCACGACGGTCGATGAGGTGCGCGCGGCGGTTGCGGATTATGTCCGTACGAAGCCCGAATTCATCAAAATCTGGGTCGACGACCGAGACGGGCGCGTGAAGACGCTGACGCCGCCGCTCTATCGAGCGATCGTCGAAGAGGCGCACAAGTTCAATGTCCCGGTCGGAGTGCACAACGTCAAATTGGCCGATGCCAAGGAGCTGTTGCGCGCCGGGGTCGAGGGCTGGCTGCACGTACCGGTTCGCCAGGGCGCCGCCGTCGACGACGAAGTCATCGCGATCGTCAAGGATCGAATTGCCAGGAACTTTTACCCGACCATGTGGGTCACGCCGGGCCTGCAGACCGCCTGGATGAATTCTCGGGGCGAGCATCCGGCTTGGCTCGACGACCCGCTGCTGAAGGAGACTTATTCGGCCCGCGACATCCAGGAGTACTGGGGCGATCCGCTGATGAAGTTGACGCCGGCAGCGGTCGAGCGCGCCCGCAAGGCCCTCGCTGATGACGGCGCCAACATGATGAAGCTCCGCGCGGCCGGAATGAAGGTCGTGATGGGGACCGACACCGGGCAGACCCGGTTCCTGATCGGCTATTTCAACCACATGGCGATCGAAAGCTATGTCGCGATGGGCATGACACCGACCGAGGCGATTGTCGCGTCGACGCGGGATTCGGCCGAGATCGCGAAGGTCAACAGCGGGATGGTGGCGCCGGGCAGGAGCGCCGACTTCACCGTGCTCGACGCCAATCCACTCGAGAACATCGCCAACACGCGGCGAATCAACAAGGTCTACCTGCGCGGACAGGAAGTCCCCCGCGCCGCGATGGCGGCCAAGTGGCAGGCGCAGTTCCGCCGCACGGCATCGACGCGCTAGCAAGCGTCCCGCTGTTATCTTGGGGGAACGTCGTGGCGGCGCTAGCCATGGCCGGCACTGCGGCTCTATGAACGGCTCGTCCCTCGATTACGATGCGCCTATGAGCTTCTCCCAGAAATTATCGGGAACGCTCGCGACAACCCACGTAAACCCGCGCGAGAAGAGTCCCGCCATCACCACGAAGGTGAGGATTCCAAACGTGGTGACAACCATCGTCCAGAACGCGGCCGCAATTCTTCCGAAGGCTTCCAAGCCGCGTTTGAACATGACAACGAGAATTGCAGCGAGAATGGCGATCGCGATCACCCCGAAAGCGATCTTCCACGTCGGCAAATTTCCCCACGACATGCTGAACGCGGAAGCGATCTGCGACCAAGACCAGACCCACAGCGCCTCAACGGTCTTCACGACCCATGTGAGGCCCTGCAGAATGAGCTGCAACAGCTGATGGATTGCCTCATTCATGGCCATCTCCTATGGGAAATATTCCTATATCGACGCCTGTTGGCTCCCAAATAGAAACGGTCCTGTGGCCGTTTCAGTTCCCTCGACCACACTTGGGCCCAGGGCTCGAACAGCGAGAATTGTGTGCCTTTTCCAGAGACACTTATGAACGGCGTTAATGTGCGCGTCAGACCCAATCAGTAGCGCGTTGGGTGGCACCCTCCCGGCTCAAGGAGAAAACGAATGGCACTCGACAAGGAGGCCGCAAAAAAGGTCTTGGCTCAGATCGACCGCGACGAGCTGGCGCAGCTCGGCTGCGACCTGACGAGCATTCCGAGCCCGACCGGCCAGGAGAAAGCGATCGCGGAATTCATTCTGGCTTGGTTCGAAACCCACGGGCTCAAAGCCGTACGCCAGGATGTCGAGGTCGACCGCCCCAATGCCGTGGGCATCCTCAAGGGCGACGGCACCGGGCTCAGTCTCGGTTTCAATGGCCACACCGACACGAGCTTCACCGGAACCAGCGAAGATCTGCGCATGGTGGCCAACATCGAGCCGGAAGCGGAGCTCAAAGGCCGCATCGTCGGCAACAAGGTCCAGGGCCTCGGGATTTCGAACATGAAGGGCGGCGTGGCCGCTTTCATGATGGCTGGCAAAGCTTTGAAGAAGAGCGGCATCAAACTCAAGGGCGATGTGATCCTTGCAGCGGTCGTAGGCGAAATTTCCCGCACCCCCATCGGTCCCTGGCAAGGACAAGAATATCGCGGCGAAGGTGCCGGCACGCGCCATCTTTTGACCCATGGCCTGCACTCCGACTACGCGGTCGTGTGCGACGGCTCGGACCTGAATATCGTCTGGACCCAGACCGGCGTCGTGCAGGCCAAGATCACGACCTTCGGCAAGGCCGAAGCCGCCTGGGGAACCAAGCGTTCGGCCTACCCGATGGAAAAAATGAACGCGATCGTGAAAATGACCAAGATCATCGACGCGCTGGAGCGCTGGGGGGCAGAGTTCGAAGAGAAATATATCTACAGTTCCCCGACCGGGGCGCTGTTTCCCAAGGTCAACATCGGCGCCATCGAAGGCGGCGCGCCTTATCGACCGAATTATTTCCCCGGCGTCTGCTCGATCTATGTCGACGTTCGCATGCCCCCGCAGGTGCGACCGCTCGCGATCAAGCACGAATTGGAGCAGGCCCTCAACCAGCTCGGCCTCGATTACGAGCTGGACCTCTACAAATCGCTCCTCGGCTACGAGGGCAAGAACGTCGAGCCATTGGTCCAATCGGCGGAAGAAATTTATCTGCATCTCTTCGGTGAAAAGATCAAACCGGAAGCGCCCGACCGCGCCAGCATCTGGACCGATACCAACGTCTACAACGAGCTTGGAATACCTGCCATCAAGATCGGCCCGCGTGGCCGGCGCATCAGCGCCAGAAACGAAGAAATCGACATCGATGTGATGGTGAAGGCCGCCCAGCTCTACGCGCTCATGGCGTTGGATATTTGCAGCCGGAACAGGGCGCCTGGGCGGTAAATGACGAATGCCCTTGAGCGAGAATACTTCAGTCCCGCGACCAAAGCATCACCTCTCCAATCTCGCGCCGGCCCGACAAGTGCATGGCCGCCAAGGCTTTTCGGTATCTCGCCGGTCCCACCCGGGATCAATGTGTCAGTACGCCTGGCTGATTTACCGCGCGCATTCACGGCAACAATATGGGGGTGCACAACAAGAAGGTGTGACAGGAGACACGGCCATGTTCACCAAGACCATGATCGCCATTTCCGCGGCGCTCGCCCTTGCTCCCGTATTCGGAGCTTCGGCGCAGGCGCAGACGGCGTCTACGGCGTGGACACAGGACATCGAGGTCGGCACCGCCCTGATCTGCGACACCCAGCGGCAGGTGGAGCGGCTGGTATCGCTCATGCACGGCGACGCGCAGAAGGCTCTCAGCGCTGTCAATACCGAGGAGAAAGACCCGACCGCTTGTGGCATGGCCAGCCTGGCCTTTCTGCGCGGATCGAGCCTCGCCACGATCAGGACCAAGGACGAGACTTTTCAGATCGTCGAAATCCTGGTCATCGGTCTCGTTACCCAAACGGGCGTGCGGGCCGTTGCCCCCAACATCTACATCTCGCTGTTCAAGGTCGAAGAGCGGAGCACGTGAACCACGGCGTCGACGATCTGGTCGACATCGGCGCCTCGTGCCTCTGCCTCAGGCGGGTGGGTCCAAGCCCTTGATCTTGAAGACCGCGGCGGCGGCGGGTGCGGTGAGGAACCTGATCAGCGCCTTGGCGGTGTCCGGTTGCTTGGCGCCGGCGCCGACGGCGGCCGAAAACACGGTATAGAGCTGGATATCAGGCGGCAGCGGGCCGACCAGGTCGGCGCCCGCATAGGGAAGGATTTCGCTGATCTGCGTCATGCCGATTTCGGCCTCGCCGTTGGCAATGGCGTGGGCGGCGGGGTTTTCGGGCGGGAGGAGCTTCGTCTTGGCCTTCAGCTCATCGGCGATCCCGAGGCGCGCAAGGAGGGTCTTCAGATAAATGCCGGTCCCGCCCTGCTCGACATAGGCGATCGATTTTGCAGCGAGGAGCGCGCGCTTGAACGCCTCGGTCGTGCTGATGTCGGGCCTTGGCGCGCCTTTCTTGACCGCAACACCCGCGCCCGAGCGCGCGAGGTCGGCACGAGTCGCGGCGGCGAGCTTGCCTTGCTTGATCAGGTCGTCGATCGCGGCCGTGGTGAGGATCGCGAGGTCGAAAGCTTCACCCTTCTCGATCCGGCCCTTCAACGGGACCGCCGCGCCAAAGGTGATGACGAGCTTGTGCTCGGTCGACTTTTCGAACTGCGGCCCGAGCTCTTCCAACACGGTCTTCACCGCGTTCGAGCTGATGACCTTGATCTCGGCGGCGCTCGCGCGGCCTCCCGAAGCCAACATGATTGCGAGTCCGATCGCCGCGGCGGTCACCGAATAGCTCCTCATTGCATGTCCTCCCGTTCCAGCTGTTGTGTCGGCGGCCTGGTCTCTTGTGCTCTGCGTGCCGCTCGAGGTCTTGTGCGACCGATCAATGCGGTCGGCGCCAGGATAGCACTTGGGGAATCCGAAATCCGCTGAAAATCGGCGACTGTCGCAACGTGACGAATCTGCCCCCATGCTGCGGCCGAGCGGTTCACTCCACTGCCATCACCGCTCCGCTGCGCAGCATCACGATCCGCCGGCCGAGGCGGCGCAGCAAATCGGATTCCGGATCGGCGCCGTCTGGACGGTGGCCGCCGAGATGCGCGTAGAACTTGGCGGAAATCAGCAAGCCCTGATCCGCGCGCGGTCTGGCGCCAAGCGCAGCCGCCATCAGCGTGAGCGCTTCCGCCATGATGGCGCGCCGGCTGCCAGCAGCCGAGATGGGCCGGAAGACAGCGGCCTTCGCATCCGCGTTCCTGCCGAGCTCGGTCTCGCGCATGAAGCGGCTGGTGTCGTCGATCCAAGTCGCGTCCGGTACCACGCCGGGCTTGAGGAATAGGAGCCATGGCGCGCGCGCCAAAGCGGCCGCCGCCTTGAGCCGCGCGCCGAGGGGCGCCGGGGTCACCAGGAAGCGGCAGCCGGCGGCTTCCGCGATCTTGGCGGTCGAGTCGTGCGAGCCCGCGTCCGCCACGAGCACCTCCTGGACCACACTGGCCATGGCGCCCTGGACGAGCGCCGCCAGCGTCGGCACCAACAGACGCTCCGATTCGTCGGTCGCGATGATGACGCTCAGCATGAAAGCCCCGGGCGGGTCCCGCCAACCTGAACCTATGCGCAATCAAGGCATTGTCTTCATAGGAAAATTCGGGCCCGGGAGGGTATGCCGAGCGTTTGTTCTTGATTTGTTCCTAGCGCTAGACTACATCTATTGCGCCATGGCCCGTTCTTCGACAGCCCTCAGACGCCCGTCGGCGCCCAAGTCCTCCGCGCCGACGGGCGGCTTTGCGCGCGGCAGTGAGCCGAAACCGCCGCAAGCAAAGCGCCCGGCCGCCGTCGACCTGGAAACTCCGCCCGCGGCCGAGGCCATGGTCGAGGTCGAGCGTCGGCGCGGCCGCGGGGCGCAGTCGAATGCATCGGGCCGCTACGAGCCGGTCGCGCGGGTCAAGTTCGATGACGGGTGGCAGAACCTCGAGGAGCTGCCCCCGTTCAAGACCACGGTGTCGGTCGATGCAACGCGCAGAATCATCGCCCGCAACGAGTCGCCCGACCTTTCCTTCGACCGCTCGATCAACCCCTACCGCGGCTGCGAGCACGGCTGCATCTACTGCTACGCGCGGCCGACCCATGCCTATCTCGGGCTCTCGCCCGGGCTTGATTTCGAATCGAAGCTGTTCGCAAAACCGCAGGCGGCAGAGCTGCTCGAGCGCGAGCTCGCCGCGCCCAACTACTCGCCGCGGACGATCGCGATCGGGACCAATACCGATCCCTACCAGCCGATCGAGAAGCAATATCAGATCATGCGGCGCATTCTCGAAGTGCTCGACCGCTTCGGCCATCCGGTCGGGATCGTCACCAAATCGGCGCTGGTGCTGCGCGACCTCGACATCCTCGCGCGCATGGCCAGGCGCAACCTGGCCAAGGTCGCGCTCTCGGTGACCACGCTCGATCCGAAGCTCGCCCGGGTGATGGAGCCGCGCGCGGCGACGCCGCCGCGCAGGCTCGAGGCGCTGCGCCAGCTCACGGAAGCGGGCGTGCCCACCTCGGTGATGGTTGCGCCCATTATCCCCGCCATCAACGACGCCGAGATCGAGCGCATCCTCGAAGCCGCCGCCGCGCTCGGAGTGAAGGAGGCGGGTTATGTGCTGCTGCGGCTGCCGCTCGAAGTACGCGACCTGTTTCGCGAATGGCTGATGGCGAATTTTCCCGACCGCTACCGCCACGTGTTCAAGCTCGTCCGCGATATGCGCGGCGGCAAGGATTACGACTCGAAGTGGGGAGAGCGCATGACCGGCGCAGGCCCGATCGCCTGGATGATCGGCCGGCGCTTCGAGGCCGCCTGCGAGAAGCTCGATATCAACAAGTCGCGCACCAAACTTACGACCGAGCATTTCTCGCCGCCGCGCCCGCAATCCAGGCAGCTGAGCCTGTTTTGAGCGCAGGCATGGCAAGGCGCGGCCCTTGTCGCGGCCCGCGCGAGGGTTCGCTGGGCGCTTCTGCCCAGCCTGCGGTTGCGATGAGCCGGCAGATTTCCCCGCCTTCCCCAGGGCGGCGGCGATTGACTATCGCCGCGACCTGCGCACCATCGCGGAATGAGTCGCAGCGAAGCCCGCCCCGTGCGCCTGCCCCTGGGCGAAGAGGACATCCGCCCCACCTTCCGCCGTGAGCGCGCGGCGATGAAACGGGGCGTCTGGCCAGTCGCGGGCTGCGACGAGGCCGGGCGCGGGCCGCTCGCCGGGCCGGTGGTGGCGGCGGCGGTGGTCCTCGACCCCAAGCACGTCCCGCGCGGGCTCGACGATTCCAAGAAGCTCGATCCTCCGACGCGCGAGAAGCTCTACGCCAAAATTTGCGCCAGCGCCGAGGTTGCGGTCGCCTTCGCGCCGCCAGCGCGCATCGATCGCGACAATATCTTGCGCGCCTCGCTCTGGGCGCTCGCGCGCGCGGTCGCGGCGCTGCCGGTCAAGCCTCGGCTGGTCTTCGTCGACGGGCGGGACCGGATCGATGTCGCTTGCGACTGCGAGGCGGTGGTGAGCGGCGACGCCATCATCGCCTCGGTCGCCGCCGCCTCGATCGTCGCCAAGGTCACGCGCGACCGGCTGATGGCGCGGCTCGCGCTTGCGCATCCCGGCTACGGTTTCGAGCGCCACATGGGCTATAGCGTGCCTGAGCATTTCAACGCGTTGGCGCGGCTCGGGCCGACGATCCACCACCGCCGTTCCTTTGCGCCCGTGGCTGCGAGCTACGGCGTTTTGCTCGCGGAGACGGACGAAATCCCGCCGGGCGTGTTGCCTCTCTAGGGGCGGAGCCTTATCTCTGCCCCTCGCGTCCGCTAACGAGCGCGCGGGTTGATGCTGTACGTCTCCATCTTCGTCGAGTTGCTGCGCGCGCGCCCGGCGCTGGCGATGTGGATCGCCGCGGTGGCGCAGGCGGCGCTGTGGACGCTGGTGCCGGCGCTGTTCTATGCCGGGCCGCCCGGGGACGTGCCGGCCGTGCTCGCAATCGGGCATGAATTCCAGCTCGGCACTTTTCTCGGGCCCCCGCTCGCCTTTTGGCTCGCCGAGATCGTGTTCGATCTCGGCGGCCACAGTCTCTTTGGCATTTACGTTCTCTCGCAAGTCTGCGTGGTGGTGACCTATTGGGCGGTGTTCGCGCTGGGTCGCGCGATCGTGGGCGCGCAACATGCAGCGCTCGCGGTGCTGCTGATGGTCGGCATTTCGACCTTCACGGTGCCGACGCCGGACTTCGGCCCTGTCACCCTCACGATGCCGCTGTGGGCGATCATCCTGCTGCATTACTGGCGCGCGGTCGGCGAGGGCCGGCGCGGCTACTGGGTCGCGATCGCGGTCGAGATCGGGCTCCTCCTGCTCACGACCTATGCCGGCCTCCTCCTGGTCGGCCTGCTCCTGGTGTTCACGCTCGCGAACAAGCAGGCGCGCGCAACGCTCGCCTCGACCGATCCGTGGTTTGCCGGCGTCGTCGCCGTCATCGTGATGTTCCCGCATCTCATTTGGCTCGCAGGCTCGGGCGAGGGCATCCTCCCGGTCCTCGGCCGCCTGCGCAGCCCGGAATCGGTTGTCGACAATTTCGGCGCCTGGCTCAAGCAGATGGCGCTCATCCTCGGTGCCCATGCCGGGCTCGTCGTGCTGGTGGCGCTGGTGGCCGGCTGGCCGTGGGCCCGGCAGGACCGGTCGCCCGTGATCGTGCGTCCCGCGGTCGGCGCGCTAGGCCGCCACTTCGTCTATTTCTTCGCAGTCGTGCCGGTGTTTGCCGCAACTTTCTTCGCCGTACTGATCGGGTTGTCCGGGCCGGTCGGCGGCATCGCACCGTTGGTCATCCTCTCCGGGCTTGCCGTGATTGTTGCCGCCGGCGACAGCATCGAGCTCGCCCACCAGCACGTCGTCATTTCCGCCTGGTTCGGCCTGTTGTGCGTTCCCCCGGTCATGGCCATCGTCGCGCTCATTGCGCTGCCATGGCTCGCGGTCGACCTCAGCGTCAACCTGCCGGTCAACACGATGGCGCCGTTCTTCGCCGACAGCTTCCAGCGCCGGGTCGGCTCGGCCTTGCCGATCGTGGCGGGCGAGCCGCGCACCGCAGCGCTCCTCGCGCTCGCCGCGCCGAGCCGTCCAAGCCTCTTCCTCGACGCCGCGCCCGAACGCTCGCCATGGGTGACCATGACCGACATCAAGACGAGGGGCGCGATCCTGGTCTGGCCGACGACCGACACCGCCGGAACGCCGCCCGCGGACATCAAGGAGCACTTCCCGGATCTTGTTCCCGAAGTCCCGCGCGCCTTCGAACGGCCGGTGCAGGGGCAGCTTCCGCTGCTGCGCATCGGCTGGGCGGTGATCCGGCCGCAGCCGGACGACAGATGACGGACGACGGAGCAGACACTCTGTCCTCTGTCCTCTGTCGTCTGTCCTCCGTCTTCCGTCTTCCATCAGTGGTAGCTCTCGCCCTCGCGGACCTTGCCGCGGAAGAGCCAATAGATGAACACGACATAGCCGAAGATGATCGGCAGGAGCGCGAGCGTGCCGATCAGCATGAAGCTCTGGCTCGCGGGCGCGGCCGCGGTCTGCCAGATGGTGAGCGAGGGCGGGACGAGATAGGGAAAGACCGAGATCACGAGGCCGAGATAGCCGAACAGGAAGAGCGCGATCGCGGCCAGGAAGGGCAGCGCCTCGCGTCCCTGATCGAGCCAGCGCCAGGCGGCGAAAGCGGTCAGCGCGCACAGGAGCGGCACCGGCCACAGATAGAAGATGTTGGGCGTCGAGAACCAGCGTTCGGCGATGCGCTCGAAGGCGAGCGGAGTCCACAGGCTCACGAGTGCCATGAAACCGAGCACCGCGAGCAAGAGCATCTTCGCCTGGGCGCGGGCGCGCTGCGCGAGCGGACCTTCGGTCTTCATCACCAGCCAGGTGGCGCCGAGCAGTGCATAGCCCGCGAGCACGCCGAAGCCGCAGAGGGCGGAAAACGGCGTCGCCCAGTCGAAGGCGCTGCCGGCATAACTACCGTTCTCGACCCGGATGCCCTGGATCAGGGCGCCGAGGATGATGCCCTGGCAGAATGCGGCGAGCGTCGAGCCGGCGGCAAAGGCGAGATTCCAATAGCGCTTGCTGGTCGCCGCGACGCCGCGAAACTCGAAGGCGACGCCGCGGAAAACGAGCGCGAGCAGCATCACGATCACCGGCAGGTAGAGCGCCGACATGATCACCGCATAGGCCTGCGGAAAGGCGACCCAGAGGCCGCCACCGCCGAGCACGAGCCAAGTCTCGTTGCCGTCCCAGAACGGGGCGATCGAGCGGATCATCTGGTCGCGCTCGCTCTCCTTCGTCGTGAGGCGGAACAGGATGCCGATGCCGAGATCGAAGCCGTCGAGGATGACGTACATGGCGACCGCGATGCCGATGACGCCGGCCCAGATCAGCGGCAGGTCCCAGTGCATGATCTTGTTCCCTGCTTAGGGGCCCTGAGCCTTCGAGACGCTCGCTCCCTGGAGGGGCCGGAGCGGATCTCACGGTGGGAAGGTCCGAAGGACCGTCTCGCTGCTCATCCGCCGCCCGCGACCGCCCCACGCCTGCCATCGTGGGCCGAAGACAATGGTCGCGCCGGAGCGCCCGATATTGCTGCCTCGACCGCGCGCCCCTGCGGGCCCTGCGCAATCAGCCGGTTGATGTAATAGATTCCCATCGCGAACACGATCCCGTAGACCGCGACGAACAGGGCGAGCGACGTCGCCATGGCCGGGGCCGAGACCGGCGAAACCGCGTCGGCGGTGCGCTTGAGGCCGTAAACGATCCACGGCTGGCGGCCGCTTTCGGTCACGATCCAGCCGGCGCCCACCGCGACGAAGCCGATCCACCAGCTCTGCGCCACCACCCGCAGATACCAGCCGGTCTCGAACAGCATGCCGCGCCAGAGGAGCCAGGCTCCGACCAGCGCCGCCGCGATCATGAACAAACCCACCCCGAGCATGATGCGAAAAGCGAAGAACACGGTCTTGACCGGCGGGCGGTCCTGCGCGGGAGCGTCCTTCAGTCCGGGAAAAAGGCCGTGCAGGCGGTGAGTCAGAATCAGCGAGGCGCCGCCGGGGATCGAAATCGCCATGCGGTTTCGCTCATTCTTCTCGTCGGGCCATGCGAAGACATGGAAGTCGCCGGGCTTGGCGCTGTCCCAGTGCGCCTCCATGGCGGCGACCTTGATCGGCTGATGCCTGAGCGTGTCGAGCCCGTGCAGGTCGCCGAGGAGAAGCTGCAGCGGCGCGAGCACGGCGAGGAGGCCCAGCGCCATGCGCATCATGGTGCGGGCCTGGTCGGGATGACGGTCGGCTAGGATATAACGCGCGCCGACCGAGAGCACCACGAAACCGGCGGTGAGATAGGACGCGTTGAGCATGTGGGCGAGGCGGTAGGGGAAGCTCGGATTGAAGATGATCGCCCACCAGTCCAGGGGATAGGCGATACCGTCCTTGATCTCGTGGCCCGTGGGCGTCTGCATCCAGGAATTCGCCGCCAGAATCCAGAACGTCGACATCGCCGTGCCGGCTGCGACCGCAATGGCGGAAAACACCTGCAGCCAGGGTGGCACGCGTCCCCAGCCGAAGAGCATCACGCCGAGGAAGGTCGCCTCGAGGAAGAAGGCGGTGAGCACCTCGTAGCCGATCAACGGGCCGACGACGTTGCCCGCGAAGACGGCAAAGCGGCTCCAATTGGTGCCGAACTGATAGGAGAGCACGATCCCCGACACGACACCCATCGCGAAGGAGACCGCGAAGATGCGGGTCCAGAATCGCGCGAGCCGCGCCAATCGCTCACGGCCGGTCGCGATCCACATCACCAGCAGGGTCGCGATATAGGCGGAGAGGCCGATGGTGAAGGTCGGAAAGATGATATGGAACGTGACCGTGAAGGCGAATTGCAGTCGGCCGATGAAGACCGGATCGAATTCCATCACAATGCTCCGCCGCTTGCAGCTAGACTAGCGCCTTCGGATGAATTGCCAAGGCCGCGCCGTGTTCCGGGGGTGCGGCAAAGCGGCCGAGAGATCGGGGCTGCGATCTTGTGTCCCGGGAGCAACGCAACAATCTTGGATCAGCGGCCCGCACCGGGCTACCGGTGGTGATGGCGCTCTACGCCAATTACCCGATCGCGCTCGCACCGGGCATGGGGCTCAACGCCTTCTTCGCTTTTACCGTGGTGCTGACCTACAAATATACGTGGCAGCAGGCACTGGCCGCGGTCTTCTGCTCGGGCGTGCTATTCTTTCTATGTTGCCTGCGTAATGACGCAGGGACTCGCCGAAATCGCCTGGGACGACATCACCGAATATGCGCCGGCGGTGGTCGCCGCCGTCACCATGCCGCTCACCTATTCGATCGCGACCGGCATCGGGCTCGGCTTCGTCACCTATGCGCTCGCAAAAATCATCGCCGGCAAGTTCGTCGAGGCGAAGCCGGCCGTGCTCGTGCTCGCCGCGCCGTTCGCGGTGAAGTTCGTGGTGGCTGGATAGGCAGGCGTTCCGGATTGCCGGAGCGAGCCCGACTGGCTACTCTGACGTTCGGAACACGGGTTCATTCAGGGAGTGCGGGTTTTGCGTGCGATGAGTCACAAGCTCCTGCTGACGCTCATTCTCAGTGTGATTGCGGCCAATGCTGCGGCTCGGGATGACCCGGCAAGCGAGGGCACTTTCTCCATCATTGCCCGCGATCCGGCGGCCGGCGAGCTCGGGATGGCAGTGCATTCCAAGGCCTTCGCCGTCGGCAGCCGGACCATCACCGCCAAAGGCGGTGTCGCCGTCATCGCGCATCAGGCGACCTCGAATCCGATGTACGGACAACTCGGCCTCGAACTCCTGCAGCGCGGGATGACCCCGCAGCAGGCGCTCGATTTCATGGTGCGCGGCGACGAGGGCCGCGAGAACCGGCAGGTCTCCATCCTCGACATGCAGGGACGCTCGGCATCCTGGACCGGCAAGGGCCCGCAAGACTGGAAAGGCCACCGGTGCGTGCCTGATTACTGCGTGCAGGGCAACATTCTGGCTGGGCCGCAGGTGTTGGATGGCATGACGCAGAGCTTCGAAGCGGCAGCCGGCCAGCCGCTTGCGGAACGCCTGCTCGCCGCGCTCGATGGCGGACAGGCGGCGGGAGGCGATCGGCGCGGCATGCAGGCGGCTGCGCTGATGATCGTCAAGCCGCTGGCGGGAGCGGCCGGCTTCAGCGACCGCGTCATCGACATCCGGGTCGACGATCACAGTGCGCCGATCATCGAGCTGCGTCGGGTTTTCAATGTTTTTCGCGCCGGCGAAAAAATGACCGATGCCTTTGCTCGCCTTCGATTCAACCAGCCTGGCGAGGCATTGCGCACGGCGCTCGCCGCCCGTGATCTGGCGCCCGAGAGCGATAATGTGTGGGTGGGCCTAGCCTATCTTTACCTGGCGATGGACCGCAAAACCGAGTGCTTCGAGGCCTTGCGCAAGGCGGTCGTGTTGAATCCGGCAAACAAGACACAATTGCCGAAAAATGCCAATTTCGACTCCATCCGGCTGGATCCGGAGTTCGTGAAAATTTTTGATTAAACCCGCGCCATGGGCGATTTCACCACAGGCCCGGCAGCAGGCGGTAGCGCACGCGCGCCGCGTAGTCGCGATAGCCGGGAAGCTCGTCCCGCAGCAGTCGGTCTTCGATGACCGTGCGCCAAAGAATGAGGGGGATCCACAACACCGCAATGAGGGTCGCGAGCCACGAGCCGAGCGCAATTCCGCTCGCGATCGAAAGCAGGATGGCTGCCGTGTAGCCGGGATGCCTCACCCAGCGGTAAGGGCCGATGTCGATCACGTGATGGCCTCGCTCCGACTGGATGCGTGGGATGGACGAAAAGAAGCGGTTGACGTGCATCGCCCAGATCAGCGCTGCATAGCCACCGGCGACGACCACGAGGCCCGCGGCCCGCAGCATCGGCGGGACCGAATCGCTCAAGTGCCATCGTCCGCGATCGAGCCCGGCGACGATCCAATGGATCAGCGGCAGGATCGGAAGGGCGTAATACGCCCAACCGAGGGGTTTGCCGCCCGGCCGCCTCCGCTCCTCGGCAAGCTCGGGATCGATGAGCAGGAGCCCGGCCGCGGTGGCCGCGGCACAGATGAAAAGATAGATCCAGAATTCGATGATGCCGACATCGCCCGCCGAAACAAACAGCACGACGGCGATCACCAAGATGGTCGCAGCCGAGGAGACGATCGCCCAGGGCGCCATGCTCATGACACTTCCGCTGCCAACGCCTTCTTGATCGCCAAGAAATCTCGCCAGGCGAGGCGCTTCTGCAGCGGCTGGCGCAGGAGATAGGCGGGATGCAGCGTCGCGATCGCGCGGATCTCGCGCGTGCCGGTGTGATATTTGAACCAGCGCCCGCGCGTCCTGGTGATGCCCTCCTTGGTCCCTAGCAGTGTCTGGGTCGACGGCTGTCCGAGGCAGACCAGCACGTCGGGGTTCGCAAGCTCGATCTGGCGCAGCGTGAAGGGGAGGCAGATGGCGGATTCCTGCGGCGTCGGCGTGCGGTTGCCGGGCGGACGCCAGGGGACGATGTTGGCGATATAGACCGAGGTCCGGTCGAGGCCGATCGCAGCCATCATGCGGTCGAGCAGCTTGCCCGAGCGGCCGACGAATGGAAGGCCTTCGATGTCCTCGTCGCGGCCGGGTGCCTCGCCGACGAACATCACTCGCGCCTGCGGATTGCCGTCGGCGAAGACGAGCTGGGTCGCGGTTGCCCGCAACGCGCAGCCCTCGAAGCGGTCGAGGATCGCGCGCAGCTCCGCGAGGCTAGCCGCGCTCCGTGCCGCCTCTCGGGCCGCCATGACTGCGGCCTCGGGCGAAACCGGAGCGGGCGGTATGCCGACCCCTCCCCCGTTGCGGGAGGGGGGCGGCTGCGAGCGCGGCGCCTGCCGAAAGCTCGTTGGCGCCCCGCGCGCGCTGTGTGTCGCTGCCTCCGCCGCAAGTGGGGAGGCCGGAGGCCCCTGTGGAGCGACAGCCTTTTCGTCCGCAAACCGGTCGACCGAACTCTCGCCGACCAGCGCATCGACGCCCGCCTCCAGGTAAAAGGCGAGCAGCTTGCGGGCGGCTTGGTTGCGATCGGAGGTCATGGAATCCACCGGGGTATTATCCAAGAGTCTATGCCATCGGCCAAAGCCATGAAACCATGCGCTCCGGTTATCCGTATTTGAAATGCCATGTTGAGCGGCAGGAGGGGCAGGTGAGCACCACCGCAGAGAAGCCACGGAGCGGCCGCAGGCGGGTGCGTTGGCTGGCGGGCGTCATCGCGCTCGTCGCGGTCGCTGCAGCTTACGCCTGCTATCCTCGCCAGGCCGACCTCACCAGCTTTGACCCGGAGGCGATGGCGCGGCTCGAAACGCTGATGTGGCGCCATTATTACGAGCAACGATACGTTGCCTTGTTCCGTGATCTTTATGACGTCTCGCGACGCGAATACCGATTTTCGCCGCTCGACAGCGTTCGGATCGCGGTCGCGGCAGCGGACGCGGCCAAAACCTTTCAGCCTTCCACCTCGCGTGATGAAGCCGAGGCTGCGCTGCCCTCCCTGGTCACCTATTTCCGTATCCTCTCGCAGGGGGCAAAAGTGTCGATCGACATCGAGGATGCCGCACGCACCGAGCTTGCCTGGTGGCAGGCGCGGCGCGAGGCGGCCACCCCGGAAGACTGCGGGCTGATCATCGCGCGCGTTTCGACGCTCGTATATGGGATCGACGGCGAAGACGTGCGCCGGGCAGGCGTCATCCGCGCGCAGGCGATGGCCTACCGCGACGCGCGCGGCAAGGACATCACCGAGGCCGATTGGGCGGCGATCAGCGACCGGCTCGGCTCGGCCTATGGCTTGCTTAAAAAGGCGCTATGGTCGCAGGCGCGATAGAAGCAGGGATCCGGGGGAGCCGATGAGCGCTCAGGAACTGCCCGCCCGCGAGGCGATGGAGTTCGACGTGGTGATCGTCGGCGCGGGTCCGGCAGGGCTCGCCGCGGCCATCCGCCTGAAGCAACAGGCGCCGGATGTCTCCGTCGTCGTGGTTGAGAAGGGATCCGAGGTTGGCGCGCACATCCTCTCCGGCGCGGTGATCGATCCGATCGGTCTCGACCGGCTCATTCCCGGGTGGCGCAACGAGGACGCGCCGATCAGGACCGAGGTGAGCGCCGACCGCTTCTACATGCTCGGCCCCTCGGGCGCGACCCGGCTGCCGAATTTTCTCATGCCGCCGCTGATGAGCAATCACGGCAACTTCGTCGTCTCGCTCGGCAATGTCTGCCGCTGGCTCGCGGTCAAGGCCGAGGCTCTCGGCGTCGAAATCTATCCGGGCTTTGCCGCCGCCGAAGTGTTGTTGGATGGCAACGGCGCGGTCGCGGGTATCGCGACCGGCGACATGGGCATCGCCAAGGACGGTCGCCGCAAGGATTCGTTCACCCGCGGAATGGAGCTGCGCGCGAAATACACGCTGTTCGCTGAAGGCGCGCGCGGCAGCCTGACGAAATACCTCAGCAAGCGCTTTGGACTTGAGGAGGGCGGCGCGCCGCAAAAATACGGCATCGGACTGAAGGAGCTGTGGCAGGTCGCGCCGGAGAAACACCGGTCCGGGCTCGTCCAGCACACTTTCGGCTGGCCGCTCGACAATCGCACCGGGGGCGGCTCGTTCCTCTACCACTTCGATGACAACCTGGTCTCGGTCGGCTTCGTGGTCCACCTCGATTACAGCAATCCCTATCTCTCGCCGTTCGAGGAATTCCAGCGCTTCAAGACCCATCCGCTGGTGCGGACGACCTTCGATGGCGGCAAGCGGCTCGTTTATGGTGCGCGGGCCTTGACCGAGGGCGGCCTGCAATCGGTGCCGAAGCTCGCCTTTCCCGGCGGCGCGCTCGTCGGCTGCGCGGCCGGCTTCATGAACGTGCCACGCATCAAGGGAAGCCACAACGCGATCCTGTCGGGAATGCTCGCGGCCGAGCACGTCGCCCTGGCGCTCAAGGCCGGCCGCGCCAATGACGAACTCGTGGGCTACGACAAGGCGTGGCGTTCCTCCGACATCGGCCGCGACCTGTGGAAGGTACGCAACGCCAAGCCGCTGTGGTCGCGTTTCGGCACCTTCCTCGGCATTGCGCTCAGCGGCTTCGACATGTGGACGAATACGCTTGGCTTCTCGCTGTTCGGGACGCTCAAGCACGGCAAGCCGGATTTCGCGACCTTGAAGCCCGCCGCGCAGTGCGAGCCGATCGCCTACCCGAAACCCGACGGCAAGATCACCTTTGACCGGCTCTCCTCGGTGTTTCTCTCCAACACCAACCACGAGGAGGACCAGCCGCCGCATCTCAAGGTCGCCGATCCGGCGTTGCAGAAGGCGTCCGAGCACGACATCTATGCCGGGCCCTCGGCCCGCTATTGCCCGGCTGCGGTTTATGAATGGCTGGAAGAGGGAGGCAGCGTGCGCTACGTGATCAACGCTCAAAACTGCGTCCACTGCAAGACCTGCGACATCAAGGATCCGAACCAAAACATCGCCTGGGTGCCGCCGGAGGGCGGCGGCGGGCCGAACTATTCGAATATGTGAGTGGCCGCATCCCTAATCGTACACCTCCCGCCGACGCCCGACGGTGACGACGAGCACGACGAAGCGCTCGTCCTCGATCGAGGCGACGATGCGATAGTCGCCAACTCGGTAACGCCAGAGCCCCTTGAGCTCGCGGGTCAGCGCGTGCCCGAACCGGCGCGGGTCTTCCTCGGTGGCGATACGCTCGCGCAGATAGCGTAGAATAAGACGCTCGGCTTGGACGCCAAGCTTGCGCAGATCGCGCGCGGCGTCACGATCGAATTCGACCCGCCAGACGGGCACTTTGTTCAGCGTCTCTTTGAGATCGCCTGCTCCAGCGCTTCGAGCGGAACGCGCGGGGCGCGGCGCGCGAGACGGCGGCGGGCAAGATGATAGTCCTCAAGGTCCTCAATATGACGCAGAATCGCCTCGCGCGCATAGAAGCTCTTGGTGCGGCCGGTTCTCTTGGCGAGAGTGTCGAGCCGTTTTTCGATCTCGGGCGGCAGGCGGAGCGCAAGCATGACGATCTCCATCGGGGCTTTACATGTATAGCAGCTCGCATCGGTCCGCAAGAAAGGTGTGGGGGCCATCGGTCGAAATCATTCGCGCCGCAAGCCGCAGAACTGCGTCCACTGCAAGACCTGCGACATCAAGGATCCGAATCAAAACATCGCCTGGGTGCCGCCGGAGGGCGGCGGCGGGCCGAACTATTCGAATATGTGACCGGCCCGGTCACGATCCTGCCATATCAGGGCTTTCAATGAGGCTGTCCGGCCCGAGGAGGCCCGTTCTTGCGGTCCGGGCCCAAACAGGCCATTCTCACCCCTTCAACGCGGTCGCGCCGAGGGCGTTTCCGCCAGATGGAGTCGACCGAACCGTGATCTCTTCACGCTGCTTCCGGCCTGCGGGTGTGCCCGCAATGGCCGCACTCGTTCTGGCGTGGTCTGGTGTGCCGGCCGCCCAGGCGCAGGCGCCTTCGACCTATTCGCGGACCTCAGTCTCGGGCAGCTTCCTTGCTGCCCGGCATGCCGGGGTCGAGCGTGACGCTGCCGCGGCCGCCGCCTATTACCGCGCGGCGCTCCGGGGCGATCCCCGCAATGGAGAGCTGCTCAGCCGCGTCTTCCTGGCCGTGCTGGCCAATGGCGAGGTCGAGGAAGCGGTCAAGTTTGCCGAACGCGTCGTGCAGACGGACAAGAACGACCGCATCGCGCGACTTGTCCTCGGGGTGCGCGCCCTCAAGCAGAAGCAGTATCCGGTCGCGCGCAAGGAGCTCTCCCAGTCGATCCGCGGCCCGATCACCGATCTCGCCGCGGCGCTGCTGACGGCATGGACCTACGCCAGTCCGACCGATAGCAAGGCCGCGGTCGACGCCATCGACAAGCTCAACGGGCCCGAGTGGTACAACATCTTCAAGTCGCTGCATGCCGGGCTGATTCTCGATCTGACCGGCCAGAAGAAGGACGCGGCCAAGCGATTCGAGCGCGCCCACCAGCTCGATTCGACGGCGCTGCGCGTCGTGCAGGCCTATGGCGGCTATCAGTCGCGCCAGGGCAACAAGGAAGAGGCGCTGAAGATCTACAAGGCCTTCGACGAGCTGTTGCCGCGCCATCCGCTGGTGACCGAGGCGATCAACGACATCAACGCCGGCAGGCGGGTGCCGCCTCTCGTCGACTCGGCGCAGGCGGGCGCGGCCGAAGCGCTTTACGGCCTCGGCGCGGCGCTCGGGCGGCGCGGCGGCGAGGATCTCGGCCTCATCTACCTGCAGCTTGCGCTCTATCTGGCGCCTGGGCACTCGATGGCGCTCCTCTCGCTCGCCGATCTCTATGAGGCGGTGAAGAAGCCTGAATTGGCGATCAAGGTCTACGAGCGGGTTCCTCCGAATTCGCCGATGCACCGTAATTCGTTGATCCAGCGTGCGCTCGGGCTCGATGGCCTCGATCGCGCCGAGGAGGCGAAAGCCGATCTGCAAAAGCTCATTGCCGACAATCCGTCCGACCTCGAAGCGATCCTGGCGCTCGGCAATGTCCTGCGCGGCCGCAAGCAGTTTGCCGAATGCGCGGACGCCTATTCCAAGGGCGTCGATGCCATCACCAAGCCCGAGAAGATGAACTGGGTGATCTATTATTTCCGCGGCATCTGCCTTGAGCGTTCGAAGCAATGGCCGAAGGCCGAAGCCGACATGAAGATGGCGCTTCAACTCTTCCCCGACCAGCCGCTGGTCCTCAATTATCTCGGCTATTCGTGGGTCGATCAGGGTCTGCATCTCGACGAGGGCATGACGATGATTCAGCGCGCGGTCGAGCAGCGCGCGGACGACGGCTATATCGTCGACTCGCTCGGATGGGCCTATTATCGGATTGGCAATTACGAGGAGGCGGTGAAGCACCTCGAACGCGCGGTCGAGCTCAAGCCCGAGGACCCGACCATCAACGATCATCTCGGCGACGTCTACTGGAAGATCGGGCGGGTGATCGAGGCCCGCTTCCAATGGGCCCATGCGCGCGACCTCAAGCCCGACGACCCGCAGGACCTCGCCAAGATCGAGGTGAAGCTCAAGTCGGGGCTCGGGGATGAACCTTCCTCCGCGGCCGAGGCCGAGAGGGCGAAAAAACCGGGCGGCGGCTGAGCGCGTGCCGGCGGCTCGCGCCGAGCGGGCGCCCGCCAAGGTCAATCTCACGTTGCGCGTCATCGGCCGCCGCGCCGACGGCTATCACGACATCGAGAGCCTGGTCGCCTTCGCCGCACTGGGCGACACGCTGGCGTTGTCCCCCGGGCAGAGCCTCGCGCTCGCCGTGCGGGGACCGACCGCGAGCGCCGCCGGTGACATCGCCGATAATCTCGTGCTTAAGGCTGCGCGCGCACTGGCCGAGCGGGTCGAAGGGCTCTCCCTCGGACATTTCGTTCTCACCAAGCGGCTCCCGGTCGCAGCCGGAATTGGCGGCGGTTCGGCCGATGCTGCCGCGGCGCTGCGGTTGCTCGCGCGCGCGAGCCATATCGGGCTCGACGACCGCCGCCTGATCGAGGCGGCAAGCGCGACCGGGGCCGACGTGCCGGTGTGCCTCGATCCACGCCCACGAGTCATGCGCGGCATCGGCGACGTTCTTTCCGATCCGCTCGACCTGCCAAGGCTCCCGGCCGTGCTCGTGAACCCCGCAGTGGCGGTCGCGACGAAGGACGTGTTCGGCTTGCTTCGCGCGGCTGCATCCCCCTCCGCCCTTGCGCGGGAGGGTCGGGCTGGGGGGCCTTGCCTGCGGCAACAACGGCGCGCCGATCTCGCCACCCCCTCCCTGCGAGGAGGGGAGGACCGGGTCGCGCTACTTGCGAGCTTGGCGAGAGAACACAACGATCTGGAGGCAGCCGCAATCAAGCTTCAGCCAGTCATTGGCGATCTGCTGACTGAGCTTCGCGAAACCCAGAGTTGCCGCATCGCACGCATGTCGGGCTCGGGTGCAACCTGCTTTGCCTTGTTCGATTCCGCGCGCGCCGCAGCGGCGGCAGCGAGGGCGCTGCGCGCAAGGCATCCGACCTGGTGGGTGCGCGCGACGACGCTCGGGGGCTAGGTCGAGCGCGCGATGCAGAACTCGACGGTCTCTTCGAGGGCTTCCTTCATCGGCGATGCAGGGAAAAGGGCGAGCGCATCCTTGGCGATGGCGCCGTAGTGGCGGGCGCGCTGGATGGTGTCCTCGAGCGCGCGATGCTTGACCATCAGCGAGATCGCCTGTTCGAGATCGGTGTCGGTGACATCGCCGTTCTCCAGCGTGCGCCGCCAGAAGACGCGCTCACTCTCGGAGCCGCGGCGGTAAGATAGCACCACAGGCAGGGTGATCTTGCCCTCACGGAAGTCGTCACCAACATTCTTGCCGAGCTTCGCGGCCTTGCCGCCGTAGTCGAGCGCGTCGTCACGAGCTGGAAGGCGATTCCGAGATTCATGCCGAACGAGCGGCAGGCCGACTGCTCGTCCTTCGGCCGCGAGCCGAGCGCCGGGCCCACCTCGCAGGCAGCGGCGAAGAGCTCGGCGGTCTTACCGCGGATCACCGAGAGATATTCGTCTTCGGTGGTGGCGGTGTTCTTGGCGGCGGCGAGCTGCATCACCTCGCCCTCGGCGATGATGGCGGCGGCCGTGGACAGGATTTCGAGCGCTCGGAGCGAGCCGACCTCGACCATCATCTTGAACGCCTGGCCGAGCAGGAAATCGCCGACCAGGACGCTCGCCTCATTGCCCCAGACCATGCGGGCGGCGAGCCGGCCGCGCCGCATCTCGCTCTCGTCCACCACGTCGTCGTGCAGAAGCGTGGCGGTATGCATGAACTCGACCGCGGCGGCGAGCTTCACATGGCCATCGCCGGCATAGCCCATGAGCCGGGCCATGGCGAGGGTGAGCATCGGCCGCAGCCGCTTGCCGCCCGAAGTGATCAGATGGTTGGCGATTTCCGGGATCATCGTCACCTCCGATCCCGTGCGCGACAGGATGGTGGCGTTGACCCGGTCCATGTCGGGGGCAACGAGGTCGATCAGGCGGCCGATGGAGAGGGATGGGCTTTCGAAGGGGATGACGACGGCCAAGGGAGGCACTCCGGACCAAGGGACGCGCCAAGATAGAAACGCTATGGTGGAGCGGCAAGTGCGCGAAGTGCCGCTGGTGATCGAGTCTGATATGGGTGAATTGATGTCCACAGTCGAGGGCATGGCGGTGCGTGGGGGCGAACCCGGCCTCCGCGACGGTAAGCGCTTGGCCGTGCTGGTGCCCTGCGTCTACGACAACAACTCGACCGACCGCACCGCAGAGGTTGCCCGCGCCGCCGGCGCGGTCGTGCGGCGAGAGACCCACCAAGGCAAAGGCAATGTAGTGCGGCGGATGTTCTCGGATGTGGACGCGGACATCTACGTGCTCGTCGATGGCGACGCGACCTATGATGCTCAGAGCGCCCGCGCCATGATCGCTTTACTTCTGGAAGACCGGCTCGACATGGTGGTCGCGGCCCGTGTCCAGCGAGAGGAGGCGGCCTACCGCCGCGGGCATCGGACCGGAAACCGGCTGTTCACGGCTTTCGTCGCATCGGTGTTCAAGGCGACCTTCACCGATATTCTCTCGGGCTACCGGGTCTTTTCCCGCCGGTTCGTCAAGTCGTTTCCGGTCCTCTCGCGCGGGTTCGAGATCGAGACCGAGCTTGCCGTTCATGCGCTCGAGCTGGAATTGCCGGTCGCCGAGATTGCGACGCCCTATTACGCGCGACCGGAGGGGTCGGCGTCGAAGCTGAGCACCTGGAGCGACGGATTGCGAATCCTGTTCACCATCGTGAGCCTCTACCGTTCGGAGCGGCCGCTCGCATTCTTCACCGGCGTCGGCAGCTTCTTCGCCATTGTCGCGCTCGGCCTCGCGGTCCCGATCTTCGTCACCTACCTGCAGGAAGGCCTTGTCCCGCGAATTCCGACGGCAATCCTGTCGACCGGGCTGATGCTGCTTGCCTTCCTGTCCGTGGTTGCGGGCCTCGTGCTCGACACCGTGACCAAGGGGCGCCGCGAGATCAAGCTGCTCGCCTATCTTGGACAACGTGCGCCGGGCGAGGTGGGACCGGCGTCGGCATCGAGGGAGAAGGGCGTTGCGCGAACTCGTCCGCACCAATGATCCTGTGCTGGTCTCCGCGATCGAGGCGCTGTTGACCGCGGCGCAAATTCCCCATGTGGTCCTCGACCGCAATATGAGCGTGCTCGAAGGCTCGATCGGCATCCTGCCGCGCCGCATCCTGGTCGATACCGACCATGCCGCCGCCGCGCGTAAGCTGCTCGAGGAGGCGGGGCTTGGGCACGAGCTGCGTCCCGATGCCGGATAAGCAACGCCAGTTCTTCAACCCCCCGCTGCATGGGCAGATTCGGCCCGCCGGGGAGGTTAAGCGGGAAAACCCGATCACCGAGGATGCCGTCGTTGGCGGCAGGCTCCGCCTTCAGCAGCCCGCGCGCGGGCACCGGGTCGGTCACGACGCGATTCTGCTCGCGGCGGCATGCCCGGCGCGCGCAGGCGAGCGCGCGGTCGATCTCGGAGCGGGCGTCGGCGCGGCAGGCCTTGCGCTTGCGGCGCGCGTCCCCGGTACCGCCGTCACGCTGGTGGAAATCGATTCGC
>WNGL01004907.1_pt1 | contig 27050 bp, 32 predicted proteins | sample 5400591 | NCBI WGS metagenome assembly WNGL01 (sample SAMN13153377, study PRJNA577476) | soil metagenome | isolation source: 80 cm soil or saprolite under Garry oak tree replicate 1 | place: USA:California | collected 2016-06-15 | reverse complement strand
CCACCGACTATCGCTCCGCGGCGCACCTCGCCTGGGCGCTCGGTACGGCCGACGTGGTGGTGGTCTCGGACGGGCGGCTCACCCAGTTCGACTACTGGCTCGATCCCTCGCGCGCCGGCGGGTCGGCCGTCCTCGTGACCGACCACCGCGGGCCGATGGACGCCGGGGTCGCCGCGCGGTTCGACCGCGTGACCCACCTACGGACGCTGCCGGTCGACCGCCTCGGGCTTCGGATCAAGACCTACGACCTGTGGCTCGCCGAGGGATTCCGCCCGCGCCCCGCCGCCGGACGCTGAGTCGCCGCCCCGGAGCGCGCGGACCCGTCGCCTCGCCGCCTCGAGGAGCGGCGTCGCGACCAGCGCGGCGATCGCGCCGATGGTCCAGCCGCCGAGCACGTCCGTCACCCAGTGGGCGCCGACGTAGACGCGCGAGATCCCGCCGAGGAGCGCGAGCGCCGCGAGCGGCCAGGCGCGCGCGCGGTAGCGCGAGAGCAGGAACACCGCGACCGCGGCGGCCGAGGCGGAGTGCCCGCTCGGGAACCCGTTCTGGTACAGGGCCTCGAGCTGGTAGTGGACGGCCGGGCCGAGCACCGCGAGCGGGCGCGGGGTCGCGAGGAGCGTCTTCAGCGTCTGGACGACGACCGACGAGAGCGCGAGCCCGAGGTAGAGCGGCGCGAGGACGCGGACGCTCTCCGGCAGGCGGCGCTCGCGCCACCCGACGAACGCCGCCGCGAGGAGCACGAGCGCCCAACCCTCGCAGGCGATCGTGAGCGCCGCCATCGGCAGGTCGAGCCACGGGCGGGTGAGCGCGTCCTGGACGAGGAGGAAGGGATCGTGCGCGTAGAGCGGCGGCACCGAGGGCATGGTAACGCAGGACGGTCCTATCCGGATCCGGCTCGGTCTGGGTCGCTGCCCAGGGCGACCGGGCCGGGCGGGCTCCGCTGGACTCGACAATGGCCCGGAAAATCGCGAGGCTGTGCGCCCGATGTCCGCGGACCCGCACGAGCTCCCGCAGCCCCGGCCCGGAGAGGGCGGGGAGCGAATCGTCCTCGCGATCGTCCTCGCCGGGGCGGCGGTGCGCCTCGTGCTGGGCGCGCTCGTCCCGATCACCGTGGACGAGGCCTACTACGTGGACTGGGCGCGCCACCTCCAGCCCGGGTACCTCGATCACCCTCCGCTCGTCGCATGGCTGCTCGCCCCGTCCCTCGCGCTCCTGGGATCGTCCACCCTCGCGGTGCGGCTCCCGGCCGTCCTCCTCCAGGCGGGGACGACGCTGCTCGCCGCCTCGCTTGCGCGGGCGCGCGGCGGGCGCGCCGGGGCGGTCACGCTCGCGCTCCTCCTCCAGGCGGTGCCGATCTTCTCGCTGGGCGCGACCCTCATGACCCCCGACGCCCCGCTCGCGTTCGCGTGGGCGGGCGCGCTCTTCGCGCTCGAGCGCGCGTTCCGGAGAGATCCGCGCTGGTTCGTCGCCGCGGGCGCGTTCCTCGGGCTCGCGGCGCTCTCGAAGCTCCACGGAGGCCTGCTCGCCTTCGCGTTCCTCGCCGCGCTCCTCGCGTCGTCGAGGGGCCGGAGCGCGCTCGCGAGCCCGTGGCCGTGGGCCGGGGTCGTAGCCGCGGCGCTCGTCGCCTCGCCCATGCTCTTCTGGAACGCGGCGAACGGCTGGCCCTCGATCCTCTTCCAGGCCTCGCACGGCGCGCGGGGCCGCGCGCTCTCGCTCGGGCGGCTCGCCGGATCGCTCGGGGGCCAGGCCGGCTACGTCTCTCCGGTCGTGCTCGTCCTCGCCGCCGCCGCGGCGTGGCGCGCGCTCCGCCGCCTCGAGGATCCCGTCACCGCGGCGCTCGCCCTCTCCGCGCTGCCGGTGGTGGCGTTCTTCACCGCGCTGGCGGCGCTCACCCCCGGCGCGCTCCCGCACTGGGCGGCGCCCGGCTGGCTCTCGGCGTGCGTCCTCCTCGCGGTCGCCGGCTCGTCCCCGGACCTCCACCGCCCCGCGGAGCGGGGCTGGGGAGGGGGGACGCGGCACCTCCGGTCCGCGCTCGGGGTCGGGTTCGGGCTGAGCGGGCTCCTCCTCGTCCTGATCGGCGTCGTGTTCCTCGTCGAGCTGCCCATCTCGCCGAACCCCATCGACGAGCTCCGCGGGTGGAGCGAGGGCGCCCGGGCGGCGCGCGCGGTCGCCGGCGACGCGCGGCTCGCGGCGGACCACTGGATCGTGCTCGGACAGGTGGGCTTCGCGGACGGGCGGTCGCCGGCCTACGTCGGCGAGCGCCGGAGCGGGCCCACCTTCTACGATCCCGCGCCGCTCGCCTCCGGTGCGCCGCACCTGCTCGTGACGGTCGAGGGGCTCGATCCGCCCCGCGCCGAGCTCGAGGTGCGGCTCGGTCCGCTCTCGCCGGCGGGCGGGTTCGACGCGAAGGACGGCGCGCGGGTGATCCGCCGTTACCGCTTCTGGTGGCTCGCGGCGCCGCCGCGCCGCGGGTGAGGAGCACGATGCCGACGAGCGTTCCGGGCCGCGGGCCCGTCGACTCGCAGCCCCTCGCGCAGGCGCCGCCCGCCGCAGGCCGGGCCGAGCTCGCCTGGGCCGCCGCGCTCGTCGTCGGCGCCGCCGCCTACCTTTACGGGCTCGGCGACCCCGTCATCCCGTCGATCGGGGACGAGCCGCTCTACCTCCAGATCGCCCGCGCCACGCGGGCCTCCGGGCGGCTCCTCCCGCTCCTCTCCGACACCGGCATCACCAACACGAAGCCCCCGATGCTGTTCTGGCAGGGGATCGTCACCTCGTGGGCGACGTCGTTCGACCTCTTCTGGCTCCGGCTCCCGAACGTCGTCCTCACCGTCGCGACCGCGGCGGTCGCCGGGCTCCTCGCGCTTCGCCTCTCCGGGCGCCGCGCCGCGGCCCTCCTCGCGGCGGCGCTGTTCCTCGGCTTTCGCTCGACCATCCAGCACGGCCGGCCGTTCCTCACGAACCCGGGCGAGACGCTCTTCCTGTTCCTGCCGGTCCTGCTGCTCCACGGGCGCGCCGCCCCGACGCTCGGGCTCGCGCTCGCCTGCGGCGCCTCGTTCGGCGCGGCCGCGCTCTACAAGTCCTTCGCCCTGGTCGTTCCGGGGACGCTCGGGCTCGCCCTCGTGCTCCTCCACCGGAGCGGCGGCTCGCCGATCGCGCTCCTGCGCCGCTGGGGGGCGTTCCTCGCGGGCGTGGCCGTCCTCGGCGTCGCCGTGTTTCTCCTGCTCTGGCCCGCGCTCGACCCGCACCCGGAGCTCGTCTGGTCGCAGTTCGTGCTTGGAGAGAACGCGGTGAAGCTGAAGCTCTCCGGCTACCTCGCCGGGCTCGTCTCGGGCCCATACCCGGTCTGGCGGATCTGGCTCGCGCCGCTCTCCAACGCGGGCCTCGTCGCCCCGCTCGTGCTCGGGCTCGCCGTCGATGCGTGGCGCAGGCGGCGGACCCTGCCCGCGGCCGAGGCCGAGCTCTGGCTCTTCCTGCTCGCCTACCTCGTCTTCTACACGGTGCCCTCGCAGCGGCAGGAGAACTACGTGCTGCCGACGTGCGTGGCGGTCGCCGCGCTCCTCGCGGTGCGCTGGGACGCGCTCGGGGACGGCTGGCTCCGGATCGCGCTCGTGCCGCTCGCCCTCGCCGGGCTCGCGCTCCCGCTGCTGGAGGTGGTCGCGGCCCGCGCGGTGGCCGGCGACGCGCCGTGGTCGCCGTTCGCCGGCGTCGTCGGAGCGCTGCTCGGGCTCCTCGCCCTCGCGGGCGTCGTGCGTCCGCGGTTCGGCCGCGCGGTCCTCCCCGCCCTGCCGCTCCTCGCCCTCGTCGCGATCACCGCGATCCTCTCGCCGTTCGGGCGGCCGTTCTCGGCTCCGACGGTCGCCGCGCTCGCCGGGCGCACCGTGCTCTTCCCCGACCGGTTCGGCCGCGAGCACGAGCACTACCGGTTCATGGCGCCGGGCGTGGAGGTGCGTGGCTACGGGTGCGACACCCACGGGCTCGAGTGCCTGCCGCCGCCGGAGGCTCCCGCGGGGACGCTCGCCGCCGCGGTGACGAGCACGCGCCGTGCGCTGCCCGGCTGGGAGATCCTCGAGGACCGCGCGCACCTGCGCCAGCGGCACACGCCGGCGGAGCTCGCCGCGATCGCGCGCGGCGACCTCACGCTGCTCGTGGACCGGCTCGTGATCGCGCGCAGGCTGCCGTAGCCGCGGGCCGATCGACGATCAGCCGACCGTGGCGAGGACGCGCCGCTTCGCCTGGACGAGGGCGAGGCCGAGCGCGACGAGCGACAGCACCACCGTCGGCAGCTGGAGCGAGACGGCCGCCGGCAGCACACCGTGCTGGGCGAGGATCTCGCCGGCGCGGAGCAGGAGGTAGTGGACGACGACCGCGAGGATCATCGCTGCGAGCGCGCGCCCGCGGCCGAGACGCCGCGACGATCCCAGCGGCACGGCGAGCAGCGCGAACGGGAGCACCGAGAGCGCCTGCGCGATGCGCCGGTGGTAGAGCCCCTCCGTCCGGCGCGCCTCGAGGACGTCGCCGCGGGCGCGCTCTTCCCGGGCCCGCTTCGGGAGGTCGGAGAACACCGCGCCGCGCGCGCTCCGGGACAGGCCGCTGTTGAGCGCGTCCCCCATGCGGATGACCGCCTCCGCGTGCTGGAACCCGGCGGTGAGGTAGTCCGTCGAGGTGAGCGAGCCGGAGTGCAGCTCGCCGCGGTCGAGCAGGAGCTTCATCTCGCCGCCGAGGCCGGCGGGATCGAGCGCGCCGCCGCGGGCGAGCGCGAGCACCGGGCCGGCCGGGTTGGTCTGGTCGCTGATGAGCACGTTCGACCAGCGCCCCTGGGTGACCCGCTCCGCGTAGAGGGTGTACCCGGGGATCTGGTCGTAGAACACGCCGGGGCGGACGTCGTTCGTGAGCTTCCGCTTCACGATCCGGGTGACGCGCTCGCGGACCAGCGCGAACGCGGCGGGCTCGACGTACTGCGCGAGGGCGAGCGCCAGGACCGAGGTGACCGCCGCGACCAGGATCGGCATCCGGTAGAGCCGCAGCGGCGAGATCCCGGCGGCGCCGATCGCGACCACCTCGCGGTCCTCGGCGAGCCGCCCGAGCCCGATCACCGTTCCGAGCAGGAACGCGATCGGGAGGACGAACCCGAGGAGGTGCGGGGTGAGGGCGAGCGCGACCACGAACGCGTCCGTGGCGGACACCCCCGAGCCGAAGAGCACCTCGGACTCGGCGAGCAGCTGGGTCGCGAGCAGGAGCTGCGACAGGAAGACCGCCGCCGCCGCGTACGGCAGGAGGATCTCCTTCGCGACGTAGCGATCGAGGATCTTCACTGCCGCCGACTCATAGCACGGCGGCGGGGCGGGCGGGCGGGGCCGCGCGCGCGCCGCTACGCGGCTGCGGCGACGATCCGGGCGGGCGCTCCCCGGAGCGCCGGGCGCGTTGCGCGGGCGAGGCGGCGGGCGGGAGCGGCGGCGCGGCGCGCGACGGTGGCGATGGCCTCGAGCGCGACCACGGGGCCGGCGCGGCGCTCGACCACCGCGTCGGCGCCGAGCGCGAGGAGCTCGTCGCGGGTGGCCAGGTCGAGCCCGCTCGCGAGCACCACCACGCCGAGGTCCCGCTCGCCGCCGGCCCAGCGCACCAGGTGGAGGAGGCTGCGGGCGTCCCGGCCCGGAAGGGCGGCGTCCACCACGAGGACGTCCAGGTCGAGCAGCTCGTCGACGAGGAGCGAGGTCCCGGCGTCGCCGTCGAGCGCGGCCCGCACGTCGAAGCCGCGGTCCTGGAGCGCAGTGCCGAGCAGCCGCAGCACCGTCGTGTCGTCGTCGAGGAGGAGCGCCTTCGGGGTCCGGTTCGAGGTCGAGGTCGTCATGCTCGAGGGACGGCCGCTCCGGGCCCGCATTCACTCTTCGAGCGCGTTTCACGGTGCCCCGGAATCCGCTTGCGTGCCGACCGGTTCCGCAGCGTGAACGCCCGGCACGGCGTCGTCGCCGCGCCACACTCGAGGCCACAGCGGGACCGGCACGCGCTCGAAACTCGCGCGTCGCCCATTCCAGGGCGGGCTCGCACGGGGGGGAAGCGCGACGCACCATCACCCCGAGTGGCTCGGGTGACGGCGCGAGGCGCGAGGCGCGAGGCGCGAGAAGCGAGGCGCGAGGCGCGAGCGTCAGCGCTCGGCGGCGCGGAGCGTCATCCGCTCGTGACGCCGAGCATCATCCGACCGAGGCTCTCGGCCTTGTCGAGCAGAGCGCGGAGCTCGGGGGAGGGATCGCGGCTCCGATCGCCGTGCTTCTCGGCACGGCGCACCGCGCTCACCGCCTGGGCGAACGCGAGGTCCCCGGTGCCGCGCGCGGCGAGCAGCTCGTCGAGCCGGCGAATGCGGCCCTTCAGTTCCTTGAAGTTGTCGTTCACGGTGCGCTCCGGGCGCGGCGCTTGGCCGTCGCCGTGACGTGGAGGAAGGGCTCGACGTCCACGAAGTCCTTCGCCCCGCTCGGCGCGAGCTTCTCGAGCAGCTGGGCGTAGAGCGCGCGGACCGCGGCGTAGGTGCCCCAGTTCGGCTCCCCGTCCTCGCCGACGTCGCAGCCGAGCCGGGAGGCGGCCTCGCAGGTGAGCTTGGGGCGGACGAGGACGTGGCGGGTCGTCGACGCGAGGAACGGGAAGAGAGTCGCGACGAGCCACTGCTGGGCGGGATCGACCGGCAGACCGCGGGCGGCCGCGAAGAGCTTCTCGAAGCGGGCGCGCCCCGGAGACGGGACGGAGAGCAGCTCGAGGAGCGCGGACCAGAACGGGATCGCCGTCTCGGGATCCGAGAGGGCCTCCTTGATCGCGCCCGCGTCCGCCGCGGGCAGGAGGGTGACGATGGGCTTCTCGACCTTGAGGGCGCGCTTCGCGAGGTCCTTCGGATCCGGGTCGTCGGCGGAAGGCGCACGGTCCCCTCCGAACACCTCGACCCATGCGTCGTGCCCCGCGCGCCACTTCGACGCGCGCGCGCTGCGGCCGGAGAGGTACGGCGCGCCGCCGAAGCCGCCCGGGAACACCCCGAGGAACTGCTCGACCGCCTCGTCGTGCGTGAGCCAGCTCGCGGCCAGCGCGAAGCGGCGCATCTCCGGGTCGAGCGAGAACGCGGTGAGCCCCTCGAGCCAGCTGTTCCGCTCGATCCCGTCGGTGCGCAGGAGCGCCCGCGCGGCCGGGAGTCGGAGCTTGGCCGCGAAGCGACGATCACTGTCGGGAAAGAAGACGTGGACGGCGTCGGTCTCGAGGGCGACGACCTTGCCGATCCCCAGCGTCTTGTGCTGAACCAGCGATCCGTTCTCGAGATCGGCCATGAGAGCCCTTTTCGTCGTGGCGCCCGATCGAGATCACGCGAACGGAAGCAAGTGGACCCCCTTTCTACTCCGTTCATCGCGCTCGCGAAACCCCCCGCCGGCGGGCCGCGGGCGCATGGAGGACGGGCGGCGGGCCGTGCGCCTGGCCTGCGGCGAGGCGCGTCGGCGAGGGCGCGGCTTCGAATTCGCGGTGGGTAAAGCGTGGTTCGCGGATCCGCTGGAGCCTCGTGGAGCCTTTGGCCCCCAAGGCAGGGCCTCGTCGTTTCGGAGTCGGGACCCGGAGTCCGGCCGTTGATCGGGCGCGGACGCCCGTTCGGGATTAGGATGCGTAGCGAGGAGCGCGCATGACGGCCAGCTACACCGAGATGAAGATCCGTAGCCACGTCATCGGGATCGAGCGGCTGGAGCGGCTCCGGTGGCGCGTGACCGTCGACGGCCGGCGGCTCTTCACGTTCTGCTCGGAGGCGCGCGCGCGAGACGCCGGCAGGCTCGAGGCTCGCCGCCTCGACTACGCCGCCCAGGACGCGGTGCGCAGGGGTCTCGCCCGTCCGTGATCTCCTCCGTCGTCGCGAAGGGCTAACAAGCGCATGTCCGTCACCGGCTGGAAACGGATCCGGCGCGCCGCGCGCGCCCGCGTCCTCGTCACCGTCATCCGCTGGCTGAAGGCGATGCCGCTGCGGCTCGGCCTCGCGCTCGGCAGCGCGCTGGGATCGCTCGGGTGGGCGCTCTCTCCGCGGACGCGGCGCGACATGCGCGCGACCCTCGCGGTGGCGTTCCCGGAGAAGAGCGAGGCGGAGCGCGACGCGATCGCGCGCGCGAGCCTCGTCCACCTCGCCTGGGTCGGGGCCGAGGTGTTCACGATGGAGAGCTGGGTCTCCGGCCTGGACGCGTACGTGGAGGCGACGCCGGAGGTGGTCGAGACGGTGAAGCGCGCCGTCGCGCGCGGCAAGGGCATCATCCTCGTGCTCGGTCACATCGGGAACTGGGAGCTCACCTGCCGCATCGCCCGCTACGTGCAGCCCTGTGCCGTGATCGCGCGGCGGAGCTGGCACGTGAGCCTCGACGACGAGGCGGCGAAGTCTCGCATGGTGAACGACGTCCAGACGTTCTGGCGCGACGATGCCACGATGGGCCGTGCCATGCTGCGGCTGCTCCGCGGGGCGGGCACGCTCGGGATCCTCATCGACCAGGACATCCACGAGGTCCAGAGCGTCCACGTGCCGTTCTTCGGGCGGCCCGCCGCGACGCCCCGGGCGGCCGCGGACCTCGCGCTGCGCTTCGGCTCGACGGTGCTCGTCCTCACCTCTCGCCGGCGGGGGCCGCGGCCGGGTGACGGCCATCGGCTCGAGGTGACGGAGGTCCCGTACGACGCGGCGCCCGCCGATCGTGAGGCGGAGGTCCTCCGGCTCACCGCCGCGTGCACCGCGGTGCAGGAGGCGGCGATCCGCCGGAACCCCGTCGAGTGGGTCTGGATGCACCAGCGGTGGAGGACCGCGCCACCCGAGCAGGCCCCGGCGAAGCCCGAGACGGCCCCGGCCGCTCAGCCGCGCGTCGGCTGACCGCGGCCCGCCGAGTGGAGCCGTCCGACGAGGGAGCGGAACACGGCGGCGTCGATCGGCTTCTCGAGGCAAGCGTCGGCGCCCGCCGGCGCCGGCCCGCGCGCCTCGCCGCTCGTGACGAGCACCGGGATGCTCGAGCGCTCGGCGCCCCGGAGGCGTTCCAGGAACGCCCAGCCGCTCATCCGCGGCATCGCGAGGTCGAGGACGATGACGGTCGGGCGAAGTCCTGCACCGAGGAGCTCGAACGCCTCCAGACCGTCGCCCGCGGCGACCACGTCGTACCCGACACGCGTGAGCAGCTCCGCGAAGGCGTCGCGCTGATCGCAGTCGTCGTCCACGACGAGGATCGTCGGCCGGCCGGGGTGTCCCGTGAGCGTGGTGTCCATCGCGTGCAAACCTTCAGATAGCCCACTCCGGGATCTCGGACGGGCAATGACAAAGACTGCGCACTCCCCGATGGAGGTGCATGGGGGCAGGCGAGCGGTCGCGCACCGGGCGCCGTGCGTGCGCCTGCCGGGGCCCGCGGGCGACGTGCGCGTGCGCGGGCGAGCCGCCGGCACTAGGAAAAGGGGGCGACCCAAGCTGCGTCCCGGAGCGCTCCGCTCCTCACCGGCTGGCCCGAGGCAGCGTACATGAGCGAGCTCACCGCAGCATCCGTCATCCACTTCTACGACACCCGCACGCACGGGATCCTGTGCGGCGTGCGAGGCGCCGAGCACCGATCCACGAAGCACTCACGCAGCGTGACGTGCCACCGCTGCGTCGGCCTGCTCGCGGACCGGCCGGCGCGGGACGACGCCGCGTCTCGCCACGCGCCGGACCAGGCGACCCCGTAGGCGCGACGCGCCAGCGGGACGCGAAACGAGAAGAAGGCCGGGACCCCGACGCGATGGCGTCCGAGATCCCGGCCTTCGGTGTGGCGCGCGGTAAGGGATTCGAACCCCTGGCCTTCGGCTCCGGAGGCCGACGCTCTATCCAGCTGAGCTAACCGCGCAAGGCAGGCGCCGTATCTAGTGCAGCGCCCCCAGGAAGGCAAGGAGGTTCGCGGCCCTAGCCGCGCGAACCCGCCTCAGCCGGCCGGGAGGCGGCCGCCCCGACCCGAGCCGTCGTGAACCCAGGGTCTGCGGCGCTTCGCCGCAGTAAGGTCTTGAACGCCCGTTTCTCACATGCTAATTCGGCGCGACCGTGTACGAGATCCATTCCGTAGAAGAGCTCCTCAAGCTCACGGCGCTCGCGGCCGCGGGCATCTCCGCGGCGATCCTCGTATGGTACCTCGTGCGCCGGCCGCCGCTCGGCCGCCTCACGAAGGTCCTGCTGCTCTTCGGGCTCGGCGTGATGCCGCTCGGCGTCGCGCTCACCGGGAACATCTCCGGGTTCGAGTACACGCTGAAGCGGCAGTTCTGCGGCTCGTGCCACGTGATGCTCCCGTACACGGAGGACGCGGCCGACCCGGGGTCGAACAGCCTCGCCGCCATCCACAGCCGCAACCACAGCTTCGGCGAGGAGAGCTGCTACAACTGCCACGCCGACTACCAGATGTTCGGCACGATGACGACGAAGGTGAACGGGCTCCGTCACCTGTTCCACTACGTCACCGAGTACGCGAACAGCGGCCCTTATGGCGAGCCGCTGCCGGGCCAGGCGAAGCTGCCGGCCATCCACATGTACAAGCCGTTCCAGAACGGCATGTGCACGCGGTGTCACTCGACCACGGCGCCGAACTGGATGGCGAACCAGGACCACGCCGGGATGCTCGACGACATCCGCAAGGGCGACGCGAAGTGCGTCGACTGCCACACCGGCGAGAAGATCCATCCGCGCGCGTTCGCCCACGGCGGCAACGGCCGGCCGCCGGTCGCGGACGCGTCCAGGCCCGCCGAGGCGCCGAAGGGAGCCCACCCGTGATCTCTCGCCTGACCATCCGGCGGCTCGTCCTCATCTCGATCATCACGACGCTCGTCTCGCTCGTGCTGATGGTCGCCGGCATCGTCTATCCGAAGCCGCTCCTGCTCGTGCTCTCGATGAGCATGGGGCAGCTGTTCGGCACCCTCTCGCTCGCGCTCTACCTCCTCGCGATCGTGCTCGACCTGCAGGGCGTCGGGGAGCACGACGACATCCGCCCGCACATCGGGTTCGAAGGCGAGGGCGAGGACGAGAAGGAGGCCTGAGCCTCCCGCGGTCGGAGGGGCATCTCGCCCGTCCCTTTGTCGTGGGACACTCGCCTTGAGGGCATGGCGGCGCACGTACTCTGAGGTGGGTCGATGGCCATCCGGGCGATCGCGGTCGAGGATGATGAGGCGGTCGCGAAGCTCATCGCGCAGGTCCTGACGTCGCACGGCTTCCAGGTTTGCGGGACCGCGGCGAGCGGAGAGGAAGGCGTCGCCCTCGCTCGGCGCGAGCGCCCGGACGTCGCCCTCGTCGACCTCGGGCTGCCGAGGATGAGCGGCGAGGACGTCATCTCCGCGATCCGCCGCGAGCTGCCCAAGACCGCCTGCATCGCGCTCACCGCGGTGGACATCCCCGCGCGCGTGCTCGGCGCGCTCCGGGCCGGCGCCGCCGGCTACATCCTGAAGCCCTTCCACGCCGCCGATCTCGCGCGCTCCATCGAAGAGGTGATGTCGGGCGAGGCCGCGCCGATCAGCCCGCGCGCGGCGAAGGTCCTCCTGCAGGAGCTCCGGGGTGATCCGCCGGACCAGCGCGCGAAGGACGGTCCCGCGCTGTCGAAGCGGGAGCTCGAGGTGCTGCAGCTGCTCGTCCACGGCCACACCTATGCGGACGTCGCGCAGGCGCTCGGGATCGCCGAGGGCACCGTCCAGACGTACGTGAAGCGGATCTACGAGAAGATGGACGTCTCGACGAAGGCCGAGGCGGCCCTCCTCGCGGTCGCCCGCGGGCTCGTGAGGCCCTAGGCGGACGGCGCCGGCGGCGCGCAGCACGGGTCGACGCGGGAGCGCCGGGCCGTTACGAGGGAGATCTCCATGTACCCACGCGGGGTTGCGGGGCTCGCTCGGATGTCCGGCGCGCCTTGACTTCCCCCGATCGCCCCCTATAATGAGGCCCTTTCGGGCCTCCGAACTAAGCGTAAATGCGCGTCAACATTGATGAAATCAAGGAAGCCGGCCTCCAGAGGAGCTGGGACGTCCCGCGCGAGCAGCTGGACGAGATGCTCGCGGGCGACCGAGCGGGCTACCGAGCGCGCGGTCCGGCGCACGTGGAAGTGAAGCTCGAGAAGATCGAGCGCCGGGTGCGCATCGGGGCGCGGGCGAAGGCGGACGTGACCGCGGAGTGCGGCAGGTGCCTCACCCCGGTCTCGGTGGACGTGCCGGTGGAGTTCGAGGTGACGCTCGTGCCGGCGGACGAGTACGGCGACGACGACACGTCGCGCGAGGATCGCGACAAGGGGCCGGTGGGCGGCAGCTTCGCCCCGAAGGCCGCGGACGAGGAGACGTACACGGGGAAGGTGATCGATCTCGACCCGATCGTCCGCGAGCAGATCCTGCTCGCGGTGCCCGGGTACCCGGTGTGCGAAGAGGGCTGCAAGGGGCTGTGCTCCGTGTGCGGAGCGAACCTCAACGAGCGGGACTGCGGCTGCGACCGCCACGTCCCCGACCCGCGCTGGGCGGGGCTGAAGAACATCAAGCTGTAGCGCCCGGATCGGGCGAAGGAGCGAGGACGTGGGTCTTCCCAAGAAGCGGACGAGCAGCATGCGGCGGGACCGCCGCCGCGCGGCGAACTTCAAGATCAAGCCGGCGAACGTGACGAAGTGCCCGAAGTGCAAGGAGCCGATCCTTTCGCACCGCGCCTGCCCGTCCTGCGGCACGTACAAGGGCGAGCAGATCACCGAGGCGCAGTAGCCTCCAATGGTCGATCCGATCGCGCCCGTCGCCGTCGATGCGATGGGGGGAGACAACGCCCCCGGGGCGATCGTCCAGGGTGCCGTTAACGCAGCGCGTAAGGGACGGCCGGTCGTGCTGGTCGGGCCCGAGGCGCGCCTGCGCGACGAGCTCCGGAGGATCGCGCCGGGCGAGTCGCTCCCCATCGACCTGCACGACGCCACCGAAGTGGTCGAGATGCACGACCACCCCGGCCAGGCGATGCGTCGCAAGAAGGACAACACCATCCGTGTCTGCTTCGACCTCGTCGCGTCGGGGCGGGCCGCTGCGATGGTGTCCGCCGGCAACTCCGGCGCGGTGATGGCGGGCGCCATCTTCGTGCTCGGGCGGCCGGACGGCGTCGAGCGGCCTGCCATCGTCACGACGCTGCCCGCGCTCGTGGGCGCGCCGATCATGCTCGACATGGGCGCGGTGGTGGACGCGAAGCCCATCCACCTCGTGCAGTTCGCGCTGATGGGCGAGCTCTACGCGCGCAAGGTGAACGGGATCGAGCGGCCCCGGGTGGCGATCCTCGCGAACGGCGAGGAAGAGTCCAAGGGGACGGAGATGACGCGGGCCGCCGCCGCCGCGCTCCGCCGCTCGGACATCCAGTTCGTCGGCTACTGCGAGGGGCGCGACCTCCTCACCGGCGAGTTCGACGTCATCGCCACCGACGGCTTCACCGGAAACGTGGCGCTGAAGTCGATCGAGGGGACCGCGAAGGTCATCGGCGAGCTCCTGAGGAGCGCGCTGCGCAGCACGCCGCGGGCGATGATGGGCGGGCTCCTCGCCCGTCCGGCGCTCGAGGCGATGAAGAAGAAGATGGACTGGCGCGAGGTGGGCGGCGCCCCGCTCCTCGGCGTGAACGGGGTCGGGCTCATCAGCCACGGCCGCTCCGACGCGCTCGCCATCGAGAACGCGATCCGCCGCGCGGCCGACGCCGCGCGTGCCCACTTCACCGACGAGCTCGCGCACGCCGTCGCGCCGTCGGAGTCGCTCCTCGCCCAGGCGGTCGTCGCCGGCGGGGACGGTCCCCCGCAACCCACCTCGCGCCAGCAGCCTCCCGGCGCCTGAAACCCGGAGCCCTCATGCGATCGCAGATCGTCGGAACGGGGTCGTACGCGCCCGAGAAGGTCCTCACCAACGCGGACCTGGAGCGGCTCGTCGAGACGAACGACGAGTGGATCCGGGACCGGACCGGGATCCGCGAGCGCCGGGTCATCGCCGAGGGCGAGGCGACCTCGGACCTCGCGCTCCGCGCGTCGCTCAAGGCGCTCGAGGCCGCGAAGCTCGATCCGAAGGACGTCGAGGCGATCATCGTCGGGACGGTCACGGCGGACTACCCGTTTCCTTCGCTCGCCACCGTGCTGCAGGGGAAGCTCGGGAACAAGAAGGCCTTCGCCTTCGACGTCTCCGCCGCCTGCGCCGGCTCCATCTACGCGCTCTCGGTCGCCGACCGGTACGTCGCCTCCGGCGCGGTGAAGAACGCCCTCGTCCTCGGCGCCGACGCGCTCACGCGCATCAGCGACTGGACCGACCGGAACACCTGCATCCTCTTCGGCGACGGCGCCGGCGCGATGGTGCTCAAGCCCACCGACGACCCGAAGCGGGGGATCTCGACCATCCGGCTGCACGCGGACGGCTCCCACGTCGGGATCCTGCTCCAGCCGGGCGGCGGGTCGAAGGACCCGATCTCGGAGAAGGTCGTGAAGGAGCGGACCCACTTCGTGAAGATGAAGGGGGGCGAGGTCTTCAAGGTCGCCGTGCGCGCGCTCGAGGAGAGCTGCCGCGAGGTGCTCGACGCCGAGAAGCTCACGCCGAGCGACGTCACCTACGTCATCGCCCACCAGGCGAACAAGCGGATCCTGGACGCGACGCTCTCCCGGCTCGCCATCCCGGCCGAGCGCTGCTGGATGAACCTCGAGAAGTACGGAAACACCTCGGCCGCCTCCGTCCCGATGACGCTCGACGAGGCGAACCGCGCAGGCTGGTTCAAGCCGGGCGACATCATCCTGATGATGGCGATCGGCGGCGGGATGGCCTGGGGCGCGGCCGTCGTCCGCTGGTGAGAGGAGCGACGAGGGACATGGGCAAGCTCGCGTTCGTCTTCCCCGGCCAGGGCTCCCAGGCGGTCGGGATGGGCAAGGACCTCCACGACGGGTTTCCCGAGGCGCGCGCCGTCTTCGAGGCGGTGGACGCCGCGCTCGGGGAGAAGCTCTCGCGGATGTGCTTCGAGGGGCCGGAGGAGGCGCTGAAGCTCACCGCCAACACCCAGCCCACCATCCTCACCGTCTCGGCGGCGGCCGCCGCGGTCCTCGCCGCGCGCGGGATCGTCCCCGAGCTCGTGGCGGGCCACTCGCTCGGCGAGTACACCGCCCTCGTCGCCGCCGGCGCCTGCGACGTCGCCGCCGCGGCCAAGGCGGTCCGCGCGCGCGGCTCCTTCATGCAGGAGGCGGTGCCCGCGGGGCAGGGCGCGATGAGCGCGGTGCTCGGGCTCGCTCCGGAGAAGGTCCGCGAGATCTGCGCCGCCGTCGCGGCCGAGACGGGCGGCGTCGTCTCCCCGGCGAACTACAACGAGCCGGCGCAGACGGTGATCGCCGGCGCCGCCGGCCCGGTCGAGAAGGCCGGGTTGAAGCTGAAGGAGGCCGGCGCGAAGCGCGTGCTGCCCCTCCCGGTGTCCGCCCCCTTCCACTGCGCGCTCATGGCGCCCGTCCGCGCCCGGCTCGAGCCGGTGCTGCGCGGGATCGCGTGGCGGCCGCTCGCGCGCCCGGTCGTGACGAACGTCGAGGCGAAGCCGAACGCGGACGTCGCCCGGGTCGTGCCGCTCCTCGTCGAGCAGGTCACCGCGCCGGTCCGCTGGATCGAGTGCGTCGAGGAGCTCGCGCGCCAGGGCGTGACGCGAATCGTGGAGGTCGGGCCCGGCAAGGTCCTCTCCGGGCTCGCGAAGCGCATCGACAAGACGCTCGAGGTGTGGAACGTGGAAGACCGGGCGTCGCTCGAGAAGACCCTCGCCGCGCTCGGCTAGCCAGGAGAAACCATGGCCTTCGACTTCAAGGGCAAGACCGTCCTCGTGACCGGGGCGTCCCGCGGGATCGGCCGCGCGATCGCGGTGGCGTTCGGCCGGGGCGGCGCGAACGTCGCCCTGAACTACGCGGGGAACGAGGCGGCCGCGAACGAGGCGCTCGCCCTCGTGAAGCAGGCCGGGGCGGCCGCGGCGAAGCTCTACAAGTTCGACGTCGCCGACCCGGCGGCGTGCGCCGCGGCGATCGAGGGGGTCGTCGCCGATCTCGGCGGCCTGCACGTCCTCGTGAACAACGCCGGGATCTCCATCGACCAGCTCGTCATGCGCATGAAGGACGAGGACTGGAACCGCACCCTCCAGGTGAACCTCACCGGGAACTTCAACCTCATCCGCGCCGCGTCGCGCACGATGATGAAGGCGCGCGGCGGGGCGATCGTCAACATCACCTCGGTCGTCGGCGAGATGGGGAACGCCGGCCAGGCCGCGTACGCCGCCGCGAAGGCCGGGCAGATCGGCCTCACCAAGGCGATCGCGCGCGAGCTCGCCTCGCGCAACATCCGCGTGAACGCGGTGGCGCCGGGCTACATCGACACGGACATGACCGCCGCGCTCCCCGAGGCGGCGAAGACGAAGATGACGGAGCTCATCCCGCTGTCCCGGCTCGGGGCGGCGGCGGACGTCGCGAACGCTGTGGTATTTCTCGCGAGCGATGAGGCATCGTACGTGACCGGCGAGGTGCTGCGGGTCAACGGCGGGATGTACATGTAGCCGCGAGGTTCGCGGCACGGGTTTCAAGCAACCAACCAACGGAGGTCGGGCATGTCGGCAACGATCGAGCAGAAGGTGAAGAACATCATCGCGGATCAGCTGGGCGTGGGCGAGGACGAGATCAAGATCACCTCGTCGTTCATCGACGACCTCGGCGCGGACTCCCTCGACATCGTCGAGCTCGTGATGGCGATGGAAGAGGAGTTCGAGGTCGAGATCCCGGACGAGGAGGCGGAGAACATCAAGACCGTCCAGGACGCGGTGGGCTACATCACGACCCACAAGAAGTAGCGCCGGGTGGCGCCGGGCCCCGGCGGGCCCGGCGCGCGGCGGAAGGCGGTCGAGGTCGAGGCCGGTGGGCCTCGCCCTCGCCGACGGTTGAATCACACGAGGTGAATCATGAGCAGGCGTCGCGTCGTCGTCACCGGACTCGGTCTCGTCTCGCCCGTGGGCGTGGGACTGGAGCCGTCGTGGTCCGCCCTCGTCGCGGGGAAGAGCGGCATCGCCCCCATCACGCTCTTCGACGCGTCCACCTTCCCGACCCGGATCGCGGGCGAGGTGAAGGGGTTCGACCCGGCGCAGTTCATGGACCGCAAGGAGGCCCGGCGGAACGACCGCTTCATCCAGTTCGCGCTCGCCGCGGCGGAGATGGCGGTGAAGGACGCAGGGCTCGACATGTCGAAGGTGGACGCCGAGCGCGTCGGCTGCATCGTCGGCGCGGGCATCGGCGGCCTCGGCTCGATCGAGGAGGAGCACACCACCTACCTCCAGAAGGGCGTGAAGCGGATCGGCCCCTTCTTCATCCCGAGCCTCATCGTGAACCTCGCGCCGGGGCAGATCAGCCTCCGGTACGGGATGAAGGGCCCGAACTTCTCGCCGGTGTCCGCCTGCGCGACGGCGAATCACGCCATCGGCGACGCGATGATCTACATCGAGCGCGGGATGGCCGACGTGATGGTGACCGGCGGCGCCGAGGCGACCATCACGCCGCTCGGCGTCGGCGGCTTCTGCGCGGCGCGTGCGCTCTCGGAGCGGAACGACGCCCCCGAAAAGGCCAGCCGGCCGTTCGACAAGGGCCGGGACGGGTTCGTCGCGGGCGAGGGCTCGGGCATCCTCATCCTCGAGGAGTACGAGCACGCCCGGAAGCGCGGCGCCCGGATCTACGCGGAGCTCGTCGGCTACGGCGCGACCGCGGACGCGTACCACATCACCTCGCCGGCGCCGGAGGGGGAGGGCGGCCAGCGCGCGATGCGGATGGCGCTCCGCGACGCCGGCGTGAACCCGGATCAGGTCGGGTACGTGAACACGCACGGCACGTCCACGCCGCAGGGCGACGTGGCCGAGTGCCAGGCGATCAACCGCGTCTACGGCGACCACGCGAAGAAGGGGCTGATGGTCTCGTCGACGAAGTCGATGACGGGCCACCTCCTCGGCGCGGCGGGCGGGCTCGAGGGCGCCGTGACGGTCCTCGCGATCGCGCGTGGCGTCCTCCCGCCGACGATCAACGTCGACGAGCAGGACCCGGACTGCGCCCTCGACGTCATCCCGAACACGGCGCGCGAGAAGCGGGTCGACTTCGCGATGTCGAACTCGTTCGGGTTCGGCGGCACGAACGCGGTCGTGCTGTTCAAGCGCGTCTGATCCACCGGCCGCCGCCGGCGCGTCCGCGCCGGAGCGGCGGATCGCGCATCCACCGCCGCGCCGCCCGCCTCGCGGGCGCTCGCTCGCGAGGGGCCCGACCGGGCCTTGCTCGCCCGCCTGCGCCCTCCGGGGTCCGTGCGTAGATTCGCTCGCGTGAGGCGCGCGTGACGCGATGGGGATTTCCCGAGCCCGGGGCGGCACCCGCGGAGGGGCTGCCCGAGGGGCGCCGCGAGCGCCGCGCCGTCCTGCTCGGCCGCTCGGCGGCGGGGCCGCTCTCGCTCGCCCTCAGCACCGTCGCGGGGATCGCGGGCGCGGTGCTCGCGCTCCTGCCGGCGGCCGTGGTCCGCCGTCCCGCGGGCCGATTCGGGCCCCGCGGCGCCGGCGCACCCGGAGGGGCGGTCGAGCCCGCCGATCCCGCCGTGCCGCGCTGATCCCGGCGCGAGGACGACCGTGCGCATCGGGATCGTCACCGAGTACTACGAGCCGAGCGTCGGCGGGATCCAGGAGCACGTGCGCCACTTCGCGCGGGAGGCCCGCCGCGTCGGGCACCGCGTCACGGTGGTCACGAGCACGATGCCGGACGTCGAGGACGGCGTCCGCCCTGCGCCGGACCCGGACGGCCCGGAGGTGATCCGGGTGGGGCGGTCCTTCCCGCTCTACAACAACGGCGGCGTGGGGCGCGTCACGGGCGGGCCGCGGCTCTCGAGCACCGTCCGCGACCTCCTGCACGAGGCGCGGTTCGACGTGGTGCACGTCCACGCGCCGCTCACGCCGGTCCTCCCGCTCCTCGCGATCCACCACGCCACCAGCCCGGTGGTCGGGACCTTCCACAGCCACTTCCGTCCGGGGCTCGCGTTCCGGGTCGCCGGGCGCGTCCTGCAGCGGTACCTCGACCGGCTCGACGCGGCGATCGCGGTGTCCCGCGCCTGCCTGGCGCCGCTCCAGGGGCGGCTCGAGGCCGACTTCCGGATCGTGCCGAACGGCGTCGACGTGGAGCGGTTCGGCGCCGGCCGGCGCCTGCCCGCGTTCGACGACGGGAAGCTGAACGTGCTGTGGGTCGCGCGGGTCGAGCCGCGCAACGGCCTCGACCGGATGCTCGCGGCCTTCGCGCTCGTGCGCCGCGTGATCGACGCCCGGCTCGTCGTGGTCGGGGATGGGCCGCTCCTCCCGCGGTACCGCGCGCGCGTGCCGGACGAGCTCGCGCGGGACGTCGTCTTCGCGGGGCGCGTGCTCGACGAGCGGCCCGACTTCTACGCGAGCGCGCACGTCTACTGCGCGCCCACGCGGATCGCGAGCTTCGGGGTCACGCTGCTCGAGGCGATGGCCGCGGGGACGCCGGTGCTCGCCTCCGACATCGACGGATTCCGGGAGGTGCTGCACCACGGGGTGGAGGGAGAGCTGCTCCCGCCCGACGACGCCGCCGCATGGGCGCGGTCGATCGTTCGGCTCGCGCGCGATCCGGCCCGCGCCGCCGGCTTCGGCCAGGCGGGGCGCCGCACCGCGCAGCGGTACGCCTGGCCCGCGGTGACTCGCGAGGTCCTCGGGATCTACCGCTCGATCGGCGTCACGGGGTGAGGGGTGCCGGCCCGCAAGAGGCTCGCCGTCGCGCTCGCCGTGCTCGCCGCGCTCTCCCTCGCCGGCGCGGGCGTCGCCGGGGTCGCGGCGGGCCACCTCGGCCCGGGGCTCGCGCTCTCCCTCGGCACGCTCGTCCTTGCCGCGGCGGCCCTCCACGCGCTCTGGCCACCGTTCGATCTCTCGGGCGCCTCGCTCCGGCGGGGAGACCGCCGGGCCCGGCGCGCGGCGCTCACCTTCGACGACGGGCCCTCGGACGACACACCCGCGGTGCTCGATGCGCTCGACGCGGCCGGCGCGCGAGCCACCTTCTTCGTCCTCGGCGCCGCGGCGGAGCGCCGGCCGGCGCTCGTGCGCGAGGTCGCCCGGCGCGGCCACGAGGTGGCGCTGCACGGCCACTCGCACCGGCGGCTCGCGCTCGCCGGGCCGCGCACGGTCGCCGCGGAGATCGACCGAGGCCGAGAGGCGATCCGGCGGGCTGGCGTCGAGCCCGCGCTCCTGTTCCGCGCGCCCCATGGCTGGAAGGGGCCGTTCCTCGGGGCGGCCCTGCGCCGTCGCGGGCTCCGGCTCGTCGCCTGGACCCGTGGCGCGTGGGACACCGAGCGGCCCGGCCCGGCCGCCATCGCCGAGCGCGCCACCCGGCGGTCGCGGCCGGGGGAGATCGTCCTCCTTCACGACGGGTGCGGGACCGACGAGATCGATCCCCGCCGCGACCAGACCGCGGCGGCCATTCCGGAGATCGTGCGGCGCCTGCGAGCGGCCGGGCTCGAGCTCGTGACCGCCGGCGAGCTCGCGGCGGCGACGCCCCCCGCGCACGCGGGCCGCCGGCTCCGGCTCGCCGGGCTCGCCGGGCTCGCGGCGCTGTGTGCGTGGGCCCTCGCGCGGGTGGACGTGCGGGCGGTGGCGGCGGCCCTCGCGGGCGCGCACCCCGGCCTCCTCGCGCTCGCGTGCGCGGCCAACCTCGCCTCCCTCGCCGCCCACGCGGCGCGCTGGCGCGCGGTGGTCACGGCGCCGGTCCGGGTCCGCTACCGCGACGCGCTCCCCGCGCTCGTCTCCGGCTTCGCGGCGGGGCTCGTCCTCCCCGGGCGCGGCGGCGACCTCGTGCGCGCACACCTCCTCGCGCGGCGGTCGGGGGTCCCGACCGCCACGGTCGTCGCCGCCTCCGCCCTCGACTATGTCGTCGGCGCGGCCACCTTCGTCGTCGCCTTCGGGCTCCTCGGCGTCGCGGCCCCGCTCCCGGGCTGGGGGCCGAAGGCGCTCGCGGCGAGCGCGGCCCTGGCGGGCGCGGCCCTCGTCGCGGCCTGGCTCCTCCGTCCGCCGCCCGGGGCCTACGCGCCGGAGGGGCTCGCGGCCCGGCTGCGCGCCGGCCTCGGCGCCCTCCACGACGCGCGGGCGCTCGCGACCTCGGCGGCGTGGGGCCTCGCCGGCTGGACGGCGGAGTGGGCCATCGCGCTCGCGACGCTTGCCGCGCTCGATCTCCCGGCGACCCCCGCGGTCGCCGCGCTCCTCGTCGCCGCCGCGACTGCGGCGGCGGCGACCGGCGTCACCCCGGGGAACGCGGGCACCTTCGAGCTCGCGACGGCGCTCGCGCTCGGGGGGACCGGCGTCCCCGCGGGCGGCGCGCTCGCCTTCGCGCTCGCCTTCCACGCGGCCCACGCGGTGCCCGTCGCGATCCTCGGCGGCTCGCTCCTGTTGCGGGAGGGCGTCGCGCGCGACGGGCTCGCGCGCGGGAAGTGAGAAGGGCGCGGGCGAGCCCATGAACCTCCGGACGGTGGCGCGGTTGCGGTCCTGTGCGGGTCGCTCCCACACGTGACCGCCCCCATGGCAGAATCCGACCCCTTCGGAGGTCGAGATGTCAGATCGGGTGGTCTTCGGGTCGGATCACGCGGGGCTCGCGCTCCGCGCGGAGGCGGTGAAGGTCGCGAAGGCGGCCGGGGTGGAGGCGGAGGACCTCGGACCGTTCTCGGGCGAGAGCGTCGACTACCCCGACTATGCCCGCCAGGTGGGGGAGGCGGTCGCCGGCGGCCGCGCCCGGCTCGGCGTCCTCGTCTGCGGGACCGGCATCGGCATGTCGATCGCGGCGAACAAGGTGAAGGGCGTCCGCGCCGCCCACTGCGCGACCGAGTACGAGGCCCGCATGGCGCGCGCGCACAACGACGCGAACGTGCTCTGCATCGGCGAGCGGGTGGTGGGCCTCGGCCTCGGCGGCGCGATCGTGAAGGCGTTCCTGGAGACGCCGTTCGAGGGCGGGCGGCACGCACGGCGCGTGGAGAAGATGAAGGCGATGGAGGGGTGAATGCGGGCGCAGTCGAAGGATTGAACGGCCCTGCGCGGCGCGGTATGAACGCCCCTCCTCACGCCGTGGGAGAGAACCCGATGATCTCGAAGAATCGCCTCGCCGAGGTGGACCCTCAGATCGAGCGGCTCGTCCGCGAGGAGACGCGGCGGCAGGCCGAAGGGCTCGAGCTCATCGCGAGCGAGAACTTCGTCTCGCCCGCCGTGCTCGAGGCGCTCGGGTCTGCCCTCACGAACAAGTACGCCGAGGGCTACCCCGGCAAGCGCTACTACGGCGGCTGCGAGGTGGTGGACCAGGTCGAGCAGCTCGCGATCGACCGCGCCAAGAAGCTGTTCGGCGCCGAGCACGCGAACGTGCAGCCGCACTCCGGCTCGCAGGCCAACATGGCCGCGTACTTCGCCCTCGCGACGAGCTGGGGCGGCACCACCGCGGGCGGGCCCACGGGCGACACCCTCCTCGCGATGAGCCTCAACTTCGGCGGCCACCTCACCCACGGCTCGCCGGTGAACTTCTCCGGGAAGCTCTTCAAGATCGTCCCGTACGGCCTCGCCCGCGAGACCGAGACCATCGACATGGCCGAGGTCCGGCGGCTCGCGCAGGAGCACAAGCCGAAGATCCTGGTCGTCGGCGCGAGCGCCTACCCGCGCACGCTCCACTTCGACCAGTTCTCGGCCATCGCCCGCGAGGTCGGCGCCGCGCTGGTGGTCGACATGGCGCACATCGCCGGCCTCGTCGCGGCCGGGCTGCACCCGAACCCCGTTCCGCACGCCGAGATCGTCACCACCACCACCCACAAGACGCTGCGCGGCCCGCGGGGCGGCATGATCCTCTGCCGCGAGGCGCACGCGAAGATCCTCAACTCGCAGATCTTCCCGGGCATCCAGGGCGGGCCCCTCGAGCACGTCATCGCCGCGAAGGCGGTCGCCTTCCAGGAGGCGCTCCAGCCGGAGTTCAAGACCTACCAGCGGCGGATCGTGGAGAACGCGGTCGTCCTCGCCGAGGGGCTCAAGTCGGCCGGGTTCCGGCTCGTCTCGGGCGGCACCGACAACCACCTCATGCTCGTGGACCTGCGGCCGAAGAAGCTCACCGGCAAGGTCGCCGAGGAGGCGCTCGGGAAGGCCGGGATCACCGTCAACAAGAACATGATCCCGTGGGATCCGGAGAAGCCGATGACCACCTCCGGGATCCGCGTCGGGACGCCGGCGCTCACCTCGCGCGGGATGGGCGCGCTGGAGATGACGCTCGTCGCCGCGCTCATCGGCCGGGCCCTCGACGCCCCGACCGACGAGGCCGTCCTCACGCGGGTGCGCGGCGAGGTGCGGGATCTCTGCAAGCAGTTCCCGATGTACGAGGACCGCCAGTAAACGCTCCCCCGAGCCTGGCGAAGGACGATGCGCTGCCCCTATTGCGGTCACCTCGAGGACCGGGTCGTCGACTCCCGCGAGGCGCAGGACGGGCAGGCCACGCGGCGCCGCCGCGAGTGCGCCGGCTGCGAGCGCCGCTTCACCACCTACGAGCGGATCGAGGAGGTCCTGCCGCAGGTGGTGAAGAAGGACGGCCGCCGCGAGCCGTTCGATCGCGCCAAGATCGTGGACGGGGTCGCGACCGCCTGCCAGAAGCGGCCCGTCTCCGCGGAGCAGGTGCAGGCGCTCGTCACCGCGGTGGAGCGCGAGCTCCAGGAGCTCGGCGAGAAGGAGATCCGAACCGCGGTCATCGGCGAGGCGCTGATGCGGCGGCTGCGCGAGGTCGACGAGGTCGCCTACGTCCGCTTCGCCTCGGTCTACCGCGCGTTCCGCGACGTCGGCGAGTTCATGACCGAGCTGGAGGGGCTCGCCAAGAAGGACGGCGAGAGTCGATGAGGGGGGCGCCCGAGCGCTTCATGCGGCTCGCGCTGCGCGAGGCCGCGAAGGGTGCGGGGCGCACGAGCCCCAACCCGGTCGTGGGCGCGGTGGTGGTGCGCGGCGGGCGCGTCGTCGCCGCCGGGCACCACGCGCGCGCGGGCGGACCGCACGCGGAGGTGGTCGCGATCCGCGCTGCGGGCCGGCGCGCCCGGGGGGCGGACCTCTACACCACACTCGAGCCGTGCGACCACTACGGCCGGACCCCGCCGTGCTCGGTCGCGATCCTCGAGGCGGGCGTGAAGCGGGTCCTGGTCGGCTCGGCCGACCCGAACCCCCTCGTCTCCGGCAAAGGGGTCGCGCGGCTCCGGCGCGCCGGCGTCGAGGTGGTCGAGGGCCTCCTCCGCGACGCGTGCGACGCGCAGAACGCGCACTGGTTCACCTTCATCCGCGAGGGCCGGCCGTTCGTGACCCTCAAGGCCGCGGTGACGCTCGACGGCCGGATCGCGACCCGGACCGGCGACGCGCGCTGGGTGACCGGCGAGGCCGCCCGCCGCTGGGTGCACCGGCTCCGAGACCGCGTGGACGCGGTGCTGGTCGGCGCGGGCACGGCGCGCGCCGACGACCCGCGCCTCACCACCCGGCTCCCGGGCGGGCGGGGCCGCGACCCGATCCGGGTGGTCCTCGACACCGAGCTGCGGCTCCCGGCGCGGCTCGCGCTCCTGCACCCCCGCTCCGCGGCGCCGACGATCGTGGCGCACGCGTCGCGCCGCAGGCGCGCCCTCCCGCGCGCGTCCCCGGACTCCCGTCGCCGCGCGAAGCGCGGCCGGGGAGGGGGCGCGGGGGTCGAGCTCCTCCGCTGCCGCCGGGGGAAGGGGGGCGTCGACCTCCGGGACCTCCTCGCGAAGCTCGCCGCGCGCGGCGTCACCCACCTCCTCGTCGAGGGCGGCGCGCACGTCCACGCCCGGTTCGTAGAGGAGGGGCTCGTGGACCGGGTCGCGGTCTTCGTCGCACCGAAGCTCGCCGGAGCCGGGGGGGTCCCGCTCCTCGCCATGCCCGGCCCGGCCCGGATGCGCGACGCGGCGCGGCTCGAGGACGTCGAGGTGGAGCGGATGGGCGACGACGTCCTCGTCTCGGGGCGCCTGGTGACGCCTCGCCGCCGGCGCGCCTGACGCGCCCCGCCGTTGGCGAAAAACCCAGGACGCGGCTAGGATTGCGCCGAATCATGTTCACTGGACTCGTGTCGGATCTGGGCGCCGTCGAGCGCCTCGTGCCACGGCAAGGTGGCGCGCGCCTGACGCTCCGGCCCCGCTCCCTCCCGGTGGACGAGCTCGTCCTCGGCGAGAGCATCGCCTGCTCCGGCGTGTGCCTCACCGTGGCGGAGCGCGGCGGCGGGCTCGTCTCGTTCGACGCCGTCCCGGAGACGCTCTCCCGGACGACGGTGGGGGGCTGGCGCCCCGGCTCGCTCGTGAACCTCGAGCGCGCGCTCGCCCTGGGCGATCGGCTCGGCGGCCACCTCGTGCAGGGACACGTCGACGCGGTCGGCGAGGTGCTCTCGCGGGCCGCGGAGGGGCAGGGCGCGCGGCTCGCGATCGCGCTGCCCGCCGCGATCGCGCCGCTCGTGGCGGAGAAGGGCTCGATCGCCGTCGACGGCGTCTCGCTCACGGTGGCCACGGCCGGGCGCGACCGGTTCGAGGTGGCGCTCATCCCGGAGACGCTCGCCCGCACCACCCTCGGGCAGGCGCGGCCGGGGGCGAAGGTGAACCTCGAGGCGGACGTCGTCGCGCGCCACGTCGCGCGGCTGGGCGAGTTCGGCTCGGCGGGCCCGACCGCGGGCGACCTCGCCGCGTGGGGCTACGGGAGCGGCCGGTGAAGGACCACGCAAAGCACGCCGTGGAGCGCGTCGAGCAGGCGCTCGACCGGATCCGCGCCGGCGGGATGGTGATCCTCACCGACGACGAGGATCGCGAGAACGAGGGCGACCTCTGCATGTCGGCGGAGAAGGTCACCCCCGCCGCCGTGAACTTCATGGCGAAGCACGGCCGCGGCCTCGTCTGCCTCTCGCTCACCGAGGAGAAGGTCCGCGAGCTCCGGCTCCCGCTGATGGTCGACGAGGGCGCGAACACGTCCTCCTTCGGCACGGCCTTCACCGTCTCGATCGAGGCGAAGGAGGGGGTCACCACCGGCATCAGCGCCCGGGACCGCGCCCACACCATCCTCACCGCGGTGACGGAGGGCGCGAAGCCCGAGGACCTGGCCCGCCCCGGGCACGTCTTCCCGCTCCGCGCCCGCCGCGGCGGCGTGCTCGTGCGCGCCGGCCAGACGGAGGGATCCGTCGATCTCGCGCGGCTCGCCGGCCTGAAGCCCGCGGGCGTCATCTGCGAGGTGATGAACGACGACGGGACGATGTCGCGGATGCCGGAGCTCGAGGCGCTCTCCCGCGCCCATGATCTCCCGCTCGTCTCGGTCGCCGATCTCATCTCCTACCGGATGCTGAAGGACACCCTCGTGCGGCGCGCCGCGGAGGCGCCCATCCCGACCACGCACGGGGACTTCCGGGCGGTCGCGTACGAGAACGACGTCGACCCCCACCAGCACGTCGCGCTCGTGCGCGGGCGCTGGCGCGAGGGCGAGCCCGTGCTCGTCCGCGTCCACTCGAAGTGCCTCACCGGCGACGTGTTCGGGTCGGAGCGCTGCGACTGTGGCCCCCAGCTCCACGCCGCGCTCGAGCAGATCGCCCGCGCCGGCAAGGGCGTGCTCCTCTACCTCGACCAGGAGGGGCGCGGGATCGGGCTCGTGAACAAGCTGCGCGCCTACAACCTCCAGGATCAGGGCTGGGACACCGCCGAGGCGAACGTGCAGCTCGGCTTCAAGCCCGACCTGCGCGACTACGGCATCGGCGCCCAGATCCTGCGCGACCTCGGCGTCCGCAAGATGCGGCTCCTCACCAACAACCCGAAGAAGATCATCGGGCTCGAGGGCTACGGCCTCGAGGTGGTCGAGCGCGTGCCGATCGAGATGGCGCCGACCCTTCGGAACCGGGCCTACCTCGCGACCAAGCGGGACAAGCTCGGGCACCTGCTCACGCTCACCGCCGTCGCCACCGCGCGCACGGCCAAGGGTCGCCGCCCGGTGCGCGCGCGCCCGACGAAAAGGAGGAACGGCCGATGAACGTGTACGA
>WNGL01001844.1_pt1 | contig 27051 bp, 19 predicted proteins | sample 5400591 | NCBI WGS metagenome assembly WNGL01 (sample SAMN13153377, study PRJNA577476) | soil metagenome | isolation source: 80 cm soil or saprolite under Garry oak tree replicate 1 | place: USA:California | collected 2016-06-15 | reverse complement strand
GATTCTTCCCACAATTCGCGCGGGTGCAGCGCGGGGAGGTAAAACTCCTGTCCGCCGATGCGATTCATCTCTTCGCGCAGGATCTGCATCACTTTCACGGCCACGCGTTGCGCAAGTGGCAGATAGGAATAGACCCCGGAGGCGAGCTGGCGCATAAGACCCGCGCGCAAAAGCAGTTTGTGCGAAACGACCTCGGCATCAGCCGGATCTTCGCGCAGTGTTGGGATGAAATATTGTGACCAGCGCATGACGGAGCATTCTCGCTTAGCAGCGCTCCGCAACGCAAACGCTGAACATTAGAATAGCCACACAGGCCAGAGACACAGAGAAAAATAGAAGCAAGAAGGATCTGAGAGAGCGTGTTGCTAATGATTACGCTACACTGCTCCTTTTTCTGCTTACTGCTTACTGCCTTGTGCTTTCTCTTCTCTGTGTCTCTGTGCCTCTGTGGCTTGCATTGTTGCGTGTACAGTTACCGTGATGTACCATCCAACTCTCAAATTGATCTTCTCAATGAGGACTCGATCAAATGAAAATAGCACTTGCGAGCGATCACGCCGGCTACGCCGAAAAGGAACGTTTGAAGCCCCTACTGCGCGAGCTGGGAGTCGAGGTGCGGGACCTCGGCACCGATTCCGAAAGTTCGGTTGATTATCCAGACTACGCCGCGAAGGTTGGGGAAGCAGTGGCGCACGGTCAAGTCGATCAGGGCGTGCTGGTCTGTGGCTCCGGCATTGGGATGGAGATTGCGGCCAACAAAGTGCCCGGTATTCGCGCCGCGCTTGTGTGGTCGGAAGAGACTGCGCGTCTCGCGCGCCTACATAACGACGCGAATGTCCTCGCGATCGGCGCCCGCACAACGCCGCCCAATGAGATTCCGAAGATTGTCCGCGCCTGGTTTGAAACAAATTTCGCGGGTGGCCGCCACGCTGAACGAGTTGAAAAGATAAGGCAGATCGAATTAGCCACAGAGGCACAGAGACACAGAGAAAAGAAGGCAGAAGGCACCAGGCAGTAGGCAGAAAACAAGAGGCGGCACTCGCACAATCATGAACAACACGGCCTTTCTCGCCGTTGACGCTTTTTGTTTCTCTGTGCCTCTGTGCCTCTGTGGCTAATTCTGGAAAGGGAAAATCAAATGCCCGATCTCAGGAACGCGCCACTTTCTCAGGTCGATCCCTTGATCGCAGACGCCATCGATAACGAAGTCGCGCGTCAGGCCGACGGCCTCGAGCTGATCGCCTCCGAAAACTTCGTCAGCGAAGCCGTGCTCGAAGCGGCAGGCTCGGTGTTTACCAATAAGTACGCCGAAGGCTATCCGAAGAAGCGTTACTACGGCGGCTGCGAATGGACCGACGTCGTGGAGCAGACGGCGATCGATCGGGCGAAGGAATTGTTCGGCGCCGATCACGCCAACGTGCAACCACACAGTGGCGCGCAGGCGAACATGGCTGTCTATCTCGCGGCGATTCAATATGGCGACACGATTCTCGGTATGAACCTTTCGCACGGGGGCCATCTCACGCACGGTCACCCGATGAATTTTTCGGGCATTAGCTACAAGGTCGCTGATTACGGCGTCTCGCGCGAAACGGAAACAATCGATTATGACGAGTTGCAACGAATCGCCGAACAGCACAAGCCCAAACTGATCGTCTGCGGCGCCTCCGCCTATCCGCGCATCATCGATTTTGATCGGATTAGCGAGATCGCCAAAAGCATCGGCGCGCGCATGTTCGCCGACATCGCGCATATTGCCGGACCGATTGCTGCCGGCTTGCATCCCTCGCCCGTGCCCGTTGCTGATTACGTCACCAGCACGACTCACAAAACGCTTCGCGGTCCGCGCGGCGGCTTGATTCTTTGCAAGGAAGAGCACGCGAAAGAGATCGACCGAAAACTGTTCCCCGGCGTGCAGGGCGGTCCCTTGGTTCACATCATCGCCGCCAAAGCCGTCGCGTTTGGTGAAGCGCTGCGTGAGGATTTCAAGGAGTATCAACGCCAGATTCTGGCTAATGCGAAAGCACTTGCCTCCGAGTTGCAGGAACAAGGCCTGCGTCTCGTCTCAGGCGGGACGGACAATCACCTGATGCTGGTCGATGTCTGGATGGATGGGAAAGGCGTCACCGGCAAAGACGCCGAGAAAGCCCTCGAAGCCGCACGCATCACCGTCAACAAGAACACCATTCCATTTGATCAGAACAAGCCCTTCGTCGCTTCCGGCCTGCGCATCGGCACTCCGGCCGTAACCACGCGCGGCATGAAACAACCCGAGATGCGCGAAATCGGCCGCCTGATCGCCGAAGTGATTCACGCTCCCGAATCTGAAGATGTGCGACGGAGAGTGCGGCAGGGCGTCGCCGATCTGACCGCGCGATTTCCGCTATATCCGAAGCGATTGAAGCGCGAGGACCATCAACCGGAAGCGATGGGCGCGGATTAATGCAGTTGCTGTTTTGGTTGAGGATCAAAGGTTCGGAGATCGCGTTCGTCTGGCTTCAGTTTTCCAGCCGCGTTCACGCGGCTTTCTCGCAGGGTTACTAGACCAGCAGTTTTACGGCTGGGTACCTGAGTGCCGTGGAGGCCATACTCAATCACGATTAGGGTCGCGGAGCGACCAGTGAATTTAGCCCGGCCTTTCAAGGCCGGGAAACCGGTCCATCCAAATCAATTCGTCGCGTAGCGACGATTGAGAACAGGAGGAAGACTCTCACATGGCCAATACCTACACATCGTTGCATTACCATCTCACGTTCAATACGAAGAATCGCGAACCCTGGATCTCGCCGACGATCAAAGCACGCGTCTGGGCCTACATCGGCGGCATCGCCCGACAACACAAGCTGAAGGCCCTTCAAGTGGGTGGTATCGAAGACCACATTCACGCTCTAGTAATGGCCCCGCCGACCCTTAGTCCCAGTCAAATTGCGCAGTATTTGAAAGGTGACTCTTCCAAGTGGATTCATGAAAAATTCCCCAAGCTGCGTGGTTTCGAATGGCAGGAAGGGTATGGCGCGTTCACCGTCAGCCAGTCCCAAGTTCCTGATGTGATTGAATACATCAAAAATCAGCGGGAACATCATCGCAAGAGAGGTTTTCAAGGAGAGTATTTGGAGTTGCTGCGCAGATATCATGTCGAATACGATGAGCGTTACTTGTGGGGATGATGATTCACCCGTCGCTACGCGACGCTGTTAGATTTTCTTCCGACGTGTGCCGGCCTTGAAAGGCCGGCTTAAATTCATGCGCCGCTAGGCGGCGCTAACCCAGCGCTAAAAGCGCTGGTCTAGCAACCCTGCGGGAAAGCCGCGTGAACGCGGCTGAAGAATCTCGGTAGATGTAGCGGAACCGATCGTTAGCTATGGAAACAATCTTCGGACCTGGCGGCTTAATCGCCAACGCTCATCCCGAGTACGAATACCGGCCCGGCCAGATTCAAATGGCCACGGCCGTCATGCGTGCGTTTGAACACCGGCGACATTTGATTGTCGAAGCGGGAACGGGGACCGGAAAGACGCTCGCTTATCTTGTTCCGGCCGTGGCAGCCGCGATTGGCGGGAACGGGCGTGTGATTGTTTCCACGGGCACGAAGAATCTGCAAGAACAGTTGATGGACAAAGACATTCCGTTTCTTCAGAGCGTCCTACCGAAGAATTTCAAAGCCTCGTACATGAAAGGCCGCAACAACTATGTCTGTTTGCAGCGGGTTCATCGCGCCGGAGACTCGCCGGTTCTCAACGGTCTCGATGAGATGGATTATTTCGAAGAGGTCTGTCATTGGGTCAAGGGAACCGAGATAGGGGATCGCGCAGAGCTGTCGAATCTGCCGGAGAACCTTTCCTTCTGGCGACACATCGACGCGCGCTCGGAGACCTGTCTGGGCCAAAAGTGTCCCGACTTTGATCCGTGCTTCATTACGCGCATGCGCGACCGCGCTACGCAGGCGGACATCGTCGTCGTCAATCACCATCTCTTCTTTGCCGATCTCGCGCTGCGCGACAGCGCCTATGGACGCGTGTTGCCGGATTACACGGCTGTGATTCTCGACGAGGCGCATCTGATCGAAGACGTGGCATCCGAATATTTCGGCGCGCAGGTATCGAATTATCAGATCGACGATCTGACCCGTGACGTTGGTTTCGTGCCGTTTGAGAATGCGGAAGTTGACCGCGAGGTCACGAAGACTCTATCGCGGATGATGCGTTTTGCCGATCAGTTCTGGATGGGATTTCGCGAAGGGCGCGGCGAAGAAGCGCGGTTCCCACTCGTCCCCGGCACATTTGCGAAGAAAGACGCTGATGGTGAAATGCAAGCGACCCCGCTCGGCGACTCGTATCTGGCGCTCGATGGATCGCTGGCGCGCCTGGAGACTACGCTGGATGCGCTCAAGGAGAAGCCGGCCGAAATCGACAATCTGGTTCGGCGCATGCGGCAGATCCGCTTCGACCTGCAGTTCATCATCACCGGCGCAGACAAGAAATTCGTCTACTGGCTCGAGCGCCGCGGTCGCGGCATCTTCTTGCGCGCATCGCCGATCGATGTTTCAGGACTCTTGCAAGATAAACTATTCGACACGGTGCCAACTGTGATCTTGACCTCAGCGACGCTGTCGAGCGCCGGCACTTTTGCGTTCATCAAAGATCGGCTGGGCTTACACGACGCCGAGGGTTTGATTGCCGAATCGACTTTCGATTATCAAAGCCAGGCGTTACTCTATTTGCCGCCGCGCATGCCCGATCCGCGTTCGCCGAGCTGGGCCGAAGCGGCGGCGGCGGAAGTAATTAGAATCGTGCGCGCTACTGAAGGACGCGCGTTTGTGTTGTCGACAAGCCTCATGGGAATGCAGTCACTCTTCGATCTGGTTTCGCCACACCTCGATTATCCCTGCCTGGTGCAAGGCAGTGCGTCGAAGGGGCAACTGTTGAGAGAGTTTCGGGAGACGCCTAATTCTGTTCTGTTTGCGACTTCGAGTTTCTGGCAAGGTGTTGACGTGCGTGGGGAACAACTGTCGTGCGTGATCATCGACAAGTTACCGTTTGCCGTGCCCACCGATCCGATCGTGGCCGCACGGCAACGCTACATCGAAGAGAATGAAGGATCGAGCTTCTACCAGTACAGCGTGCCGCAAGCGATTATCAGTTTGAAGCAGGGATTGGGGCGCTTGATCCGGAGCACGACTGACCGCGGTGTGCTGGCGATACTCGATCCGCGGGTGCGGACAAAGAGTTACGGGCAAGTATTCTTGCAGAGCCTGCCACCTTGCCGCGTGACGTCTGAGATTGATGAGCTCACTCGAATCTTCGACGCTCCTTCCGGCATTCAAAGTCCTGTGTCCAAAGTTGGATTCGCATAATCATGATTTGGAGCCAATTCCCTGAAAGTCGCGGCTTCTCTACTTCAACGCTCGATTGAGCTTCCCTGTCCGCACCTCCCACAGAACCACGGAGGCATTGCCTCCGGCACTGGCAATCAGGCTCCCGTCAGGTGAGAAAGCGAGCGAGGTTACTGTCTGATCGTGACCTTTGAGCGTGCGCTTCGATTTGCCCGATGCGGTGTCCCAGATAACCACCGTGCGATCGTCGCCGCCGCTGGCAAGCAATCGTCCATCCGGTGAAAACGCGAGCGCATTGATCATGGCGGAGTGCTTTTTCAGCTTCTGTCGGGAAGCGCCGCTTTGGAGATCCCACAAAACAATGGTGTGATCCTCGGTAGCGCTTGCCAGTGTATGGCCGTCGCGCGCAAAGCGTAATGCAGCGACCTTGCCTCCGGCATTTATTGTCTTCTCGATCCGCTTGCTCGCCAGATCCCAAATCTCGATCGCACCGTCTTCGTCCGCGCTCGCCAACCTGCGGCCGTCATTCGAGAACTCAAGGCGGTTGACCATCGTCTGACGCCGGACCAGCGTTTTCAACACTTCCCCCGTCGCGACGTTCAAGAGCTTTATGTCTTTACCTGCGCTTGCTGCCAATGTCTGGCCACTGGCGGAGAGCGCAATAGCAGAAAGTGAACTGCCACTCGGCAGCGGCAGACTTCTTTTCCCCTCGCCGGTCACGTTCCAAACTCGCAGCGTTCCGTCGCCGGCCTCCGCCAGGGTTTGTCCGTCCGCGGCGATGGCCACCAGCGACGGCGCCTCTTCTTCGGCAGCCACTTGCTTCTTGACCTCTCCGGTCCTGTGATCCCACAGCTTGATTTCACCTTGCTCAAGTTCACCTGACAGCATGTTGCCGTCCGCAGAAAACGCTACTGCAACAACGCGCCTGACAGACAATACAAAACGACTCGCGGGTCTTTCCTTACTATCGGCGCCATTCGTTTTGAACGTATGCTTCACGCCCCAGGCTTGCGTGTCCAGCAACTGTACGGTCGCAGGATCGGAGCGCAGCGCCAGCAAGCCGCCGCTTCGCGAAAGAATCAGCGAGTCAGGGAACTCTAAAGAGTCTCCGCCGGCAGTGGTTAAATTGGCTGAATTTCCTATTTGGAAATCCCAGAGCTTCAAGCCCGCGACGACGCGATCTTTTTCGCGCAGCACGCCGCCGATTAGCAGAAATCTCCCGCTTGGCTCAAAGGCCAGGGAATTTACCGAGCCAAGACTTGGCAATTTGCGCACGACCTTTCCACTACGAACGTCAAAGAGCCTGACTTCGCTTTTGGCCGTCACCACAATCTCGCGCGCGGAGCGGTGGCTATCGTATTCCGTACTGCCTACCGCCAATAACTGGCCGTCCGGTGAAAAGGCGATTGTGTTGGGTCGTCCCTTAAAACCTTTCAGCCTACGCCGCTCCTGTCCCGTCCGCGCGTCCCACAGCTTCACTTCGTGGGAGTTCCAGGCGGCCAGGAGCTCGCCATCTGGAGAAAACATTGCCTGTCCGGGTTGGCTGCCGCTCACCTTGAGTTTCAGTTCGCCTGTTTGCGCATCAAGTAGTTTCAGATCGGCGCTGAAGAACATTGATGGACCAAAGGATCTTAGCGAGACGGGATTCGGATTATTCGGGCCCGGGATATCGAGAGGCGCGCCGGCGGAAACATAGGACACCTGCATGAAGGACTCAACAATTGCCAACTGCTTGCCGTCAGGAGAGTAGGTTGCGCGGAGGGAGGAGTTGCCTTCGCCAGGCATCGTCAGTTTGTGTTTCAACTCGCCCGTTGTCGCATCCCACCATTTCAGCTCGCCGAACACGGTGCCTTCCCGCTCGCGGACCTTCTCACGAATCTTTGACGTGTGGTACTCGCTACTGCCGCTGACCAGAGTTTGCCCGTCCGGCGAAAACGAAACTGACCGTACGGGACCATCGAAGCCCTTGATGACGTGAAGCAGTGTTCCGGTTTGCGCATCCCATAACTCAATCCGTCCGTATCGTTGTGAAGGTTCGCCCGCCCCTCTGGCAATGGCCAACGTGCGGCCGTCTGGCGAAAAGGAAATCGAGAAGACCACATCGTCAAAGCCAGTGGAAATCCGGGAAGGACTTCGTCTTTGCGCGCCTGACCACCCTGCCAGACCGAGCAGAAGAGAAAAAACAGCTAAAGCCAATCGCGCGTCTCTGCTTCTCAGGACCAACGAGGTCAGCATGGTTTGGGCAACTTCAGGGATTCTCAATAGTAGGAAACAGACTCGGAGTAATCTCGCTTAAGAAGCTTTCTCCGCCGGCTAATTGCAAACCAAAATTCGCCGCGATTGTCTGACCAATGTCAGAGAGCGACTGACGGATACCCAAATCGACGCCGCTGCGGGCCTTCTTTCCGTAAGCAATCAGCGGCGCGTATTCGCGCGTGTGGTCGGTGCCGGGAAATGTTGGGTCGTTGCCGTGGTCGGCGGTGATAATAAACAAATCGCCGTCATTCATTGCGGCTTGAATCTCCGGCAGGCGCGAATCGAAATGTTCGAGTGCGCGCGCATATCCTTCGGTGTCGCGGCGGTGACCATAGAGCATGTCGAAATCAACCAGGTTTGAAAAGATCAGGCCGCGCGTTTTACATTGCAGTGCCCTGATCGTCTGGTCGATCGACTGTTCGTTGTTTTTCGCCGTCAGGTCTTGCGTGACTCCCATTGAATCGTAAATCGAGGCGATCTTACCGATGCAGACGACATCCAGACCCGTATCTTTCAGTGCAGGCAAAAGGTTCGCGCGCGGCGGCGGCACGGCATAGTCGTGCCGGTTTTCCGTGCGATAAAAACGTCCTGTTTCACCTAAGAAGGGTCGCGCGATGACGCGGCCAACTTTGTTTTCGCCGTCAAGAATGCGGCGCGCGATTTCGCAGATTTCGTAAAGCCGCGACAGCGGAATCACCTGCTCGTGCGCGGCAATTTGAAAGACCGAATCGGCCGAGGTGTAAACGATCGGCTTGCCCGTCTTGACGTGCTCTTCGCCCAGTTCTTTGATGATCTCCGTGCCAGAAGCGGGAATGTTGCCGAGGATTCCCGGAACGCCGGTCTCGCTGATGAAGCGAGCGATGAGGGGGGCGGGAAATCCATTCGGGTACGTGGGAAACGCGTGCTCGAGAATTATTCCAGCCATCTCCCAGTGGCCCGTCGTCGTGTCTTTTCCGTTCGAGCGCAAAGCGCAACGTCCGTAAGAACCTCGCGGATCACCCGCCGGCGGCACGCTCTGAAGCGGGCGGATGTTTCCCAGACCAAGGCTTTGCAAGTTTGGCAAACGCACTTCGCGCGACTCGAGAATATGCCCAAACGTGTCAGAGCCGGCGTCGCCCCACTCCGGCGCATCAGGCATCGCACCGATGCCGGCGCCATCAAGAACGATAATTGTGATCCGATCGAAAAGCCCGTTTTGAGTCAACTGGGTTGTCCTGGTCTCTGGTCTTTGGTCTTTGGTCTTTGGTCTTTGCTTCTTCGCGCTTTGCTCTTTGCCCTTGGCGCTTTGCTCTTTGCTCCTGCCTCCTGCCTACTGCCTACTGCTTCCTGCATACTGTCCCTTCGGCGCGTAGTAACCTTCGCGCGCGTGTACTTCATTCTTTCCGCTCACCTTGCGGAGCTCAACTCGAATCGTTCGAAACTTTCCATCACGGGTCTTGTTCGTCGGATAGTACCCGAGACTGTATTGCGTGCCGATATCCGCCGCGACGCGCGCAAGGGCAGCGCGCGCGTCCTGTAGACTGGCGGCGACGAAATTCCGGCCGCCCGAAGCACGCGCGAGATCATTCATCTCGCGACGAGCCAGATTATAGAGTTGACGGCTGATGTCCATGCGTTCGAATTGGCCCATCTGGCAGAAATCAGCAACGTCATCGCTCTTGCCCCCCGGTAAAAAGATCTTCCGGTATCTCTCAAGCTGCTTCGCGGAAAGAGTCAGTTGCCCATCATCGCGACAATCTCTTAGCAGACGATCTTCGACGAAGTCTTCCGTATTAACCTGAATGAAGTAAGTGGCCACCCCAGCGTGCAAAAGCTTTTGCCGCGCTTCGGTGTAATCCGAATCACTCGTCGAATCTACGCCATCGGTGAGGGCCACGACAGCGCGCCTCCCGCGCACCTCCTCGCGCGGGGGCTCGCGAAAGATCTCGTCGCCGATTCGTTCGAGCGCATCGTAGAACGGTGTCCCATTACTCGAGCCGAGACTTTCCATCGCGTTGCGCAACGCTTTGCGATCGCCGGTCAATGTCGATAGCACTTCAACCTTAGCGAGCCCGCCCTCCTTTGCCGACGCCGACTGGTTAAAAGCCACAATGGCCACGCGATCTCCCGGGCGCAGCGCGTCGATGAAAGCGTTCGCCGCCTGCCGAATCAGACCGACGTCGTCTCGTGTAGAACCCGAGGTGTCGAGCAGCAATGCAATCTCGAATGGCGCCTCGGTCGTGCCAAAGTTCGCAATCGCTTGCGGCTTCCCGTCCTCAAATATAACGAAGTTCTCAGCGCGCAATGCCGACACCGGGCGCCCCAGGCTGTTGGTCACGATCGCCGGTACTGAAACAAGCTGTGTTTCAACGCGAATGATGTCCCCTTCGCCGACTTCTTCGGCTGAGTTGGGAGAAGGCTTGGGCACCTGGCTTGCGGAATCTGCGACCCGACGCGGGCGTTTCTGTTGACTCGCGGGCTCTTGCGCAGTGATGTTGGCCACCGCGACGAGCGCGCACCAAAGAACGAGGACTAACAAGAAGCCGCGCGCGAAGTGCCACTTGCTACGGAGCAAATTGATTTTTTCCGTTTGCATGTCTTGGCTTAGATGCTGAAATCCTGGGAATAAGTCTATAACCAGAAACCATACATCTGCAAAACGCGATTGCCGATTGGTTGTTCCGCGAAGAAGCCGGCACAAGAAGTTCGCCTGGTCGCGTCAGCGTGAACCGTTGCTCGCTAAAGGATGTCGTGGTGAACCACATTGCCGCTTCGATCATCGACTCGACCAATCACCTTGACAGTCTCGCTTGCTTCTCTTAGCATGGCGATTCGCTTGCTGCTATGATTGGTCAACCGAAAGCAGCGCTCTTTGAAACGCACGTGTCAGAGAAGATTTTTGTAGAACAGGCGCATTCTGGCGTTCGGTCTAACGACGAGCGAGAGTGTCTGTTTCGTTGTTGAAGGCACGTACGTCAATGGTAGACGGCTTCCCTTACAAGGAAGAGGTTGGGGGTTCGAGTCCCTCCGTGCCTACCACAACGTGGAGGTCAGATTCTAGATGTCGGATGTTAGATTCTGAGTCTGACATCTGACGTCTGATATCTGACATCCGATTTCTGTTTGATTGCGGAGTCGTAGTTCAGTTGGTTAGAACGCCGGCCTGTCACGTCGGAGGTCGCGGGTTCGAGTCCCGTCGGCTCCGCCATTTCAACAATTTAGCGCCACTCAGGTGGCGCTAAATTTGTTTTTGCCTCTCAATTACTACTCAAACCTCAGGCAGCACGCTGCTCGGGCAAGAGTCTGAGCAGACAGAGCATGAAAACGCAGGCGACGAGAGGCACCATTAATCCAGCGCGCAGGCTGCCGACGTGAGTGGAAGTGAAACCTACAAGCCAGGGAATCGTGGCTCCGCCCAAATTTGCAAGAGCGAAGATGATGCTTCCCACGCGTCTGGCCTGTTTGCCGAAGTTTCCGACCAACAATGCCACTAACAGAGGAAAGATGCAGGCGAAACCCAGACCGGCGCCGACGAGGGAAATCGCGGCGCTTTGGGGGTTCGCCACCCAGAGTAGTGCTCCATTACAAGCACCGGCGAGCGTCAGACCCAGAATCAAGACCGTTCTTTCGGTGACGCTACGAAGAACGAAGGGACTCAGAGCCCGCCCCGTCAGCAACCCGGCCCAAAAAAACATCGGCGCGAGTTCCCAGAAGTTTCCGGTATTCCTTCCAATGCGCTTGGCGAACGCAGCTGCCCAGCCGCCTATGGCACTCTCGGTGCCGCAGTAAAGAAAAAAGAGTCCGCCTAAAACGAAGACTGCCGTGATCTCGAAGCGCGGCTGGTCCCGAAGTGTCGTTTCAGTGTCGTCCCTTTGCGGGCGAGGCGCTATGTCTATCGACACAAGCGCCAGGGCGTGCAGAGCTGACAAACCTGCCATACCGAAGAGCAATAACCCAAGCCTGTGGCTTCTTTGGGCCAGCATCACCAGCGCGGGACAAGCAATCGCCCCGACGCCCCAAGCCAAATTCAAAACACTGAGCGCAGCCGCCCTTCGTGATGCAGCAACTTCCGCCACCCAGAGATTGCTAGCTGACAGAACCAAGCCCAGACCGTAACCGAACCCAGCCGTTGCTACCAGGCAGAGGATCTCGCTGCCAAGATTCAGTGCCGCAATTCCCAGCGCGATGAATATGAAACCGAGCCCGAGCGTCTGCCCGTATCCACGCCGGGAGATAAGCGACCCGAGGGATGCGATTCCCAGCAAGTTCCCGCAAAACTGTAAAGTGAAAAACAGCCCGGCGCGTTCATCGCTCATCGACCAGCGAGCCATTAAAATCGGTAGGATCGGCCCCAGAATAACCGTGACTACCCCTGCGACGATGAATCCTGAATGAACCACAGCATTCGCCGTTCTCTTAGAAGAGATATCATCGATCACAACTTCCATCGCAGTCACAAACTAAAGCCGCACTCAATTTCGGAGCAAAGACATTAACTCGCGTCCGGGAATTTCGGCGAGACTGCCTGGCGTGCCGACAGGTTCATTTTTAAGCGAGCTTCAGTTCGCCTTGAGTGCGAATCTTGCGTGCGCGCGCGGTGGAACTACGCACGACGAATTCAGGTTCGACGGTAATTTCACCCACATACGGTTCGCGGTTCTCGATTCGGTTTAGCAGCGTTCGCGCCGCGATCTCACCCATTTTTTGAAGTGGTTGACGCACGGTTGTCAGAGCAGGGTTGCTATAAGCCGCGCTCTCAATATCATCGAAACCCAGAACAGAGACATCCTCGGGAACACTAAGGCCCGCCTCGTTGATTGCTCTGATAGCGCCCAAGGCGGAACTGTCGTTATAAGCAAACAGCGCCGTGAATGTTCGATGGTTCGCGGAAAGCAGTTTCTTCGCGAAGACATAACCCAGATCCTGTGTGACCTTGTCGCCTTTGAGCCGAATCATTAACTTCGGATCGCTATGAATTCCCAGTTGGTGGCAGGCTTCAAGGATTGCCTTCCAGCGATCTTCTGAATCTGAACTGCTCGTCGGACCCCTCATGAACGCGATCTCCTTGTGGCCCAGCTCTTTCAGATGCATAAGCGCCATCTGGGCCGCACTCCGGTGATCGAGAACCAGATTCGTAACTCCCTTCACTTGCCGATGCCCAGCAACCGCGATTGTCGGCAGCGGCGGCGGTTCGCTGATTGATGTATCTACCGTAATGAAGCCTTCGACGCCTCTTTCCAGCAGGAGATGAGCATATGTTTGGAGAAGTTTCGTGTCGTGTCGATGAGCCACAGTCAAGAAGAAAAAATCACGCTGCCTTAGATATTGTTCAATGCCGCTAATGACCATTCCGCCGTAAGGGTCACCTATCTCCTCCGTGATCACACCGATCGTGTAGGTGCGCTTTACGCGCAGCGAGCGGGCAAAGAAATTAGGACGATAATTTAGTTCGCGCGCCGCTGCTAGAATCCGATTCTTCGTGTGTTGCGGAAAGGAACGAGATGCGGGGGAATTGTTGAGAACAGCTGAAACCGTTCCTGGTGTAAGCCCGACATACTCGGCAACGGTTTTTAAGGTCACCGCGGACTGTTTCTTGTCGTCCTTCTTACCCGTCTGAACTTTCATTTAGAACGTCTCCTCACATCCCGATAGAAGAATTAAAGGACCCTATGCTTCCCCCCGGCCTGTCCAGGTCGGTTCTCGCAGAGGGCATTCTACCGCAGAGGCGTGCGGGAAGCACGAAAATTTGGCCATCAGCCTAGCCTGAAGTGCTTTAGAAAATCGATTTTTTAGCTTGACAGCCTTCTTTGCCTGTGCTAAATGTCGCCCGCTAACATCCTCGTTCGGCTTTGCGGAAACATGCAAGCCCTTGTCGTTGACAGATGGCCGGCTGCCCAGTCCCGAAAATTTCATTGGAGGTCATTGGATATGCGAAGCAAAAAAAGATCATGGGAACACTTCTCCTACATTTGCAGCGTAATCTTCCTGACGATATTTTGCAGCGTTGGCATTCAAGCCCAGAATATCTTCGGGCGCATCTCCGGGACAGTGACAGATCCGGCGGGGGCTGTCGTTCCGAACACAAAGATTACGATCACTAACGAGGCGACGAAAGTCGCGCGCAGCGCAACGACTGACGGCAGCGGGTTCTACGTGGCGGATAATCTGCTGACGGGTACCTATGGCGTGACTGCTGAGCGAAGCGGCTTCAAGACGATCTACCAGGCGGGAATTGGGTTGGCGGCCGGTGCACGCGTAACCGTGAACCTAAATCTCGAAGTTGGTGCCGCGTCGGAGACGGTCGAGGTGCAGGGGACCGTTGAAACCGTGAATACCACTTCCGGGGAACTCGCCCGGCACATCGATTCTCAGCAGGTGCAGGCCTTGAACCAGCGAAACTACGCGCAATTGGTGTCGCTCATCCCCGGCGCCGCACTCACTACCTTCGACCAAACTACGCTGACTACCGGCATGTCTACGACCGCTGCGAGTGTCAACGGTAATCGCGCCGACGGAAACCTCTTTACTGTCGACGGCGGTTTCAACCTGGACGGAGGGTCGAATGCAACCCAACTGAACAACGTCGGCATTGATTTTATTCGCGAAGTCGCGATCCAAACTTCGAACTACTCCGCGGAGTATGGGCGAAACGACGGCGCGTCGATCAACGTGGTGACTCGAAGCGGCGGGAACAGCTTTCACGGTGGGGGATTTGAATATATTCGCAACGATAGACTCGATGCTACCAACGTGGCTTCGAAACTGAATGCCACGCCCACGGCGCCGGCGGTAAAGCCAGCCCTGCGGTTCAACGACTTCGGCTGGAATCTCGGCGGCCCGATTGTGAAAAATAAGTTATTCTTTTTTGCCGGAGAGGAGTGGAAGAGGATTCGTCAGTCCGCGACTTCGCAAAACCAAACTCTTCCCACCTCAGCAGAGCTGGCTGGCGACTTCAGCGGCGTCGCGGGACTGACGCTCAAGACGCCGCCCAACGCCCCGGCGGGCTGCACAATCGTCAATAACGTCATGTCGCCGCAATGCATAACGCCAGACGGCAAGGCCATTGCCGCCGTCTACGCTCTGGCGGCAAAGCGAGCCAGCACTTTCAGGAACGCCGTTACCTCAAATAATGCGACCTTTCAGCCTAACAATCCGCAGAACTGGCGAGAGGATATCATCCGGCTCGATTATCAACTTGGCGCGAAGCACAGTCTTTACGGTCGCTACATTCACGATGATCTTATTCTGACCGATGCCTTTGGAACCTTCACTCCCGGGGGCTTGCCAACCACCCCGACGCTACGGGTCCGGCCCGGGTACAGTTACCAGGTGGGGGACGTGTGGACGATCAGTCCCCGTATCATCAATGAAGCAAAGATCAACGCCTCCTGGAACAAACAGCGCATCCCTCCAACTGGTACCACGTGGCAGCGGAGCACGTATGGATTCGCGTTCATTCCTCCGCTTGGCTTTGTCGGAACATATCCCGACGGAATTCCTCACGTTACCTTTACGGGGATCGGCAATGCTTTTCCGACCGCGGCGCCCGCGCAATTCACAGGTCCGTATTTCTCGTTGTTGGCGCCGACGACCGATATCTCCGCGGCTGATAACGTCACGTGGCAGGTGGGAAGTCATAGTCTTAAGTTTGGAGCGATGTTCGCCCGCAACCGCAAGGATCAAAACTCGCGTCCCAACTCCTACAACGGCGCGATCAATTTTAGCGTGAACGGGAATCCTAACACGACGGGCGATCCTTTTGCGGATGCGCTGATGGGAAACTTTCAGACGTTCACCCAACAATCAGCAGATCCGATTGGCCATTTCCGGTTCAACGACTTCGAGGCTTACATCAATGACAGCTGGAAAGTGAACCGCAAGTTGAGCCTCGAACTAGGCGTCCGATACTTGCGCACGGGACCGACTTATACTCAAGCGAACAACATGGTGAACTTCGACCCGGGCCTTTTCAATCCGGCTCAGGCTCCGACCGTCGGCGCGAACAACATTCCCACGGGTGGGCTCCTCGACAACGGATTTGTGATTAACGGGTTGGTACGCCCCGGGACTGTGCCATCTGACCAGTTGGGCAGAGTGCAAAACGGAAACAGCGCATTCGTGACTGCCGTACCAGCAACCGCCCCTCGCGGTTTTTACAAACCCGAGAATCTCTTCGGCCCGCGAGTCGGTTTTGCATTGTCGCCTTTCCGTAATGACAAGACGGCGATTCGTGGCGGCTTTGGAATCTTCTTCGATAAGCCTGAAGGCAACATCATCTTCGGCCAACCGGGGGTGGTTCCGTTTCTGCAGGCGGTGACTTATCAGAACGGTAATCTGTCGAACCCTTCTGGCGGAGCCGGAGTTACTCCGACGATCTTTGGCCTTAGCGCAGTTGACCCCAATTTTGTAGTCGCGCGCGTGATGCAGTACAGCGTCAGCGTGCAGCGGGAGTTACGCTATGGGATTTTTCTGGAATTAGCATACGTGGGTAATCAGGGGCGGCATTTAGTCCGTCAACCGAATATCAATGTGCCAACGTTTGCGACAGCAGCCGCTAATGTTGGGAAAACGACGAACCAACAGCGGCCCTTCCTCGGATACACGGATATCACGCAGTTTCGCAGCGATGCCGACTCCAAGTACAATGCCCTTCAGGTCTACGCAACCAAGCGCAAGGGGAACCTGACGGGCTCGATCAGCTACACGTATTCCAGAGCCTTCGGCAACGCCAGTGGTATCAATGACAACCCGGAACCTGAATGTCCATTTACCTGTCAACTTGCCAACGGTCAAGTAGTAAGCTGGCAGCAATTCTATTACGGACCGTTGGGGTTCGACCGACGGCATATCTTCGTCGCTACCTATTCGTATGACTTTCCCTTCTTCCGGAATCTAAAGGGAGCCGAAGGCGCGATCTTATCTGGTTGGGAATTGAGCGGCACCACGCGGGCACAATCCGGCGCACCGCTAACCGTGTCAGGTACTCAAACAATTGGGCCAGCCGGGTCTGGGGTCACGTCTTTCACTCGGCGCGCGAATATAGTGCCCGGTGTATCGCTCTATTCCGGCTTTACCTGCCCGACGGGAAAGGTCTGCTGGTTCAATCCAGCCGCCTTTGCTCAGGAGCCGAATAACGCAGCGGGGACCGCTCCAGTTGGCGGCATTATCGGGCCAGGTTATTACGGGTGGGATTTGTCTCTGCGCAAGCACTTCAAGTTGCCAAGAGAGGGCATGAGCCTCACATTTCAGGCTGACGCGTTCAACGTTTTCAACCGGACAAATTGGGGCAATCCAGGCACCAGTGTCACGGGCGGTGGCTTTGGCCAAATCAGTTCAACGAATCCTCCGCGCAACCTTCAGTTTGGGTTGAGATTTACTTTCTGAGCTCTGGGGCAATCAGAAACCTATTAGGACTCTTCCGTGCGCAGTTATTCAAGATCACGGAGAGGGTCAACTCGCGGTTCCAAGCAGACATGTTCAACCCCTGTAACCGGGAACCTTGTTAGTACCGTGGTGACCGCCGATGGCGAGGCTGTGGTAGTATCCGCGCGGTTCTGATATCAGCTCCGGGCGTAACTCTCTCGGAGTAAATGAACCTCACAGTCTAGAGGCGAATTGCGTTCGGCCGTGGTTCGCCAAGCTCGCCGCCGTTTGCTGGTTGGGAGACCGCTCAAGGTGTGAGGCTGTAGGTAGGTGGAACCAACTTAGCCTCGCGAAGTGTGTGCCTGTCCACTTTTGTGTTTGCATCTTATGAGGACTTGGTATGTCGTGTTCACGATCTCGCACTTTCATTGTACGTTCAACGGTATTCGCCGCTCTTTGTTTAGGTCTTCTCGCAGTTGTTACGCCAGCCAGCGCTCAGCATCCAACCTTAATTGCAAACACGGATGGCCGAAAGACCATCAGCCTTGATGGCCAATGGCAAACGATCATCGACCCGTACGAAACCGGCTACTATGATTATCGTTATCAACCTAGTGCCAATGGCTATTTCAAAGACGCCAAGCCGAGGACCAAGAGCGACCTGATTGAATATGATTTCGACACCTCTGAATCACTGACGGTGCCGGGAGATTGGAACACTCAAAGAGAGCGGCTGCTACTCTACGAAGGCACGATCTGGTACAGGAAATCCTTTGACTATCAACGAAAGCCGAATACCCGACTCTTCGTCTATTTCGGCGCAGCCAACTATCTCGCCGACGTCTATCTCAACGGAGAGAAACTCGGGCGACATGAGGGCGGATTCACTCCATTCAATTTTGACATAACCAATCTGGTTCGGGACAAATCGAATTCCCTGATTGTGAAAGTAGACAACAAGCGCCGGCGCGACGCAGTTCCGACATTGATCACGGATTGGTGGAACTATGGTGGACTCACGCGCCAGGTCAAGCTTGTGGAGACGCCGGCTACTTTCGTGGAGGACTACTTTATCCAACTGCAAAAAGGCTCTCGAAACCAGGTCAGCGGCTGGCTGAGACTGAATGGAGATAAGCTCAGCCAAAGAGTAACCGTACGCATTCCGGAGGCCGGGATCGGCAAGTCCTTCAGTACGGACGCGAATGGATACGCGGAGATTAGCTTCAACGCCGACCTAACTTTGTGGTCGCCAAACAATCCCAAACTCTACGACGTAGTGATCGAAGCGGAAACCGATCGCGTGCAAGATCAGATTGGCTTCCGCAGCATAGAATCCAGGGGCACGGAGATATTGCTGAACGGCCGGCCAATCTTCCTGCGTGGCGTCTGCATACATGAAGAGGCGCCGTTTCGTGGAGGACGTGCCTATAGCCGGGAGGATGCAATAACCCTGCTCGGATGGGCTAAGGAGTTGGGCGCTAATTTTGTCCGCCTGGCGCACTATCCGCACAATGAATTCATGATTAAAGAGGCTGATAAGCTGGGTATTATGGTCTGGTCCGAGATCCCAGTTTACTGGACCATCCTTTGGGAGAGCCCCGCCACGCTCGAGAACGCCCGCAATCAACTGAGCGAGATGATCACGCGCGACAAGAACCGCGCCGCGGTGATTGTCTGGTCGATGGCCAATGAGACACCTGTTGGCGATGCGCGCCTATTATTCCTCAAGAAACTGATCGAGCACGCTAGAAGCCTGGACCCTGGTCGATTGATATCGGCGGCGATGGAGCGTCACTATACGGATGAGAAAACGCAGATGATTGATGACCCGCTGGGCGAATACCTCGACGTGCTCGGTTGTAACGAGTATGTAGGTTGGTACGATGGTCTGCCTGAAAAGACTGATCGACTGGAATGGAAAATGAAGTATCAGAAACCGTTGATCATGAGTGAATTTGGCGCGGAAGCGCCCTACGGAAATCATGGCGATCCCTTGACGCGATGGACCGAGGAATACCAGGAGAACTTTTACCAGCACCAGGTGAGCATGTTGAAAAGAATCTCTTTCCTGCGCGGCACGTGTCCCTGGATTCTGATGGATTTCCGCTCTCCACGCAGACCTCTACCGGGCATTCAAGACTTCCACAACCGCAAGGGCTTAATCTCTGACCGTGGCGAGAAAAAGAAAGCGTTCTACGTAATGCAGAAATACTATCACGAGCTGGAACTAACATTGCCGAAGTAGCCGCGGTTCATTGACGAGGCGATCGAACCTTCCCAAGGATAAAAAACAGATGAGAAAAGCAGGGCCCATCCTGGCCGCAATTAGTCTTTCAATGTGTCTTGGTCTCCCGCCTCGGAAGCCAAGTGCCGCAAGTGAAAACTCCGTGGGTGGCAACTCCTCTTTTTCTCCATCAACTATACCGGACGAGCGCGGGATAGTGACCGTGGACATTAAGGATAGCGATGAGTTTTTTCAGAATGCTATTCGTTCGCGCGCTCCCGGCCGTGACTACTCGCAGAAGATCGAGGCCCTTCTCAGGCAAATGACCGTGGAAGAAAAAGTGGGTCAAATGACTCAACTTACCCTGGCAATGATCGTAAATGGTCACGACCAGAACATCGAGATCGATCCGGCGAAGTTGGAAAAGGCTATCGGCAAGTACGGAGTAGGCTCGATACTTAACACTTACGATCAGGCTTTGACACCAGACAAATGGCAGGACATCATCACTCAGATTCAGACTGCCGCTAAAAAGACGCGTTTAGGTATTCCCGTAATCTACGGAATCGACTCGATCCACGGCGCAAACTACGTGCAAGGCTCAACACTCTTTCCTCAGGAGACCGGAATGGCCGCCACCTGGAACCCCGAGTTAATGAAACGCGCCGCGGAAATCAGCGCCGTGGAAACACGCGCAGTAGGAATTCCCTGGAGCTTTTCCCCGGTACTCGACATCGGACGCCAACCGCTCTGGTCGCGTTTCTGGGAAACATTCGGTGAAGATCCTTATCTCGCGAAAGTCATGGGGGTGGCCTTCGTGCGCGGAATGGAAGGCTCTGACGTTGCTTCACAAGATCATGTTGCGGTCTCGCTGAAGCACTACCTGGGTTACAGTTTTCCGCTCAATGGAAGAGACCGTACGTCCGCCTGGATCCCCGAAAACTATCTGCGTGAGTATTTCCTGCCGACATTTGCCGCGGCTGTTCAGGCCGGCGCGCATACGGTGATGGTCAACTCTGGCGACATCAACGGCGTGCCCGCTCATGCTAATCATCACATACTGACAGACATTCTGCGCGAGGAACTCGGCTTTAAAGGCTTCGTTGTCTCTGACTGGGCCGATATCAAAAGGCTGGCGCACGACTGGCGAGTTGCGGCCACCGAAAAAGAAGCTACGCGAATGGCGGTGATGGCTGGCGTCGACATGAGCATGGTTCCGAGCGACTATAGCTTTGCCGATCTCCTGATCGCGTTAGTCAAAGAGGGCGCAGTACCACAGTCGCGGATCGATGAAGCCGTGCGGCGCATCCTTCGAGTTAAGTTCGAGCTTGGTCTCTTCGATAACCCAATGCCTAATGCTGCTTTGAAGTCTAAGATAGGACTGGCGGAATCAAGACAGACCGCCTTGCAAGCGGCGCAAGAATCAATCACCGTTTTGAAGAACACGAATGGTCTGTTGCCTCTGTCTAAAGCTCAGAAGGTACTCGTGACGGGGCCCACCGCCGATTCGATGATCTCATTGAATAATGGCTGGACGTACGTTTGGCAGGGTTCTGAACCGTCGCTCTTTCCCAAAGACCGGCCCACAATCCGGCAGGCAATCGAAGCCAAATTGGGCCCGGCTAAAATTACTTACGTACCCGGCACCAGAATTACGCGGCGCGCCGGCTCGCCATCGAACAGTACGCCCACGAACATCGATGAAGAGATTGATATCCCGGCTGCGGTCGAAGCTGCCAGAAATGTTGATGTTGTCGTTTTGTGTCTCGGTGAGGGCTCTTACTGCGAAACACCGGGCAGCAGCTCAGACTTAGCTCTGGGTGAGCCGCAATTAAGGTTGGCCGAGGCAATCGAAGGCACCGGCAAGCCGGTCGTAATTGCTCTGGTTGAAGGCCGGCCGAGGATTATCAATCGCATCGTTGATAAACCAGGCGCGATTGTGATGGCCTACAACCCAGGCAATGAGGGAGGCTTGGCAGTTGCCGACGCGTTGTTTGGCGATATCAATCCGAGCGGCAAACTCCCTTTCACTTATCCGCGCGCAGTCAATGGGCTGGTCACATACGATCATCGTGCTTTCGAGACTGAGGGCCAGCATTCCGTGATAAGACCTCAGTTTGAATTTGGGTATGGTCTAAGCTACACGAGTTTTGGCTATAGCGATCTGCGTTTGAGTAAGAAGACGATCTCCGGAGACGACGAACTTTCAGTCAGCGTTACTGTGACCAACACCGGTCGGCGCGCCGGCAAGGAAATCGCTCAACTCTATATAAGCGACCTGGTTGCTTCGATAGCTCCGGCTGTCAAGCGCCTCAAGCGTTTCGCGAAAATCTCACTACAACCCGGCCAGAGGCGCATCTTAAATTTCAAGCTGCGCCGCGAGGATCTCTCGTTCATCGGTATTGATAACAAACCAGTCGCCGAACCTGGAAACTTTGATGTGATGATCGGCGGACTGAGGGAGAGATTTACGCTGAAGTGAATCACTCCACTGATTACCGTTTGCGTACCTTGTGCGACCAAAGGAGTTCCCGACTGAAACGAGCTACACTCTTAATACTGCTGGTTGCTTGTTTGTCGTAGTTTGGCCTGTTCTGGGCCAGACGGCAACTACGGCGGCAGATTATGTGATTCGCGGCGTTGAAAAAGATCAGAAAGGCGATCATGCCGGGCGGCGCTTGTAATTGGTTGATACTGCTTCCTCAGACTCTTCGCTTGTCACGTCGGAGGTCGCGGGTTCGAGTCCCGTCGGCTCCGCCAGTTTGAAGCGGTTGCTTTTCAGGTAGAATAAGGGCAACCGCTTTTTCATTTTTGATTTTCGAATTCCGAATTGCGATTGAACAGACCTAACCAAAGTGATTCCTGTCGCCGAAGCCATTCGAATCATCAAGGAGCACACGGCTGCGCTCCCGACAGAGGAGATAGCGCTCGTTGAGGCGCTTGATCGTTTCCTTGCCGAAGACATCATCGCCGATTCCGATCTGCCGCCATTCGACCGCTCGCAAATGGATGGCTACGCAGTGCGCGTCGAAGATTTGAAGAGCGTTCCCACAAGACTGCGCATTGTTGGTGAATCCGCCGCGGGACGCGGCTGGCATCGTGAAATGAATGCGGGCGAGGCGGTGCGAATCATGACCGGCGCGCCGGTCCCGGCGGGCGCGGACAGCGTGCAGCAGGTTGAGCTGACGCGTGAGATCGATCACAGTCAATTTGTGGAGATCCTTGAACCGGTTGATCTCGGCAAGTCGATCGTCAAACGCGGCAGCGAGATCAGGGCGGGCGAGACCGTGTTGCGTTCGGGAGAGCAGATCAATGCGGCAATGATGGCCGTGCTCGCATCATTTGGATATGCAACTGTCAAGGTTGGCCGTAGACCGCGCGTGGCGGTGCTCGCCACCGGAAGCGAGTTGGTTCCTGTGGATCAGAAGCCGGAACAGGATCAGATTCGCGATTCCAATAACTACTCAATCGGCGCTTATGCGGAGTTGGCGGGTGGGGTAGTCGAACGGTTGCCGCTCGCCAGTGACGACACTCAAGCTTTGAAGCGTCAAATTACTGAAGCCGCGGAGAGATCAAACATAATTGTGACTTCCGGCGGCGTCTCAATGGGCGTTTATGATTTCACCAAGGCCGCGCTGAAAGAGTTGGGAGCGGAGATCTTTTTCGAACGCATCGCCCTGCGTCCCGGCAAGCCAACAGTTTTTGCGCGTCTGCCAAACGGGACGCTGGCGTTCGGTCTTCCCGGTAATCCTGTTTCAGTTTCCGTGACGTTCAATCTTTTCGCGCGGACCGCATTGCGGGCAATGCAGGGCGCGAGCCAACCCGCGTTGCAAGAAGAGTGGGCCATTCTTTCGCGAAGCGCAAAAGGATCGATTGAACGCGAAAGTTATCTTCCGGCACAACTGCGGACGAATGAGGACGCCCTTCTTGTTGCCGAGCCTTTGAAGTGGGGCGGCTCTTCGGATTTTGTAGCTTTTGCGCGTGCCACTGCGTTGATTGTCGTGCCGAAGGAAGTAAAGATGTTGGCAGGAGACTCACGAGTGAAGATCGTGCGCCTGCCGGGACTTTAACGCAAAGGACGCCAAGGGAATTCGCAAAGAACGCAAAGAAGGGTCTCCTCTGCGACCTTTGCGCAAGGCTTTGCGACCTTTGCGGTTATTCTTAATGTTTCGTTACGTCTCAATTTGGTTTTGAGACAAGCGCTCAGGTGCGGGCCTACTTAAGTCGTCCGCTTCGGACCTTGTTGTCTCAATCACTGGTAATGCAAATAGACACTGTAACGGGCTCTAACGACACGTCATCAACGTCAGTGGCGACGCCGATGGCTCACCAGGCCGTCCATGACACAGTCGTTAAGGTCTTGTGCGACTTTACTCGGGGCAAGTTGCTTGATGTGCCGGCTGGTGAGGGCGCGCTGGCTGCCCGTTTGATCGAAATCGGATTCGACGTCCACTGTTGCGACCTTTATCCGGAAATCTTTCGACTCCAGGACGTTGAGATAAAGCGCGGGGACCTAAGTAGCGCACTTCCCTACCGCGACAATGTGTTCGATTACGTCACCTGTGTTGAAGGGCTCGAGCACATTGAGAATCCCCAGCAAGCGGTGCGCGAGTTTGCGCGCGTGCTGCGCGCGGGCGGGCATCTGATCACCAGCGTGCCGAACATCATGAACATCGAAGAACGACTGAAGTGGTTGCTGCATGGTTACACGTCACACTTCAAGCCGATCACGCGCGAGCAGGTTGCCCGCTATCGCGCAGAGCTTCACGGCAAAGAGGAAATGGCGCTGCATGTGAATCCGATTGGCTATCCCGAACTGCGATACACGCTGGAGCAGAGTGGCTTCCAAATCGTGCGCCTTTATCGCGACAAGCCGAAGGCGCAGCTCTGGCTCTACTGGCCCATCGTCGTGCTAATTCGCGTCATCGCGCGCCTAACGCCGGAACGAAAACGAAAGGAAAGTTGGACTGAAGAGTTAATTTCACGGGAGGTTTTACTGGGGGGAAATACGCTGATCGTGCATGCAGTGTTGAGCGCGAATCCTCGTGCGATTTAAACGCAAAGGACGCAAAGGTTTTCGCAAAGGGCGCGAAGATGACTGAGAATGAACTCTCAAATATCGTGATCAAATGCGCCATGCGGGTTCATTCTGCGCTCGGTCCCGGTCTTCTCGAATCGGCTTATGCGGCAAGTCTCTGCTAGGAATTGCTCCAATCAGGTCTTCGTGTGGAAGCGCAAAAACCTTTGCCTCTCGTTTACCATTCTGTGAAACTTGAATGTGGTTATCGAGTAGACTTGCTCGTTGAGGGCAAATTAATCATAGAGGTCAAATCAGTAGAAGCTCTCGCTGACATTCACCTTGCGCAGGTATTGACTTATCTTAGACTGTCGGATTTACGGCTTGGACTTCTTCTGAACTTTAATGTGGTGCACATGAAGGACGGCATCAGAAGAGTCGTTAACAATCTTTGATTCACCTTAGCGCCCTTTGCGAAACCCTTTGCGTCCTTTGCGTTAAGATTCGGCGTTGAAGATGACCAAACTAAGCCACATTGACGAACAGGGCCGCGTGAAGATGGTCGACACGACGGCGAAGGTGATTACTGCAAGACGCGCCGTCGCATCGGCGCGCGTGCTGATGTCAACCGAAACGCTGGCCGCGGTGCGGGAACATCAAACACCAAAGGGTGATCCGCTGGAGGCGGCACGACTCGCCGGCATCATGGCCGCCAAGCGCACCGCCGAGCTGATTCCGCTTTGTCACCCACTTCCATTGACGCTTGTTGATGTTCGAGCACAGATTGAGGAAAGCGGCATCTATCTGGAGGCCGAGGTTTCGACAAATGCTCAAACTGGTGTTGAAATGGAGGCTTTAACGGCCGTCTCGATCGCGGCGCTGACCATTTATGACATGTGCAAGGCGCTGGACAAGGCGATAACGATCACCGACATTCGTCTGGAGAGTAAGACCGGGGGCAAATCCGGCGACTACCGGCGCAAACAGTGAAGAATCCCTACCGGCGGCCTTACGGCAACGGCAGCAGAAACAAGGAACATCAAAGTAGCGGGTGGCGTTTATAGGGGAGAGCCGGTCGTCTTCGCCAGATGATGCTTGAGGTTTAGAATTAGGGAGTTATCTTAGGAAAGCTCGCGGGCAGGATGCCCGCACTCCCGGGGAGATTGCAAGATGAGAGTAAGTATTTCAAGAGACGCGCGCCCACAAGCCACTGCCCTTTTGATTGCCGCCGCCATCTCGATCGCGTTATGGTTCATTCCCTTTGCCGAAGTGTTGACCTATCCTTTCCGCATTTTTGTTACGTTCATTCATGAAGGCGGGCACGCGCTGGCGGCGCTGGTGACCGGCAACTCAGTCCAGAGCTTGAGCGTGGCAATGAATGCGAGCGGCGAAACCTATACCACGCAAGGCGGGTTCTTTTCGCAGGTGCTGGTGGCGAGTGCCGGATATCTCGGCTCGATGGCTTTCGGCGCGCTGCTGCTGGTACTGATACGCAAGGCAGTTGCCGCGCGCATCGTGCTGCTGGGTTCCGCGGTCTTGATCTTCGCTTTGACGATCATGGCCTCATCGCGCTGGCTCGTTTTGCCGCTCCGCGAGTGGCTACTTTCTTCGTCAGCTTCCTCGCCGTGCAATGCGTTTTGAACGCGCTGCTCGATCTGAAAACAGTCTTCTTTCTTTCATCGCCATTCGCGCCTACCGTGCCTACTGACGCGATGAACATGGCTAACGCTACCGGCATTCCCGCACTCATCTGGGCGGCTGTGTGGATTGGAATCGCGTTCGTGATTCTCTGGTTTGCGATGCGCTTCTATATCGTAACCCGTGATGCGGAGGTCCAACCCGATCTGCCGTTTGAGGATGTGCCGGCTGCTTGAAGCCCATTACCAACCTTAGAACAACATCAGAAGCGGAATTTGTACCGCGCAGTCACACTGCGTCCGGGCCCTTCGATACCCCACGCCAAGCCGCGATAGTTTTGGTCCGTGATGTTTTCAAAATCAATTGAGATCTCCGAACGTTCGCGAAAGCGAAACCCACCGCGCACATTGATCAAGCCATACCCGGGTATGTGGTCGAACAGCGGCGCGGAAGTAGCGGCGCCGAGTACGCGGTTCTGAACCTGCGCGAGTGTCTCGCCGGTTGGTATCAGAATCGTTTCGTCTCCGGTGGCACAGCGGCCGTCTGGCCCCGGGGCAACGAGCCCCCGCACGCACGCGCCTCGTCTAAAGAAGTTGGCGATTTGCCCACGCGAGCGTGTCGCGCCCGTGCGTCGATCGCCGAGGTCTAGCGAGGAGAGACGACTCTGCCGGTCGGCGAGCGTCGAGTAAGCTTCGATCCAGAAATGCTTGCGGCGCGGCTCGTAACGCAACCGCAGAAAACCCGTTGGCGCTGGCGTGCCGCCTTCGATGTTTGGCGGCAGGCCCGTGGCTTTGTCTTCGGCGTGAATGTAAGTGAAATTGCCGCCCAAAGACCAGTCCCGATGGAGCCGGGCATCGAACGTGTATTCCAGCCCATAGATGCGAGCGTCGGAGAAGTTCGCGCGAATCAAGACCGGCGCGGTCGAAAGCGCAACAAAGACGGCCCCATTCGCATTCTGGCTGATGATCGGCTGATCGCCAAGGATCTTGCCCACCGAACCTGCAGGCAGAATCAGCGCTTGTTTTACAATCGCGTCACTGATGTTTGTAAGAAACCAAGTCAGGTCAGTGTCAAAACGCTTGTTGCGATAACGCACTCCAAGATCGAAGTTATTGCTGACCTCCGACCGTTGCCGTTGAATGCCGATGCCGGTTGATATGGCATCATCGCCAGCAGTTGTACCAATTGTCCCGCCTAATGCAGCCGCGCTATTGAAGTCGGCTTCAAAACCATCGCCGGTCA
>WNGL01001689.1_pt1 | contig 27051 bp, 21 predicted proteins | sample 5400591 | NCBI WGS metagenome assembly WNGL01 (sample SAMN13153377, study PRJNA577476) | soil metagenome | isolation source: 80 cm soil or saprolite under Garry oak tree replicate 1 | place: USA:California | collected 2016-06-15 | reverse complement strand
CTTCTGTGCGGCCCTGTTCGGAACTTCCCGCGAGGTAAACAAAATGCCGTCCGTCGGGAAGAAACCACGGAGCCACGTAGGCGGCTTCCTTTTTAGACTTATCCGGCGTCCTCACAGCCGCACTGACTCCGCCGCCTGCACCGACTCGATGTAAAGAACCCTGATTTGCGAAGAGAATAACGTCATCCTGGTTCCAGGTGCCGCTGAGAACGGGGCCGACGGAGTCGCACAGAATCTAAGGGGGTCCGCCTGCGACTGCGCCGATTGCCGACACGATCTCGTAATGGTCGAACCGCGTACCCGCTGCCAGAGCCACGTGAGCCTCCTCGGACCCCTTGGAAATTAGTGCGGCTAGTCTCGCACATTATTGGGTAGAATGCAGCACAACCCGTCGAGACGAAGGAACAATGAAAAGAAGCGTTGTCCTATTGCTCATTCTGGTCACGGCCGCCGGTTTCGTGGACATGTTTGTAAAGGCGGACTCGCCCGATCCGGATCCGGAGTTTTATTTCACTCGCCTGGCCTACACGGAGAATGGGTCGCGCGGATGGGGCCGGTTCGTGCCCAAAAGCTTCCGATGCCCTGAGTTCGGGGGCGGCAACTTCTTTCCGCCGCAAGGCCTGGGCTGGTCCATGGACAGTCCCGGTGCGGACTGCAAGTACATGGGAGGGATTCATAGACTGACGGGCCTTCGCGTCTATCCGAATCCCAACATGATCAGAATCACGGACCCCGATCTTTTCAAGTTTCCCTACGCATACATTGTTGAACCCGGCGGCCTGGATTTGACAGACGAAGAAACCGCTCGACTGCGGGAATATCTCTTGCGTGGCGGCTTCATTCACGCAGACGACTTCTGGGGACTCCGCGAAAAGGCAAACTTTGAATATCAGATGAAAAAGGTTCTTCCGGAGCGGCAGATGGAAGTCTTACCTCTCTCTCATGAAGTCTTCCACACGTTCTTCGATATCAACGAGATCATTCAGATCCCTGGCGAGCGAGCAGGCTGCTACGGTGGGCCGACCTGGGAGCGCGCGGATGATAAAGAACCGCGGATTTATGGAATCTCCGACGATAAAGGCCGGCTCATGGTTGTGGTCACGTACAACTCGGATCTCGGAGATGCATGGGAATACATGGATGAGAAATGCTATCCGGAAAAATATTCGGGTCAGTCTTACCGCCTCGGCATGAATTTCATCATCTACGCCATGACTCACTGATCCACGACGAGTCTATCAACCGGCTGGAGGAGCCTTCTGGTTCCTCTGCTTTTGGAGGGGGGACCGATATGAGGAAATTCTGCACACGCGCAGTGCTGCTGTGTCTTGTTTTATCCGTAAATGCATTCTCTCAGTCGACGTACGCGACATTGGGGGGGACGGTTCAGGATGCCACCGGAGCGTTCATCCCGGGTGTCACGATCACGTCGACGAATACCGGCACAGCGATTGTCACGACGGTGATCTCGAATGAGGCCGGGGCTTATCAATTCGCCAGCCTCCAGCCTGGCACGTATGACATTAAGGCCGAGCTGCCCGGTTTTCAGCCGGCGGTCGCAAGGGCTTTCCAACTCGGTGGCGCGCAGCAGGCGCGATTCAATTTCACGTTGCAGGTTAACGCAGCGGCTGGAACGACGGTTGACGTGAACGTAGCGGCCGACACGCTTCTGGCCACGTCCTCCAGCTCGGTGGGCTCAGTCCTGTTCGAATACAAGATTCGGGACTTGCCGTTGGGAGTCCGCGACGTGTTCGGTTTGGTCGCGGCCACGCCGGGCGTTCAGGGCAGCGGCGATCAAATGATCGGCAACTTTGCCGGCGGCCGCCTGAGCGCGGTGAACACCACTCGAGACGGCATCAACGTTTCTGCAGGGCGGTTTGAAGACGGAGCTTGGTCCATTACGTACACGAGTCCCGATCTGGTCGAGGAAGTCAAGGTCGTGGCCGCCCCGGTGGATGCACAGACATCGCGCGGTGTCGGGCAGGTCAGCATGGTGACCCGTTCTGGAACCAATGATTTCCATGGAACCGTATTCTGGGCAAACCACAACTCTGCGCTCGACGCCAGTAGCTGGTTCAACAATTTCAACGGCGTCGCGAAGAACTACGACAACCGCAACCAGTTTGGCGGCCGTATCAGCGGACCCATCGTCAAGAAGAAAACGTTTTTCATGTTCCTGTTTGAAGGCCAGCGCGATATCAAGCGCGAAAATGCCGTCGGCACTACGTTGACGGACCAGGCGCGTCAAGGCATCTTCCGATACTTTCCCGGAGTCGATAATGCCACGGCCAGCAGTGCCAACCCGTCGGTGGACCGGTTCGGCAACCCCATAACGCCAGCAGGCGCGACGGGTCCTCTATCGGCGATTGATTTGTTCGGCAACTGTACCTTTAAAGGCGCTCCCGTCGCCAACTGCCGCACATTTCGCGATCCGCTGCGGTCAGGTATCAGTAACAGCGCCTATATGCAGGAAACGTTGCGGCGCATGCCATCTCCCAACGAGTTCACCAACGCCCCGACGGGCGAACCGGCCGCGGATGGTCTGAATACCGCCCTCATTCGGTTTACACGCCGCGTCGAGGGCTTTGACTTCACGAATGGAAACGGACCCGACGTCGACCGTGATCAATACAACGCGCGCATTGATCACCAGTTCAACTCCAATCACAAACTCAGCGTCATCGGTACAAAGGAAAAAACGTGGGGTAACGCCAGTCAGGCCATCCAGCGCTCCTGGCCGGACGGGTTTGACGGGATCGCTGTGAAGCGACCGGATGTCTACATTATCACCTTCACGTCGACTCTGAGCTCGACGTTATTGAACGAACTCCGCGCTGGACGCAGGCGCTCGATCGATCAGCAGTTTCCGCCAGCAAACCGCAGCGATGCTGCCGGCCAAGAGGCGCTTAAGTTCGTCCCCTTCTCTAACGGTGTTCCGTTCCACCCCGTGCCTTTGCTATGGAACGGCTTCATCACGTACGGCAGATTTGGGCGGTGGCGTTCACACGTCAGCCCACTCTACTCCATCGGCGATGACATCAGCTGGACTCATACAAAGCATGCATTCAAGGGTGGCTTAGAATTCCGGAACACGATGTCGAAGGGGTTCGGCGATCCGGGTTTCACCCCGTACGCTACCTTTGGCCCTGGCAACAACCCTGTAGCCGGACTCGACGGCACGGCGTTTACTGGTCTCACGGCCAATGCCGCTACAACCGCTCGCAACTTGCTGACCGATTTGACGACCTCAATAGACAAGATCAACCAGTCCTTTGGAATTATGAACTCCAAAAGTCTGACATTAACAAGCTCGCCGGCGATGCCGTACAAGTACTACCAGCAGCATCAGCGCGAGATCAGCGCATTTTTCAAGGATGACTGGAAGTTCCGTCCTGATCTCACGCTGAACCTCGGCGCGCACTGGGAGTATTACGGCCAACCGTTCGAACACAGTGGCCTTGCCGCGCGGATCATCGGCGATGATGAGAGCGCGTTGACGAAAATAACCTGCACATCCAGTCCGGGGACACCGAATTTCACCAGCACCTGCAGCAATCTGACGCAAGTGCAATTCGCCGGCAAGAACTCACCTAATCCCAACACGTCGGTCAATCTGAAGGGCAACGACCTGAACAATTGGGCGCCGGCAGTCGGAGTCGCCTGGAATGTTCCGTGGTTCGGCAAAGATAAAACTGTTCTCCGCGCTGGCTACGGCATCAGCTATCAAGGCGCGCTGCGCAACTTCATTACGGTGGATAACACGATTGGTACTGTTCCGGGTATCAATCTCGTGGGTTCCGGTGGAACCGGCGTCACCTACACACCACCGGCGTACACAACCATCTCGGCGATCACGCTGCCGGTTCCGCTTCCGCCGGGGACGCCCACCACCGTGCCATTCGTGATTCCAACAACGGATCGCACAGTGACGATCAGCACGTATGACCGTGTGTCGCCGTACACCCAGAATTGGAACCTGGAAATCCAGCGCCAGGTGGCTAACAACACGACGGTCGAAGTCCGCTACATTGGATCGAAGGGATCCAAACTCTGGGGCACTGTTAATCTCAATCAGATTGACGCGTTGCATCACAACAAAGAGCTCTTCGATGCTTTCAACGCGGTCCGCGCTGGCGGCGAATCCGCTCTCCTCAATCAAATGCTGCAGGGTATCAACCTCGGCGGCACAGGAGCACAGACGGTCAACGGCACAACGTGGACGGGCGCCATGGCTATTCGCGCCAATACCACGACGCGGACTCAATTGGCCAACGGCAGCGTCGGCGCATTCGTGAACACTTTAAACACGCTGACGACCGGGACGGGTAGCTCGAGCAATGGAGCCGTCCTGCGCCGAAATGGGTTCCCGGAAAACTACATCGTCCCCAACCCGCAATTTGGCGGTATTTCGATGTTGGACAATCTGGCCAACTCCACGTATCACTCCTTTCAACTGCAGTTCACCAGACGGCTTACTAATGGTTTCACGAACACGACGTCGTGGACGTGGAGCAAGGCCCTCGGCGAGGCCGATACGGATGCCGGCGCAACCTATCGCGATCCGACCCGCCGCTCGATCGAGAAGTCCCTGCTCGGTTTCGACCACGCACATCAGATTACCAGTAACGGCACGTATGAGCTGCCGTTCGGAGTGGGTCATCGTCTTCTTGGTAACGCTCCCAGCTGGGTTCAACAGATCGCCAATAAGTGGCAACTGGGTGCCATCATGAACTTCAACACGGGAGCGCCTTTGAGCCTGACAACTGCCGCTCCGACCGCGGCCGGGGCCCCTGGCGTCGGCAGCACGACGTCCGGTACCCAGACCATCAGTAATGTTCAGGCCCAGCCGAACATCGTGGGATCACTGCCGAAAGACACGGGTAAAGTGACGAAAATCTCCAATGGCGTCGTCTACTTCGACGGATTCACGCAGATCACGGACCCGGGTCTGGCCAACGTCACAACGCTGAACGGCTTGAACACGGCATACAGCAATAAAGCGATCGTGGCTCCAAACGGTCAGGTCGTTCTGGTGAATCCTCAACCTGGAGAGGTTGGGACGCTCGCACTCGCCACGATCAAAGGACCCCGCAGCCTTGGCTTCGACATGAACATGATTAAGCGCTTCAAGATCGATGAGCGTCGGCAGTTCGAATTCAGGCTGGATGCCATCAATGTGCTGAACCATCCGAACTTCGGCAATCCGAACACGAATATCAACGGTCTGAACACGTTTGGACGCATTACGACTGCCACCGGATCGCGAAGGTTCGTGGTTAACACCCGTATCAACTTCTAATTAAAACGCGGGCTAAAGCCCGCGACTACATGTTTGACGCAATGTTGGAGCATTCATGCAGTCGCGGGCTTTAGCCCGCGTTTAAAACGCTTGATTACAGCGGAGATTGGCCGTTCGAGTCTCGTGGCGTCAGAAGGAAGGTGCCTCCGACCGGAATGGAATAGGCGAAGCTGCTCTTTGTCTCTCCGTTTAACCCGACAACCATTGGATTACCGGAAGCATCGAAAACATCGATTCGGCCGGATACCGTCGCACCGGTGTTGTTGACGAGCGCGATCTGACTTGCCCAACCGCCGGAAATCACAAATTGAGGAACGATCAGAGCGTTGGAACCGCCAACGCCCGCAGATATCGACGGAACGCCGGGAACTGGCGCCGAAGCAACTGTGGGCAGCGTGCTGAACACGTATCCTGAAAAACGCAGGCCGACCACAGCAAAGGGCGCGGAACTCTGCATACGCAAGCTGCCACGGAATCCCATTCCAATCGTGTCGGCGCCAAACAACTCGTTCACAAACTTTGCCACTTGCTGATGGGCTTGAATGGACACGGTGGCGGGCGTTCCCACTGTAATGCCATCCTCGTCACGCAGTATGAAAGTCACGGCATTGACAAAGCTGCCGGGATTCACGATGGCTACGCCGATGTTGCGGCTGATCGTGGGAATGACCTCGACAAACATTGAAGCATCGGTGGTCATGGGCTCCGGAATGATCCCGGCCTGGGACTGCACCAGGCCACGGCTCACAATGCCGAAAGTTAAAGTCGCCGTCGGAGCGTTAGAGTTGGCATCGGGGGTGATAATCACGTATCCCGACTTGATCGCGCCCTGCTCTACTTCTGTAATCGTCTGTGGCGCTGTTGATGAAACACGGCCCGTCGTGAAACTGCGTACCGCGCCACGCACCACGGTTCCGCCGGTTCGCTGGGCAACGGCCCGGAAATAGTGGGTGGTATTCGGCTGCAGTTCCCTCAATGTCTGCGCAAAATAGGTCGCGGCGGAGGCGTTGCCGGCCGTTTGCGGGTTCGTCTGATTGGGGACGGACGTTGTTGTGCCCCATTCAAACCACACCGATGTCGTACCGCCGCCCGGATTGATAATTCCCCGTAATTCCGCCGAATTGGACGTCACAGCGCTCGCTTCGTTGGTCGCGACGCTGGGTGCAGAGGTGCTCGTGGTCTCCGACGTCGTCGTGAAACTCCGCACCTCGCCCGGCGCCGTGCCTCCCAAAGCATATCCAACGGCGCGGAAATAGTAGGTGGTGTGCGATTGAAGATTTCTTAGCGACAGGGCAAATGTCATAGGACTTGTGGCGCTCTTGAAAATCTGAACGTCCGTTCGGGTTCCCAGACCGGTCGTGGTCCCCCACTCAAACCATCCCGCGGCAGGGCTGCCTCCGTTGATACTTCCATGCAGCTCCGCTGATGCGGCCGTTATTGCGGTCGCCTCGCCGGTCGTAACGTTTAGACTTACGGTGGCGGGTGCATCCGATGTCGTAAAACTACGCACGTCGCCGAGCGCGCTTACGCCTCCGGAGCGATAGCCGGCGGCGCGGAAATAGTAGGTGGTGTGTGGTTGAAGATTTCTGATCGACTGGGCGAATGTCACAGTGCTCGTCGCGTCGATGAACGTCTGAGCATCCGTTCGAGTTCCCAGAGCTGTCGTCGCTCCCCATTCAAACCATGCTGCCGCCGGGCTGCCTCCCGGGTTGATGGTTCCATGCAATTCGGCGGAAGTCGCCGAAACTGCCGTAGCTTCGCTTGTGCCCACCGAAAGGCCACTGGTTTGGGAATAGGCGATACCTGTTACGAGGGTAAGAAGAAAAGACAATAGTGCGATTCGAGAACATCCTGCTCTGAACATGGCTCCTCCTTGATCCTTCTTCGGTCCATCCAGACCGGCACTGGTCCAGATGCAAGCGAGGAACCAATCGCGAAATGGCAGAAATCATTTGGAAATGTGTGAGACTGCTTCGCCCACTAATGCAGAAAACGTCGTTCCGGACTGACGATAAATGTCGAATCAAGGGAGGAACGGTTCGCCAGCTACTACTTCTCCTGCGCCGGCTGTCTCTCTCTACATATCTCCACAATGCAAACCGAATCCACCGTGCGATTGAGTGGTGGAAATGGCATTCCTCGATCGGCCATTAATTTGCGAATCAGCGCGCCGGTTTCGGGGCGGCTAATCGCAGACTGAACTCCAACACGGACAAGACCATCGGCGTAATCCACGGCCTGCCAGGTATGTCCCGCGTTGACGGAGACAACCGTGTCCGTATCGCGACTGCCATTGTCTCGAGTATCCAGCCTGGCGCCGTGGTCTACCAGGATTTGAACAACTTCGCTCCTGCCCTTCAGGGCGGCGCCCATTAACGGGGTCCGTCCGTCGTGATTGGCAGCATTCGGGTCCAGTCCGAGATCCAGCAAGAGCTTCACGGCATCCACATTCTCCTTCGCCGAATGCTCGTATGTGACACCCTCCACCCAGCCAATTCCCGCTGCAGCGGTCAGAGCCGTATCACCATGATCGGTAGCAATCTTCGGATCGGCGCCACGAGCTAGAAGAAGTTTCAACAGCTCGACATCGCCGGACTGTGAAGCACGCACGAAAGGTGTAGCGCCAGACTCGAGAAACCACTGCATGGTAAAGATTGTCCGAGTCAACGTATTGTCATGGATGGCGGCGTTGACGTTAGCGCCATGGTCCAGAAGAGTCTTGATGTACTCCAGATGGTCCATGTCCGGCTTCGGCACCGGGAAATCGCCACCTTCGATATTGCGGTTATCCGTTGCGAGATACAGAGGAGTCCAGCCACCCTTGTTGGGAATGTTGGGATTCGCCCCCCGTTCAATCAGGTAACGTGCGAGCCCGTAATGCCTGTTGTTGGTCGCCGTCAGCAACGGTGTCCAGCCATACTCCGTAACCTGATTGACATCGGCTCCCTTTTCGACCAGCAGCTTCGCCGATTCCAGTTCGCCTTCGCGAGCAGCAAGAACCAATGCGGTTAAGCCACCGCCACCGGAGCCAACGAGGCCGGCGTAGACGAAGTCCTGATCGTCCTGATCTTCCGGGGGAGGCGCCTGCGCTGCCGGACCGGCCGGGTTAGCAGTCCCTGCTGGAGGCTGGCCGCCACGATTGCCAGGAGCGTTACGTTGTCCCTGTCCGCGATTACCCTGCGGGAGCCCCGTCTGCCCGAACAATTGAGATCTGTCGCTGCCTCCAAACCGGCCACCGACACCCTCCAGTGCCAATTGCTGCTCGTACGTTCGGCCGTTAGCCGCCGCTGTAGCTTGTCGACGGGCTGCGGTCTCGACCGCGGTAACGTTGACGCGGCCCGACATATAGTTTCTCGGCAAGCCGGCAGGGCCCGATTTGGCTCTGAAGTCCGCACCGCCCTCGAGCAATGCCTTCACCGCGGCGGGATGTTTTTGCTCCACAGCCCACATCAGAGCCGTCGTTCCTCGCAGGGGCTCCTTCGCATTCACTTCCGCGCCAGCCGCAAGCAGCACCTTGATTGCCTCCGGTTTTCCGTTGCGAGCAGCGAGCATAAGCATGGTTTCGCCGGCAGGCCCGCGTCCTTTTACGTCTGCCTCCGCTTTTAAAAGCCTGTCAATCATCGGGACGTTCCCGTAGAGAGAAGCCATATGCAGCGGAGTGATGCCTTCGCGGTTCAGCACGTTCACCTTTGCGCCGGCGCGAATGAGCAGGTCCGTCATTTCCAGATCGTCTCTGTACACCGCCCAGTGAAGGGCTGTCGCGCCGTCCACCTGGAGAGCGTTCACATCAGCTTTCTGTTGCAGTAGAGTTCGCAGGGTGGCCTTGTCGCCTTTCATAGCCGCATCCGCGACATCGCTCCGGCCGGCGGCAAAGTTCAGCGCCGCAATGCACAAGAACAGCACCGCGGCAGAACCCGCGATTGTGCTTCGACTCATCGGTCTTCCCCTTATGATGGCGTTCCAAAGAAGATTCAGTCCCTTCTCCTAATGCTTTTTGCCCGCTCGTGTCAACAAATAGAATCTTCCTTCGCCATCTTTGCAGAATACAATGACGTGCAAGTCGATAGAAAAGCGCGCGGTCAAATGACCGCGCATTATGCGGGTCTCGGTAATAGTCGCGGGAGGCACAACACATGGCCAACGAACTCAAGATCCGAGTGAACGAACGGGTGTGGACGGTCGCCGCCACACCGGATACGCCTCTGTTGTACGTTCTTTCCAACGAACTGAACCTTCAGGGCCCGCGCTTTGGTTGTGGTCTCGGGCAGTGCGGCTCTTGTTCGGTGCTTGTCAATGGCGTCGAAACCCGTTCGTGCCAGACTCCGGTTTCCGCGGTGGAAGGCAAATCGGTGACGACGCTCGAAGGGCTGCCGGTCTGGTACGCGGCGCAAAGGAAACTCCGAAACGTGCCGGCGCTGCATCCCGTGCAGAAGGCCATGATTGATGAGCAGGCCGTTCAGTGCGGCTACTGTTTCAACGGCATGATCGTGAAAGCTTCCGAACTCCTGTCGAAAGTCCCGCGGCCAACCGAAGCGCAAATTCGTTCTGCAATGAACGGTCATTTGTGCCGGTGCGGAACCTACCCGAGAATCTTGAAGGCCGTGCAGCGCGCTTCACAGGCGATGGCGGAGGTGACGAAATGAGCAGCCTCATCCGAAGCGAACGGCTTCCCCGCCGCGAATTCCTGAAAACCGGCGGCGCTCTCGTTATCGGCTTCAGCCTCGGCGATACGTTGTTCGGTCAAACAGCGGGCTCTGCGGTGCGCGGTGCAGCCGCCGGTCCACCTGATGCGAAGCTGATCGACACCTGGCTGTCCATCCACGCCGACAACACGGCGAGTCTCTACATTGGTTTTGCCGAACTCGGACAAGGCGCCTCAACAGCCCTGTTACAGATCGCGGCTGAGGAACTGGACCTGGACATGAATCAGGTTAAGACAGTCCAGCTCGACACCAACATCACACCCAATCAAGGCGGGACGTTCTCCAGCGCTTCAGTCGCCCGAGGCGGGCCGCAGATTCGCACGGCCGCCGCCGAGGCGCGGCTCGCCCTTCTCCAGCTCGCCTCCAAGAAGTTGGAAACGCCCGTTCAGCGCCTGACCGTGTCGAAGGGTATCGTTTCGGTCATGGGAAACACGAACCGGTTCGTGACCTACGGCGAGCTCGTGGGCGACAAGGCGTTCAACCTCCCGTTCACCGGGACAGCTCCGCTGAAGCCGGCCGCCGAGTACAAAGTGGTGGGTAGGCTTGTTCAACGGAAAGATATTCCGGAAAAAGTAAGCGGAGAATATGTCTATATTCAGCACGTGCGTGTACCGGGCATGATGCATGGCCGCGTCATTCGCCCGCGCGGCCAGCGTGCCTACGGCGCCGGCGCAAAGATCTTGAGCGTCGACGAGGCCTCCATCCGGAACATCCCGGAAGCTCGCGTGGTGCGGCATGGCGATTTCATCGGCGTTGTCGCCGAGCGCGAATGGGACGCCATTCGCGCCGCCCAGCAATTGAAAGTGATGTGGGACACGACGCCAACGCTGCCCGGCAACGACGGCCTCTACGAACAGATGCGTTCGGCCGAAACCCAGGAGAGGGTCGTGCTGGAGAGGGGCGATGTGGCAGGCGCACTCGCAAGGGCCGCTCACGCTGTCTCTCAGACCTGCCGGGGCCCATACCAGGCGCACGCCCCCTTCGGACCCAACTGCGCACTCGCCGATGTGACGCCGGAGTCCGCGTTGATCATCTGCTCGACGCAAGATGTGTACGGGACGCGCACCAGCGTGGCGCGCCTGCTTGGAATGATCGCCGAGAAAGTTCGAGTGCAGTACTGCGAAGGATCGGGCACTTACGGCCATAGCTGCTACGACGACGTGGCGCAGGCAGCCGCGATTCTCTCTCAGGCAGCCGGCAAACCGGTTCGCCTGCAGTTCATGCGCTGGGACGAGCACGGTTGGGATAACTATGGTCCAGCACACGTCGGAGAGGTGCGAGCCGCGGCCGACGCCAACGGCAAGATCGTTGCGTACGAGTACCACGGCTGGCAGCATAACTGGAGCACCGTCGAAACGTCGGCGCAGCTTGCTCTCGGAACGACGCCTGCCGAACGGGAAGGGGGAGCCGCCCAGCAGGTCAGCCCGTTGAACTTGGGTTCGATGTACGACGTTCCCAATCTGCGGTTGGTCAATCACCGCGTGCCGGGACTCGGGTACTTGAAGGGTGGGTGGCTTCGCTCACCGCTGGACCTTTCGTTCTCGTTCGCCTCGGAGCAGGCCATCGACCAGCTCGCCTATCTTTTGGGAATGGATCCGCTTATGTTCCGGCAGCGCAATATCAAAGATGCACGCTGGCTTGGAGTTCTGGACGCCGTCGCGCAAGCCGCCAAATGGGCGCCAAGGCGGGCAGCGTCGAATCCGTCGAACGCGAAGATCGCCACCGGGCGCGGAATTGGAGTCGGCACCCATCTGGCGTCATATGGTGCTGCGGTCGCCGAAATCGAGATCAATAAGGAGACGGGCCGGATCCTTGCGAAACACATGTACGGAGCGATTGACGCTGGCCTCGCCGTCAATCCGGCTAACATCGAAAACCAGATCTGCGGACAGTTGGTTCAAACCGTGAGCCGGATGTTAAAGGAGGAAGTGACGTTCAACAAAACCAACGTCACAAGTCTGGACTGGAACAGCTATCCCATCCTTCGGTTCGAGGAATGCCCCACAGTCACACCCATCGTCGTGCAACGCCTGAATGAGAGATCCACCGGCGCAGGCGAGGAAGTCATGGCGGGCGCCGCGGCGGCGATTGCGAATGCTTTCTTTGACGCAACAGGCGTGCGCATGCACGAATACCCATTGACGCCGAACCGCGTTCTGGCCGCGCTGACGCGCCGTTAGCGCCCCCCAGGCGGATAGTTGACTGGCTCGTCGAGATTCGGTGAGATTTTAGAAGAGGTGACCCATGAAAAGGATTCTCGCAGTCACGTTTTTCACGTTGATCTTGACCGGAACCCAATGTCAGATTGCCGCAGCCCAAGAAGGGTCGAAGCCGATTCCACCGTTCCAGATTTTCGATAATCGTTCGGTCTGCCAGTGCTAAAAATTGAGCGCAGAAAGAGGCTTTCGTATGACGATCAACAAGGGCATGAGAATTTCACGCCGGCAGATCATGATCCTGTTCGCAACTTCGGTGTGGCTCATCGTGACAACCGCCGGCTGTCAGCCGGCCCCTGAGGTCCGTGAGGTCGACGACGCCGCGCTTCGATCGGCGGACGCGGATGCCGGCAACTGGATCACCTACGGGCGCACGTATTCAGAACAGCGCTTCAGCCCGTTACGCCAAATCGACGAGCAAAGCGTTGGTCGTCTCGGCCTGGCCTGGTCGCTGGATCTGTCGACGCTGCGCGGACTGGAAGCGACCTCCCTTGTGAGGGACGGCGTGCTGTACACGACCGGCGCGTGGAGCTTCGTGTACGCCGTCGATGCGCGAACGGGCCGCCTGCTCTGGACATATGATCCGGAGGTTCCCAAAGACCATGCCAAGTTCGTGTGCTGCGATGTTGTCAACCGCGGGCCGGCGCTCTACCGCGGGCGCGTGTATGTCGGCACGCTCGATGGCCGGCTCGTCGCAGTCGATGCGAAGAGGGGCACGCTCGTGTGGGAAATCCAAACGACACCCAAGGATGGGCCGTACGCGATCACCGGCGCGCCGCGCATCGCCAAGGGACGCGTGATCATCGGAAACGCCGGGTCGGAATATGCCGTGCGCGGCTCTGTCTCCGCCTACGACGCGGATACTGGAAAGCTCGTCTGGCGCACGTACACGGTGCCCGGCGATCCTTCGAAACCGTTCGAGTCCGAAGCGATGCGGCGAGCGGCGGCCACCTGGTCCGGCGAATGGTGGAAAGCGGGCGGCGGCGGCAGCGCGTGGGATCCGATCGTCTACGACCCGGATCTCGATCTCGTCTTCTTTGGCACCGGCAACGGCGCGCCCTGGTATCCCGATCTGCGCAGCCAGGGAACGGGCGACAATCTCTACGTGTCGTCGATCATCGCGGTGCGCGCCGGCAGCGGCGAACAGGTCTGGCACTACCAGACCACGCCGGGCGACAGTTGGGACTACGATGCCACTCAGCCGCTCATGCTGGCGGATCTGACAATCGACGGCCGGCCGCGCCGCGTGATCATGCAAGCCAACAAAAACGGTTTCTTCTACGTCCTGGATCGCGAAACCGGACAGCTCATCTCGGCTCGCACGTTCACCCCGATTACCTGGGCGACGGGCATCGATGCCAAGGGCCGCCCCATTGAAGTCTCTGCGGCTCGACAGTTGAAGGACGCGACGATCGTCACGCCGCACCCGGAAGGCGGGCACAACTGGAATCCCATGTCATTCAATCCCACGACCGGGCTGGTGTACTTCCCTGTCGTGGATGCGGCGTTCATGCACGCGGTGGATCGCCAGTCCCCGGTGAATGTCCGCTTCGTGACGATCGGATTGGACGTGCGGTACCGAGGCCCGGTTCTCGAAAAGTGGCTGGCGATGAAAAGTAGCGGATCGCTGGTGGCCTGGGACCCGGTGGCGCAGCGCGAGGTGTGGCGCGTCGAGCACCCGGACCCGCAGAGCGGCGGAACGCTGAGCACCGCCGGCAACCTTGTCTTCCAGGGACGCGCCGATGGCAAGTTTCGCGCTTACCGCGCGACCGATGGCAAAGTGCTCTGGGAATTCGACACCGGAATCGGCATCGCCGCGGGCCCGATGACGTACACCGTTGGCGACACACAGTACGTTGCGGTGTTGGCGGGTTGGGGCGGACCTTCGGTTCTCCAAAATGGGCCGCTCGGTAGTGGGAAGGTCGCGCCGGGACATCTCCTGGCATTCGCCCTCGGTGGCTCTGCAACGCTGCCTCGCTACCAACAACCGGCGAAGCCCGTTCCCATGCCCACCACACAGATCGCGGCAACACCAAAAGAGATCGAAGACGGACACATACTGTACGATACATTTTGCTCCAGCTGCCATGGCGGCAACGTTGCGAGCAGCGCCCTCGTCCCCGACCTGCGCTATGCCACGGCTACGACACATGGGCTCTTCGAGCAGATCGTTCGGGACGGCGCGAAGGCAAAGACCGGCATGCCGTCGTTTGCAGACGACCTCACGTCCGCGCAAGTGCGGATGATTCAGGCCTACGTGCTCGAACGCGCGCGCCAATCGGCCGAAGCCGCGGCCGCGACGAAGCGTTGATTCCGGACGGAGATTTTGGAGAAAAACGTGATTCGCCTTCTGGGACAGGAGGGGTGGTCAGCCACAGAGAATCTTTCAGGAATGCATTTGAAAATCCTTTTTCGCTCACGCCGAATTCCCGAAAAATCGATTGATCCTAAATTTGCTTATATCGATTTGGCTCCGGCCGTCAATCACAAGGTCTGCGACGACCTCTCCAATCGCTGCCGAGTGTTTGAAACCATGTCCCGAGCATGGGGAAACGATAAGGACGCTCCGATTTTGGGGATGAAAATCGATCACAAATCCAGAATCCGGAGTGCTGGTATATAAACAGACAGCCGCTCTAACGCATTTTTGACTCAAGCCGGGCAATCTCTCGCGAATGTAATTTCGATACATCTCGCTGATCTCTTCTTCATGGACCTCGCGATCGACGCCATCCGGGTCAGTATCCACAATGTGCTGTTCGGAAGCCACTTTGATTCCGCCGTCAGGCGCGTCGATCGCGGGAAATCCGTAGATGAAATCGTCGTGATGGCCACCAAACTGCCAAATGAAGATTGGAAAATTTCCTGGTCCGTAGGCGTCGATGGAATCCTTTGCCTCAAACCAGTAGAGGACTTGCCGGTAGACTTTGAAACACGGAGCAAGGTCCTGGCCAATGAATGGACCTATCCACGAACCTGCGGATATTACCAGCCTATCGGCAGTGTAACGGCCGGCAGATGTCTTGACCGTTACGCCATTAGCGGCCGGCAGAAATTCCAGCACCCTTTCATTCTTGTGTATTTCTGCGCCGTGTTTTTCTGCCAAAGCAAGTTGGCTCTCGATACATAGTTCTGGCCGGAGAAAGCCCATGGCCGGCTCATAGTAGCCGTGCTCATCACCGGCCAGGTGGAACTGCGGGAAGCGGGACTGGATTTGATCCGCATCTAAAAGAGAGTGATCAATCCCGAATTTTTGGGCCGATCGAATCGTTTGGTTTAGAAAGCCGTTTGAACCGTGAAGAGACGCCTCCGATTTCGTACTGGCCATGATCAACCCGCCAGTGATGGAAAGGACTTGTTTCCCGGTAAAGGCTTCGATCTCGCGCCAGAGTTCATAAGATCTCAGCACCAGGGGAACATATTCTTCACCCTCGCCAATCGCTTGCCGGATAATTCTAGTGTCGCCATGGGATGATCCCAATTGATGAGGTGGCGAAAATTGGTCAATACCTAACACGCGTTTCCGCTTCTTTGCGAGCTGAAATACGGAGGCGCTGCCCATCGCACCCAAACCGAGAACAACCACGTCGAAACTTTTTGTCATTACCTCAGGGTTACTGCTTGTCCCAGGCGGTCACATTGTTGACCTTCTGGCCTTGAGCGTTGGTTCCTGTCGTTGCTTCCGTTCGCGTCTTTCCGTCACGCGCGTAGACGGCTCGAATTGTAGTCAAGGCCTTACCGCCCTTCTTGTTGGTGATTTCGAGAGTGTAGTCGTCGATTTTCTTGACCGAGACGGCATCTCTGGCCGGATCCCCCTTGACCGGATAGTCCTTGCCGTCAAACTTCGCGGTCCATTCAAAGTGGGTCAGCTTGCCGTCGGCCTCGACTCGGTCGGCAACCACTTTCATTCCGCCCTCCACCGGATCGAGCTTGGCCGTTTGGCTCTTCAGCGCCGGCCCTGGACTGAACGTCGACTTGGCCGGATTCAGTTTCCAGGTTCCAATCATGTTCTTGGCGGCAGGCGCTTGAGCCAACAAGACCGAGCACAGTACGACCCACACACCAGCAGCAATCCAAGTGCGTTTCATAAGGATCTCCTTTGTTGGAAGAGTTCTGAAGGTTGTATCGAAGCGCATCGCAATCGTCAAGGAATACAACGCCTGCGCTACGGTTTCCAGTTCAACGTGTGTCGCGTACGAGCCGAGTGACGCATGCGAAAGATTCGCTTTGAACCGCCTGTAGAAGTGTGGTACTTGAGCATCACTTGCTCGGGGGTTGAATCATGCGGATAGTGGCGCGGCGTCATTTTCTAAAGCTCAGTGTTTTATTCCTCGTCTGCGTGAGCGCTCTGACGTGGACCGCGTCCTCGTTTAAGGCAGTCGAGCCACTTCCGAGTCGACTCAGTGATGCCGCGTTTTGGCGCATGGTGTCCGACTTTTCCGAAGGCGGAGGTTATTTTCGGTTCGAGAATTTTTTGTCCAACGAACTCGGTTTCCAGCTTGTCATTCCGGAATTGAGAGAAGACACCAAGCCGGGCGGTGTGTACCTGGGTGTGGGCCCGGAACAGAACTTCACGTATCTGGTCGCGCTTCAACCGAAGATCGCGTTCATCATCGATATCCGGCGTCAGAACATGCTGGAACACCTGATGTACAAGGCGTTGTTTGAGCTTTCGCCGGATCGTGCCGAATTTTTGTCTCGGCTGTATTCGCGGAAACGTCCGACAGGATTACGGACCGAATCCACACCGGAGGCATTGTTTGGGGCATACGACGTCCAAACAGATCCCGAGCTGGTTCAGAAGAATCTACAGGCAATGAAAGATGTGTTGGTGAACCGGCACAAGTTCGGACTCAGCACCGAGGATCTGGCGAGCATTGAGTATGTCTACAAGGTGTTCATAGAGGCCGGACCTCGTCTGGATTACACGATCGGCGGATTCGGCGGAGGTGGCTCCCCAACGTACGCGGACTTGATGACCGCCACCGACGAGAAGGGAAAGAACTGGAGCTATCTCGCCACTGAAGAGAATTACCGGCTTCTTCGCGACATGGAGATGAAGAATCTGGTGGTACCGCTGGTCGGTGATTTTGCCGGGCCGAAAGCGCTGCGAGCGGTTGCTCAGTATCTCAAAGATCACGATGCCAAAGTGACGGCCTTTTACACATCCAACGTCGAGCAGTACCTCTTTCAGCAAAACAATGATTGGCGGCGTTTTTACTCTAACGTCGCGGCGCTTCCCATGGATTCCTCGAGCACGTTCATCCGGTCTGTCAACGCCGGCAATTACGGCCGCTTCCGCGGTTACGCAATGCGATTCGAATCCCTTTTGAGCTCCATTGCCGACATCGTCAAAGCCTACGACGAAGGCCGCATCCATTACTACAACGACGTCATCCGCATGTCACAATGAGTTTTCACAAAATGAGTCACTACCGAATTGCCACGAATATTGACAGCCAGCCTCGTTCAAGTCAAAGTGCCTTCGCGAATCAGCCAGTAACAACTAAATCAAACAGGTGAATCTTTCCGTTGAGAAAGGAGACTCCAATGCGGCGACTGATCGGAATTACACTTCTCGGGTTGTGTGCATTTGCGGTGATCATCTCTGGTCAATCCTCGACAACGCGAAACCCGCTGGTAGGAGCCTGGAGGGTTACGGAGATCGCAGATGCGAACGGGTCGCCGATCACCAATCCCCAGCCGGGTCTGTACATCTTTACGGGACAACACTACAGTTTCGTGAGGATCAACGGCACCAGGCCGCTGCCCAACTATCCATCGAATGACAAAGCAACCGACGCGGACAAGGTTGCGGTCTTCAATTCGCTTTACCTCAATTCCGGCACTTACACGGTTACCGCCAACCTGCTGGCAACGAAAGCAATGGTGGCAAAGAGTGCGTTCGCCATAGGGGGTCCAGGCAACCAGTACGAATTCACTGTGAATGGGAACAGTCTGGTGCTGACTCAGAAGCCATCCGGACCCGTTATAAAATTGGTCCGCGTTGAATAGCTCGTCAGGGGGCGTCATTGTGTCAGTTGGTCGTTGGGTTGTTTGACAAGTACATGGGACATCCCAACATTTGACATTGTTCGCCGCACGCTCGAGCTTCCCCAAAATGTCAAATGTTGGGATGTCCCATGTACGATCTCAACTGCACTTGTCCAACAACCAAATCACGCATTCCCTGATTTCCACATTATCGGGGTCGCTCGGTGCACATGGATCACAGCCAATTCGCACAGTGTGGTCAAAACTCGGCTATAATCCTTCCCTCCTTTTTTCCAAAATATGACGAGCACGAAAGGAGGCTTGGGAGGATAGATAAAATGATGCGCTTGATTCCATCGGGCCCAGCAGCGATTCGCTGCGCACTAAGCGTGGTAGTGTGCATCTGTGCGCTCGCCGGAGCGTTCTCGCTTACCGGGCAGGCCCAGTTACGATCGGTCACCGAAGGTGTGTACTCCACCGGGCAGGCGGCGCGCGGCCAGCAGATTTACCAGGCCCAGTGCGCGGAATGTCACGGCAACGCGATGGAAGGCACCATCGGACCCCCGCTGGTCGGGGACAGTTTCATCTCGAACTGGAGCGCGCGTCCACTGGCGAATTTCGTCGACAAGATTCAGAAGACAATGCCCTTCAACCTGCCCGCGACGCTTTCTCGGCAGCAATCCGCTGATCTCGCGGCTTACATTCTCCAGACCGGCAAGTTCCCCGCTGGAGCAACCGAACTGAGCGACGCCATGTTGGCGCAGATTGCGTTCCCCACGGCGCGAACCTCTCCTGCGCCCGCCGCCACCTCGACTGCTGCGTCACTCCCCCCGCCGGAAGGAAACCTGGCCGAGGTGATGAGAGCCATCGCTTTTCCCAATGCGAATATCCTATTCAACCTTCAGCTCAAGGATCCCGCTGCCCAGCCGAAAAAGGCGCCGGCCGCTTCACCTTTTGACTATGTCGAGTGGGGATCCACGGTTTATCCCGGATGGCTGGCTGTCGATCAGGCCGCCGTTGCCATCGCCGAGTCCGCTCCCCTCCTCTTGACGCCCGGACGCCGGTGTCAGAACGGAAGGCCCGTCCCCGTGGATCGCGCCGACTGGAAGCAGTACGTTGCGGCACTCGCGGAAGTAGGAAGGATCGCTCATCGGGCATCACAAGCCAGGAATTACGAGGCCTTCGGCGATATCAGCGAGAAACTGAACGACGCGTGTGCGAACTGCCACAAGGTTTATCGCGACAAGGGCGGCAGCGAGGGGAGTGGCGCCGCGCGGTGCCAGTGAAGCCTCTACGGACCGCGCCGGTTCAGGCTGAAAATTCTGTTGCGCGGCTCCTTTTTTTGTCGGATTATGGCGACGCGGGAGCCCTTGGGGATAAATAAATCATGCGCCTGATGCCGCTCATTTCGGCAGCTTTGGCCGTGTCTATTTCCGGACCTTCGTTCGCCCAAGAATGGATCGAGTTTGCCAGTCGAGAAGATCGCTTCACGTGCAATTTCCCGAGTCAACCGAAGGTAACGGAAACCACCTATAGATCGGAATATGGGGCCGATCTGCCGGCCCACGTCTATAGCGCCACGCAAGGCCAGAGCCGTTACTCCGTGACGGTGGTCGATTACAACCATGCCCAACGAATACTCACCGAAAAAGCCAAGAACTGCCCGCCGGGCGCCGAAACTTGCAGCGGCGGACCCGGCGCTACCGGTGAGGGGTACTGGAAGAATGATGTGCGCGGCGCGATCGTCTATGCATCGTGGCAGTTCATGCAACGGGACGCCAAGCTGACGCACTTCCTGTGGAATTTCATCGACCTCGTCGAAGGACATCAGCTTCAGCTCACTAACAACGTCGATAAATCCCGTACCTTCGCCTCAATCTACATGCACGAAAACAAGCTCTATATCGCGGAGGCAACCGTGCCCCCGGGTTATCCAGAGCCGGGGTTGTTTCAGCAATCGCTAGGTTGGCTCGATGAAAACGGGATCGGACTTCGCTATCAGTCTATCTACTCTAACGGATTCCCAGCACCCCCCCGCGTCAACCGAGCGGGTCAAAGGCAAGGTCAGGGCCGGATTGACGCCCCTGGCGCCAGCGCAGGTCAAGGGCGTCCGCCGCGGTGATCGTGAAACCTGTTCTTGTGTATCTGGTGCCAGGAGGTAAGCATGCGATTCGAATTAGGTGTTGTTAGTTTTGCGGCGATTTGTGCCCTTGCCTTCGTTTTGCCGGTGTGGTCGCACCATTCTCATGGCAACTACGTCGACACGTTTACGGATTTGGAGGGTGTGGTCAAGGAAGTGCATTTGGTGGTCCCGCATTCCTGGGTCTACCTGGAAGTCAAGGACGCCAAGGGCGAGCCGGAGACTTGGGCTCTGGAAGCCACCGGCCGCACTGGGCTCGAAAGGATTGGAGTCACGCGCGACTACCTCAAACCCGGCGACACGGCCAAAGTGCGGTGCCATCGCCTCAGGGATGGCTCCAACGGCTGTCTCCTCGGGTTTCTGAAAGCCAAGGATGGAACCGTGAAAGACTGGGACGGCAATAACGCACCTGCCCCCAGCGATTTCTGAGCGTTTCTGAGAGCCTCGTCTATCCAGGTTTGTTCGAGTTCTGTGCTAGACTCTTTTCATGCGGTCACAGACCTACGGGGATAAACAGCGAGAGGCGCAGCAGCGCAAGAAACAGGAAGAATTAAGGAAAAAATCCAATCCGGGAGTCTTGCCGACTACCGAGACTCCGAAGGCGGATGCAGACAATATGGATCCGGCATCAAAGACGACAGAGAAGAAAGTTACGCCGGACCGGAGATCTGCCTAGTCGGGCGTTATACTGCCAATCCATCATTCGCAACATCCTCAACGCAAGGGGTTCGTCTAGATTCTCCATTCCCAAGGTGCGAAAGAAGCAGCCTGTTTCACAGCATGACCATGCCGATCCGAATTCCCCGTGCCGGGACCAATCCGAGAAGTCGATTAAGAACTGGCTCCACTCCAACATTAAGGTCGGTGCCATCGTCGCGATAAGGTGCATCCAGGACGGGATGCTTCGATACGAACGTGCAGTGGTGCTGAGTATCCGTCCGAAGAATTTTAATGTCGGTACGCAGCAGAGGGATGGAACGTTCTCTGAATTCGGCGAAACGTTCGACTATTCCGGCAGGAACTGGCGGGACCCCACGGGTCAAATGCGAATGGTCGTTCCAACGCAAGGCGTCCTTGAGGCTTGTGACGCATGCGCTTTCGGCGCCAGGTTTATGCCCGGAGACGCTCGGAGTTACACCTATTCCGTCCGTTGACGTTCCGCACGGTTCTGCCACGGTCGATCCCACTTCGAATAAGGACCCGCCTGACCTTACAATTCTTAAATGGAGAGTTCTGATCGTGGATCACGCCTTAATGACACTGAAGTTCGGGTACTGGGCGCGCTGATCGAAAAAGAAATCACGACGCCGGACTACTATCCGCTTTCGTTGAACGCGCTGGTGGCCGCGTGCAACCAGTCATCGAATCGCAATCCGGTCGTGCACTACGACGAAGGCACAGTGGCTCATGCCGCGGACAGCTTGCTGGAAAAGAAGCTGGTTCACCTTGTCGATCGCGGAGAATCGCGCGTGACCAAGTATCGCCATGTCCTGTATGAAGCAATGAATCTGGGCAGGCCGGCCATCGCCGTAATGTGCGTCATGATGCTTCGCGGACCGCAAACTGTTGGCGAAATCCGAACCAGGAGCAATCGGCTTTACAACTTTTCAAGTCTTGAGGAAGTGGAGATAACTTTGAATTCTCTCATGTCAGGCGAGCCCCCGCTCATTGTCCGCCTGCCGCGGCAGAGCGGTCAGAAGGAAATCCGTTACGCGCATCTTCTTTCTGGTGAAGTGAGCCTCACCGAACCGGAAGCTGAGCCGGATCGAATTGGCAAACTCGAGAAAGAAGTCGACGATCTGAAAAAGCAGTTCGAGCAATTCAGGAAACAGTTCGAGTAAAGACCCGATGTCTGAACTGACCCTCTCCCAAGCTTAGGTTGGCGCGATATTCCGGCTATTCTTTTTTCTATCCTCGGTATCGTTTCCCGTATATATAACGTTTATAATCGTCGTCACGGAGGCTACAAATGAACGCTCGCCTTATGCCTATTGCTGCGGCAGCACTCGTGTTCGCGCTGTCCGCGCCCGTCGCTGCACAGTGGGTCAACTACGCGACACCAGGAACGCCCCGCTTGCCAGACGGCAAGCCGAACCTTTCCGCGCCGGCGCCTCGAACCGCGGACGGCAAGCCGGACTTATCAGGCATTTGGCGTGCCGGGCGGACCGGCGAGTTTGGGTACGACTACAATGTCACCGTCAACCTGAAGCCTGAGGACATTCAGCCCTGGTTCGCGGCCTTGCGCCAGCAGCGGGTCCAGGATTTCAGGAAGGACAGTCCACTCGCGCGCTGCCTGCCGGTCAGCATCCCGTTCCTCAATTTTCGGGGTTTGTCGCAGATCGTCCAGACCCCTGGACTGATCGTGGTGCTCCATGAGTCTCCTAACAGTCCCCATCGAACCATCTTCACCGATGGGCGGGAGCTTCCCAAGGACCTCAATGATCTGAATCCCGCCTGGCTGGGTTACTCCGCTGGACACTGGGAACAGGACACCCTGGTGGTCAATTCCGCAGGCTTCAACGACCTTGGGTGGCTCGACGTGGGTGGGTCCCCTCAAACGGAGTCCCTCCGGATCAGCGAACGCCTTCGGCGCCGTGATTTCGGACACATGGAATACGAACTGACCATCGACGATCCCAAGGCCTTTACAAAGCCCTTTACTTTGCGAGCGGACAAGACGTTGGCGCCAGACACCGTGCTGCTGGAGGACATCTGCGACAATGAGCGCTCCGGGACGCACCTGGTCGGCGGCGTGAAAATCGCTCCAGAAGTCCTCTCGAAGTACGCGGGAACGTATGAGTTCGCCCCGGGACGGCAGGGACGGCAGGCGATAGTTACCGTCACCGGCGATGTGTTGCTCATACAGGACAGCGCGCATCCGGCAGACCGTCTGTTCGTGGCTCGTTCGGAGACTGTCTTCCTGTCGAGCTTGAGCATGGCGTCCATCGAATTCGTCAAGAATGCCCAGGGTACAGTCACGCATTTGCTCCGGACGGAGGGGGGCAAGAGTGAACGAGCCGTAAAGGGCGGAGCCCAAAACCAACCCGTGCAGGATCGGCGCCCTCAATGAATCCTGGAATCCGCGCACCACTATTCGACACGCACCGCGCGGCATTCGTTGCGTATCCGCGCTCAAACTGTCAGCACAGCCTCAAGTGTCGTTTCGAGGAGGTGCGCTTCGTCCGCGGCGCACTTGAAACCAATGTATCCATCCGGGCGAACGAGGATCAGCCGGCCGTCGCTAGGTCCGTAGCGCTTCGAGAGGGCGTCTGATCTGGGCAGTGTTTCAACTGCGAGTACCGGTGAGAAGCGCCGTTGCAGCCGTTCAATGACGGGAGAAGGGCGGCCGTCATCGGGCAGAGCCAACAGCGTGAAGTACTCATGCCGCAGCCGGTCAAAAAGTGTTCCTCCCTGCTCGAAATCGATATCCGGGGCGCGGTCGCCAATCGCGGGACCGTTTAGTTCCGTCAAGGCGGCGGGTTTTTGGACGTAGTCCCTGTACGTGTAGGCCACGCCCGAACAGTAGTTCACGACCGTCTCGGTATATCCGGGGTCGAACATAGTGCATGATCGCTGTGCGATATCCTTGCCGTGCGTCATGAAGATGTCATGCAGCGAGGACGCCGCCCAGATGACCTGTTCGGCGACGGGTCGCCGTTCGGCCTCATAGGTATCGAGCAGCTCGCGTCTGGCATACCCTTTCAGGACGAGCGCGAGCTTCCATCCCAAATTGAAAGCATCCTGCATACAGCAGTTCATGCCTTGCCCTCCGGTCGTCGAGTGCACGTGCGCGGCATCGCCTGCCAGAAACACGTTTCCCTGACGGAAGGTATCGGCCAAACGGACCCAGGTTTCCCACCTTGAATGCCACACCACATTGCCCATCGTGATGCCGTCGAAGTGGCGTTCGAGTAGACGCATGAACGCCTGCTGCGGCGTGATCGTTGGGTCCGCAGCTTCACCGCGGTCGCTCAGCAGCAGCCGAAAGGGACCGCCGGGCAGCGGCGCCACCATCAAGAAATGATCGGTGGCGACACAGTAGTGAAAGTAGTCTGTCCAATCGGGGAAGCCGTTCAAGTGAACATCGAGATTTTGAAAGAAGCTGCCTGCGTAGTCCTTACCCTTAACCGACATTCCGAGGCCGCGGCGTACGCGGGAATTGATGCCGTCGGCTGCGATGAGATACCGGCAGCGGACAAGCTCTTCCTCGTCGCCTCGATCGGCGTGTGTGACCCGCGCCGTGACGCCGTCCACCTCCAACGTCAGGTCCTGAAATGTCGCGTTGTATTCGATGGTCTTGCCAAACCGCGAGCGCGTGTAATCGCGCACGAACGTTTCGGTCTCGCTCTGGTTGTGCGCCAAAATGCAGTTGTATCGGGAATCGACCGTGGTGTAATCGAGACCCGGACGGACTTCCGTTCGCTCACCGTCACGGATGAAGTGCATCACGTATCCTTTGCACCAAAGATCGCGTTCAAGGATGCGCCTGCTCAACTCCTTGTCCACGAGATCGAGCAGTTCGACCGTGCGTGCATGCATCGCGATGGCCCGCGACTCACGGCCGGGACCTGGCATGCGTTCGATACATCGATACTCGACGCCGCGGCGCGCCAACTCCATCGACAACACACACCCGACCGCGCCGCCGCCGACGATCAACACGGGTACTTCACTGATGTTAGGCATCGCTCCTCTCCTAGACTGCGTGCGAGTTTATGTAGTCGCGGGCTAAAGCCCGCGATAGCCCTCTCCCGGTGGGAGGTAATAATATACTTGGCTAACCAAGTCACGGAAGATCAGCAATCAGCAAGGGCGCACGACAAATTTGTGGTAAGGCGTTAGCTGCCGGTCGTGGCTGATCGTCGTTCCCAGAAGTCTTCGAAACGTCCGCTCAATTTGCAGCAACGGAGTGCGATGATGGCATCAGCCCCAGCGATGGTCCAGTGCATTCCAGCCCGCTTGCATCGAACGCCTATCGCAGTCTTACAACCTGCCTCGACAACGCCGGAACCAACGCAGAGGCCTTGAGCGCGGAATTCCGGATAACGCATGCGGTGACGGTTCCGTCTGACGTAATCAAAGCACTTGCGGGCTTCGTCGTTAGTTTTGACGTGAAGGGTAAGCGCGCCGAGGATGTCGTCGATTTTGCCGTCGTCCAGTTCATCGCGTCGCTGTTTTGCCCACTGTTCAGCTAGGTCGCTGCCGGCGCCGTAAATGGCCTTGGCGACATCCCACAGGTGGCCCTTGGCATGGTAGAGATCGACGATTTGTGTGGAGCTTGGGAAATGTTCGTCGGCAAGATTCCAGATCCAGAGGGCTCCGTCGCCAAGCACGACACGGCGGTCGGCCTGGTCGAATCCTCGCCTTCTGGCCTCACGGACTACACGTGCAACGAATTCGGCGGGGTCAGAGTCGGTGTCGAGCGTGGCAGCGCTCTCAATGGCCGCCGAGTAGCTGATTGATCCCGAATCGCGCATCGGCAGCCCTTCCTCGTCACGTGTTTCGGCCGTCCAGACCGTTACCAGCTTGACCTCACGCGTCTTGGCCGAACCGTCCGACTGCTTGCCAGGCCGGTCTGCCACCTCCTGCTTGCGCACGGGTACACCGGTTCCATCGATGCCCAGATACATCGTCGGTGCCGAAGGAAGCTCGGGCTCGATGATATGTCGCTCGTCGGCGGCGATCTCGCGACCGAGTGCTTCGGCGTACCGTTCGATCTGCTTGGCCGGCACATCCACGCCGGCCAACTCGTGCAGCAATTCGTGTCCTTCCTCGAAGCTGACCATGGCGCCTACTTGCCCGACCATGCGTAGTACCGCCGGCGACAGCGATGAACCCTCCAGTCCCAATGCCCGATCCCGCGGGCAGAAGCCCGTTTCACAGGCCCCACAGTGGTAGTAGGCGCGCTCCAGCTTCAATTCCCCCAACGCACTCTGGAACGTTTTGCTCCGCCGATCGACGTACCGGGCTTGCCGTCCACATGCGCAGGGCAGCACCGGACCTGCATAATCCGATGTGTCTGCATTGAACCGCTGCTCGATCGCCCGGGCGGCCACCTGCAATGCTCTCCGCCGCGCGGCCGTCTCGACGGCCTCCAAGTCACAACCATCGACCGTCCCCGGCCCTATGAGCTCTTCGATTTCCCTGAAGATTTCCGCTTCAAACGCCGTTTTGAAGCCCTTTTTTTCGCGGCCTCAGAGGCCGCTTCCAACGTCTCCAATTCCGCATCGGCCCAGCGTTCGCACGCCTCCCAATACGCTTCGACCTTCTTCCGGAATTTCTGCCCTTGTTCGACTTGCCGCCGCACAATCTTGGCCTCTTCCGTATTCAACCAGCGGGACTGGGTCTTTCTATTCACCACGCGCGACACGCTGTAGTAGGGACCGTGACGAGCGTCCTCGCTCTCGCAACAAGGACAGTCCGGCTTGCTGCATTTGACATAACGCTCCGACAGCGATCCCCGACGCATCGGTTGAGCATCGGCGAGCTGTTCAGCCAGCGTTACAACATCGGAGGGAACTGTGGAATCCGGCATGGGCAATCCCCCTTACGATTATAGTATCCGTAAGATTGAATAGCCCACAACACCCAGAATCGGTCCATCTCACTTTTGTGACGTACACCCGCCAAGTTGCCACTCTTTGCGAATCAGTTCAGGCTATACTGAAATTGCCCTTATGCCCACAACAGAGCGAGAAC
>WNGL01002145.1_pt1 | contig 27064 bp, 25 predicted proteins | sample 5400591 | NCBI WGS metagenome assembly WNGL01 (sample SAMN13153377, study PRJNA577476) | soil metagenome | isolation source: 80 cm soil or saprolite under Garry oak tree replicate 1 | place: USA:California | collected 2016-06-15 | reverse complement strand
CGGACCGCGACGACGGCGACCTGCCCGCATCGATCCGGGCCGCGGTGGCGGAACGCTGCGAGCGGGCCGGCGCCGCGGCGGCCACCATCCGCCGGGCGGCGGTGCTGGGACCCGACGTCGACCTGGACCTGCTCGCCGCGGTGCTGGACACGCCCCCGGCCCGGATCCTCGACCACCTGGAGGAGGGGGTACGCCGGCACCTGCTGGTCGAGCGCGGTACCGGATTCCAGTTCCGGCACCAGCTGATCCGCGAGGCGTTGCAGGCCGAGGTCGGGGCGGGTCGTACCGCGTGGCTGCACCGGCAGGCCGCCCGGTCACTCGGCGCGCGGGGTGGACAGGCGGACCCGCTGGACGTGGCCTACCACGCCCGACTCGGCGGTGAGCCGGCCCGGACCGCACAGGCCCTGGCCGATGCCGGTGAACTGGCCGCCGCCCGGTTCGACCACGCAGAAGCGCTGCGCCTGTTCGACGAGGCGCTGGCCGCGCAGGACGCGCCGCCGCTGCGGCTGCGCCGGGCGCGGGCGGCGCTGCCCGCCGGCCGGTTCGCAGAGGCGGCGCACGACGCCGCGACCGCGTTGACCGCCGGAGCGGGTGCCGAAGCGATGGAGGTGGCCGCGATCGCGGCGTACTGCCTGCGCGACTTCCCGACCTGCCGGCGGCTCTGCGACGACGGCGCGCGCCTCGCCGAAGATCGCCCGCTGCGGACCAGCTTGCAGGCGCTGGGCGGGCGGGTGTGCCACGTGGATGGTGACCTGGCGGCCGCGGAGCAGCGGCTGCGGACCGCCCGGGACACCGCGCCGCCGGGCATGCGGGCGCTGGCCGACCTGTGGTACGCCCCGCTGTGTACCGATCGGGGTGATCCGGCCGGCGCGCTGGAACTGCTCCGCGACCCGACCCTGGTACAGGCGGCCCGGCACCCGTTTGTGCTGCCGCACCGGCACCTCGCCGCCGCCCAGGCGCTGGGCATGCTGGGCCGGGTTGCCGACGCGCTGGGCGAATTGTCCGCGGTCGACGAGGTGGCCACCGGGCAGCGGACCCCCCGCTTCGCCGCACGGGCAGACAACTGCCGGGCCTGGATCCTGCGCAACATCGGCGCCTCCGGCCAGGCCGACGAGCTCAACCGGGCCGCGTACGACCGCTCGTTCGGCGCGATCGGGATGAGCGAACCGGTGGCCGACGCGCTGCTCGGCCTCGCCGATGGCCGACTACGCGCGGGCGAGCTGGCCGCTGCCCGGGAACTGCTGGACCGGGCGCGGTTGGAGACCGCGACGCCGCACCCGTTCGCCTGGCGGCACCTCTTGCGTGGGACCCTGCTGGCCGGCCGGTGCGCGCTCGCCGAGGGCGACCGGGATGCCGCCGCAGCCGCCGCGCGGCAGGTACTGGCCGAGGCGGACCGGCTGGACCTGCCGCGGTACCGGACGCTGGCCCGGCTGCTCGGTGCCGAGGCCGGCGGGATGAGCGCCGACGATGCGCAGCCGGACGTGGTCGCGTTGGACCGGTTCGCGCCACTGGAGGCCTGGTGGCTGACCGCGGAGCTGGCCGAGGTGCTGGACGTGCCGGCCTGGCGGGAGCTCGCCGCCACCCGGCGGGCGAGGCTGGACCGGTAACCGGGCTCAGCGGCGCGCCAGCAGGACAAGCAGCGCCAGCGGCTCGACGGGACGGTTGGTCTCCAGCGCCTCGGCCACCGCGACGGTCAGCCCGTTCCCGCCGGTACGGGTCGAGGCCGGCCAGGTACGGGGCAACGTGGGCCAGGCCGAGTCGCCAGCCGACCAACGCCGGTGCGTCCAGCGGACCGAGGTCCACGGCCAGCCTCTCGACCCGTATCCCGACCAGGCCGACGGACGTTGCCAGCGCGTGCAGCGCCGCGGCGGTACCGACCCTGGCCTCGCCGATCGTCTTCATCTCGGTGTACCAGTCGGGTGCCCGGAACCCTTGGGCAGCCAGCGCCCGGTTCGCGGCCACCGCCACCGGATGGCCGGGGCCGGCCGGGAAGGCGGTGGCCAGTACCGTCCCGCCGGGCCGGGTCACCCGGACCAGCTCGGCCAGTGCCGCACCTGGGTCGGTGAGGTGGGACAGCACCATCGCGGCGACCGCCAGATCGATCGTGCCATCGCCCAACGGCAGGCTGCGGATGTCGGCGGCGAACGCCGGCGCCGGTCCCGCCGCCAGCATGGCCGGGGACAGGTCACTGCTCACCGTCCGGGCGCCCCGGCGACGCAACGCCCGGGCCACGGCACCGGTACCGGCCCCCGCATCCAGCGCCAGTACGCCGGACAGGTCACCGGGCAGCAGCCCCATGGCGGCGTCGGCGAGCAACCCGTACACCCGGTCGGGGCCGGCCGCCCAGGCCGTACCGTCGCGGTATCCGCCCGCCGCCACGCTCATGCCGGCTACCTTGCCCGACCACCTTGCAGCCGGTTTGCAACCGGTACGCTCCGGATCCGCCGGTACCCGGCCGCGGCCCGGCGTCGTACGTTGGAGCCGACGAAGGTGGGCGGTTGGACGAGCTGCGGGTGTGGCTGCTCGGCGGGTTCCGGGTGTCGGTGGGCGCCCGCGAGATCGCCGACGATGAGTGGCGGCTACGCAAGGCGAAGAGCCTGGTCAAGCTGCTCGCGCTCGCGCCGGCCCACCGGATGTACCGGGATCAGGTCATCGACGTGCTCTGGCCGGAACTGGATCCCGCGGCAGCCGGCAACCAGCTGCGCAAGGCGCTGCACGAGGCGCGCCGGGTCCTCGACCCCGACCCCGGCGCGACGTACCGGTACATCGAGTCGGGTGAGCGGCTGGGGCTGCGCCGCACCGGGGTGTGGATCGACGTCGAGGCGTTCGAGACGGCCGCCCTGGAGGCCCGGCGGCGCCGGGATCCGGTGGCATACCAGGCGGCGATCGCCGGTTACGGCGGAGACCTGCTGCCCGAGGACCGGTACGAGGACTGGGTGACGACCGCTTGCTGGAGGCCCGGGGGGAGCTTGATGGCGCCACGGCGGCGCTGCGGCAGGTGCTGACCGCCGACCCGACCCACGAGGGGGCCTGCGCGAACCTCATGCGGCTCTGCGCGCTGGCCGGCCGGCGGCACGAGGCACTGCGGCAGTACGAGCACCTGCGCGAGATGCTGGACCGGGAGCTCGGCGTACCGCCGGATGTTACCACCCAACGGCTGTACGAACAGATCAAGGCGGGGCGGGCTGAGCAGCCGCAGCTGGCCGGCGAGCTGTGGGAGCAGGTCGGCGACCTGCGCGTGGTGTCGGGCGACGGGGCCGGCGCGACCAGTGCGTACCGGGCGGCGATCGACGCCCTGCGCCAGGCGCCGGCCGATCCGCACCTCGCCGGGCTGCACCGCAAGGCCGCCCAGGCGCTGCTGACGAGGCACGACGCGGCCGGCGCGGAGCGGCACCTGGCGGCGGCCGAACGGCTGCTGTCCGGGGAGCCGGGCGGTCCCGACGCGGCCGAGCGGGGCCGGGTGCTCGGCACGCGGGCGCACTGGCTGTGGGAGGTCGGCCGGTACGACGACGCGCAAGCCGCCGCGGAGGCGAGCCTGGACCTGGCGGAGCGGCACGGTACGCCGGAGGACGTCGCCGCCGCGAACGAGAGCCTCGCGATCGTCTTCCACGTCCGGGGCGCCTGGCGGGAGGGCCTGCATGTCGAGATCAACCGGCTGGCCGCGCAGGCCGGCGGCGATCAGCGACTGACCCGCATCTTCGACCTGCACCACTGCATCGGCCAGTACCATTTGTACGGGGACGGTCTGTTCGACAGCGTCGAGGAGTACGCGCGGCGCACGCTCGAGCTGGCGATCGCCCGCGAGGCCCGCAGCGCCGAGGCGTTCGCCTGGTGCCTGCTCGGCGAGTCACTGCTGCTTCAGGGGCGCTGGGACGAGGCGCCCGGCTGCCTGGAGCGCAGCGTCGAGATCCACGCGGAGATGGGCAGCCGGTCCGGTACCTTGCCGGTGCAACGGCTGGCCGAGCTGGCCGTCGGGCAGGGCGACAGCGACGCGGCCGCCGGGTACCTGCGTCGCGGGATGGCCATCGCGACGATCTCGCCGCTGGCCCGGCATGCCTGGGGACGCCTGTACGCGACGGTGGCCTTCGACGCCATGGAGCGCGACGAGCCGGAAGCGGCCATCCGCGCGGTCCGGTCAGCCGGTACCGCGGGTGCCCGGTTCGGCGACTGTCCGACCTGCGCGGCGCTGCTCAACCCGATGGCCGCGGAGGCGTCGGCGGCGCTGGGCGACCGCGCCGGTACCGCCGCGTATGCGAACGCGGCCCAGGAGGTGGCGCGCAGCTTCGCCAGCTCGGCCTGGCGGGCCATGGCCGGGACGGCGGCTGCCTGGCTGGCGTTCGTCGAGGGTGATCGCGCACGCGCGCGGACCGACCTCCTGGCCGGCGCCCGGCTGTACGAGCAGGCGCGCCAACCGTTCTGGGCAGCGCGCTCCCGGCTGCAGGCAGCCCTGCTCGGCGGCGATCCGCACGTCGACCGGGACCTCATCACCGAGGCGGCGGCGGTCTTCGAGCGACTCGGCGCCACCCGGCGGCTGCGGATGGCCCGCGCCGCGATCGACTGACCGCGCAGGGAACGCTCAGGGAACGGCGGCCCGGCAGGCTTGCGGGCATGACCGAGATCGAGGTCATCCCGACCCCCTCGTTGGGTGACCAGAGCTACCTGCTGATCAGCGGGGACGAGGCGTTGGTCGTCGACCCGCAGCGCGACGCCTGGCGCCTGGTGGCCGCGTGCCAGGGCCGCGGCGTGGTGCTGCGCTACGTACTGGAGACGCACGTACACAACGACTACGTGTCCGGGGCGGTGGAGGTACGGGCCGCAACCGGTGCCCGGATCGTCGGGCCGGCCGAGGCGCACTACGGCTTCGACCACCTGGCCGTGGCCGACGGGGACGAGGTCCGGCTGGGTGATCTCACGGTCCGCGCGATGCGGACGCCGGGCCACACCCCCGAGCACACGTCATACCTCGTTCTCGGCGATCCCCGCGACCCGGCCGCCGCGCCGTTGGCCGTGCTGACCGGCGGCAGCCTGATCGTCGGAGGTGCCGGACGCACCGATCTGCTCGGTGCCCGGCGCGCCGACGAGCTGGCCCGCGCGCAGTACCGGTCGCTGCAACGACTCGCGCTGCTACCCGACCAGACGTGGGTGCTGCCCACGCACGGCGCCGGCAGCTTCTGCGCCGCCCAGGCGCGCTCCGGGCGGGCGATGTCGACCGTGGGCCGGGAACGGCGGACCAACCCGGCGCTGCTCGCCGCCGACGAGGACGCGTTCGTCCGCAGGCACGCGGCCGGCCGGACGCCGCGCCCCACCTACTACCGGCATATGCCGGCGATCAACCGGGCCGGACCCGAGGTGCTGACCCGGGTACCCGAACTGCCGGCGCTACCAGTCGAGGACGTCACCCGGCGGATCGCCGCAGGCGCCTGGGTCGTCGACGGCCGGGACCGGGCGGCGTTCGCCGCCGCGCACCTGCCGGGCTCGCTCAACGTCGAGCTGGACGACAGCTTCGCGAGCTACGTCGGATGGCTCGTCCCGTTCGGCGCGCCGCTCCTCCTGGTCCTGCCCGATCCGGTACCGCAGGCGGCCGCCACCGCGGTGACCCAACTGCTGCGGATCGGGTACGAGCAGGTCGCCGGATACCTCGCCGGTGGCGTCCCGGCCTGGCGCACCGCCGGGCTGCCCCTGCGCGGGTACCCGGTTGCCGACGCCACGGAGGTACCGCCACCCGGCGCGGCGGTACTTGTGCTCGACGTCCGCCAGCCGAGCGAGCTGGAAGCGGGCACGATCCCGGGCAGCCGGGCGGTCTTCGTGGGCGACCTGCCCACCGGGCTGGCCGACCTTCCGCCCGGCGTGCCGGTCTGGACGATCTGCGCGAGCGGCCGCCGGGCCGCGCTCGCGGCCAGCCTGCTCGACCGTGCCGGGATCCCGGTCACCGCCGTTACCCGGGGCGGCGTGCCGGACTGGCTCAAAGACCAGCGACACCGAGAACCTCAGGAGGCACAACGTGATCGCCTACTTCGGTGAGCGTTCGGCGCACACCTGGTTCGTGCTCACCGGACTGCTCGGGTACGGCAGCGTGCGCAACTACGACGGCTCGTGGACCGAGTACGGGTCGCTCGTCGGCGCGCCGGTGGCGGTGGGGTGAGCGAAATGACCGCGCAGCTGTCGGTCCCGCAGCAGTCGATCGAGCAGCCGTCGATCGGGGCGTACAGCACGCCGGCCCGGGTCGCCGGTCCCGACGAGGGTATCGGTCTCGACGAGCTCCAGCTCGCCACCCGCAACCACGGCCTTCCCCTGGAGACCCTTCGTTACGACGTCACGCCGACCGGCCTGCACTACCTGCTCGCGCACTACGACATCCCGGCGGTGGACCCGACGACCTGGCGGCTCGACGTGTGCGGAGCGGTCCGGCGGGCCGGCGCGCTGAGCCTGGACAACATACGCCGGCGGGAGCGGGTGACCCGGCGGGTGACCATGGAGTGCGCCGGCAACGGGCGGGCGCGGCTGCGGCCGCGCCCGGTCGGCCAGCCGTGGCTTGTCGAGGCCGTCGGGACCGCCGAATGGACCGGTACCCCGCTCGCGCCACTGCTGCGCGAGGCCGACCTGCCCGGGTACGCGGTCGAGGTCAGCTTCACCGGATGCGACCGCGGTATCGAGCGCGGCATCGAACAGGACTACGCGCGGGGTCTACCGCTCGCCGAGGCGCTGCGACCCGACGTGCTGCTCGCCTACGAGATGAACGGCGCGCCACTGCCGCCGCAGCACGGCTTTCCGTTGCGGCTCATCGTGCCCGGCTGGTACGGCATGGCCAGCGTCAAGTGGCTGCGGGAGATCCGGGTACTCGCCGAGCCCTTCACGGGCTTCCAGAACGTGAGCGCATACCGGTTCAAGCAACACGCCGCGGACCCTGGTACACCGGTCACCCGGATCCGGCCGCGGGCGCTGATGATTCCGCCGGGGGTACCGGACTACATGTCGCGGATCCGCTTCGCCGCAACCGCGGCACACCTACTGGAAGGCCGGGCCTGGTCGGGTCAGGCGCCGGTCACGCGGGTCGAGGTCAGTACCGACGCGGGTCGCACGTGGGCCGATGCCACTCTCGACCCACCGGACGCGCCCTGGGCGTGGCGGCGCTGGTCTCACGAGTGGCATCCGGCCGAGCCCGGCCGGTACGAGCTCGTCGTCCGGGCCACCGACGGTACCGGCGAGGTCCAACCGACCGAGCAGCCGTGGAACCTGCAGGGCAAGGCCAACAACATGACCCAGCAGATCACCGTCATCGTCCGGGATGAAATAGCCCAGTAACCCGATGGGAAATATAGGTGATGCCGGTCACATGCTGCTGACAGCGAGTTGTGAGCGAGGTTAGTTTTCCTTCTATGAATCGAGGCACGCGCCTGATCCGGCGCCGCTTCATCGACTTCCTCCGGGTGTGCAGCAGCACCTGTTGAGTTCGACGGTGCAGCCCGGGCCGCCTTCTCCGCCGGCCCGTCGTATCGTTGCCCGTTCGCCTCGGCGCTGAGGCCGGGTACTTCCGTTGCCACTGTTTCGCATGCGTCCCGCCGGCCGGGCGCCATTCGTGTGTGACCTACGAACCAGCGCGGACCACACCCATGAACGACGAAGGAGCCAACCGTGGCTGAAAGCAGAAGACTTCGCCCGGCAAGCCTTGCTCTGACATTGGCGGTGCTGGCCGCCGGGCTGGCCGGTTGCGGTACCGCCGATGCCTCGCCCGCCCAGCAGGTCACCACGCTGCGGTACCAGGGTTCGGTCGGGGCGGTGACTTTACCGGAGCTGGCCGCCGACCTCGGATACCTCGGCATTGTGCAGCTGAAGTGGATCGGCAACACCATCAGCGGACCGCAGGACATCCAGGCGGCCACTACCGGGGACACCGACTTCGGCGGCGCGTTCAACGGCGCGGTCATCAAACTCGAGGCGCAGCACGCTCCGGTCAAGGCGGTGATCGGTTACTACGGCGTCGACGAGCAGGCCTACGGCGGCTACTACGTACGCGACGGCAGCCCGATCGCCTCGGCCCGGGACCTGATCGGCAGGAAGGTCGGGATGAACACCCTCGGCGCCCACTACGAGGCGGTGCTGCGCACCTACCTGAGCCGCAACGGGTTGAGCCCGGACGAGATCAAGCAGGTGACCGAGGTCGTGGTACCACCGGTCAACGCCGAGCAGTCGCTACGGGCCGGGCAGCTCGACGTCGCGGTACTGTCCGGGCCGTTGCGGGACAAGGCCCTCGCCCGCGGCGGCATCCACCCGCTGTTCACCGACTACGGACTGCTCGGCAAGTTCACCGCCGGCAGCTACGTGTTCCGCACCGACTTCATCAAGAAGAACCCGGAGACGGTGCGCGCCTTCGTCGCGGGGGTCGCGAAAGCGATCGAGTGGGCGAGGACCCAACCACGCGCCACGGTGATCGCGGAGTTCGACAAGATAATCCAGGCGCGGCGGCGCAACGAGGACGACAGCCAGTTGCAGTACTGGAGGAGCACCGGAGTCGCCGGTACCGGTGGGGTGATCGCCGACCGGGAGTTCCAGACCTGGCTCGACTGGTTGCGCGCCGACGGGGAGCTGAAGCAGACGCCGAAACTCGCCGACCTGTTCACCAATGAGTTCAACCCCTACCGCGCCGGGGGTGGTAGGCGATGACCGCGAAGATCAGCCTCCGTCAGGTCGGCAAGGTGTTCTCCAGCCGGGGCGGCGACGTGACCGCGCTGGCCGACGTCACCTTCGATGTCCACAGTGGACAGTTTCTGGTACTGGTCGGGCCGAGCGGCTGCGGCAAGTCAACGCTGCTCGACCTGATGGGTGGGCTCAGCCGGCCGACCTCGGGGGAGGTCCTCCTCGACGGCGGGCCGGTGACCGGCCCGGGCCTGGACCGGGGCGTCGTGTTCCAGCAGTATGCCCTGTTCCCGTGGCGCACCGCACAGTCCAATGTGGAGTTCGGGTTGGAGGGCAAGGGGATACCGCGGCGGGAGCGCCGCGAGCGGGCGCGGCATTTCCTGGCGCTGGTCGGGCTGTCCGGCTTCGCCGACCGGTACCCGCATGAGCTGTCCGGCGGGATGAAGCAGCGGGTGGCCATCGCCCGCAGCCTCGCCTTCGACCCGGACGTGCTGCTGATGGACGAGCCGTTCGCCGCGCTGGACGCGCAGACCCGCGACAGCCTCCAGGACGAGCTGCTGCGCATCTGGGAGCAGACCGGCAAGACCATCGTGTTCATCACCCACAGCATCGAGGAGGCGGTGTACCTCGGCCAACGGGTCGCGGTCCTGACGTCCCGGCCGGGCCGGGTCAAGCAGATCATCGACATCCCGCTGGAATCCCGTATCACGACTGAGGATCTGCGCTCGGATCCGCAGTTCGCCCGGTACCGGCACGAGATCTGGAGCCTGCTGCGCGACGAGGTGGTCAAGGCCCAGACCCAGGAACGGGACACCGCCCGTACTTTGCGCCGTAAGGAGGCCCTCGTTGACTAGTGTGATCGCCAGTCCCGCCGGGACCGACCATGCGCCGGCCGAGCCGGCCGGGCCGGCTGCGACGCCACCGCCCGCCCCGGCCCGGACCGCCGCGCTACTGCGCCGGTACCGGCTGCTGGTCCTGTCCGGCGCCATCGCCCAGCGAGGTGTCGCGATCGCGTTGCTCGCCGCGGTCTGGGAGGTCTTCCCGCGGCTCGACCTCGTCGACGCCACGTTCCTGCCGCCGCTGTCACAGGTACTGCGGGCGTGGTGGGCACTGGCGTCGGACGGGGAACTGCCCCAGCACATCCAGGCCAGCATGGTCGCTGTCCGGACTCGGGCTGGCCATTCTCGTCGCGGTACCGCTGGGCCTGCTCATCGGCTGGTACCGGCCGGTTGCCGTGCTGCTGGGCCCGGTGCTGGAGGTGTTCCGCAACACTGCCGCGCTGGCGCTGATGCCCGTGTTCATCCTGATCCTCGGCCTCGGCGAGACCTCGAAGATGGCGATCATCCTGTACGGCTGCGCCTGGCCGATCCTGCTCAACACGATCAGCGGGGTGAAGACCGTAGACCCGTTGCTGGTCAGGTCGGCGCGGTCGATGGGCCTGTCCCACCTGCGGCTGTTCCAGAAGGTGATCCTGCCCGCCGCGGTACCGACCATCTTCACCGGGATCCGGTTGGCCGGGGCGTACTCGATCCTGATCCTCATCGCCGCCGAACTGGCCGGCGCCAAGGCCGGCCTGGGCTACCTCATCAGCTACGCCCAGCAGAACTTCGACATCGGCGATATGTACGCCGGCATCATCACCATCTCCGCCATCGGCCTGGTCATCAACCAGTCACTGGTGTATCTGGAGCGCCGGTTCTCCACCTGGCGGACGTCATGACGACTCTCCCGGTGGACGGCGACCTGTTCCGCACACTCCTGCGCCATCAGGCCAGCACGGTCACGGTGGTGACTGCGCCCGGCACCCCGCCGGCCGGGTTCACCGCCACCTCGTTCACGTCGGTGTCGCTCGCGCCGCCGCTGGTGTCGTTCTGCCTCGGGCGTACCTCGTCGAGCTGGCCGGCCGTGGCTGTCGCGGACCACGTCGCGGTACACCTGCTGTCGCACCGCCAGCAGGGGCTCGCCCGCACGTTCGCCACCAGCGGGATCGACCGGTTCGCCGCGCCCACGCGGTGGCGGACCGGCCCGCATGGCGTACCCGTCCTCGACGGCACCCTCGCCTTTCTGGTGTGCCAGGTCGTCAACCGGGTGGGGGCCGGCGACCATGTCGTGGTGCTGGCCGAGCCGCTGCTCGCCCGGCACGCGGACGGGGACTACCCACTGCTGTACCACCGGGGCGGCTACACCTGCCTGACACCCGCACCGGCCGCACCCGACCTGCTCGCCCTCGACGGTGCCGGGCAGCAACTCTTGTTCGGCGCGGCGCGCACCGCCAACACCTTCACCGACGATCCGGTGGCGGACGAGCAGATCCAGGCGATCCATCACCTGATCCGCAACGCCCCGACCGCGTTCAACTCCCAGCCGCTGCGCGTCGTTCTGGTCCGCTCCGCCCAGGCCCGCCAGCGCCTGCTGCCGCACCTGGGCCGGCGCAACCGGGCCAAGACCGCAGCCGCCCCGCTGGTGTTGATTCTCGCCGCCGACACCGCGTTCCACGAACACCTCCCGCGGGTCTACCCGCACCGGCCGGAGTTGCGCGACGTGTTCGACGCGGACCTTGCCGCCCGCCAGGCGCAGGCGAGGTTCAACGCAGCTCTGCAGATCGGGTACCTCATCGTCGGCATCCGCGCCGCCGGCCTGGCAGCCGGTCCGATGGCGGGTTTCGACCCCGCCGGGATCGACGCGGAGTACTTCCCCGACGGGCGGCTGCGCTCGCTGCTCGTGGTCAACGTCGGACAACCCGGCCCGGACGCCTGGGCCGAGCGCCTGCCCCGCCTGCATTACGACGACGTCGTGCATACGGCGTAAACGAGAAAGGACCCGCCATGACCGTCAACGACACGCACAACCGCAACGGCCGGCTGCACCTCAACGCGTTCCTCATGGGCGTCGGGCACCACGAGGCCGCGTGGCGGCTGCCCGAGGCCGACCCGTTCACCCATGTCGACGTCGCGCACTACCAGAACCTGGCCCGCATCGCCGAGCGCGGCAAGCTCGACTCGCTGTTCCTCGCCGACAGCCCGCAACTGTGGGGGGACATCGGGCGCCGCCCGGCCGGCACGCTGGAACCGACGGTACTGCTGACCGCGCTGGCCGGCGTCACCGCGCACATCGGGCTGATCGCCACGGCGTCGACCACCTACAACGAGCCGTACAACCTGGCTCGCCGGTTTGCCTCACTGGACCACATCAGCGGCGGGCGCGCGGGCTGGAACATCGTCACCACCGCCGGTGGCGAGGCGGCCCGCAACTTCAACCTCGACGCCCAACCGGCGCACCGGGAGCGCTACGAACGGGCGGCCGAGTTCGTGGAGGTGTCGCGCAAGCTGTGGGACAGCTGGGACGACAGCGCAGCGCTCGGCGACAAGGCGGCCGGGGTGTGGGGCGACAACGCCAAGGTGTACCCGCCGGCGCACGCCGGTCGCTTCTACCAGGTCGCCGGAGCGCTCAACGTCCCCCGGCCGCCGCAGGGCCACCCGCCGCTCGTGCAGGCCGGCTCGTCCGAGGACGGCAAGGACTTCGCCGCCCGGTACGCCGATGCCGTCTTCACCGCGCACCAGACCCTCGACGACGCGCGGGCCTTCTACGCCGACCTCAAACGCCGTGCCCTGGCGCACGGCCGGGACCCGGACACCATCAAGGTGCTGCCCGGTATCGTGCCGATCCTCGGCGCCACCGAAGCCGAAGCCCTTGCCCTGGAAGCCGAACTCGACCGGCTCATCCGGCCCGAGTACGCCATCGGTCAGCTCGCGGAACTGCTCAGCGTCGACGCCGGCCGGCTGCACCTGGACCGGGAGCTGCCCGAAGACCTGCCCCCGGAGGACGAGATCGAGGGTGCGAAGAGCCGCCGTACCCTGGTGGTCAACCTCGGCCGGCGGGAACGGCTGACGGTACGGGAGCTGATCGGCCGGCTCGGCGGCGGCCGCGGACACCTCACCTTCGCCGGTACCCCGGCACAGATCGCCGACGCGATCGCGCACTGGTACCAGGAAGGGGCCGCGGACGGCTTCAACATCATGCCGCCGGTGCTGCCGTCCGGCCTGTTGGCCTTCGTGGACCACGTGGTGCCGATCCTGCAACAGCGCGGGCTGTTCCGGGCCGAGTACGAGGGCAGTACCCTGCGCGACAACTACGGCCTGCCCCGACCGGCCAACCGCAACACCCCCGGCCGGCCCGCCGAAGCCTGGACGCCGGCGGGCCGGACCGGTACCGGTCAACTGCACGCGGGCAGGTGACCGGCCTCCACGTAGGCCCAGCGGCCGGCGGCCGGCGCGTACCCGAGGATCCAGGCGTCGCCGGCGTGGTGGCCGCAGTGCGCGACGGTGATCTGGAACGCGTCACCGGCGCGCAGGTTGCCGATCGGGAACGACCGGGGCGCGCTGCGCAGCGTGCCCGGCGAACCCAGGTGGATGGTCGCCACCCGGTGCCTGCCGGCGTGCACGGCGCTGATCGGCACGGCGACCGGAACGTGGTGACCGCCGACGCCGCGCAGGTCCGCGAGCCGGGTACCGGCTTCGCTGTAGGCATACGGATCGGTCAGGCACGAGCGGGCGATGAAACCCCAGTGCGGGCCGCCGCTGCGGGTGTGGTCGAGCACCATCGCGTAGCCGTGGTACGTGTACCGCACGCCGACGGGCGGATGCTTCCTGTCGTGCGTCCGTGACACTGTCCAGGTACGCACCGGTACCCCGGACTTCGGGTAGTTCTCGTGGATCGGGCAGTTCTCCGCCGTCAGGTCGCTGCCATGCGTGTATTTCGGCTTGGCCGCGGTGGCGGCGGACGCGGGCGCGGCCGCACTGAGCACCGTCGCGAGCCCGGCAACGACAAGGCTGAGGACGACACCGATATGTCGGGTCATGCGTACCTCCATGGTCGGCATCACCGGGACGGTCCCGGCGATGCCGCCGTGTGTAGGTGTCCGACCTGCCGTCCGACTAGACTTCCGGACGGAGCCGGACGACATCGACCGTGGAGGCACGTGGTACCGGACAGCTCGCTCGCGGAGTTCGCCGCCGACCTGAAGGAGTTGGCCACCCGGAACGGCTTCAGCGTCCGCGATCTGGCCCGGGCGACCGGCGTGGCGCGCAGCACGGTCGGCGATGCGCTGCAGGGGCGCCGGCTGCCCCGGCTGGACACCGTGCTCGCGATCGTCCGCGCCTGCGGCGCCGGGGACGAGCCGTGGCGGACCCGGTGGACCGGGATCCAGCTGACCCGCACGCCGGCAGCCACCGCGCCGCCGCCGACAGCCGCGCCGGGTGACGGCGAGCCGACCGATCCGGTACCGGCCACCCGCCGGGTGTCCCGGATCGTCCTCGCGGTCGCGGCCGGGATCTGCGCACTCGTGCTCGGCGGGGTGGGGTACGCCATCGCGCGGGGCACCGCGCACCCGGCTCCGGCCGGCCCGTCGTGCGAGCCGGTACGCCGGTACGACGTCGTGCAGAGTGGGAACCTGCTCGACGCCAGCCACCGGATCGTCACGACTACCCGGCCGGGCGACGTCTTCTACGCGTACGCGCTGGACGCCTCGCCGTACACCGCACGGCACTTCGGACTCCTGGAACGTACCGGCCAGCAGGGCTACGTCGACGCGGCGAAGCTGGCCCACGGCACCGCGGCCTGCCTGCCCACCCGACTGCCCCGCTAGTGGCGCCGGGTGGTCACGGCGATGTTGTCCAGGGTCCGGCGAAGGATCCGGCGGGGCAGGTCGGCGTCGAAGTCCGCGCCCGGCGGCTGGCGGTAGTGCAGATCCACGGTGAGCTGGCTGACCGTACCGGGGCCGTGCCGCAGGAACTCGACGCGGCCCTCGTGCGGCAACGGGCCGTCGGCCACCCGCCACGCCAGTACCAGCTCGGGAATGTCGCCGATCAGCTCGGCGGTACAACTGAGCGGGTTGCCGTCCGGCCCCGGGAAGGTCCAGCGCGACCGTACGTCGTCGAGCAGCTCCACGGTGACCCGGTCATCGACGAACGGTGCCAGTAACAGCGGATCGCGCCACAGGGCGTACATCTCGGGGACGTCCGGTTCCACCAGCGCGACTTCGGTGACCGTCCGGACGGCGTCCCCCTGGGGCATCCGCGGTTCATACCCCGGCAGGTCGGGAACCATGCGTGCGGCCGGTGATTAACTGCGCCGGCCCGGGGTAGGCGGTACGGATGCTCGGGCGGGTGGGGTCGACGGCGCTGTCCGGCCAGCGCCTGGCGCGGCTGGACCGGCATCTGGAGCGGACGGTGCGGGCACTCCTCGCGCACGACGACCGGGTACGCGGGCTGGACGTGCGGGTGGACTTCGCCGGTGGCGTGGCGCGCCTGAGCGGGAAGGTCGGCTCCGCGGCCCGGTTGGCGCAGCTTCGTGGGCTGATCGGGGACCTGGCCGGAGTGTTCGCGGTCTGGTCCCGGGTACGGGTGGCTCGGAGCCGGTACGGTCGACGCGATCTTCGCCGTCCACGTGCTGGAGCACCTGCCCGACTACCTGCCGCTGGTCGACGAGTGCCACCGGGTACTGCGCCCGACCGGCACGCTGCACCTGATGAGCCCGTGGTGGGGGCATGTCAACGCGGTCGCCGACCCGACCCATGTCCGGCTCTTCGATGTGCAGACGATCAAGGGCATCTGTGCCCGGCCCGGCGCGCCCCCGGTGGCGGCCGTTGCACGCCGCCTGCGACGGCGGCAGCGTCTTCGCCGATCTCAGCCCGCTGCCGCCGGACGCCGAGGCTCCGGATCCGACCGAGCTGGCCCGCTTCGTCGACTGATGCCGGCCGGTGGGCAGGTGCGTGTCGAACCCACCCGCAGTACCACGCCGGCGGTGGCGTCGGTCACGGTACCGGCGAGCATGATGATCGCGCCCATGGGATCAGGTGCCGGGCGCCGTCGGTGAGGTGCTTCGCGTTCTCGGTCCGCAACGTCAGCAGACCCACCCGGCGACCGTCCGGCGTGAACAGGCCGACGCCTACGTCGCTGTGCAGCGGGTCCCGAACCGGCGGGGCCGGCCCGGTACTGGCCACCGACGTGAGCTGGTGGCGCTCCGGATCCAGTACCTGCACGGCCGCGGCCGGGCGCTTTCGTCCGCGGCGTCACAGCACCGGCAGCAGCCACCCGCCGGTCTGCGGGTCGATCATGCCGAACCGTACCGCCGTCGTGGCCGCCTCCAGCCGGGAGTGCGCACCGAGTTTGATCAGTACCGACTGGATGTGGCAGCGCGCCGTCGTCTCGGCGATGCCCAGCTCCCTGGCCAGCCGGATGGTGTCCCGCCCGCGGACGAGCGCGCCCAGTACCTGGCGCTCCCGGGGCGTCAGGAAGGCGGCGAGCCGGTGCGTGTGATCGGCCCGGCTGCCGTTGGCCGGCCGGCTGGTCCGGGCGGCCACCTGGTCGCGGGGCAGGACCAGTTCGCCGTCGTTGACCCGCTCGAGGATGTGGATGATCTCGGCGGCGGGCAGGCGCTTGTCGGCGACACCGCGTACTCCGGCGGCCCGGCCGGCGGCGATCGTCTGGGTGTCCAGCCGGGCGCCAAGCAGCACGAGCCGGGTGGCCGGCGCGGTCGCCCGGATCTCGGCCAGCCGGTCGAGCACCGTCTCGGTACCGAAGGCCACGTCGAACACCCCGACGTCGACCGCCTCCCGGCGCAGTACCGCGATGGCCTGGTTGGGGTGGAAGGTGATGGCCACCACCTCCACCTCGGGCCCGTGCGCACCGAGCAGGTGGGCCAGCGACTCCGCGAACACGACGTGGTCGTCGCAGACGAGGACCCGCATCACGGTGCCGATTCCGGATCGTGCGGGGTCGCGGCGGGGTAGCGCAGCCGCACGCAGCAGCCGCCCAGAACGCCGCGGCGGATCTCCAGTTCGCCGCCCCAGTCCACGACCATGTCCTGCACGATGCCGAGGCCCAGCGATCCCAGACCCGGGGCTATTTCGCCGAACCCGGGCCCGTTGTCGTCGACCCGGGCCACCGCCCAGCCGTCCTCGGACGAAACCCCGACGTCGACCGTCCCGTCCGGACCCGCCGCCCGTACCGCGTTGCCGATGATGTTGCGCAGCGCCCGCCAGTACGCCAGCCGGTCGGCATGCGCCCACGTCTCGGTCGCCGCGAAGGTGATCCGGGTACGGGTGGACATTCCGATCGCGGCGACCACCTCGCCGGTTACCACGTCCAGCTGGATCGGTACCGGCAGCGCCGGCGGGCTGGTGCCGTCCTGCTCGTGCAGGTCCTCGTAGGCGCCCTGGAGCTGGTCCAGCCAGCGGGTCTCGCCGAGGATCTGCCGGGCCCGGTCCCGGCTCTCCTGGCCCACGTCCGGGGCGCAGGACAGCAACGACGCCAGCATGGTGATCGTGCCGAGTTCGTGGCGGATGTCGTGGCTGAGCTGGCGACGGCGCAGCCGAGCAGAGTCGGAAGTGCCGCGGCCGGCCGGTAGCCGAACCGATTCAGCGCGCGTCCCGCCGACGGCCGCAACAGAGGGTGCAGCCACCGGATTCCGCGCCGAGATGCTCACCATGGTGCCCCCAGGTGTATGCGCTCCCCAGCGAGCGCCAGAGCTCTCGTAGTGATCCGTTTAGGTCTGTTGGCCCCCGTTTCTTCGGCCTTAAGGCTATGGCAGTGTTGCGCCATAGATAATTCATCTGGCGTCCACCGAACGCTAACTTCAAGGTGCGTACGGTGGCCGTTCGGCGGATTGGGGTCATGCGTGCGGCGCATTCCGGGCTACGTACCGGGGAGGATGACCGGTCCGGATTCTCCTGAACAGTGGTGGCCATGCCCACCCTGACGTTTCTCGGACATGCCGGACTCGCCGTCGACACCGAGGATTTCCGGTTGCTGGCTGACCCCTGGTTCGCCGACACCGGGGCGTTTCTCGGTGCCTGGCACCAGTTCCCCCGCGACGACCATCTGGACGTCGACGGGCTGCCGGATGCCGAGTGGGTAGCGGCGTCCCACGAGCACCTGGATCACATGGACCTGTCGGTGCTCACCCGGCTGCCCGAGCGGACCCGGGTGTTGATCCCGAAGTACCCGTCCAGCGCGTTCCGGGACCGGCTGCGGGCCGGCGGTGTGCGCCGGGTGATCGAGCTCGAGCCCTGGCAGCGGTTCCCGCTGGACACGCGGGGATCGTGGATCACCGCGATCCCGGAGCAGTCGCCGATGTGCAACGCCGCCGCGTTCCTCATCGTCACCGCCGGCCACGCGGTACTGAACTGCAACGACGCGCGCCTGACGGCCGCGCAGGCGCGGCGCGCGAACATCTTGCCGGCGGTCGGCTGGACGTCATGGCGGTACAGACATCCGGCGCGTCGTGGCATCCGATTTGCTATTCGTATCCGCCGGAAGTACGAGCGCAAATCGAGGCAGACAAGCGAATTGGCAAGTTCCGGGCAGTATTCCGGCTGATCCGTGCGGTGCAGCCAGAATTGGCCGTACCGTTTGCTGGACCGCCCTGTTTCCTCGACCCGGAGCTGCGGCATTTCAATACATCACTGCGGCCGCCCGGTATCTTCCCGGACAGCGAACAGGCCGTCGAATGGCTCCGCGAACATCTGCCCGGTCAGGCGTGGGCGTGCTTCCGCCCCGGCGACCGGATCGACCTCGCCACCGGCGCGGTCACCCCCGACCCGGTCTCCGCCCGGTTCAGCTACACCGACGGCATCGACGGGTACCTCGACCGGTACGCGGCCGACCGGGCCGGCGCGCTCGCCCGGGTACACGCGGCGGCGGGCGCACCCGGGCCGGACCTCGGGGACCGGTTCCGCCGGCACTTCACCCGGCTGGGCACGCTCTCGCCGTACTTCCTGACGCGGATCGGGATGACGGTCCGGTTCGAGGTCACCGGGCCGCACGGCGGCACCTGGGACGTCCGGATGGACGCCGACGGGCTGCGGGTCGACCTCGACGGCGGCGCGGCCGCGCCGGAGTACACGTTCACCCTGGCCGGGCACAGGCTCGGCGCGGTGCTGCACGGCCAGATCGCCTGGGAGGACCTGCTGCTGTCGCTGCGCCTGACCGCGCGGCGCGACCCGGACCGGTACAACGACTACCTGATCGGGCTGCTCAAGCACGCCAACCCCCGGCACTGGCCGCGATCGAGGCGTACGAGACCGGGCGGGACACCGACGAGCGGATCGTGGTGCGGGCGGGGGAGCAGGCCTACGAGATCGGCCGGTACTGTCCGCACGCCGGCGAGGACCTCGCGATCGGTGCGATCGTCGAGGGCCGGACGCTGCGCTGCCTCGGCCACAACTTCGAGTTCGACCTGGCGACGGGGGAGTGCCGCAACGGCCGGAACAGCGCCGGCCCCGGACTGCTCAGCCGGACCGCGAGCGCCAGGGCCAGTAACGGCAGCCCGGACGAGAGCCAGGGCCGCGAGACTCACCACGATGTCCAGGCAGCGCCGGGCGGTGCTCGGCGCCACGCCGGTCGAGGTGTCGCGGCCGGCGAGGTGTCACGCAGGATGGGCGCCTTTGCAGGGTCATCGCGATCATCCAGTTCCGGCGGCGACAAACAGGTCGGAGAACGCCTGGGCGACCACCGCCACGTCGGCCTGCAGCCCTTTCTCCAACGAGGAGGGCGACAGGTGGGTGAAAAGGCTGGCGCCGTGCTGGCGGCGGTCCAGCAGCGCAGCCCACAGCGCGTTGTGACGCAGGCCCGGGTCGAGCAGTCGATACATCTGGCCCTGGTACTGCTGCCGCCAGGTCCACACGTCCACTGCCGCGGCGCCTTCGTCGCGCGGGATGTCCACATAGGTGGACAGCGCCGACTGGGCGTCGGTGGCGCTACCGGAGTAGCTGCCAGGGTGTGCCAGCGCCTTGCGGGCCTGCAGCCGGACCTTCTGGTCCCAGCCCCGTAGATGCACCTCAGCCCAGGCGGTGCGCTGCGCGGTGGCGAGGTCGACCCCCCACCCGCTGTACGTGGTGTTCGACAGCAGGTCGGTGGACAGGTCGATCACGTCCAGGGTATGGCTACCCAGGTAGCTGTCCACGGCCTGGAGGGACAGCTGCGGGTACTGACCACGTTGCTGTGCCGCGCAGATGGTGGCCCAGCGCAGCGGCGGCGCGTGGTCGGGCAGGCAACCGAGCTCGGGTACCAGCAGGTCGATCAGGATCAGCTTCCCCGGTGCGGCGGCGTGCAGCGCGGCGGCGCTGTCGCGCAGGAACCGGCGGATCTTGTCGGCCGAGTTAAGGCCGTCGCGGTACCCGATCTCGTCGGCGATCTTGACGCCGACGACCCCCGGCCGCCCGGCCAGCGCACCGATCCTCCCGATCGCGTCATGGAACCGATCGGGGCCGGCGAGCCACTGCTTGACCAGGTCGCTCTCGATCCACACCCGCAGGCCGTACTGGTGCGCGACGTCCACGGTCCGCTCGTACGGGGTACTTGCCGGCAGTACCGCGGCGGAACGGCTCGGGGCCGTGGCCGGGGGCGGATGACTTGACCGGGCATCGAGCGCGACCACGGAGGCCACCACGCCGAGCGTGGCGACCGCACCGGACACGAACGCGAGGGGCAGCCTCCTCATCGCGCGCCCCCGTCACCTGGGCGCACGAACGCGAAGCAGACCAGCAGCATGCCGACCGTGGCGAGGCTCGACACGGCCGAGGCGGTGGCGGCGCCGACCGCGCCATAGCGCGGTATCAGCACCAGGTCGCCGACCGCCGCGACGGCCACGCCGACCCCGATTGCCATCGAGTTCCGGCCGGGCTTGCCGACGCCGTACAGGTAGGCGCCGACCAATCCGGTCACCCCGGCGCCTACCGCGCCGACGAGCAGGATCCAGGACGAGACGACGGCCGCGTGGAAGGCCGCGCCGTAGACGAATGGCAGCACCGCGCCCGCGGCGAGCCCGAGGGGGACCGCGGCCAGCAGGTTGAGGCCGGCGGCGGCGGGCAGCATCTGCCGGGTACGGGTGCGGGCGTCGCCCGGTCGCCCCCGGGCGAAGGCCGGGTAGAGCACGTAGTTGACCGCGAGCCCGGGCAGCCGCAGCAGCTCCACGTATTTGGTGGCGATCGCGTACACGCCGAGCACGGCCGGGCCGGCGAGCGCGCCCAGGATGGCAACGTCCAGCCGGAGGTTGAGCAGGGTCAGCAGACCGCCGACCTGGCCGCGGGCGCCGTACCCGCAGATCTCCTTCGCCAACCGGTAGTCGGTTCGGCCCCAACCCCGGAAGAATCCGGTCCGGCGCAGCCGCTCGGCGATCCCCGCCGCGACCACGACGTCGGCGATGACCAGCGCGAGCAGCAGGGTACCGACGCCCCGGCCGGACGGCAGCAGGGCGAGGTACACCGGCAGGTAGGCGGCCTCCTCGGCGACGATGGCGAAGTTGGCGCCGCGCAGGTCGCCGCTGCCCTGCAGCAGCGACTTGCCGACCGCAACGAACAGCTGGGTGAACACGGCAGCTGCGGCGGCGACCACGAGTTCCCGCCGCCAGGTGTGGAAGAACACCGGGTACAGCACCGGATTGAGCAGGAGCCAGCCGACCGCGGCGGCCGTCGCGCCGGCCCAGGTCAGCATCACCAGGGTGGGGCGCAAGCGGGGGTCGTCCGCGCGGGCGGCGAGGAAGTACGGCGCCGCCCCGGGCAGGCCGGCCGCTCCCAGTACTCCGGCCAGCCCGGGCAGGACGCGCAACAGCGTAAACGCGCCAACCAGCGCCGGCCCGCCGGCCCGGGCCACCAGGATGGTCGCGATCCCCAGCGCGCCCAGCGCGGCGAGCCGGGCCGCAACGTTACCGACGAACGGTCCGCGTACCCGCTCCGTAGTGCGAAGCGTCGTCTGCAGGGCTGTCAAGACGCGCTCCGATGCACCGGCGGCCGCCCGGCCAGCTCCAGCGCGGCGATCAGCCCGAATAGCGCCCAGACGTGCCGGAAGTGCAGGGTCTCGTAGAACGCGGCGGACATCCCGACCGCCACCAGCCCGGCACCCAGCAGGTCCGGGCGCGGTACCGCGTCCCGATAGTCCGGTGGCAGCCAGCCCGACCGGGCGATCCGCCGGGACCGCACGCCGACCGAGGCGACCAGCAGGATCAGCCCGACGCTGCCGATCAGGCCCCGTTCGAGCAGGGTGGCAACGTAGTCGTCGTGCGCCTCCTTGACATACGCAGCCTGCCGGGCCGACAGGGTGGTCTCGGTGTTGGCGGGGCCGAGGCCGAGGACATTGTCCATGTTCAGGTACAGCACGACGCTCTCCTTGATCAGCGTCGTCCGGCTGCCTCCGCTCTCCGCCGAGCGACCGACCGAGTCGCGCAGGAATGGGGACGACTGCGCCGCGCTGGTCACCAGCGCGTTCAGGTCGACCGTGCGGTAGACGACAGCGCCGACCAACGCCAGGCTGGCGCCCAGGACCAGGGCCAGCCCCAGCCCGTGCCGGCGCGCCACCCGGAACAGTGCACCGACAGCCGTCGCCACCAGCAGGGCGAGCACGCCGCCGTTGGACAGAGTCAGCACGATCCCGGTGATCACGAGTGCGCAGGCCAGCCAGCGCCAGCGGGCCCGGCGCGGCCGCTGGGCGGCCCGCATCACGAAAAGGGCGACCAGGAAGTAGTCGGCGGCCAGGTTCGGGTCGCCGAGGGTCAGCGATGCCCGGATGCCCTCACGGGCGGTGATCCCGGTGATCGCGCTGATCCCCAGGAGCTCCCCGACGATCAGCAGGGCGGCCCACGCCGTGGCGCTGTACGCCCACGCCCGGCAGAACAGGTCCAGGAGTTGTTCGTCCTGCCCGAGGGTGGCGATCGCGGCGGTCCAGGCGAACACGAAGACGTCCTGGAAGATGGCGACCACGCTCTGTCCGGCCAGGCCGAGGGTGGCGTCGCCGACCAGGCCGGCGTGCGTCGCGGCGAGTGCCCCGCCCAGTATCATGAGCGCGACTGGTACCGCGTAGGGCAACTGGATGCGGTGTGCGCGGATCGAGGCCCACAGCCCGGCGACGCACATCGCACCCAGCAGCGCCAGATCCACCAGGCCGGTGTTCAATGGCCCGGTCGGGCGCAGCAGCGGCAGCGCGACCATCGCCGTGCACACCGCCACCCGGGTGAGCCGCCACCGGCCGAGCCGCTTCGCCGGTACCGCGGATCGTCTCGCGGCCGCGAGTACCGTCATCACCCGGCCCCGCCGTCCGGGCCGGTGAGCCGCATCAGGAGATCGAGGTGGTGGCGGGCGAAGTCCGGATGGTCGGCGGTGGCGGCCACGTCGGCGATGCCGGCGAGCATGATCTCCGGCCAGAGGTCGCCGGAGATACCCAGCCGCTCGGCTGCGGCGCCCAGGTACCGGCGGACCAGCGCGCCGAACCAGCCGCGGCCGCGGGCGGCGTGGACCAGCCCGGCGCCCCAGGAGTCGGCGCGCAGCCCGCGGTGCCCCGGTACCCGGTGCCCGGGCCGGACGTGCCGGTCGAGGTAGAGCGCGTAGCTGACGGCGAACCGGGCGACGTCGCGCAGCGGCTCGCCGGACAGCGCGCAGGACTCCCAGTCGACCACGCCGACCACGCGGACCGCGCGCCGTTCCCGCGCGACGAGCAGGTTGCCGTACCAGTAGTCGCCGTGCACCACGGTGCGCGGCGTGGCGCAGCGGGACAGCCGGTCCGCCGCGATGACCAGCCGGTGGCGGAGCCGGGGCAGGTCGGGATTGTCCGGGAAGCGCGAGCCGATCCGGTCCAGCGCGTCGTCCAGGATGGCCACCCGCTCCCGCGGCCCCGCGGTGCGCGTCTGCAGCTCGGCCAGCCAGCCGGCGGCCGCTGCGAAGTCCGCGTGCACCCGGCGCCGCCGCGCGGTGTGCCGCCAGGCGTGGTATCGCACGCTCATCGGGGTACCGGCGAGCGCGTTGGTCAGGAGGGCCGGCAGGCCGTCGGCGTCGAGGTACCCGAGGGGTTGCGGCACAGTGGTGGCCAGCCGGCCGATCGGCAGCCGCCGGACCGCCTCGAGCAGCTCGGCCTCATCCTGTACGACCCGGGCCGCCTCGGCGGTCGTCGGTACCTTGACCACGAACGCCGCCCCGTACCCGTCGAGCAGCACGAGGGTCACCTTGGCGTTGGGGTCCCTCGAGCCGGCGAGCAGTACCGCGCGGGTACCCGGCCGGGCCAGCACGCCGGACAGCGGCGGCCGGTCCCGCGCGACCACCGCGGTGAGCGGGACGGCCTCCATGGTCATCATGACCGCGTCCCCACCAGCATCCGATCGCCCGCGGGCAGCCAGGCGAGCAGCCTGGGCAGCGCACGGATCAGCCGGATCGCGGACCAGACCAGCAGGTGCCCGCGGCTGATCCCGCTGGGCACGGTGAGCGCGTGGCGGGCGGCGAACCGCAGCGGCTGCCGCCGGCGATCGATGATCGCCACAGGGTGGCCGAGCGAGGGCAGGGCGAGGTACTCGGCACCGACCCGCAGCCCGGCGAGCCAGGCCAGTGCCCGCAGCTGCCGCCCGCCGACCAGCACCACCGCGGTCCGGGCGGGCAGGGCCCGGACCCGCCGGATCGTGGGCCATGCGGAGCCGGTGGCCACGATGACCACCGCCCCCTGGGGTACAAGCAGCCGCCAGCGCCGTTCGGGCCGGGAGAACACAGACACGGTCGGCTCCCTAGTTGAGCACAGCGATGGGGCGCATCCGGGCCACCGGTCGGACGAGGCCGTTGTCGACCAGGACGCCGAGCGCCGCGTTGACGCCGTTGTCGTCCAGGTGCGCCGCCCGGCTCGGGGCGGCGTCGGAGTACCGGAAGCGCAGCGTCTCGTGGCCGCCCGGGTGGGTGTGCGACCGGCCGCGGTCGGCGAAGTCGGCGACCAGCGTGCCGGCGCCGTGGCAGGCCGAGTAGAGGCTGGCCTGCGCGCGCGGTCCGGCCACCGCGAGGTAGGAGGAGGTCCGGTGGGTGCCGGGCAGCAGCACCGCCTGCCCGGTCCGGGCGAAGACGGTACCGGCCGGGGCCAGCTCGGCCGGGAAGGCCCGGCAGGCGTTGTGCCGGTGGACGACCGCGGTACCGCCGGGTACCGGTTCCTCGTAGATGGAGTTGTGCGGGGAGTCCACGACGAGCCGGCCGCCGCTGCCGCCGAACACGTCCGCCACGATCGACTTGAGCGCGGCGTACGTCGCGGTCCGGAAGGCGAAGCCGTAGTTCATCGCGCCCGCGTTGGCGAGCATCAGCCGCCGGCCCTCGGGGCTGTCCCGGTCGACCGGCGGGCACCCGGCCGAGAAGTACAGCGCGAGCCGCTGCCGCAGCTGCTGGTACGAGCGGGCGGTGGCGAGGTGGAACAGCGGCTTCTGGACGGCCATCGCCATCCGCAGCTGCCGCGGGTAGTGCCGGCGCCGGCCGAACAGCGCGCCGATCTCGCCGGTGAGTACCCCGCCGCCGGCGTGGTACTGCAGAGTGAGCTGACCCTCGCGGACCCCGAGGGCGTCGGCGGTCGCCGGGTCGAAGACCTCCTCGACCTGTTGCAGCTCGACGAAGTGGTTGCTCGGCCCGACCGTGCCGAACCGCAGCCGGGCCAGCTGGAACGCCAGGCCCGGCAGTTCGCGGCAGAGCCGGTCGGCCCCGCCGTAGCGCGCCAGGTCGATGCGGCCGAACTCCTCCACCCGGGCCAGCTCGTCGCCATCGACCCCGTACCGCTCGGCGGCGAACCGGGAACCGTCCACCGCCGCCCGGCGCACCTCCCGCGCGGACAGCTCGCGCCGTGCGCCTGCCGGGTATGGGTACCGCTCGCGGATCCGCCGGTAGAACTCCACGATCCCGGCCTCGCCCGGCCGGTCGCTGTCCAGCGCGAGCAGCGCCATGCCGCAGTTGACCGAGGCCGACGTCAGCGTCGGGCGGATGGTGCCGACCGTGGCGACCGCGACCGACGAGGGAAGCTCCATGTTCGACTTGTGGTGGAAGTCCGGCAGCACGACCGGCGCGGCGGCCAGGTCGGCACCGGCCACCTGGGCATCGAGCGCGGCCAGTACCTCGGGATCGGCGGGCACGCCGGGCCCGTCGAACACCCGGGCGCGGCGCTCCAGCACGGTCAGCTCCACTGTGCCCTCCCGCGGTAGATGTGGTCGAGGACGACGCCGAGGGTGTGCGGGGTGAACTGCTCACCCAGCCGGGCTTTGGCGGCTTCCGCCATCCGGCGGGCCTCGACGGGTTCGTCGAGCAGGTAGCCGATCGCCCGGCCGAGCATCCGCGGTGCCTGCGCCGGTACCAGCAGGCCGGTCTCGCCGGGTACCACCACGTCCGGTACGGCGTTGACCGCGGTGGCCACCACCGGTACCCCGGCGCCGATGGCTTCGATGAGCGCGCAGGGCAGGCCCTCGTACCGGCTGGCGAGCGCGAATACGTCGAGTGCCGGCAGCAGCTCGGTCACGTCGTCGCGGTGCCCGAGCAGCCGGAACCGGTCGGCCACGCCCCGCTTGCGGGCGCGCGCGAGCAGCCGGTCGCGCAGCGGGCCGTCGCCGATCCACAGGCCCCACACGTCGTCCGCGCCGATCTCGGCCAGCGCGTCGATCCACTGCTCCGGCGCCTTCTGGTAGTCCACCCGGCCGACCGTGCCGACCAGCCGTACGCCGGCCGGCAGCCCGAGCCGGCGGCGCGCCAGCCCGCGTGCCGCGGTACCGGTGGGGTAGCCGACCGGGTCCACCGCGGGCGCGATGGTCCGCAGCCGGTCGGGGGAGACCAGCCCGCGGCGGATGGCCTCAGCGGCGACCCCGCTGCCGACCGCGAGGCAGACGTCGGTGCGCTGGCCGAGCCACCGCTCGATGCGGATGTACGCGCCGCGCCGCCAGCGGGACTGGAACTGGTGGAACGGGAAGCCGTGGTACGTGTGCACGATCCGGTCCACGTGGGCCCGCGAGGCGGCGATGCGGCCGAGCGCGCCGCCTTTCGCGCTGTGCGTGTGCACCACGTCGAACCGGCCCTCGCGCAGCTGCTCGCTCAGGATCCGCAGGGCGGCGGCGTCCTTGCGCGGCGAGATCTCGGGTACCAGTGCGGGAACACGGACCACCCCGAGCCCGGCGGCGTACGCCTCGGCGAGCAGGTCGCCGGCGGGTGCGTCCTTGACCGCATCGACGCCGGTGAGGACGTCTTCGGTCCGGTCCATCGCTTGGCCGTTGGCGCCCGTGCCGCCGGTCAGGATGACGACCGCGTACCGGTCGGGGTTCAGCGCCAGCGCGCCGCGCAGCGCCACCCCGCCGGCGCCCGCCGTCAACCGGGTGATCACGGTGGCCACCCGCATCCGCCGCTGGGTCATGCGCCACCTCCCGCAGCCGACCGGGAGCGAGGGAGCGCAGCGACCGAGTCGGACGGTCGGCTACAGGGAGGTCGACAAGGCGCATGACCCGCGCGATCGAAGGGAGCGCCAGTTAGTTCAGTCATGCCAGTACCTCCCCGCACAGTTGGGCCGCGGACACCGCGTCGCCGTCGCCGACCCGGACCCGGACGCAGGACAGCCGGGCGGCGTAGGCCCGGGCGACCGCGTCGATCGGCGGGTGCCCCGGCCCGTGCCCGGTG
>WNGL01004172.1_pt1 | contig 27067 bp, 29 predicted proteins | sample 5400591 | NCBI WGS metagenome assembly WNGL01 (sample SAMN13153377, study PRJNA577476) | soil metagenome | isolation source: 80 cm soil or saprolite under Garry oak tree replicate 1 | place: USA:California | collected 2016-06-15 | reverse complement strand
AGGTTACGATCTGTTCGTTGGGTCGAGCCCGGCGCACGACCACAGCTGAGCCGCGGAGCTTGGCGAGATCGAAGGCGTGGAGCGGCTGATTGACCTCGAACAGGATGTAGTTCGTGGCGTCGACGATGTTGTTGATGGAGCGTTGACCGACGCTTTGGAGCCGCGTCGCGAGCCACGAAGGGCTGGGCCCAACCTTCACACCGCGAACGACAGCGATCATGTACCGCGGAGCACCTTCTGGGTCTTCGAGGCGAACTTCGACTCCGTCGGCGATGCCCTGGTTGGACTGTCGCGACGTTGACCGCCCGACCGCCCGACCGCCGGGGATTTCCGGGAGCTTGACGTTCGCACCGTATGCGACCGCCAGCTCTCGGGCAACACCCTTATGGCATAACAGATCCGGCCGGTTAGCCGATACATCGATGACGATCTGTTCATCTGCAACTGGCACCACATCCAAAAACGGCGTTCCGGGAGCCGCGTCGGTTTCGAGCTCAAGAATCCCTTGATGATCCACACCGAGGCCGAGCTCTTTGGCGGAACAGAGCATGCCGTTCGACTCGACGCCGCGGATCTTGCGCCGCTCGAGCTTGAGGCCGCCCGGCAGCGTCGCGCCGACTGGCGCGAACGGGTACGACTTGCCGGCCTGCACGTTCGGCGCGCCGCACACGACTTCGAGCGGCTGGCCGCCGCCCGCGTCGACCAGACAGAGTGACAAGCGGTCGGCGTTGGGATGCTGGCGCACCTCGAGTACGCGCCCGACGAGCACGTCGCGCAGATCCTGATGGATCGGCACGACGCCGTCGACGGGCGCGACCTGCCGGGCGAGGCGGTCGGCGACGTCCTGGCCGTCGAGGGGCTTTCCGATCAACGCCTCTAACCAGCGCCGCGAGACGATCACGAGAACTGCTCCAAGAACCGCACGTCGCTATCAAAGAACAGGCGGATGTCCGGAATCCCATAGCGCAGCATCGCGATGCGCTCGGGTCCCATGCCCCAGGCGAAGCCGGTGTACTTCTCGCTGTCGACTTTGCAATTCTCCAGGACCGCAGGATGCACCATCCCGGAGCCGAGGATCTCCATCCAGCCGGTCTGCTTGCACGCGGCGCAGCCCGAGCCGCCGCAGATCTGGCATTGCACGTCCATCTCCGCCGACGGCTCGGTGAACGGAAAGTACGATGGGCGGAAGCGGACCTCGGTCGTGGGTGAGAAGATCCGGCGCGCGAAGGTCGCCAGCGTCGCCTTGAAATCGACGAAGGTGATGCCGTCGTCGACGGCAAATCCTTCGATCTGCTCGAACACCGGCGAGTGCGACGCGTCGAACGGATCGCGGCGGTAGCAGCGGCCGGGGACGACGATGCGAATCGGCGGCGGATAGTTCTCCAGCGTGCGGATCTGTACGGGCGACGTGTGGGTCCGGAGCACGACGTCGCCGCCCAGATAGAAGCTGTCCTGGGCGTCGAGGGCCGGATGGTCTTTCGGGAAGTTGAGCGCGTAGAAGTTGTAGCGCTCGGTCTCGGCTTCGGGACCGACCACGCGCGTGAAGCCAAGCTCCTTGAAGACGTCGCAGATCTCGTCGACGACCTGGGTGACGAGATGCAGCCCGCCGCGCCACTGGCGCCGGCCCGGCATCGTGAGGTCCACCGCGCCGAGACTCGTGGCGCCGCGCTTGAGATCGCGCTCACGGGCTTCGATAGCCTGTTCAAGCTCGCGTTTTAGGGCATTCGCGGCTCCCCCGATTTTCCGCCGAGTCTCGGGATCGAGCGCGGGGAGACCTTTGAGGATTTCGGTGAGGGCACCAGCCTTGCGGCCCAGGAGCTCAGTCTTGAGCTCCTGGAGGCGGCGTTCGTCTGCGTGCGGGATCTCCTTGAGACGCTCCCGCAGCGATTCTAGGGTTGCAAGGATTTCTTCGCGACCTCCGCCAGCTGTTCAAACGCGGCCGGATCGCGCACGGCCAGATCGGCGAGGATCTTGCGGTTGATCTCCACGCCCGCCTTGCGCAGCCCATTCATGAGACGGTTGTAGGAGAGGGCGTGCAAGCGCGCCGCGGCGTTGATGCGCGTGATCCAGAGGCGCCGGAACTCGACCTTCTTGCTGCGGCGATCGCGGTAGGCGTACTTCGCCGCCCGCTCGGTCGCTTCCTTGGCGGCCTTCCAGAGCTTGCTGCGCCCGCCCCAGTACCCCTTGGCGAGCTTCATCACTTTGTTCTTGCGCTTCAGGCGCGCAACGTTGCTTTTGACGCGAGGCATCGGGTCTCCTTAGGCCTGCAACAGGCGCTTGAGGCGACGCTCGGCGTGCGACACCAGCGTGGCTTTGCGCAAGTGGCGTTTCCGTTTGGGATGCTTCGACGTCAGGATGTGGCGCTTGTAGGCGCGGTAGCGGCGCAGCTTGCCGGTCCCCGTGAGCCTGATCCGCTTTCTCAGGGCGCGCTTCGATTTCATCTTCGGCATTGTCAAAACCCCTTTATTTCGGCGCCAGAACCATGGACATGTTACGTCCTTCGAGTTTTGGTTCCTGCTCGATTTTCCCAATATCCTTCAACACTTGGGCAACGCGATCCAACACTTCCCGGCCGAGCTCGATGTGCGCCATCTGCCGGCCGCGATACATCATCGTGACCTTCACTTTGTTCCCGTCCTCCAGGAACTCGCGCGCGTGCCGAGTCTTGAAGTCGAAATCGTGGTCGTCGATCCCGGGACGGTACTTCACTTCCTTCAGGTGAATCACGTGCTGCTTTTTCTTCGCGGCGCGCGCCGCCTTGGCCTGCTCGAACTTGAACTTCCCGTAATCCATGATCTTGACGACGGGGGGCCGGGCGAGTGGCGCGACTTCCACGAGATCCAGACCCCGTTCATTCGCGGCAGCGATCGCTTCATCGATCGTCAGCACGCCCAGCTGGTCGCCGTTGTCCGCGATCACGCGCACAGGACTGATGCGAATTTGTCGATTGACGCGTGTGCGCGGTGCTTTGCTGTTGTTCTCGAGAGGTGGCAGCTGTGCGATCTCCTTTTACAGAAGGAACAAAAAAGCGGAACCCGGTTTCCCCAAGATCCGCAATTCCTCACCGTCCCGGTGAGGTCTCGAGAACCCTGAAGCACTCTCCACGAGAGGCCTGGGGGTGGGGCCGCAGCCCACTTACCATATTGTCGTCACCAAGCTAGCCGAGCACCTGCTGCTCGACAAGGCCAAAGCCCTTGTCCTGTCGAGCCAAGCGACCTGTTACGACCTGTGGGTCGTGTTCGAACACCAGCAGCCATCCCTCGGCCTCGGCCCGCTGGTAGATCCGCCGGCGCGTCTCGAGGGTCACGAGCGGCTGCAGGTCGTAGCCCATGATCCACGGCAACGGCAGATGGGCGGCGGTGGGCACCAGGTCGGCGACGAAACACGCCGTCTCGCCCCCGCTGTGAATCAGGATCGACTGGTGATAGGGGACATGTCCCGGCGTGGGCAGCCCGCGAATGCCGGGCAGGATCTCGGCCTCGCCGTCGATCAGCTGGAAGGGCACGCGCTCGAAATTGTGAGGGAGGTAGCTCCCCGCTGTGCGCTCGTTGGTGTGCCGCGCGAAATCGAGCTCGCCTTTTTGCACGACGTAGCGGGCGTTGGGAAAAGCCAGGCCGAGCTTCCCCGACGGATCGATCCAGTTATCCCCGCCGGCGTGATCGAAATGGAGGTGGGTGTTGATCACCCAGCGGACGTCGTCCGGGCCATGCCCCAGATCGCGTAGGGCATCTTCCAGCCGGGTTCGGCCGCCCTTCCCCGAGTTCTCAACACCATAGATCTCGGTGAACTTCTCGTTCTCCTTGTTGCCGATTCCGGTGTCGATCAGGACGAGGCCGTCGTCGTGCTCGATGAGCAGGCAGCGCAAGGCGAGCGGGATGCGATTCTTGTCATCGGGCGGAGCCCGGCGCGCCCACAGCGCTTTCGGAACGATGCCGAACATTGCCCCGCCATCGAGGTGCTGGAGACCGCCCTCGAGGGCATGGCAAGTGAGGCGACCGACTTCGAAGGTCGTGTGGGTCAATTGACCAAATCCGACAGCGTTGCGGCGCCGTTCCCTTGCGCAAGTCGGATCAGCTTCGCCAGGCATTTGGCCGCCGCCACCGCATCACCCGTCGCGCGATGGCGTCCCTCGATCTCGATGCCGAAGTGATAACTGACCGTGTCGAGGTTGCGGCGTGGCAAATCGGGCAAGAGTTTGCGCGCGAGCCGCACCGTGCACACGCGCGGGCCCTGGAGCAGCAGGCCCGTTGCCCGCTCCACCTCCGTCGAGACGAACGCCCAGTCGAAGCGCGCGTTGTGCGCGACGAACACGCACCCTTCCAGCGCCTGCAGCAGGGCGTCCACGATCGCCTCGAAAGGCGGCGCGTCGCGCACCAGCTTTGCATCGATGCCGGTGAGGCCGGCGACAAACTGCGGGATCGGGATGCCGGGATTGACCAGCGAATGGAATGCGACGGTGCCGTCGAGCATGACGACGGCAATCTCCATGATTCGGTCGCCGCGAAAAGCGCGGACGCCCGTCGTCTCGACGTCGACGACCGCCCAGCGACAGGCATCCAAGGTCGGACTCGTCTCGCTGGGCGGCGCCGCGACGGTCCAGCGGCCGTCCGTCGTTCTCCCAAAGCGGGGATCGGGCGCGAGCAGCGCCGCGGCGATGCGGTCAGCCGTGTGCCGATTGGCCTGCGCGATCCCCAGCACGTCCCGCACGATCGCGAGACTCGCCGCGGGCCCGCTCTGCAAGAACGACAGCGCGCGGGACGTCAGCGACGACGCCGGGACGGCGGCGAGGCCGTTCAGAGATCGTCTCGTCGCAGGGGCAGCGTCATGCAGCGCGGGCCGCCGCCGCCGCGCACCAGCTCGCTGCCTTCGATCGAAATCACCGCACGCTCGCCATCCTTCAGCGTCTCGTCGCCCGTGAGCAGGTTGACCTCTTCGATCAGGCGAAAGCCGGCACCGGACAGCTCGCCCAGCGTGGCGTCGTTGCGGTCGTAGCTCAAGATGACGCCGGGCCGCACGGCGAACGAATTGCACGCCGAGGCCCACTGCTCGCGCTCCTGCACGGTGCGCTGGTTGCCGCCGCAAAAAATCGGCTCGAGCGGCTGGTCCACCGCCTGCATCGCGGCGAAGAAGTTCGGGACTTCTTTCACGCCCTTCGAGCGTTTCCGGCGGTGCAGCACCGCGAGCCGCTCCGGCCCCACGAAATGGGGCGGATACACGAGGCACAGATCGCGATCCACCTGCGTGAAGATCATGTCCAGATGGATCGCCGTCCGCTCGGCGGGCAGCACGACGATGATCACGTCGGTCACGCTGCAGTGCGTGAACGCGAGATCGCAGAGCAGGTCGAGCGCCGCCGGGCTGGAGCGCTCGCTGAAGCCGAGCAGCAGCAGGTCGGGGCGGAGGGGATGCACGTCCCCGCCTTCGAGCGTGTAGTTGATCCGCTTCTCGTCGGAGCCGTCGTACAGAATGCCGGCGTTGTCGAACTTCTGATCGTAGCGGAACAGCGCCTTGATCAGCAGCTCTTCGGTCCAGCGCACGCCGTGCCGCATCGAGCCGATGATCGCGTGCTCGCCGATCACGATGCCGATATCGCGCGTGAAGAAGAGGTTGGGGAGCGGCGGCAGCGCGTAGGCCACCTCGTTCAGCGCGCGCGCGATCGGCCCGCCGTCTTCCAACGCGCCCTCGACCATCAGCGCCACGAATTCTTCGGATGACAGGGCGGCGAGCTGCTTGCCGAGCGTGTCCGACGGCACGACCTCGAGTGCGCGCGTGGTGAGAAACTCCCGGACTTCCGGGCGGCCGGCCAGCTCGGTAATCGCATCGCGGACTTCCACGACGTCGGCGAAGCGCTCCAGGACCGCGACCAGGCGGCGGTGCTCGCGCTGCGCGATCTCGAGATCGATGATGTCGTCGTAGAGGTAGTCTTCGCGCGTGCCGGGGGTGACGGCCACGAGCTCTTTGCCGGGGGTATGAACCAGAACAGAACGGAGCGCGCCGATCTCGGAGGTGACGTGGACGCGAGGCATGGGGAGGAAAGCTAACGGTTAGCCAGCGAGTAGCTCAGCGTCTCCAATTCCAGCGCCATGTTCACGGTCTTGACTTCGACATCGGGGGGCACGTTCAGAGGAACCGGCGCGAAGTTGAGAATCGCCTTCACGCCGCTCCGCACCAACCGGTCCACGACTTGCTGCGCCGACTCGGCGGGCGTGGCCACGATCGCGATGTCGCTCGGGTCTTTCTTGAGATCGGATTCGAGATGTTTGACGTCGCGGACGACGAGGCCGTTCCAGCGCGACCCGATTTTGCGCGCGTCCTGATCGTAAATCGCGGTGATGTGGAAGCCGCGCTGGCGAAAGCCGTGATACTGCACGAGCGCCCCACCCATTCGCCCCGCCCCGACCAGTACGACCCGGTAGCCCCGCTCCAGACCGAGGATGTCGCGAATGCGGCGCGTGAGCTCGGGGACGGCGTAGCCCAGGCCGCGTTTGCCGAACGAGCCGAAGAACGAGAGGTCTTTGCGAACCTGGGCGGAGGTGGTGCCGCCCAGGCGGGCCAGCTCTCCGGAGGAGATGGTGGACCGGCCCTGGGCGTTGGCCTGCTCGAGAAACCGAAGGTAGACGGACAGCCGCCGAACGGTGCTGTCGGAGATCTTCCGCATTGTGAACTATTTCACAATTGCCGACTCCGGCGCAAGAGCCGCACGAATGCTTCCGGCGGGAGGCGCTCGGGACGGATCGTCGGATCGAACCCCATGGCGCGCAGGTCCGCCTCGCTCATGCCCGGCACGGCGTTCTTGAGCTGCTTCCGTCGGCGGCTGAAGCAGGCGGTCACGAACGCGCGCAGCGGTGCCACTTCGACGTCCATGACCAGCGGGTGGGCGAGCGGCGTCAACCGGATCAGCGCACTACGCACTTTCGGCGGCGGCCGAAACGCGCCGGGGGCGACCGTGAACAGCTTCTCCACCCGGGCGACCGTTTGGACGCCCACCGACAGCGCGCCGTAGGTCTTGCTGCCTGGTTCGGCGGCGATGCGATCCGCGACCTCGTCCTGCACCAGGAAGACCACGCGCTCGGGGATCGGTGGCACAAGCGCTTTGTCAATCAACGGAGAGGTGATGTAGTACGGGATATTCCCAATCACCTTTTTGGCGTCGTAGGTATGCCAGTCGAGCTCGACGGCGTCGCCGATAATCACGGTGAGGTTGGGGCGCGAATCCAGCGCGGCGGCCAGGCCGCGATCCTTCTCTATCGCAATCACGCGCAATCCGCGGGCGAGCAACACGTCGGTCAGCGTTCCCGGACCGGGCCCAATCTCGAGCACCGTTTCCCCCGGCTGAGGCTCGAGCGCGTCCGCAATCCTCGCCAGGATCTTTGGATCGCTGAGAAAGTGCTGACCGAGTCGTCTCAAACCTTGAGCAGAACGAGCGTGCGGTCGTCGTTGGCGCGTGCGCCTTCGGTGAAGGCGGCGATGTCCGTGAACACAGCCTCGAGAATGTGCCGGGCGGGACGCCCGCGCAGGTTGACCACATGGCTCAGCACACGCTGCTCGCCGAACCGCTCCCCGCGTGTTCCCCGCGCGTCGACCAGACCGTCGGTGAAGAGACAGAGAATCGCTTTGCCGCGCTGGAACGGCAGCACGCGCTCCTCCCCGCCACCACCCAGGCCCAGCGGCGGCCGGGTCGCCTCGAGCCGCGTAATCGCCCCGTTGTCGGTCGAGACGAGAAACGCGTGCGGATGCCCCGCGTTGGCGTAGGTGAGCGTCCCGTGCGCCGGATCGGCGACGGCGTAACAGAGCGTGAGGAACATCTCCGTCTCCTCGAGCTCCTCGGCGAGCGACGTCTCGAGCCGGCGCAGCGCCTCATGCGGCGACTCCGCCGTCTCGGCGTGGATACCGGACGCGGCCATCGCCAGCGCCATGATCAGTGCGGCGCCGAACCCGTGGCTCGAGACGTCGCCGATCATCACGCCGATCCGTTCCTCATGCAGACTCAGGAGATTATAGAAATCGCCGCCAACCGACTCGGCCGGGCGGCACCGGGCCGCGACGTCGCCCTTGGACGCCACAACGGCCGGCGACGGCAGCAGCTTGAGCTGCAGGTCGTGCGCCAGCTCCAGCTCCCGGCGCACCCGCTGCTGGCCGAGGTCGCGCTCGACCAGGCGCGCGTTCTCGATCGCCGCGCCGATCTGATTCGCGATGGCGGCGACGAGCTTGCGGTCACCCGCGGTGAACGCGTCTTCGCCGGTCCGGTCGGTCAGATTGATGACGCCGATGGGCGTGGGGACCCGGCCCGGGGACGCGTAGACGACCGGGACCGAGAGAAACGCGAGACCGCGGTAGGCTCGCTCGATGGGGTTTGGCGGCTTCTGCGCGCGGGGGTCGGTGGGGTCGTAACTGATTATCCGCATCTCGCGGAAGACGCGCGCAGCAATCGACCTCGGATCATCCACTTCGATCGGCGGCATATCGCTCAGCTCTACGCCGCGGGCGGCGACGAGACGCAGGACATGGCCGCGCGCATCGTGCACCAGCAGCGTCGCGCGGCGCGCGCGGACCACCGCCGAAACCTCGCGCAGGATTCGATTGGCGGCCTCATCCAGCCGGATCGTGTGGCCGAGGATCTCGCTGATCGTGTAGATCAAGTCGATTTCCTCGTAGCGCCCCGACAGCTCGGCCGCGACCTGGGTCGTTTCCTCTTCCGCCTCCAGCACCGCGCCGATGACGTCGGCGAGCTCGGCGGCGGCGCGCTCCCCGCCTCCCTTTACCTCGAGCCAGGTATCGGGGGTGGTGGGAATCGGCTGGAACACGGCGGGCCCGTCGGCAGCCTCCGGACGGCTCTTGCCACGCAACAGACGCAACGTTGTCCCAGAAAGCGCCGCGAGCACCGGCAACAGACGCTCGAGCCGTGTCACCCCGCCCGGAGTGTCAGGCAGATGCCGTTGCCTTTCTCGTTGAACGCCACGTCATCCACGAGGTGGCGGATGACGAACAACCCGCGCCCGTACTCGCGCTCGAGATTGTCGGGGTGTGTCGGATCGGGGAGCCGGCTGGTATCGAAGCCGTGGCCGTCGTCCACGACGTAGATCCGCACGACGTCGCCGCCCAGCTCGACGCGCACGCTCACGACGCGGTCGGGATCCTCGCCCGTGCCGTAGCGGATCGGGCGACGAGCTCGACGGCATCGCCGACCATCCCGAGATCGCTCGGGACGTCGAGCTTCATCGCGCTCTTGGTAACCTGCAGTTGAAGGGTCACGTCAGAACGCGGTCAACGCCTCCTCGGCGGTCCGCGTGATCGAGAAGAGCGTATCGAGCTTGGTGAGCTCGAACAGCGTCTGCAGGTCGGCGTTGAGTCCCGCGAGGCGCAGCTCGCCACCCTGCTCGCGAATTTTCTTGGAGAGCGAGACCAGGACGCCGAGTCCCGACGAATCGATGTACCCAGTCTTACTAAAATCAATCACGAATTTGCGGGAGCCTTCCTCGAGCGCGTCGAGGACCTTTTGCTTCAGCTCCTGCCGGTTGCCGACGATGAGCTGGCCTTCCACCCCCACGATGACGACGCCGCTCTTGTCCTTCTTCAGGGTGAACCGCATCCGGATTACCCCTTCCGCGTTTGGAGAATGGCGATCGCCGCCGTGTTCACAATATCATCGGCCGTGGCGCCGCGCGACAGGTCCGCCCGTCCGCCGACGGCCGAGCCCTTGGCCTTGCGCGTCGCGACCTCGGCGACGAGCGCCGCGTCGGCCTGCAGCTCGCCGTCGAAGACGAAGTCCGCAGCCGGCTGGCGGCCGCGCAGCTGCGTGATCGCCGCCTGCACGCGCTCGACGCGCGGGCCTGCGGCGCTGCCGCGCGTGCTGTACGACAGGAAAGCCACCACGGGCTCATCCCCCACGATGCGGCGCCGGTCGCGCGCCGACGCGATCGCGATGTCCGCCAGCTGGACCGAGGTCGGCTCGGGCACGACGGCGCAATCGGCGAACGTCAGGACTTGGGCCTCCTTGACCATGTAGAACGCGCCCGACACCGTCGCAATACTCGGCGCCATCCCGACGGCCCAGAGCGCGGCACGAATCGTGTCGGCGCTCGGATAGACCGCCCCACCCACCATCACGTCGGCCGCGCCGATGCCGACCAGACAGGCGCCGCGCGTGAGCGGATGCTCCAGCGCCTCGGCGGCGGCGGCATCGGTGGGAAACCGGTCGGGGCGGCGGGCCCGCAGGTGACGGGCGAGAAACGGGGTGCGCGAATCCGGGAAGCGCTTCAGGACCTCCACGACGCCGAGGCCCTCGCGCTCGACGCGCTGCGCCGCTTCCTGCACACGCGGATCATCCCCTTCTGGGAAGACGACGCGTGGCCTCGTTTCCCGCGCCCGCTGAAAGACGCGGTCCAGGAAGCTCACTTTGCGAACTTGCGCTTCAGCGCCTGCTGGACCGTGGGATCGACCAGCGGCGAGACGTCACCGCCGAAGCGCGCGACTTCGCGCACGAGGCTGGAGCTGACGAAGGTCAGATCGAAGGCCGGCACGAGAAAGACCGTCTCGATCTTCGGCGCCAGATTGCGGTTCATCAGCGCCATCTGGAACTCGTACTCGAAATCGGACACGGCCCGTAGCCCACGAATAATCACCGACGCCCCGACCTTCTTGGCGAACTCGGCGAGCAATCCTTCGAACGATTGCACTGCCAAGCGCGTATCAGGCACTGCCTGCTTGATCAGCCCGACGCGCTCCTCGAGCGAGAAGAGCGGCTGCTTCGCGACGTTGACCGCCACCGCCACGATGAGCTGATCCACAAACTCCAAAGACCGGTGAATCAGATCTTCGTGACCCTTGGTGATCGGGTCGAAGGAGCCGGGGTAGACGGCGATGCGTTTCATAAGGGCGGCGAGAAAGGCGGCGGCGAGGGTGCATACAGGAATGTGATGGCTGTGTCCCCGTACCGTCGGGTGTCGTCGCCCCCAATGGCCTGTGTCGCGGAATGCTCGATCGAGAACACACGCGCGAACGGCGTCTCGCGGAATATGCGCGCGAGCTCCGCCGCCTCGTCCCCCGCATATGGCGGGTCGGCGAATGCCACATCGTACGCTCCCGGCTGCAAGCGCTCCGCGAAACGCACCGCATCACCCCGATGGATCGTCACCCGGCCCTCCACGTTGAGGGTAGCTGCGTTTTGACGAATCACTGCCAGCGATGCGGTGTTCTTCTCGACGAAATCCACGGATACGGCGTCACGCGACAGCGCTTCGAAACCGAGCGCGCCCGACCCGGCGAACAGATCCAACACGCGCGCAGCCGCAATCGACTGCTGCAGGATGCTAAACCATGCTTCCTTCACCCGATCACCTGTCGGACGGACGGTCCGCCCGGCGGGGGCCTTCAGCCGGCGACCCTTGAACTCACCCGCGATGATGCGGAGCAAGACTCGCGACCCGCGCCTGAATCGTCGTCCTGCCCTGCCAGTCGTCTCGCTCCAACCGAAAGGCCACGTCGAGCGGGTTCGTGAGCCAGTCTGCCGGCACCTCATCGGCCCAGCGAAAACCGATGGCCGGGAGCAAGCCCGAGCCATCGTCCAGCGTGAAGCGCAGGTGATTCGTCCCCACCCGGCGCGCGCCGACGGCCCGCGCGTTGCGGACGCCGAACACCGGCGCGGGATTCCCCGCCCCACACGGCTCCAGGTGCCGGATCAGCCGTTCCAGATCCGCGCTCAGGTCCGCGAGCGGCAGCTCGAGGTCCACGCGCTGGCTCGGTGCCAGGTCGTCGGGGGTGAGAAGCTCGCCCGCCACGCCCAGGAACGCAACGCGGAAGGCGTCGAATTTGTCGCGCCGGATCGTGAAGCCGGCCGCCATGGTGTGGCCGCCGAACTTCTCGAGGTGCGCGCCGACTCGAGTGAGAGCGCCGTGCAGGTCGAAGCCAGGGATGCTGCGACCCGAGCCGCGGCCGAATTCGCCTCCCTCGTCCCAGCCGATCAGGAAGGTCGGCCGCCCGTAGCGCTCGACGAGGCGGGAGGCGACGATGCCGATCACGCCCGGGTGCCACGCCGCGTTGCCGAGCACGATGGCGGCGTCGGCCGGGTTCAGCGTCTTATCCACCAGCTCGATCGCTTCGTCGAGAATCAACTGATCCATCTCCTGGCGGCGCGCATTGATCGTCTCGAGCTCGCGCGCCAACGCCGCCGCTTCCTTGGGATCCTCGGTGAGGAGCAACCGCAGGCCGTCATTCGCATCCCCGATGCGGCCCGCGGCGTTGAGCCGGGGCGCCAGGATGAACCCGACGTGCGCCCCGCGCAGCGGCTTGCCGCCGAGGCCGGCGGTCTCGATCAAGGCGCGGAGTCCCACCCAGCGCGAGTCGGCCAGCTTCTTCAGTCCATAGCGCACCAGGATGCGATTCTCGCCGACCAGCGGCACGACGTCCGCGATGGTCGCCAGCGCGACGTAGTCGAGAAAGTGCAGCGGCAGATTGGGCGACAGGCCGAGCGCATGGACCAGTGCCTGCGCGAGTTTGAAGGCGACCCCGGTGCCGCACAGGTTCTTGTCCTCCGACGGGCAGTCGGAGCGGCGCGGATCGAGCACGGCGTTCGCGGGCGGCAGCGCGTCGCCGGGAAGATGGTGGTCGGTGACGATCACATCGATGCCGGCGGCACGGGCGGCCGCGACGGCCGCGACGGCCGTGATGCCGCAGTCGCAGGTGACGATCAGCCCCGCGCCGACGTGCTGCGCCGCCGCTAACCCCGCGGGCCCGAAGTCATAGCCGTCGCGGATGCGATGCGGCACGAACGGGTGCACGGTCGCCCCGGCGCTGCGCAGGATGCGGGTGAGCATCGCCGAGGCGCACTGGCCATCGACGTCGTAGTCACCGTGCACGAGGATCGGCCGGCGCTCGCGGACCGCCCGCGCCAGCAGGTCGACGGCGACCGCCATGTCGGCCCAGCGGTGGGGATCGGAGAGCCGCTCGAGGTCGGGTCGCAGGAATGCCTTCGCGAGGGAGGGCGACGCCAGACCGCGCTGCACGAGGATGGCGGCCAGGGCCTCGGGAATCCGCAACTCGGTGGCGAGTGCCTGTGTGGCCGATGGGTCGGCCGAGGCGGTGACGATCCAGCGTGGAGGGATCATTCCTTGGCGTACAATAACACGCCGCAGGCTTCGCATCCCTCGATCGTGGCGCCGCGCTGGATCAGCGCCTTGCGCTGCGTCGGGACGGCGGTGAAGCAGTTGCCGCACGAGCTGCCGTGCAGCGGGTAGATGGCGAGCGGCGCTTTGCCGCGCCGGATGCGATCGTAGCGCGCCAAGAGTGCGGGATTCACGGCTTTGCTCGCGCGCTCGCGCTCGAGCGTGGCGCTCTCCCGCTCGGCGGCGATCTCCTGGCGTTTCCCGGCGATCGCTTCCCGCTGCGCCGCCTGCGCGTCGCGCAGGTTCTGGAGCGCGTTCTCCGCCTCGGCGGTCTTGCGCTCCGCTTCGCCGACGGCATCCCCGGAGCGCATGAACTCCGCTTCCTCCTTGGCGAGGACGGTGCGCGCGAGATCGAGCTCCGCCATCAGCGTCGACGCTTCCTTGGCGCCGCGCACCCATTCGAGCTTCTGGCGGCGCTGCTCCTGCATCGTCCGATAACTTTGGATCTTCCCTTCCAGCCCGTCCCGCCGGTTGAGCGCCGCTTGAATGCTGGCGCGCGCCTGCTCGACCACGCGTTCGGCCGCGGCGATCTGCTCGTCCAGCGTCTGTACCTCCGGCTCCAGCGCCTTCAGCCGCGCGTCGCAGTTGATGAGCGCGACGTCTTTGTCCTGCAACGTCAACAACGCCTCAAGATCCGGGTGCACCCTTCCTCCTTGCAGACTGAATGATTCCATAGGTCGGCCGCTTGGCATTGCGCTCGGCGGCGAGTCGCTGCTTTTCATGCGCGAGGTTCGCTTTCTCGTCATCGGTGGCGAAGGGGAGTGCGCGATTGATGCGCTCGATTTCCCGATCGAGGCGACGCGCCTCGAGTCGATTGACGGAGCGCTCGAATACAACGTCGGGCTGATCGGTGCCCAGCCCTTCGGCTTGCAGGGACTCGTAGGCGCGGGCCGCTGCTTCATCGAGCCGATCGGGGGCGTCATCGGCGAGGGCCTCGAAGATCGAGCGGTACGGCTCGAACTCGAACTCCTCGCCATCCACCGCCTCCACGACCCGCGACCGCCACGGTTCGCCCGCCATCATCAGCAGCAGGAGAGATTTTTCCGCGTTGGAAGGGAGGACGGTAAGGGACGGTAAGGGACGGTAAGAGACGGTAGGTTGCTCTTTGGGATCTACCTCCCGTTGCAGAACGTCTTTCCGTATTCCCGCCACCTCAGCTACACGTGAGATATATAGATCCCGAGTAATCGGATCAGCAGCTGCTCTGATCGTCGGCAACAACCTATCCAAAGCTCTCCTTCGTCCAGGCAAGGTCCCGAAGAATCCCTTACGCTCGAGGATTTGAATCTTGCGCTCGAGGACATCCACAGAGTCCTTGAGCGCCTGCTCGAGCGCCTCGGCACCTTTGTTCTGGACGAGCGTATCGGGATCTTCGCCTTCCGGCAGCGAGGCGACGCTGACGCGCAGCTTGTGGCGCAGCAGCACATCGCCGGCGCGGAACGTGGCGCGCAGGCCGGGATCGTCCGAGTCGTACAGCAGAATCACGTGCGGCGTATGGCGCTGCAGCAGCGCCGCCTGCTCGTCGGTCAGACCCGTGCCCAGCGGCGCGACGACCTCCTCGAGCCCCGCCAACGTGAGCCGCAGCACGTCGAACTGTCCCTCGACCAGGATCGCCCGCTCCGCCTTGCGCATCCCGTGCTTGGCGAGGTGCAGGTTGTAGAGCAGCTGCCCCTTGTGAAAGATCGGGGTTTCGGGGGAGTTCAAGTATTTGGGCTCACCTTCACCCAAAACCCTTCCACTAAACGCCACCACTCTCGAACGCATGTCATGAATTGGAAACAACAAGCGGCCTCTGAAACGCGCCGTCTTCGAGCCATCATCCCGTTTAACAACGAGGCCGGCCTCGAGCAACACTTCTTCCCGCAACCCCAATCCTTTCATCGCGTCGAGGAACCCCGATCCCCTAGGCCCAAACCCGAGTCCCTGAAGTTGCGCGTGTTCCATCGTGACGTGGCGCGACTCGAGATACTTGCGGGCGATCTCGGCTTCGGGACTCTCCCGCAGCTGGCGCGCGAACCAGTCCGCCGCCGTGGCGACGGCGGCGTACAGCGGCTCTCTGGGATCGGGGCCGGTGGGTCCGGAGCGCTCGGGAATCGTGATGCCGACCCGCCGCGCGACCTCGCGCACCGCGGTCGGATAATCCATGCCGAGCTTTTTCATGAAGAACGTGTAGACGTCGCCCGCCTCATGGCAGACGAAGCAGTAGAACATCCCCTTCTTGGGAATGACGGCGAAGTTGCGATGCGTGCCGCCGTGGAAGGGACAGCGGCCGCGGTAGTCCGCGCCGGTGCGTTTCAGCTCGACGGTTTCGCCGATGATTCCGACGAGATCGGCGGCTTCGCGCACTTGCTCGATGATGTCGTCGGGGATCATTCGTTGGAACGTGGGACTGTTGGAATGTTGGAAGGTGACTCCACGAGCTCGAGGAGATCCGATGCAATCACCAATCGAATCGCCCCAACTTCGACCACAATCCGTCCATTATCCCGAACTTCCTTTACCACACCTACCTTGCCTTGCCCGGTCCGTACGCGATCCCCAACCTTGAGGTCCTTCATTCCAACATTCCGACTTTCCAACTTTCCAGTCTTTTCAATCGCGTCTTCCACCATCCGTCGCGCCTCTTTCGCTGTCGCCTCGTCCACCGCCGCCCGTGCCTGGGCCAGCGCAGCTTCCACCGTCTTGCGCGCCTCGAGCAAATACGCCCGCGCACGTTCGCGTGCGTCCTTGTCGAGCGCTTTCTCGCGGAGGTGAAGCTCGTTTTCGAGGGCTTGAAGGTTCGCGAGGTTCTGACGCTCCAAGTCCAGCTGGGCTGAGCGTGTCTCAAGCTCAGCGGCGCGCGCCTCGATCTCCCGCCCGCGCGCCTCCACCGACGCGAGCAGCCGATCGAGCGTGCGCTCGGCTTCGGGCACGCCGCGCTCGGCCTCCGCCAACACGTCTTGGGCAACGCCCAGCCGGCGCGCGATCGCCAACCCGTATGACCTGCCCGGCACACCCTTGAGCAACCGATACGTCGGCGTCAGCGTCTCGGCATCGAATTGGAGCGACGCGTTCACGATGCCGACGGTCTCGGCGGCGAGCTGCTTGAGCGCGCCGAGGTGCGTCGTCGCCAGCGTGATCGCGCGGCGGCGCGTGAGCGTCTTGAGCGTCGCGGCCGCCAGCGCCCCGCCCTCGGCCGGATCGGTACCACTGCCGATTTCGTCGAGCAGCACCAGCGAGCCGGCGCCGGCGCCATCGAGGATCTCCCGCAGGACGGCGACATGGGCGGAGAAGGTCGACAGGCTCGCCGCGATGGACTGGCGATCGCCGATATCGGCAAAGACGCGCGCAAAGATCGGCAGTGAAGAATGCGGGCCGAGCGGCGGAATGATCCCGCTTTGCGTCAGCAGCACGAGCAGCCCGAGCGCCTTGATGAGCACCGTTTTCCCGCCCGTATTGGGACCCGACACGAGCACGGTGAACTCGTCCGGGTGCAGATCCAGATCGAACGGGATGACGAGGTCTGAAGAGTAGGGGCGCAGCATGCTGCGCCCCTCCCCCAACAACAACGGATGTCGTCCCCCACGTATTTTCAGGTGCGCCCCAATTTCCGGCACGAAGCCGTTGACCTGCACCGCGTACCGCGCCCGCGCGCACAGATCGTCGAACGCGATGCACATCTCCCACGCCGCCGCAATCGTAGCGGCCTGGGGACGGAGCAAGTCGGTCAGCTCGCGCAGGACGCGCAGCACTTCCCGCAGCTCGGCGGACTCCGCGGCGCGCAGCTCGTTGCCGAGCTCGATGATCTCCGGCGGCTCGACGAACACGGTGCTGCGCGTCGCCGATTCGTCGTGCACGATGCCGCCCACGCGCGAGCGCGCGGTGCTGCGGATCGGAATCACATAGCGGCCGCCGCGCACGGTGACGGCGGCATCGGGGGCGCGCTCGGTCTGATCGAGCTTCGCGAGAATGGCGCCCAGCTTGTCCATGACATGCTTGCGCGCCTCGCGGACGCGCTGGCGCGCGCGGGCGAGATCCTTGGACGCACTATCGAGCACTTGACCGTCTGGGGAGATCGACTGGACGAGCTTGGTTTCGAGTTCCTTGGGGGGTGGGTCGACACGCAAAGTCGCCGTGCGGCGTGCGGCGTGCGACGTATCCAGTCGTTTGAGATCCGCGGCGACGACACGCATCGCGGCGAGCGCGACCGTCAGCTCGGCGCAGGCGGGCGCTTCGAGCGCACTCCCCGGAACCGCCAGCAGCTCGAGTGATTTCACGATATCGGGAACGGGCTCGGCGCGGATCGTGTCGTCGGTGATCAGCAGCGCGGCGAGCTCGGCGACCTGGGCGAGGGCCTCGCGGATCGACACGGCATCGGTGGCGGGGAGACGAGCGACGATGCGAGCCGCACCCAGGGGCCCCGCGGCGTGTTGCGCGACGCGCGCCAGGGCCTCGGGGAATTCCAGAGTTTCTAAGACTTGGTCGATCCTGCCAGCTCCTCGCGGACGATCTGATTCACGAGTTTGCCGTCTGCCCGTCCCTTGAACTGTGGCATGACGGCACCCATCACTTTGCCCATATCCTTCGCGCCTGCGGCGATCGCCTCGCGCACCGCGGCGCGGATCTCCTCTGGGGGAATGCCGGCGGGCAGAAAGGCTTCGAGTGCTGTGATCTCGGCGGCCTCGGCGGCCGCCGCCTCGGTCCGGCCCACTTTCTCAAATACCTCGACGGACTCGCGACGTTTCTTGACACCACGGCGCAACACGTCCGCGATCTCGTCGTCCGAGAGCGGATGGTTGAGCTCGATTTCCCGGTTTTTTGCGTCGGAGAGGATCGTGGAGAGAAGGAGGGTGCGCGCTTGATCGCGTTGCTTTCGGGCTTCGTTCATCGCGGCGCGCAGCCGGTCCGCTAAGCTCTGATCCGCCATTTACGCGTAGCGCGGCCTGCGATTCTTGCGGCGCGCCGCGTTCATTTTCCGCTTCTTCCGCTCACTGGGCTTTTCGTAGTGACGATGCTTGCGCAGGTCGGCCAAGATCCCTGCTTTTTCGCATTTCTTCTTGAAGCGCTTGAGTGCACGCTCGAAGCTCTCGTCATCGTGAATGATGACTTCCGGCATAAGACTCCGTTTTTCTAAGTGGTTAGAGACAAAAGAAGTTAGCTTCGGTTTCCTGCCGGGGCAAGGCTACCCCGGCGGCCAATGCATCACCCGGCCGCCCAGCACATGGAGATGAAGGTGGAAGACGGTCTGCCCGCCGTCCGGGTTCGTATTCATGACCACACGGTAGCCTTTCGCGGCGACCCCGGCGTCCTGCGCCACGTCGCGGGCGAATGCGAGGAGCCGTCCGAGCACGCCTGAGTCCTTCGCATCGTTTAACGAGCCGACGTGGGTCGTGGGAATCACCAGGACGTGCGTGGGCGCCTGCGGGTTCATGTCCGTGAAGGCCAGCATGCCGTCGCCCCGCTTCACGATCGTCGCCGCGACCTCACCGTAGGCGATCTTGCAGAAGATGCAACCCGTGCTCACAGCTGTCCCAGCGCGCGGCGAATCGTGTCCCAGAACTTGCCGCTTTCCTTCTCCGGCGGGGCATCCTCGATCTCGCTCAGCTTCTCGAGCAGCTTGCGCTGCTCGGCCGTCAGCTTGCTCGGCGTCCAGACGTGAATCCGCACGTGCAGATCGCCGTGCCCACCCTCGCCGAGGCGCGGCAATCCCTTGGCGCGCAGCCGATAGGCCATGCCCGTTTGCGTTCCCGGCTCGACCCGCAGCGTCGTCTGACCGAACGGGGTCGGCACCTGCACCTCCGCCCCCAGCGCGGCCTGCGTGAAGGTGATGCCGAGGTCGTAGACGAGGTCATCTCCATGCCGCTCGAAACGCGCGTCCTCCTTGATGTCGAGCACCGCGATCAGATCGCCGCGCGGACCGTTGCGCGATCCGGGCACGCCCTGGCCCCGCAGCGTCAGGTAATGATGATCGGCGACGCCGGCCGGCACGTCGATCTGAATCGTCTTTTCGCTTTTCACGCGCCCGTCGCCGCCGCAGCGCTGGCACGGGCTGTGGATGACGGTGCCCTCACCGGCGCACGTCGGACAGGGCGACACACTGAGGAACTGGCCGAAGAGCGACTGCGCCGCGCGACGCACTTCGCCGCTGCCGCCGCACGTCCCGCATTGCACCGGCTGCGTGCCCGGCTTCGCGCCACTGCCGGCGCACTCGGCACAGGACTCGAGACTCTTGATGCGGACCGTCTTGGTGGTGCCCGTGGCGACTTCGGCGAGCGTGAGCTTCAGGCCGACCTTGATGTCGTGGCCGCGCCGCCGGTCGCGCCGCTGCCCTCCTCCGAAGAGCGTCTCGAAACCACCAAACCCTCCACCCGCGCCACCACCGCCACCACCCAAACCGAAGTCTCTCATGAAGACCATCAGCGCTTCCGAGAGATCGAAATGCATCGAGGCGAAGCCTCCGCCGCCCTGCCCCGAGCCGCGCACGCCCGCCATCCCGTAGCGGTCGTAGGCGGTGCGTTTCTCGGGATCGCGCAGCACCTCGTACGCTTCGGTGACGAGCTTGAACTTTTCTTCGGCGGCCTTGTCGCCGTTGTTGCGGTCGGGGTGGCACTCCATCGCGAGCTTGCGATAGGCCTTCTTGATGTCGGTTTCGCTCGCGTCGCGCTGCACGCCGAGGACCACGTAGAAATCCTGCTTCATGCTATTCGAGCAGCTCCCCCACGAGCCGCGACGTGTGATTGACGAGCGCGGCGATCTTGTCGTAGGCCATGCGGGTCGGTCCCATGACGCCAATCACCCCGGTCAGCGGACCGAAGCGATACGTGGACGTGACGAGCGTGAACGTGGCCAGCCGCGCGTCGGCGTGCTCCTGGCCGATCGTGATGGTGAGTCCTTCTCCGCCGCGGGCGGTCAGGGCGTCGCGCAGCAGGTCCCGGCGCTCCGTCACGTCGAGCAGCCCCTGCAGCTGCGCGCGCGTCGAAAACTCGGGCTGCCCCGTCAGCGGCTGCGTGCTGCCGAGGTGCACCGGCCCGCTGGGCGCCATCGGGACGTCGAACAGACCATCCGCCTCTTGCACGAAGATGTTGAGCAGCTCCGACGAGCCGGGCTCGGACTGGGTGACGTCGCGCAGCCGGTCGGCCAACGTCGCCCGGATCTCCTTCAACGTCAGCCCGGCGAGCCGCTCGTTGAGCACGACGGTCACCTTCTGCACCGTGTCGGGCGCAAGCTGCACCGGCACTTCCACGAAGATGGTGCGTACAGCCCCACTCCGGAGGGCAAGAACGAGCAACAACCGCTCTGTAGAGACCGGTACCAGGTCGATCCGATCGAGGACCGCCTCGTCGATGGTCGGCGTGACCGCGACGCCGAGCTCGTTCGTGAGGATGCCGAGCACCTGGGCGGCGCGCGACAGAATCGTCTCGACGGCGGCGCGCTGCCCTTCCAGCTCGCCGCGGAGGTGCTGCGCCTGCGCCGGCGCGACAGCGGGCGGCCGCATCAGGAAATCGACATAGACGCGATACGCCAGATCCGTGGGTATGCGGCCGGCCGAGGTGTGGGGATGGTAGAGGTACCCCTTCTCCTCGAGATCGCTCATCGTGTTGCGGATCGTGGCCGGCGAGAGGCCGAGCTGGTGCCGCTTCGCGATCGTCCGGCTCCCCGCCGGCTCGGCGGTTTGCACGTACGTCTCGATCACGGCCTCGAGCACCTGGCGCTCGCGGTCGGTTAACGGAGCGGTCATGACCGAATCTCAGTTTGCATAGTTAATTCGCTGACCAAAGAATCTAATCGGAGCCAGCCTTCCGGTGTGCATCTGAGCCTCCCGTCCCTCACTTCCACCCAGCCTTGGGCGGCGAGGTGAGGCGGCGGCGAGAGAACTGCGGCGGCGGAGGGCGGCGAAGGGCGGCGGAGGGCGGCGAACGGCACTCCCTCGACCGTCCTGAGTCCAAGATAGATCCCCTCCAAATAGCGCTGCTCGTCATTCAACGTCTCTTCCGCCTCTACAGCCGACCGCCCCTCGCCAACCGCCCTCCGATAGGCCTCCCACGCCCGCAGGTTCCAGCGGCGCGTCGTGCCGTCGAAGGAGTGCGCCGCGGGTCCCAACCCGATGTACGCGTTCCCGGACCAGTACGCGGAGTTGTGCTGCGAGCGGTAGCCATTCCGGGCGGCGTTCGAGACCTCATAGAAAACAAGGCCGTCTGCCGTCAGCCGTCTGTGGGCAGTCAGATACTCGTCTGCATATCGCTCTTCGTCAGGCGCGTGGGTCGCGCCGCGCGAAATCCACCGGTCGAGCGGCGTCCGCGGCTCCACGGTCAATCCATAGAGGGAGCAGTGAGCCGGGAGCAGGGAGCAGAGAATATCCAGATCACGCTCCCAGTTTCGCTGCAGCTCCTCCGGCAATCCGAAGATCAGATCGAGTGAGATGTTTTCGATCCCCGCGTCGCGCAACGCCTGTACCGCCCGCTTGGTCTGCGCGGCGTCATGGGAGCGGTGCATCCAGGTGAGCACCTTGTCGTCGAACGACTGGGCCCCGAGGGAGACGCGGTTGATACCCGAGGCCCGCCAGGCTTTGGCGTGATCGGGAGTCACGTCTTCCGGGTTGGCTTCGAGGGTCACCTCAATGCGAAATGCGGAATGCGGAATGCGGAATCTCTGAGTGAGTTCGTGTAGCAAGGTCCGGATCGCGTCCGACGGAAGCAACGACGGCGTGCCGCCACCGAGATAGATCGTCTCAAGATGCGAAGTTGGAATCCGAGCAGCTTCGGTCAGTATTGTCTCGACGTACTCGCCTGTCGGAATTCGCTTCCTGACGGCAATCGAGAAGTCGCAGTAGGAACAGCGACGCTGGCAAAACGGGACATGGATGTAGAGATGCACGTATGCAATTTAGCGCACAGGGCCTGCAGTGAAATTCCGCGTTTCGCATTGCCTTTAGGTAAGCCCAAACACCATCCCCGGCCCCTGCCGCACCAACCCTCGCAGCTCGAGCTCCGTCAGCGCTCCAAGCACGTTCGCCGCTCCCGTCTGGGTTGCGGCCACGAGCGCGTCCACATGCTGCGGCTCCGTCGTCATCCGGCTCCACAGCGTCAACTGCAGCCCGCTCAGGTCGATGGGGGGCACGCGCGGCGCGGGCGTGGAGAGCGCGGCGCCAAGCTCGCGCACGCCGGACGGCAGGCCGACCTCTTCGAAGATGTCGGCGGCGCACAGCGCCGACTTGGCGCCCTGTTGAATGAGCTTGTTGCAGCCGACGGACGTGCGGCTCGTGATGGGGCCCGGAACCGCCAGGACCGGCCTGCCCTGCTCGAGCGCGGCGTCCGTGGTGACGAGCGCGCCGGAGCCGAGCGCGGCTTCGACCACCACGAGCCCCCGGGCGAGACCGGAGATCAAGCGGTTACGGCGCGGGAACGATCCCGCGTGTGGCCGCTCGCCGGGAGGATGCTCCGTCACCAGCAGGCCGCATTGGACCATACGGTCGTACAACGCCCGATTGGCTGCGGGATAGATGACGCCGAATCCATTGCCAAGCACGCCGATCGACCGGCCGCCGGCATCGAGCGCCGCGGTATGGGCGATGGCATCGATCCCGCGTGCCATGCCGCTGACCACGACGGCGCGCTGGGCCACGGCGGTGGCAAGGATGCGTGCTGCTTCGGCTCCATACGCCGTGTGATCGCGGCTCCCGACGAACGCGATGGCGGGCCGCGTGAGCAATGACGTATCGCCCCAGCAGTAGAGCACCGGCGGCGGGTCCGGGATCTCGTGGAGCTGCGCCGGAAACTCGGGCTGACCCGAGACCAGTACGCTCGCACCGAGCGCGGCGAGCTGCGACAGGACGCGGGCGCCGTCCTCCGGCCGGGCGGCCGTGATGGCTGACGCCGCCGCGCGGCCGACGCCGTCCAACGTCCGCAGCTTGGCCTGCGGAGCCGCGAGCGCTGCCTGTGCGCTCCCGAATGTCGCGACGATGAGGCGCAGGCGCTGCGGACCAATCCCCGGCACGAGCGACAGCGCAAGCGTCGCTACGACTTCACTGTTTTCCATAAGACTTCGAGGAGCTCTGGTATTCCCTGACGAGCAACGGCGGAAATCGTGACCACTGGGGCGCCGGCCTGCGTACGCAACGTGGGGCGTGCGGCGTGCGGCGTTGCCAAATCGGATTTCGTGAGGACGACCACGTGCGGCTTTGAGGCAAGCGCTTTCGAGTACGACGCCGCTTCTCGGCGCAGCAAGTCGTACGTCGCCTGCGGATCGGGGCTGTCGACGGGAACGAGCACCGCCACCGCTCGCGTGCGCTCCACGTGCTGCAAGAACCGAAGCCCGAGACCCTTGCCCTCGTGCGCCCCTTCGATGATGCCGGGGATGTCGGCGACGATGAACGAACGGTTGTCCGACAGCCCGACGACGCCGAGGTGCGGCTCGAGCGTCGTGAACGGATAGTCGGCGATCTTGGGGCGCGCCGCCGAGATCACCGAGAGCAGCGTGCTCTTGCCGGCGTTGGGCTCGCCGAGCAAGCCGACGTCGGCGATCAGCTTGAGGACCAGCTCGAGCCGCCGCTCCTCGCCTTCCTCTCCCGGCTCCCACTCGCGCGGTGACTGATGCGTGGGCGTGGCGAAGTGCTGATTGCCTCGGCCGCCGCGCCCGCCCTTGGCGACGAGCAATGTCTGATCGGAGGCGATCATCTCGCCGAGGATTTCGCCGGTGTCCGCGTCGCGCACTTCGGTCCCCGCAGGAACCGGCAAATAAACATCCTCCGCCGATTTCCCACTCATGTTCTTTCCCTTCCCGTGCTGCCCTCGCTCCGCGCGCCAATGCGTGTGGTAGCGATAGTCGAGAAGGGTCGAGAAGTTGGGATCGACCTTCACATAGACACTGCCGCCACTGCCCCCATCGCCGCCATCGGGGCCGCCCTTGGGCACGAACTTTTCACGACGGAAGGAACTCGCACCCGAGCCTCCCGTTCCCGCCGCGACATGGACGACAACTCTATCTATGAACATCGATGTCTGACTGACCCCGGGCGCGAGCCCGGGGAAAAAGACAGCAGCCGAGGGTTCTACTAATCCCCGGGCTTGCGCCCGGGGTCAGACAATCACCGCCCATCCAAAGCTCGCTCTCGCACGTCCGCCCACATCTCCCACAGCTTCAACGCCCGCTCTTTCGTCAGGTCCGTCTCCACAATCGCGATGACCTCATCAACCTCGTCGCGGCTCGACCCCGTGTTCAGCGTCCCCCGCAAATGCGCGTGCAATTGCCTCGGCGCATTCTGCATAGCAATGGCAGCTAACGTGCAGAGCTCGCGTCTTTTTGAGTCCAGCCCCGGCCTTCCCAAGATCTTTCCATAAGCATCCACGACCACCAACGGTTCAACGGCCGGATGCAGCGCCCGCAAATTCAGCATCAGCTTGTGAAACGTGCGCCCGTACACCTCGGCGCATGCCTCGACGCCCCGCTTGGTCCAGCGCTCCCACTCGGGATGCGCAATCGACTCGCCTTTTTCGCTCTCCAGCACCGGCCCCGCGACGCTGCGCCACACACCGAACGCGACCAGCGCGAGCGGATAGCCGACATTGAGGAAGCTCTGGAGCAGCAGCTCGTCGACCCACGGCGGCGGCACATGCACCGCCCGCGCGGCAACCATGCGGTCGCGCAGCTTTGTCTCATCGCCCGTCGCCGTCGCCGCGGCAAGGCGCACCAGCGCGAGCGTCTGCGGATCGAGGCTCACTGTAACACGCCGCACGCAACACGCCACACGCTTTTCATCGCGAGAGCCCCCCATTTACCCGCATTTCTCCTACCGTCTCTCCCCGCGAGTTCGTGATCGGCTTCTTGAGCAGCCCGGCCGGTTGCGGCTTGAGGCCCAGCTCGGCGAGCACGGCGGCGATCGCGAGCGCCGAGGCGAGGCTGTGGCCGTCCTCGACTTTGAGCGCGACGCCGAGGCTCTCGCGAATCAGCGCTGCGCTATAGACGCCCTCAGCACCGACCTTCGCGACCACGCGCCCCGGATGGGCACGCATCATTTCCGTACACGGTCTGCCTTCCCCGGCGATCAACTCAGGGTGAACAACCATTGCCTCAAGGATCGCGCCGGGGATTCTGGTATACGCCAGCGCCATGTTCCGGAGCGGGAGCGCAAAGCAGGCGACGCCGCATCCATCCACCGCGACGCCGATCGCGCTGGCTGGGACATCGGTGAATTGACTGACCGACGTGAGACAGCGCTGCTGCACCGGATGCTCGCCGCGCGCATAGAACTCCGTCGGCCAGCCGTGGTGTTTGGCGAGCGCCAGCATGCCGGTGTGCTTCCCCGAGCAATTCGAGTAGACGGCCGTCAATCGCACGCCGCGCGTCTCGTAGTCCTTGGCGACGGTGTCGGACAGGGGCCGGTGCGGCCCGCACATCAGGTCGCGCTCCGTGCAGCCGATGCGCTGCAGGAACTCGCGCACCAGCGCGACCTGCGCGGGCTCGCTCGAATGCGACGCGCACGCGAGCGCCAGGTCCTGCCGCGTGAGCCCGAATCGCTCGGCGACACCGTCTTCCAGCAGCGGCACAGCCTGGAACGGTTTGGCGGCGGAGCGCCAGAACGTCGTATACGCGGGATCGCCGGCCTGGGCAACCAGCTTCCCACTGGCATCCACGACGGCGACATGGACGGTGTGGCGGGACTCGAGATGCGTTCCCCGAAATGACTCGACGAACAACCGGCCTCCTTTTGCCCGCCGAGACTTTGCGTGCGGCGTGGGGCGTGCGGAATGTAATGGGGGTCGTCCGGCGACACGACCTGGCATTGCTACGCCCCACGCCCCACGCCGCGCGTTCTTATATTGTCCCGCCATGCGCACCGCCCTTTTCCTGGTGCTTCTGCTCCCGGTCGGCGCCGCCGCGCAGGAGGCCTCGCCCTACGTGCCGTTGAGCCACTGGTCCACCCCTTTTATCGAACACTTGATTGCGTCAGGCCGCATGGCCGACCCGTCGCCGCTCAGCCGGCCGTTCAAGGTCGAGCAAGTCGTGCGCGCGCTCGAGGCGGTGGACAGCACCGCCGTCACCCGCGCCGAGTGGGCCGTGGTCCAGCAGATCCGCTCCGAGCTGACGCGCCAGGAGCGCGGCCCATCCTCGCGCATCGACCTCGACGCCGCGACCCGGGCGAGCACGCACGCGCGCCGCGATCCGTTGCGCGAAGCGGGCCCGGGCCACGCCACATACTCCGGCAGCGCCGCGCTCACGCTGTACTTCGGTCCCGCCGTCCTGGTCTCGCATCCCTACTTCGACACGCGGCTCAAATGGGATCCCGATTATCTCGGCAAGAAAGACCGCGTGATCGGCGGCCGCGCCGCCGAAGCGTACGTCAGCGCGCAGTGGCGCTTCGGCGAGCTGTTCTTCGGCAGCGTCGATCGCAACTGGGGACCGCGCATCACCGACGGGCTGCTCGTGTCGCCCAGTCCCTACAGCTACGATCACTTCGACGTGCGGATCGGCACCGACGGCGTGTATCTCGAAGGACTGATCACCCAGCTCGACGACCTGCCGGACACGAGCGGCACGCCGAATCACCGCTACTTCATCGCCCATCGCTTCACGGTCCACCCGCCCGGGAGCACGACGTTCTCGCTGTGGGAAGGCACGATCGTCGCGGGTCCCGATCGCCAGCTCGAGCCGTGGTTCGCCAACATCTTCACGCTCGGCATCCTGCAGCAGTACGACCAGGGATCGCAGGCGAACAATCTGTTGGGCTTCGATGTCACGACGCGCATCCAGCGCACACAAATCTTCGGCTCGCTGCTGCTCGACGACATCCAGGTCGATCGCAGCAACGCGGGCGACAAGGAGCCGCCATCCTACGGGTTCACCATCGGCGCGCAGGGCGGCCTCGCGCGATTCGGCTGGACGGCGTTCTACACGCAGGTCGCCAACCTCACCTATCGCACACCCAATCCGGC
>WNGL01001685.1_pt1 | contig 27067 bp, 20 predicted proteins | sample 5400591 | NCBI WGS metagenome assembly WNGL01 (sample SAMN13153377, study PRJNA577476) | soil metagenome | isolation source: 80 cm soil or saprolite under Garry oak tree replicate 1 | place: USA:California | collected 2016-06-15 | reverse complement strand
GTGTTTGACGCCGCACGAAAGAATCTGAAAAATCCGCCGCCGGTTTACGTTGATGTGGCGCTCGAGCAGCTTCCCGGGATGATTCGTTTTTTTCAGAATGATGTTCCGGCGGCTTTCAAGGACGCGAAAGACGCGGGCGTGCTGAGCGATTTTCGTGCCGCCAATCAGAAAGTGATCGATGCGCTCGGCCAATATCAGAATTTTGTCGAGAAAGAATTAAAGCCCAAGGCGCACGGCGATTTCCGCATCGGCGCCGACAATTATCGCAAAAAGCTGCTCTACGATGAGGACCTCGACATCTCGCTCGATCGCCTGTTGGAGATCGGCATGGCCAATCTGCGGCAAAATCAGCAATCCTTCCGGGACGTGGCGAAGCAAATCGATGCGAGCAAGACGCCGCGGCGAATTCTGGAAGAGACAGCAAAGGATCACCCCGCGCCCGCAACTCTCTTGCAAACGTTTCGCGATATGCTGGGCGGCCTGCGCGCCTACGTCGAAGAACACCATATCGTCGGGGTTCCTTCGCAGGTCTTGCCGATCGTCGAGGAGACTCCGCCCTTCATGCGCGCTCTCACTTTTGCTTCGATGGATACGCCGGGCCCTTACGAGATGGTGGCCAAGGAGGCGTATTTCAATGTTACGCTGCCGGAAACTTCCTGGACGCCGCAGCGCATAGAAGAGCACATGGAAGGCTTTAATCGCGGCACTTTGGTCTCCACGGCCGTGCACGAAGTCTACCCCGGCCACTACGTGCAGTTTCTGTGGTTGTTCTCGGCGCCGACGAAGGTGCGCAAGCTCCTCGGCTGCGCTTCTAATGCGGAGGGCTGGGCGCATTATTCCGAACAAATGATGCTGGATGAAGGGTTCGGGCGCACCCCCGGCACTGACGTGGCACACGACATCTCGTTTCTGAAATTGCGACTCGGCCAGTTACAAGATGCGCTGCTGCGCAACGCCCGCTACATCGTCGGCATGCAGATGCACACTGGCCGGATGACCTTCGATCAAGGAGTACAGTTCTTCGAAAAAGAGGGTTACCAATCGCATGAAAATTCGCTGCGTGAGACCAAGCGAGGAACCTCCGACCCGACCTACTTGTATTACACGCTCGGAAAACTCGAAATCCTGAAGCTACGCGAAGACGACAAGAGAAAAATGGGCTCGAAGTTCTCTCTCGAGGATTTTCACAATAAGTTTTTGCAGCAGGGCTTCCCGCCTGTCAAGCTGATCCGGCGCGCCATGCTGGGAGATGATTCGCCGGCACTATGAATGATGCGTTGGCGCGGCGGAAATGGCCGGAGATTCCTTACGCTCGGCCGGAGTGGTGAATGGCAAGGCTCGTCGCACACTGGGTGTTGAGCGCGCTGTGCATACTGTTGGTCGCTCGATTTGTGCCCGGAATCGTGGTGCGGGGATTTGGCGCCGCGCTCCTGGCGGCAGTGGTTATTGGTTTCGTGAACGGCACGATCGGTTTGCTCCTGAAAATCCTGACCTTTCCGCTGATTGTGCTCACGTTTGGAATCTTCTGGATCCTCATCAATGCTCTGATGCTGAAGTTCGCGTCCTTGTTTGTGCCGGGGTTTTACGTCCAGGGATTCGCGCCGGCGTTCTGGGGTGCGATTATTTTGAGCCTTCTGAATATCGCCATCCGGCTGGTGCTCCGCCGGCCTGTGGACTACAAGAGTTGATCGAGGGCCATGGGTAGGTACTGCGGTGCCGGGACCTATTTCTATAGATCGCGTTGCTGAAAATGGTAAATGGCCAACGCCAGGGGGCGCCGCAGTTTTTGCGTTGCCAAGAAACCGATCAAAGACTGCCGGGCAGGGACCGGGCTAGCTTCTTACCGGTCAAACAACTGAAGCCTCCTGGGCAGCTTCGAACGAAAAGCGCTTCAAGTGCCGAAGGTGTTTCGATTCGCAGGAGCCAACGTCCGGGGACCCAATACCTGCTGGATCTTGTGAAGCAATTCCTCGCGCGTAAACGGCTTGGACACAAGGACGGCATGAGGGTCGACGAGCCCTCGGCTCACGAAACCCGTATAGCCGGACATGAACAGCACTTTGGCTTCCGGATGTAAAGAGGCGAGCTTTTCCGCCACTGTCGGTCCATTCATTCCTGGCATAATCATATCCGTCAGCAGGAGATGAATCGGCCGTTTGTATTGCCCCGCTAATGCCAGGGCTGCGTCGCCATCCCCGGCCTCCAGAACTGTGTAGCCGCTGTTCTGCAGCAACGTGCAGGTGAAAGCCCTAAGGGAAACCTCGTCCTCGACAACCAGAACGGTCTCTGACCCTTGGTGAGAATCGCCGATATTGGGAGTGTGGTTCGTTTGGGGTTCTTCGAGCACTCGCGGCAGGTAAAGCTTGAATGTCGCGCCGACTCCGGGCTCGCTGTAGACCCATATGTAGCCTCCACTTTGCTTCACCACGCCATAAACCGTGGCTAGCCCCAGGCCCGTGCCCTTCCCATGGGCTTTGGTCGTGAAAAAGGGCTCGAAGATGTGCGCTTGCGTTTCGGCATCCATTCCCACGCCCGTGTCTGAGATGGTAAGCAGGATGTAATCACCGGGCACCATGGGCGTACTCCGCTGCAGCTCATCTTCCTCCACCGTGACGTTGCGCGTCTCGATCATCAGCTTGCCGCCCTGGGGCATGGCGTCTCGGGCGTTCACGGCGAGATTCATGATTACCTGCTCGATCTGCCCCTGATCGCCCCGGATCGCGTACAGCTCCGACTCCAGCTTGGTTTGCAGTTCAATATCCTCACCGATCAGCCGATGCAGCATCTGAGCCATGTCGGAGATGATGGCGTTCAGATTGAGCGTCTTGGTATCCAACACCTGCTGCCGGCTGAAGGCCAGGAGCTGACGGGTCAGTGCGGTGGCCCGCTCGCCTGCTTTGCGAATTTGCTCCACTTGCCCGCGTACCGGACTCGCCGGGCCCATTTGGTCTAAAACCAGCTCGCTATAGCCAATGATGACTCCCAGCAGATTGTTGAAGTCATGCGCCACGCCGCCGGCCAAGCGGCCAATCGCTTCCATTTTTTGCGCTTGCCGCAACTGTTCCTCGAGGTTGCGTTGCTTGCTGATGTCCTGCACCATCAGATCAAAGTGGTCGATTTCGCCGGCATGATTCTTCACCACATGGCTGCTGAAGCGCACCATGATTGATGATCCGCTCTTGTGCTTCCACTCCACCTCGATATCTTTCAGATACTGCGTAGTTCGAGATTGTTCGATGACGCGCGCGCGATCGGCGGGATTGCGATAGACATCCGTGGCCATATTCAACCTGAGAAGGCCCCCCTCGGAGCTATAACCGAGCATTCTGACCACGGCAGGATTGGCGAGCAGGATGCGCCCGTCCGGCAAGGTTCGCAGAGCACCGTAAGGAGAGTTCTCGATCACCGAGCGGAAATTCGCCTCGGAGCGGCGCAGTGCCGCTTCCATCTCGATCCGCTCCGTAATATCGCGCGCAATGGCGGCGGAGCCGGTAAGCCGCCCCGCCCGGCTGCGAATCGGCGAAACCGTGAGCGAAATGTGGACCGGCTTGCCATCCTGCTTGATGCGCACGGTCTCCTGGTTCATGACCCCGGCTCCTTTCCGGATCTTCGCCAGGATTTCCAGAGGCTCGTGCCTTCGTTCCGGCGGAACGATGATGTCAACCGGCATTCCCGCGGCGTCCGCGCGGGAATAGCCGAACATTTTCTCGGCTCCCGCATTCCAGTCGGTGATCTTGCCGTCAAGATCGGCGGCGATGATGGCGTCTTCGGAGCACTCCACAATTGCCGCCAATCGCAGAAGATCCTCCTCCTTGCGCCTGCGCTCGGTCGCTTCGCTTTCCAGGTGGCGAATCGCGCGCGCCAGTTCCTCGGTGCGCCCGGCCACTTTCTTTTCCAGGTCGTCGTGGAGCTTGCGCGCTTCCCGCTTGGTGCGCTCGCGTTGTTCCACCTCTCGCACCATCGCGCGGGTCATAAATATGCCCGTCGCCGCAGCGGCCAGGAACGCAAACAGGATGAACCAGGTGGTGACGCGCCGGGCGCTGGCATAGTTTGCCTGGCTGTGATCGCGGGCCTGCTGCATCTGCAGCGCCTCGAACTGAGTGAAATAATTCCAGGCGTCATGTACCGCATCGATCCGAGGAATCACCTCGTTCGCCATCCCGATTCTTGCTTGATCGAATTTGCCTCGCTTCAGCAGGTCGGTTATGCGCCCGGCTACGTCCAGCGTGGCAGCCCGCGCTTCGTTGAGCTGCCGCAACAGCTCTCTTTCCTTCGTGGATTCGATTCCACCATTCAGCGTCTGGACGATGTCGGTGATGCGCGTGACATTGCGCTCCCGCTGGTCCAGAAGGGATGTGACCTCCTCCTGCCGGCCCGAGAGAATCGCTCCTTCGAGCAGCCGATTGTTCAGGTTTGAGTAGGTGAGGGCCTCTTCGGCCAGTTGAAGCTTGGACCAGCGCCGGTAATTGATGTCGTTGAGGTCGGCGTTGATTCGGGCCATGCGGTTGAGCCCTAACCAACCGACCACAATGAGGATCGAGACCACGAAACTGAAGGCCATGGCTAATCTGATACCGATGGATACCCGGTTCATTCTCTCGTCTGCCTCGGCCTCGCAGTCGTAGAACGCGGGAAAATGCCGCAAACTTGTTTAAGAATTGAGACTTAGCGACTGTTCTGTTTTGGCTAAGATCAATTTTCCTCTGCCGGTGCGTGGGGTCAATCGCCGCCCCAGGTGACGTTCCCGAACGATTAATAACCAGCTGGCTTGGTACTTCGGTCCGAAATGCGGCCTTTGGCACTGTGCCGCATCCGGCACAGTCATGCCCGTCCGCCTTCCGGCAGTGGAAGCCCGGAATCCTGTGCGAAATCGCGGCTTTAGCGCTCGATTTGCTTGCGGAGTCTATTAACCAGCCGCCGTCCCGCGCTATTGAAGCCGGTCAGCAGGCCGCCCCAAACGTGAGAGCCCGTCCAAAGTCTTTCTCCCGTGATTGCATCGTCCACGGTGAGATAGGCATTGGCGGGCCTGTAGCGGAAATGAAACGACAAATCGGGTCCAAAACGTCTATCCGCGGGATTGGCAAGACTCCTGGACTCGTCTTCTGAAGAAAGCACGAACACCAACTCCGCCTGATCGCGGCTGCGGACCACCTGGAATCGGCGCCACTTTTCCAGTTCGCGGACCGCATCGCCACCGACTGCTGCGAAGCCGGTCTGATTCTCGAAATACACTAATTTGGCCGTCAAAAGCCGCGGCGGCAAATGAAGATGTTTCTGCGCTTGGATTGGGAGAAAGAATCCCGAACCGAGGATGAAAATAGCGGCTAGAACTCCGGCCCGTTTTCGCATCGTTGCCCCGAAGGCTGATTTACACTCTACACCTCAGCCGTAATGCGGCGCATATCATTTCTTCAGCTCGATGGCGTTTGGCGGGACATGAAGGTTAACAGCTCAAAGCCGTCCCAAGGGTAACGCCTTGGCGCCAGGGATCTTGCTCGTCCTTGGTAGATAGACTAGTGTACCGCCATGGCTCCGCAAGATGAGATCGATGCATTAAAAACTCAGGTAGCGGCGCTTGGCGCACGACTCGACCGGCTAGAGCAACAAGTCGCCGCGATGACAGCAAGGGACGAGCAGATAACCCTCCCAGACTTGCAAGCGACTGTCCCTCGGCCTGCTGAAAGCATACCCCGCTCGCAGGGCGTTGCTGAGCTTGCGGCCAGTGAAGAGTCTTTTGCGCAAAGATATTCAAGAATGCGCAGAGGCTCAGCTGAGGAGGTCGTCAGTCTTGAAAGAAAGATAGGACAGGATTGGTTGAACCGAATCGGTATTATCGCCATCCTGATCGGGGTGTCTTATTTCCTGAAGTATGCATTTGAGAACAACTGGATTGGTCCAAGCGGACGAGTGACGATCGGCTTGTTAGCGGGAATTGCGCTCGTGATCTGGAGCGAGAAACTGCGCAGCCTCGGTCATAAGGCGTTCTCCTTTTCATTGAAGGCGGTCGGCATCGGCACGCTTTATCTATCCCTATGGGGCGCCTTCCAAATCTATCGTCTGATTCCGGCGACAGCTGCGTTTCTGGCCATGATTATGGTGACGGGCGCCACAATCGCACTCGCTCTTGCTGAGGACGCGGAATTATTGGCCAGCTTTGCTCTCATCGGGGGTTTTGCCACTCCTGTACTTCTGTCGACCGGAGAGAATCACGAAGCCGTGCTTTTCTCTTACGTCTGTCTTTTGGATTTGGCCATTCTGGTAATGGCAATTGCCAAGCCCTGGCGCCGTTTATTGTGGGGGAGTTTTGCGGGCACCGTCATTCTATACGTTGGATGGTATGTTCAATATTACTCGGCGAGCCAGAGGCCTCTCACGGTACTCTTTGCGGGCTTGATGGCCGCGATCTTCGCTGCCGTCCCCGTGGCCACGCGACACGATCATTCGGCCAGGTTCGCAGGACCTTCGATTACGCTGACCCTGCTTCCCTTGTTGACTGCCGCCAGTTTATTTCTAGCCCTGTACCAGATGTATCAGCGGCAGACGGTCAGGCTCACCTGGTACGCGCTCATCCTGGCCGGGGCGTATCTCGGGATCAACAGTCTGTTCAGGCGTCGCTTACTGAATCGGGACACGCGGTTGATCGGTTTATTGCACGTGGCGATTTCCGTCGCCTTCATTACGATCGCAATCCCCTTGAGGCTGAATGCCCAGTGGATAACCATCGGGTGGTTGATCGAATCCGCGGTACTGCTGTGGATCAGTGTCAGAATGGGGATCAATTTTCTGCGTTATCTGGCGATTTCATCCCTGGCGTTGGCAATCTTCCGTCTACTCGCTTATGACCGATTCCAAACGGAAACGCTTTTTTTCAACGCAAGGTTCGGCACGTATCTAGTGGCAATTGCCGTTCTGGGAGGTATCGTCCGATACGGCGAGCGGTACGTTTCAGAGAATGAGCGGCCGATGATTCACCTAGCCTTGATCCTTCTGAATTTCTTGGCGCTGACCGCACTGACCTGGGAAGCCTCGGACTATTTCGATCGCCAGTTGATTGCTTCTCGGCAGGCAGGCCTTGGCAGCATCAGCTACGCGCAGTTGCGGCTCGCTCGCGATTTCAGTTACTCGGCGATTTGGCTAGTCTATGGCAGCGGACTCATGGCTCTGGGCTTTTGGAAGAGGTCTGCATTTGTTCGTTGGCAGGCGCTGGTATTGATGGCATTAACGATTGCGAAGGTATTTCTCTACGACGTCTCCGCGCTCGAGAAGGGCTATCGCATTCTGAGTTTTGTGATCCTCGGGGCCGTTTTGCTGGGAGTTTCTTTTATTTACCAGCGCGATTGGCTAAAGCTTTCCCCACCCCCTCCGGAGCAACGAGAAGAGGGGACGTCATGAAGATGACAGCAGGATTATTGGCCGCGCTTCTCCTATCAGGGCCTTCCATTTCCTTCTTTAAATACCTACGAACCATCCAGCCTGCCAGTTCCAGCGGTCTGTGTTATGTGGTGGTCGGCGAAGCACTGTGGCAGCGCGCCCTTCCCAGCCTGGGCGACCTTAGATTGTATGCCGGGGCAAGGGAGATTCCGTATGCATTGGATATCGAACGAGGCAGCTCCGAAACCGAGCGCAAACCAGTGCGCGTGCTGCAGCCCGCAATCATGAGAGGGAGAACACAATTTCTTCTCGATATGTCTGGCATACCTGAGTATGACCGCATCGACCTGACACTGCGTACAAAGAACTTTGTCGCGCATGGACGCGTGAGCGGCCAGAATGATCCTCAGGGCAGCCGCTGGGCCCTCCTGGGCACCACCACTCTCTATGATTTATCTGAGGAAAAGCTGGGACATAACAGCACCCTGCAAATTCCTGTAACCACATACAGATATCTGCGAGTGACGATTGATGATGCAGTGAAAGCTTCCGATGTTCTAGGCGCCAGCGCTGCGATTACTCACGCACAAAAGCCTGTATGGCGGACCATCATCAGCAGCAGCCAGGAAGTGCAACAGGGAAAGGACACGGTTGTGACGTTTTCTATTCCGAAAAATGTACCCGTGGAGCGGTTGGCCTTTGACACGGATCCGGCACAGCCGAATTTCCGGCGCGAGATAGAAGTTCGTGGAGACAATGGGCAACAGTTTGGATTAGGCGAGGTCAGCCGCATCCACATGCTGCGGAATGGACAGAAAGTCGATGTCGAGCAAACTTCGCTAGACGTTCGAGGAACAAGTCAGGGGACGGTGCGAGCCATTATCCATAATGGAGATGACCTGCCGCTTCACATCACCGGCCAGCGCGTGCAGCAATACGAGCGCCGAATCTATTTCGACGCCGTCGGCGGAGTACAGTACAAGCTCTATTATGGAGACGATAAGCTCGGAACGCCTGTTTATGATTTCTCTAAGCTATTCCAAAAGGATCCTAGCGCCACTGACCTGCAAGCAGACGCGGAGGAGGCGAACCCTGAGTACATCGGGCGCCCCGACGAAAGACCCTGGTCGGATCGCCATCCGGCGGTGTTGTGGGTGGCAATTATTTCGGCGGTGCTGATGTTGGCGGGCATCGCGTTGCGATCGATGCGCTTCGCCAAGGCCTAAGCCTCCTTTGAGCGCTTCCGGTCGCACAATTCCGAAGACCCTATAGGCTCCCCTACACTTCAACTTTGCGGCTCGCAGCGAACGTATCGAGGCAGTCCGGCAATTGTACGGCTTGGCCGCATGTGGCAACATGAAGGAGCTGCCAGCAGAGGAGGGACCATGGCCAAAGCGACATTCGGCGCGGGGTGTTTTTGGGGTGTGGAGAGCGCTTTCCGGCAAGTAGAGGGCGTGACCGATGCGGCCGTCGGTTATATGGGCGGCACGCTTGCCAATCCCAGCTACGATGACGTCTGCACCGACCGCACCGGGCATGCTGAGGTTGTGCAAATCGACTATGATCCCGCGCGGATTTCCTACGAGGAACTGCTGCGGGTTTTCTTCGATATACATGACCCCACCACTCTGAACCGCCAGGGGCCCGATTATGGCAAGCAATATCGCTCGGTGATCTTCTTTCATGATGCCGAGCAGGAACGGGCGGCGCGAAATATGAAAGACGAACTCGAGCGGGCGGGCCGCTTCCCTCGTAAGATCGTGACGCAGATCGTTCCGGCGGCCGGCTTCTGGCGCGCCGAGGAATACCACCAGCGCTATTTCGAGAAACACGGCATTGCGGCGTGCCGGACGCATTGATCCGGCGCGGCCTTGCTTCGTGAAGGTCGGACCCATTCCATTCGTGCTGCTGCCAAAGGCGCTAAGCGGCCGGAAGCCGTTCCAGAATCCATGTTTATGCTAGTGCTGCGGGATGGAGGCTTGGCTTGCCGGCTTGGCTGACGGGCTTGCTGCCAACCGAGGGCCTCAAAATCATCCTGGTGCTATTTCTTTCCTTCCTGGTTGGTCTCGAACGCGAAGAACATCATGCCGAAGCCAAGGGCCCGGAGGGATATGCTTTCGGTGGCGTCCGGACTTTTCCTCTGCTCGGCCTCGTCGGCTACGCCTTGGGCTTGGTTTCCGGCGACAATTTGATCCCGCCCACCGTGGGGTTCGCGGTAATTGGTGCGTTTTTGTGGCTCTCCTACCAGCACAAGCTCGCGACCTACGAACATGCCGGAGTCACGACGGAGATGTCCGGGCTGGCGACCTATCTGGTCGGTGTGCTCATTTCTCACGGCCAATTCTGGATTGCCACCACGATCGCCGTCACCAGCGTCCTTTTGCTCGAGTGGAAGACGGCCCTCGAAAACTTGTCGAGCCGTTTGCCCGGGGAAGAGATCCTGGCGTTTACGAAGTTTCTCCTTCTGACGACTGTCATTCTGCCCATAGTTCCCGACCGCACGTTTGGCTCGTTTGGCTTTAATCCGTTCAAGGCTGGGTTGATCGTCGTGGCTGCGAGCGGCATTTCTTATGGGAGTTATCTGCTGCAGAAGGCCAGTCAAGGACGCGAGAGCGTATTTTTATCCGGGGTGTTGGGCGGCGCCTATTCCTCTACGGTGACCACCGTGATTTTGGCCAAGCGCGCGCGGGAAGTGCATTCGCCGCGCCTTTTCGCGGGCAGCATGCTCATGTCCTCGGGAACAATGTACCTGCGCTTGCTGATCTTACTTGTGCTATTCAATCGCGGGTTGGCAGCCGAGCTCTTCTGGCCGTTTCTCGGTGCGGCAGCTGCGGGCTTGGTTTTTGGGTGGTCTTGGGCGCGCCTACCCGCTTCCGGTGGCAAGCGCAATCGGGAGAACTTGGAGATCAAGAACCCGCTGGAGCTATCGGCCGCGTTTCTATTTGCGCTCATGTTTGTGGCCCTGCTGGCGGCTTCGCATTATGCGATCGCTCGCTTCGGCCGAGGGGGGATTTATGGCCTTGCCGCGATCGCCGGCACGGTAGACGTCGATCCTTTTGTTCTGGGAATGACGCAATCGGGCCAGCCTTCGATGTTGGCAGCTCACGCCATCGTCATCGCTGCATCGAGTAATAACCTGATGAAAGGACTCTACGCATTTGGGTTCGGTGATCGGCGAACTGGGTCACAGGCGCTGGGCTTACTCGCGGCACTGGCGCTCGTGGGCCTGGCGGCGCTCTTCTTTTAGCCGGTTCCTTGTGACAGTTTTGGGCGGTTTCCTGCGATCCGCGCTAGGCTCGCAGAAAGTCAGCTTGCCAATTCTTGACGCGCCGCTTGATTGTCTTGCGATCGTTAAGCCTTTCGTCCAGCACTTGCCGCGCCAGGCCGGGCAGTTCGTCGTCTCCCGCAAAACGCAGAGAGATCAGCTGCGGAACGGTGAACTCCGGGATTCTCGAGCGCAGGTCCGGCGCGAGCAAGCGCTCGAGCCGCAGACGCATTTCCAGACGAATCAAACGATCCTGAACGGTAAGCGAGAAAAGCCGCGCATACAGAAAGGCAACCACGAACGCCGCGCCGAGCAGCAAGTTCATGATGGAGGCAAAGTTAATTCCGTCCTTCAACTGAACGAGGCGCCATACGAAATTGATAAGGAAAACCGGCAACGCAAACATGTGGTAGGGGGGAACGAAACGGGTGTGATTCTCAAAGTTCTGCACTTTTACCTGTGCCACGTGTGACCTTCCTTTCCGCCGGATGGCGATTTAGCGAATAGGTTCCGGGCCATTTGGACAGCATGGCAGGCGCATTCTATCAGAGTTTGCTTTGAGGCGCGGCAGAAGACCTGTACTCACGGACGGCTATGAGAAAAGGCAATCGGAACCTTTTTTCAGCGTCAGGGTTCGATGTGCCCCTTTTTCATCGTTGCTGAAATTCAGGAGCTCCCAGCACCAGGCCGGTGATCGTGCCGAGATTGACTTGGGTTGTCGCGCCCGATTTGATTTGCACAATCTGCGGGTCGGCAGATTGCCTCTCCAGAGTCGAACGCGTGTTAACAGAGATTTGGCCGGCCAGGAACACATTGATGGCGCGGTCGAGCGCCTGGTAGGGATCTGCCTCCGCTTCACTGCCGAGCAGAGATGCGATCTGCACCTGGCTGCCTGCGACGCGATTGCCTGCCATCGCAAGCGCAAAGTTCAGGCGATTCAGCAGGGCTCCGGCATTCACCCACGCCGAAGCTTTATCGGAATAACCCGTCGGCGGCAAGCACTGGTAAAGCGGCTCCCCAATGCGCGTCACCCAATTGACCAGGGGCAGCGCGCTATCGACGTCAGCGCCCAGAGCGCGCGCCGCGGAAACCACCAATTCGAACGGCGTCTTGATCTTCGCCCGGTAAGCAGCCCTGGACCAGAATTCCGGCGAATAGATCATCGCGCGCATCACCTCGCGCAGATCGCCTCCCGATTTGCGAAACGCCGCGGCCATATGATCGACCACAGGGCCGGGCGGATTATCCGCGACGAAATGTTGGGCAAGTTCGAGCGCGATGTGATGCGCGGTGTGCGGGTCGCGGGCGAGCAGATCAAGCACCTGTTCGCCATCTCTGATTCCGCCAGCATGAATTTTCTTGCCCAGCACGCGCTTGGGCTGAGGATCATGTACGCGGTCGTCAAAGGAAAATTCCGGCTTCGTTCGAGCGTTGCGGATGGTCCAGCCGGTAAAACAGCGGGCCACTTCGATCACGTCTTGCTGCGTATAGTCGCCATCCACTCCCAGCGTGTGCAGCTCCATCAGTTCGCGCCCGTAGTTCTCGTTGAGCCCGCGGTTACCCACCCCAGGCAGACTCGCATATCGGCGGCCTCGCAGTTTTTCGGGATGCGACTTGAGCCGTTTGGCGGCTTGCGCATCAGCGCTGAGGTAATTATCCAGATAAAAGAGCATGGCCGGGCTTTTGGCGGTAGCGTCCAGCAGATCACGAAATCGGCTCAGGACACCAGGCCGGATGACATCGTGTTCATAAGAGGCGAGCAGCCAGAGATCCAGATCCTTATTGGCGAAGACGTTAAAGTGATTGAACCAGAAATCGGTCAACTGCTCTTGCAACTGGCGCTCGCTATAAATAGCGCGCAACGTCTTGGCCTGCTGGAGCTGACTGAGCGCCTCCTGCGGCAGTTTGCTCGGTTTAGGACGCACTCCCTGGGGAGGATGCGCCTGCGCATCCATCTGCTTTCGATATTCCTCAACGCTGATTCCCAGGCGCTTGGCGGCCACGTCAGGTTGTGGATATGCAGCGAGCAGCGCTTGCGAATTCAGGTTTGCTCCAGGCAGTGCCGCCAGGCGGGCTTGCGATCCGGACTCGTCAATTTTTTCAGGATGAAGCTGGCCCTCGATCCAATTTTCAAGCCCCATGCGTTTGACGCGCTCCAAATCTCCCGGACGCGGGCCGTAGCCCAGCCGATTCAGTGCGTGCAGGATGGCTTCGTTTTCAGTTAACTCGGAAATCGGCAGCTTACCTTTGAAGGCAGGTTCGAGCGCTTGGGGCGCGGCAGCCTGAGGCTGATTTAGGGAATCGCCGGCGACCCCAGGAGCCGGGTAATCAGCGTGCGCGGGCGGCTCGCTTAAAAGCGCCTGCGGCAAGCCCGTAGACACCAAAACGATGGCCGAGAATACGGCGCGCGTTCGGGCAAAAAAGGAGCGATGCTGAGTCACGAATTTGCAGCCCGAAGAATACGGTTCACCCGGACTATAAACCTGCCCCCCTTACGTGAAAACCGGCTTTCGGCGCAAGTTGCTGTACGGGTTAGAGCGCTCGCATCCCGGGCGCCAATCCTCGTCTGTGGATCCTCGGCCCCGCCTGCGGCGGCTCGCTGTCCGTTCGCCTAGAGGCGCGCTAGAGCTTTGCGGCTGCGGGATGCGCCAGGCGGCTTACATAATCGATCATGTGATTGCCAAAGGCTTCCTCGAGCCTCTGGGTGATGGAGCCAGGTGCGCCGGCAAATTTATGGCCTTCGACTTCGGAGACGCCGAGCAGGCTGCGATTGGTGGAGGTAATGAACACTTCGTCGGCGCCGTATAAGTCTTCGGGCCGCAGCGTTTTCTCTTCCACCGGAATACCTGTTGGCGGAGCAATGTCCAGCAGGATGCCCCGCGTGACGCCTTCCAGGCATCCAGAAGAGAGCGGAGGCGTGTATACCCGCCCGCCGCGTGCGCAGAAGATATTGGCAGCCGTGCATTCGGCTATTTCGCCGCGCTCGTTGAGGAGCAGGGCTTCGTCGAAGCCGCGTTGCTGTGCGCCTTGTAGAGTCCAGACGTTAAAGATCCACGAGGTCACTTTCGCTCCGGCGAGAGGCGACGCAGCGTGACGGCTATTTTCGCAGAGACTCAGGCGAACGGGTTCGCGATACGACGGAAGCCCTGCCGTACAGAGCAGCAGGTCAACATCGGGCAAATCCTCGCCGCTTTGCCAGAATCCCACTTTATTGTAGATGGCATAGATTCTCGCTGTGCCTTCACGCACGTCGTTTTGCTGAATCAGTTCGCGCAAACTGGAACGCACCTCGGCGGGATCGAAGGAAAATGGCAGGCGCGTGCGCGCCGCGTCTTTTTGCAGTCTCTTCCAATGCCGCTCAAACGCGAAGGGTTCTCCGCGAAAAACACGCAAGGTGGTGAAAAGCCCCCAGCCGTTGAGCAGACCGGTCTGGCCGGGCGAAAGGCGCGCCTGCTCGACGGGCACGATGTGCCCGTTGTGGAATAGGTAGCGATGAATCACGATAGTCCCTGGGCTACGGCGCGGTACAAAATCCCAGCACTTATTGTACCCCAGCGCAGCGCGGCCATTGCCAATGCGCGCACCTGAAAGCTAACATTTCTGTCCTGAACCAGCGCTGGCGCGGCGTTCTCCCAGCGCCGCCGCGAACATGCTGGCCACTGGTGGCAGATGCTTTTCGCGCAAATCAAACTCGGAGGTGACGAGTGTCGAAGTGCCTGCGTCCTTTCCTTTCACATACCTTTGCGAAGGCATTTTGCATCATTGCACTTGCCTCGTTGGCCTGCGGATGCGCGCGCCGGACGAGTTCGCCCGATGCCGCCCTGAAATCTATTTCCGGCGATCGCATGCTGGCAGACATTCGCACGCTTTCCTCCGACGAGTTCGAAGGACGCGGTCCGGGATCCAAAGGCGAAGAGCTCACGATTCAGTATTTGCAGGACCAGTTCCGCAGCGCCGGCCTCGAACCCGGCAATCCCGATGGCAGCTACCTGCAAAATGTGCGCCTGGTCGGAATCACGGCGGACCCGCAAATGAAGCTCAGTTTCACCGGCCACGGCCGTTCGCTCGCGCCGAAATTTCAGAACGATTTTGTGGCTTGGACCAAGCGCATGGTGGATACCAGCGCAGTCGATGCCGACATGATCTTTGCCGGGTACGGCGTTCAGGCGGCCGAATTTCAGTGGGATGATTTCAAAGGCGTGAACGTGCGCGGCAAAGTCCTCGTTGTGCTGATCAATGATCCGCCCGTGCCCGACCCGCAGAATCCGGACCAGCTTGATCCAAAAACATTTGGCGGAAAGGCCATGACTTATTACGGGCGCTGGACCTACAAGTTCGAGAAGGCCGCTGAATTGGGTGCGGCCGGCTGCCTCATCGTGCACCAGACCGACCGGGCCGGGTACCCCTGGGAGGTCGTGCGCAATAGCTGGAGCGCCGAGCAGTTTGACCTCGAAAGCCCGGATAAAAACATGAGCCGCCTCGCGCTCGAAGGCTGGATTTCACGCGAAACAGCCGACAAACTCTTCCGCATGGCAGGGCTCGATCTCGGCAAACTCAGCGCCGCGGCGGTGAGACGCGACTTCCGCCCCGTTCCGCTGGGCCTGCGCGCCAAGATCAGCATTCACAATCGTCTGCGAACCATCGATTCGCACAACGTCATCGCGCGCCTGACCGGCAGCGATCCGAAGCTAAAAGACAGCTACGTAATCTATACCGCGCATTGGGATCACTTCGGCATCGGCCCGGAAGTGAACGGCGATCGCATTTACCACGGGGCAGTAGACAATGCCTCCGGCACCGCGGCGCTGCTCGAAATCGCGCGGGCTTACCAGCAGCTCAAAACGCCGCCGCGGCGGAGCATTCTATTCCTCTCCGTCACCGCAGAGGAGCAGGGTTTGCTGGGCTCGCGTTACTACGCCGAGCACCCCTTGTATCCTCTCGCGCGTACGGCCATGGACATCAACATGGATACCATGAACGTGCACGGGCGCACACGCGATCTCGTCATGGTCGGCATGGGAAACTCGACGCTCGATGAATTGGTCGCCGACGCCGCTCGCGAACAGGGTCGCACGGTGAAGCCCGACCCGGAACCCGAGCAGGGGCACTTCTACCGCTCCGATCATTTCAGCTTTTCCAAGGAGGGGGTGCCCGCGTTTGACCCGGATTCGGGGATAGATTTCATCGGCAAGCCCGAGGGCTGGGGTCTGCAGGTGCGGCAGAAATACACAGCCGAGAACTACCACAAGCCTTCCGACAAGATTCAGCCCGATTGGGATATGAGCGGCGCCGTTCAGGATGCTCAGCTTTACTTTCTCGTAGGTTATCGCGTGGCAAACAGCGACATGATGCCCGAATGGAAGCCTGGGACAGAATTCAAGGCCAAACGCGACGCCATGCTGCAATCGGCCCAAACGGGAAACTGACCGGCCACCACCCGCAACCAGTCTAGTGCCGTTCCAACTTGATCCGGCGAGAGGTTCGGCCCAAAGAGCCTGCGATTGGCTGTGGGGTGGCCTAGTAGAGAATTTGGTGCAAATAGTTGGAACGGCACTAGACCGGCGCCTCCCGGGCCTGCGGTGCCAGTGTACGTGCTGGAAACAAAACCCCGCTCGTACAATTGACACATACAAGTCTTATTCCTACCGTTGATCGGCGACCCTCGCGTCCTGTGAGGCTCTGTGAATACCGCACTTAGGCCAATTGGGATGGCGCTCCTTGTGGCTCTCTTGAGCCCCCTTTTCGCTCAGGCCGACACGATTTACCTCAAAAACGGCCGCCAGATTCAGGGCACGAATGCCGTCAAGCAGAATGGAAAAGTAACCTTCGAGACAGCGGCGGGTACGATGAGCGTGCCCGAATCGCTCGTCGACCGCATCGTGAGCGGTGATCCTCCGATTGCCCCGCAAACTAACTCGAATTCCGCCGCGGCGGAATTGTCGATGGCTCCGCCCTCTTCGAGCAGCGCCGATTCGGCTTCGGTGTTGCAATCGATCCTCCGAGATGGCGCGTTGGACCAGCAGGCTCTGGCGCAGATCGACGCCAGGGCAGCCACGCGCGCCCCCGATGCCCTGTCACGAGCGGCAGAAGCGGAATCAGCGGCCGGCCATTTTGAATTTGACCAAGGTAATCTTGGCGCGGCTCTGCAGCATGCCGGGCGCGCGCTCGGTTTTGCGCCAGACAAAGTCCCATTGCTCCTCAGCGCGGCCTTTCTGCACTTGAAGCGACGAGAATACCAGTCCGCTCTGGACCTGCTCGAGAAAGCGCGGCGCAGAGACGCGAACTCTCCTGACATTGCCAAACTGGCAGGTTGGGCTGATTACGGGTTGAATCGCCTGCAGGATGCCGTCTCAGAGTGGAAGCGTTCCCAGGAGCGACATCCCGATCCGGATGTGGCGCGCGCATTGGAGAAGGCCCAGCGCGATCTCGACGTCGAAAATAGCTTTCGCGAAAACCGCAGCGCGCATTTCGATTTGCACTATTACGGCCAGGCGGCGCCTGAGTTGGCTCGTGACGTCCTTCGCGTCTTAGAGAGCGATTTTGAGGATATTTCCGCCGCGCTCAATTACACGCCCAAGCAGCCCATTTCCGTCACCCTTTATACCAATCAGCTGTTTCAGGATATTACCCGCGCCCCAAGCTGGGCCGGGGCGCTGAACGATGGCCGTATTCGCGTGCCGGTGCAGGGACTCGAGAAAGTGACGCCCGGGCTCGCGCGTGTCCTCAAGCACGAATTGACGCACAGCTTCATCAATGAAAAAACGCACGGCCACTGCCCCACCTGGTTGCAGGAAGGCACGGCACAGTGGATGGAAGGAACGCGCACCGGCGTCAATGCAACCGCGGAGCTTCTCGGCATGTATGACCGCCACGAGGAACCGTCGCTTTCCGCTCTCGAGCCCTTCTGGACCAATCTGCAACCGGGCTTTGCCCGGATTGCTTATGAGTGGTCGCTTGCCGTCATCGAAACGATCGAAACCACCAGCCCCGGCGATTTGGAACGGCTCCTCGACCGGCTCGACGAGGGCGCTTCTGCCGAGGATGCCGTCCGCGTCACGCTGCACTCGACCTATGCGGACCTCAACGCCTCCACCGCCGACTACCTCCGCAAGATCCACTAGTGCCGTTCCAACTTGATGAGCCTAAGCAAAGGGTGTCCGGCAAAGGCTATCTAGCTGGCCGTGGATAGTCAAAATTAGTTGGAACGGCACTAGGCTTTACGCCAGAGCACCGATCACGATATTGAATTTATAAAGCGACTAGCAGCGCGGCGAGAAGGGCGGCGCGCTGGGGCAGAGCCGCAATAATCACTTGTTCGTCGGGGCTGTGAGGGCCTTCGCCGACGGCGCCCAAGCCATCGAGCGTGGGCACGCCGAGCGCTGCGGTGAAGTTGCCGTCGGAACCGCCTCCGGCGAGGCATTCGCCGACGGAAAATCCCAATTGCTCCGCCAGCTTGCTCGCCTGAGAGAAAAGCGCCGCGCTGGCGCGGCGTTCTAGCGGCGGACGCGAGAATCCGCCCTCCACGGTGACACGCGCGCCCGGCAGAATCGGCCGGAGCGCCTTCAGCTTGCGCTCGATCCGGCGCATGTCCGCGACAGTTTCGGCGCGCAGGTCGATCGTGAGGCGCGCTTCCGCGGGGATGACGTTGCTGCGCGTGCCTCCCTGCGCGATCGTCGGGTTCACGGTGATTCCGCGGCGAGGATTATTCAGGCGCATCAGCCGCGCCGCCTGCAATGCCAGCTCATGCACCGCGTTCACCCCGGCTCCTGGATCGAGTCCGGCATGTGCTGCGCGGCCGGTGATGACGAGCTCGGCTGTTCCGGTGGCCTTGCGCCTTGTTTTGAGTTGCCCGTCTGGTCCGGCTGCAGGTTCAAGCACCAGCACCGCCGCGCTGCGCCGGGCTTCCTGATCGATCACCCCACGCGAGCTTTTGCTCCCGGTCTCTTCGTCCGAAGTCCAAAGAAAGACAATACGCCGGCGCGGCAGCCAGCCCGCATGTGCCAGCGCATCGACCGCGAATAGAGCGTTGACGATTCCGCCCTTCATATCGAAAACGCCGGGACCGAACGCCCGTCCCCGCCTCACCCGAAAGGGCATCTTCTTGATCGTGCCGAGACTGTAGACCGTGTCCAAATGTCCGAGGACTAGAATTTGATCCGCGCAAGCACGAATCCCCACCCGGCGCGCGCGATCTGCGGGCCAGGTGATCCGCAGGTGATGGCCTTCTCCCTTTCGGGGGAGATACTCGATCTTCGCTCCGCGCTTGCGCCATTCCGCCGCGACCATGCGCCCGAAATGGTCCATGGCAGGCTTCGAATCCGTGGGCGATTCGCAGCGCACGAAGCGTTTGAGTAAACGCACCATGGCCTTCTCGCGCCTTCGCAAAAACGCCAGTATTTCCAGCACTTTTTCGGGTGAGCTCACCGAGCGCGTATGCTAGCAGCCGCCCTCTTCCGCGGCAACGCGGTTCCCGAGCCTTCGCCCTTTCGCTTATAATGGCTGGATTGTTTTTGGGCGTGCTGTGCGGAGCCTCTCGCCGCAATTGAGGAGCTGCGATGATTCTGGACACCAACGGCATCCAGAAGATCCTTCCCCATCGCTACCCATTCCTGATGGTCGACGCCATCCTGGAGATGGAGCGATTCAAGCGCATTGTCGGCGTGAAAAACGTCAGCATCAACGAGAGTTTTTTTCAGGGCCATTTTCCCGGCAAACCCATTTTGCCGGGCGTCTTGATCATCGAAGCCATGGCCCAGACCGGGGGTTTGCTGCTCTTGCAGGAAGTTCCCGAGCGCGAGAATAAATTGCTCTACTTCGTCGCCGTCGACGGCGCGCGCTTTCGCCGGCCCGTGGTTCCGGGGGAGCAGTTGCGGCTCGATGTTGCGGTGGTCTCCTGGCGCGGGAATTTTTGCAAACTGCGCGGGACGGCCACCGTCAATGGCGAGCTCGCGGCCGAGGCGACTTTGATGTGTAAGATGGTGGACCGCGATCCGGTGGAAGCGCCCGCGGCCGCCCAGCCGGCTGGCGTGGCAGGACGTCGAGAATGAGCGAAACGGTGCATCGTGCCGCAGCTCCGCTGGAAATTGATCCCCGCGCGGTAATTGCCCCGGGCGCCCGATTAGGCGCCGGAATCCGCATCGGAGCCTACGCCGTGGTCGGCGATGAGGTGGAACTGGGCGAGGAGTGCGTTCTTCACCCTCACGCTGTCGTGAACGGCCCGGCTCGCCTGGGCCGCTCCAACGTGCTGCATCCGTTTTGCAGAATCGGCGGCGATCCGCAAGATCTGAAGTATGCGGGCGAGCGCACGCGCCTGGAGGCCGGCGATCGCAACGTCTTCCGTGAGTGCGTTACGGTGAGCCGCGGAACCATCCAAGGCGGTGGCCTGACTCGCATCGGAAGCGATAATCTGTTCATGGCCTCGGCTCATGTAGCCCACGATTGCGTGGTCGGCAATCACACCATTTTCGCCAATAGCGCCACTCTGGCCGGTCATGTGACCGTCGAGGACTACTCCACGATCGGCGCATTTTCTCCCGTGCATCAGTTCTGCCGCATCGGTCGCCATGCTTATGTAGGCGCCTCGACCGTGATTACGCAAGACGTTCCGCCGTTCTCGCTCGTGGTCACCGAGCGCCACACCCGCTCTTTCGGCGTTAACAGCGTCGGACTGGAACGCCGCGGCTTTACCACGGATCGTATTCGCGCCATTGAGGGCGCCTATCGCCTGCTTCTGAATTCGAAGCTCAACACGAGCCAGGCCCTCGAACAGATGCGGCTTACACTCAATGGCTCCGCCGAAGTCGGCGAACTGATACGCTTCATGGAATCCAGCGAGCGCGGTGTAATCAAGTAGTGGCTTGCGGTTCCGAAGGAAATATGTTCCCGCCGAGCGCAACCCTTCCCGGGAAATGGGGTCTGATTGCGGGAAACGGACGCTTTCCCTTTCTCGTTTTAGAAGCCGCGCGAAGTCAGGGCATCGAAATGTCCGTGATTGCGCTTCGGGAGGAGGCTGCTCCCGAATTGGAGGCCATCGCCAAGCGGCTCCATTGGGTGAGCCTGGGCGAATTGAGTCGCGCTCTCGAACTGCTCCATCAGGAGGGCGTTACCCGGGCGGTAATGGCCGGCCAGGTGAAGCACACCAAGATCTTTAGTTCCATTCGGCCGGACTGGAAGCTGGCGAAACTGATATTTTCTTTGCCGAGGAAGAATACCGATTCCCTGATTGGCGCCGTGGCCCGCGTCCTCGCAGAGGAAGGCATTCAACTCGTCGATTCGACTACCTTTCTGAAACCGCTATTGCCCGACCCCGGCGTTCTCACTCGGCGCGCTCCGGATGCGCGTGAATCGGCCGATATTGCCTACGGCCGCGAAATCGCCCGGCATGTTGCCGGGCTCGATTTGGGCCAGACCGTGGTCATCAGCGACCGCGCTTGCGTGGCCCTCGAAGCCATGGAAGGAACCGACGAGACCATCGAACGCGCAGCGCGGCTCGCGGCGGGCAAGCCCCTGGTCGTCGTAAAGGTCGCCAAGCCCCGCCAGGATATGCGGTTCGATGTACCCGTCGTCGGACTTCGGACCGTCGAAGTGATGAGGCGTTCCCAGGCCACAGCCCTCGCGATAGACGCCTGCCGCACCTTGCTTTTCGATCGCGCCCGTCTTATCGAGGCGGCCGACGAGGCGGGAATCGCCCTGCAAGCTTTTGCGACGGATGCCGAACCCAGTGGCCCGCCGAACCACCTGTCCAGTGATCCGAATGACGCTTCCGGAGCAAAACCCGGATGAACCACCGGCGCGTTCGCGTGGCGGTGGTAGGGGTAGGCGATTTCGGACGTAACCACGCGCGCGTCTATCGTCAGCTCGAAGGGGTGGAGCTCGTTGGCGTCCTGGATTCAGATTCTGAACGCGCCCGGCGCGTCGCCGACGAATTTGGCACCGGCGTGCTGCCGGATCTTGACTCCTTGAGCGGCCGTGTGGACGCCGCGAGCGTCGCCGTGCCCACCAGCGAGCACGCGCGCGTCGGTTGCCGCCTGCTGGCGCAGGGAATTGATGTGTTGATAGAGAAGCCCATTGCCGCTTCGGTTTCCGAGGCCGATCTCCTCAGTGATGCCGCCCGGCAATACGCCCGCATCCTGCAGGTTGGGCACCTGGAGCGGTTTAATCCCGCGCTTGTAGCCGTTTTGCCGATAATGAAAGAGCCGTTATACTTTGAGGTACATCGTCTGGGGGTGTTTAGCCCGCGCAGCCTCGATATTGATGTGGTGTATGACGTCATGATCCACGATCTGGATATCCTGCTCACACTCGCCGATTCGCCGGTCACGTCGATTCATGCCCTCGGGATTCCGGTCATCACGGACAAGGTTGATATCGCCCATGCTCGTCTCGAGTTCGCTTCCGGCGCCGTGGCCAATTTAACGGCCAGCCGCGTGTCTACCGAACGTGTGCGCAAGCTCCGTTTTTTTCAGGAGCACGAATATATTTCGCTGGATTATGCCCGGCAGGATGTGCTGCGCATTCGTGTCCGGCAGCCCGCTCCTCAGCCGCAATTCGATTTCGAGCCGATCCCGACACGCCAGGAGGAGCCCCTGGCAGCCGAGCTGCGCGCGTTCGTGGACGCAGTGCGCCATCGCACGGCCCCGCTGGTCGATGCGCACGCCGGCCGCCGTGCCTTGGAGCTGGCCGACCGCGTTATGGCGGGCATCCTGGAGCACAATCAGCGCGTCCAACTGGGTGCCTTCGCACCCCCTCGAGCAAATTGATGATTCCGAGAAGTCTGGTTCCGCGTGACGTGCGCCCCGCGACCGAGAGAGCGGATGCGGCGCCTCCGCGGCGCCTCACCACTCTGCTCGATGAACGCACCGTCGTCGCCGCGAATCTGCCGCGCGGCGAACTCCAAACGCGCAGCGCCATCCCTGCGCATCTGCCCCTCGACGTGCTCGCCTCGCGTGTGGTCGTTCCCCGCGATACTCCGGCGACGCCTTTCGATCCTGCGATGGTCCATCCCGATTACGCGCCGCTCACCGTACTCGATCAGCGCTTCACCGTGCCGGTGGCTTTGCCGGTCGTGAAACTCGAACCGAAAGGGCCCGTCTCCGCCTACGAACTTCCCGATGTTCTCGATCCCGACGTGCTCACCACGGGCGACGTCAACCTGATGGTGGAGCCGGTGGAAACGCCTCCGCGAAATTGGAACTGGCTGGCCCGCTCGGGATCGGTCGCTTTTCACATCCTGTTCATCAGTTTTCTTTTGCTGCAGAGCAAGCTCTTTCCCTATCGTCCCCCTTCGCAATCGCAAATCGATCTGGCCCGGCAGCAACTCAACTTCATCTATATGCCGCCGGATGTTCGCGGCTTGCCGCCGGCGCCGCCGGCCCCGCGCAGCCCGCAAATGCGCATCGACCCGCGCATATTGCGCCAGATGGCGCCGCCCGTTGTCCCGCAACCTTTGCCTGGACCAAAGGAGCCGGAGCGCGTGGTGCGCGATACGCCCACAGAGCCGGCGCCGGAGCTGCCCGCTGCGCCCAAGCCGCAGACGCAGACGCCTCCTGATTCTCGCGCCGATACTCCGAAACCTCAGGCTCCAAGCCAGGCCCAAAATCGCCTCATTCTTCCGCCCATGAGTTCGCCGGGACGCACGCTCCAGCAATCGGCGCAGCAGTCGCGCCAAAGCGGCGGCAGCGGCATGGAACAGTTCGGCGGGCAAATTCCCGGCGCTCCCAATTACGGCGGCGGTGGCGGCGGCGAGGGTTATCTTGGCGGGGCCGTGCAGATGCTCACGCCCACCGAAGGCGTAGATTTCACGGATTATCTGGCTCGTGTGGTTGACAGTGTCAGGCGCAACTGGTATTCCGTGATGCCCGAATCGGCTCGACTCGGCGATAAAGGCCGCGTGGTTTTGCAATTCCGTATTATGTCCTCTGGGGCCGTGCCTGATTCCCAGCCTCAGCAGATATCCTCCTCCGGCAAGGAGGCCCTCGATCGCGCCGCATATTCATCGATCCGCAGCTCCTCTCCCTTTGAACCCTTGCCTCCGGCCTTCAGCGGCCCGTTTATCGAGTTGCGCTTCATTTTTCTATACAATCTGCCTCTGAGCGCTCAGTGAAGCCGCGCGAAGCTCAAGCCGTGGGTTCGCTTCTTATCGCCGCTCTCTTCTTGTTTTATCTGCTGATTCGTTACTGGAAGCTGATTTGATCGGTTCGATAATTCCCGTGGATTCTTCGGTGATGGCTCCCGAAATGCCTGTGCACCCGTCCACGCTGACGCTCGTGGCCATTCTCGGACCCACCGCTTCGGGCAAATCGTCGCTCGCGGTCTCGCTCGCCGAGAAATTGGGCGGGGAGGTCATCGCCTGTGATTCGACGCAGGTTTATCGCGGCTTTGATATAGGCACGGCGAAGCCGTCGGCGGCCGAGCGCCGCGGTGTCCCTCACCACATGATCGATCTGGTTTCGCCCGCGGACGTCTTCACCGCCGGCGAATATCGCACACGGGCTCTCGAAGTGCTCGCGGATTTGCGCCGTCGCCATCGTCTGCCCATCTTTACTGTTGGAACCGGGTTGTATTTCCGCGCGCTCATGGAGGGCTTGGCCGATGCGCCCACGCGGTCGGATCGAGTGCGTGCGAGGCTCAATGCAACCAGCGCAAAGCGCGGCGGCCCTCACTTGCACAAGATTCTTCGCCGGCTCGATCCCGCCGCGGCCGGGCGCATCTCGCCAAATGACCGCCAGAAGCTCGTGCGTGCTGTGGAGGTGTGCCTGTTGGCGGGAAGTCCGTTGAGCGAAGTGCATCGAGCTGGTCGTCGAGGCTTGCAAGGTTACGCCCCATTGAAAATCGGCCTCAACCCCACGCGCCAGGCGCTCTATGAGCGCATCCAGAGGCGCGTTCACCTCATGCTCGAGCGTGGCTGGAGCGAGGAAGTGGCGGCGCTGATCGCGGACGGCGCACCGAACGCCGGGAAGGCTTTCGAATTCATCGGCTATCGCGAGCTGCGTGCTCACGCCGAAGCCGGCCAGCCGCTCTCGAGTACGGTTGAGGCCATCGCCCAGGCTACTCGTCGCTACGCAAAACGCCAGCTCACCTGGTTTCGCCGGGAATCAGGCGTCCAATGGTTCGCCGGTTTTGGCGATGAGCCGGAGACACTCGCGGCAGCTCTCGATTATCTTCAGCCTTTGCTAAAAGAATTTCAGAATGCCGTCGGGCAGCCTGGCCCGCGCGACGCGGTATAATGAGCCTGCGTATTTACAGGACGAGCTTGACGCATTCTCCTCTGTCGGCCTCTGCCGCATCCAATTCGCGCACACCTCTTTTACGCGTATGAAGAGTTCGAGGACAACCGACGTTCGGGAACGCGCTGTTTTGGTCGGATTAGGCCTGAAACGCGCGCCTCACATCCCCGGCCGTGCGTCCGACGAAACAGCCCGTGAATCGCTCGAAGAACTTGCCGAATTGGCGCGCAGCGCCGGCGCCGTGGTCGTCGGCAGCGTTCTTCAAATGCGCGATGCCATTGATCCCGCAAGCGTGGTCGGGCGAGGCAAACTGCAGGAGATCCGGGCCGAGGCTCAGGCGCGCCAGGCGCCGCTGATTATCTTCGATCGCGAACTCACTCCTGTGCAGCAGCGCAATCTGGAAAGGGGCGTGGAGCGCCGCGTGATCGATCGCACCCAATTAATCCTGGATATTTTCGCCCGCCACGCGCGCAGCCGCGAAGGACAGTTGCAAGTAGAATTGGCGCAGTTGAACTATCTGCTGCCGAGGCTGGCGGGCGGCGGCCCGGAGCTTTCTCGGCTCGGCGGCGGCATCGGTACGCGCGGTCCCGGCGAACAAAAGCTCGAAACCGACCGGCGCCGTATTCGCGAGCGCGTGGGCCGCATCGGCGCCGCGATTGAGAAGTTGCGCCAGCAGCGTACACTGCGCCGCGCTGCCCGCCAGTCGGTGCCGCTAGGCACGGTCGCTCTGGTCGGTTATACCAACGCGGGGAAATCAACCCTCTTTAACGCGCTCAGCCGCGCCGGCGTCCTGGTCTCCTCGAAGATGTTCGCCACACTCGATCCTACGGTCCGCGCTGTGCGTCTCCCTTCGAATCGCCGCGTTTTATTTTCCGATACGGTCGGCTTTATCCGTGACCTGCCTAAAGGCCTGCTGGCGGCATTCCGCGCGACGCTCGAGGAAGTCCAGCAGGCAGCTTTGATTCTCCACGTCACGGACATATCGAATCCGCATCACGCCGAGCACGATGCCGAGGTAGAAAAGGTTCTGGTTCAACTTGGGGTCGGCGATCGCGCGCGGCTGCACGTCTTTAATAAGATCGATCGCCTGGATACGGATGTTCGAAAAGCCATGTCCGCGGCCAACGGGAATGTCTATGTTTCCGCGCTCGAGACCACGGGCCTGGAGGAGCTGCTTCGCCGCGTCGACGAAATGATGGCTGTTGATCCCCTAAGACGGCTGCGCTTTGCGGTGCCACTTACGGAAGGCCGCAAATTGGCCCTAGTGCATGGCCTGGGGCGAGTGCTGCATAGCGAGCTTCGCGATTCGAAGATGGTGATCGACGCCGAGGTGCCGGAATCGTTGGTCCGGCGCTTGCGCCTGGTGCCCTCGGGGGACCTATAAACGGGCGTCTGCGGCCCTTCGTAGCCCTCATTTCTGCCTGGTTACAGCCGAGGGCTTTCTGGGGGGTTGCTGTACTTCTGTGCAAATCGGGCCCCCATGTTGGACTGCCGATTTTCCCTTGGTGGCCGCTATCTCGGCGTGCCCCGGAAAATATAAGTGCTGCCCTATCTATTACTTACAGTACAACTGGCCCCGCACGGTCGCTCCCTCGAGTTGTCGCATTTCGGTGCATTAACTTTAAAGTAACCGACGATTTCCACACGAAAATCCACAGGTTTTGGCCAGTTTGACTCACCTCGCCTCGTTAACAAAGGCGTAATAGTACGACTTTTCAGGCTTTTTTGGCTGATTGGGGTGTCTCCCGAATCTGTTAACAATCTAAGCACATTTCGGCGTCCGATAATCGGCCACCCGGAAAGGCCTATTCCTGCCCAAGTTCGTTCGACTCGGTTGACCATCGCCGCCTAGTGCCGTTCCAACTTGTGCCGTTCCAACTAGTACTCAAACAAGTTGGCTCAAACAAGTTGGAACGGCACTTGTTTGACCCCGAACCAAATGGGGCTTCTGAAATTTGGTTCGGGGTTGAGCAAATCGTCTTTCGTCTTGAACCGAACGAATAGACTTTTCGTCCCCTCAACGGCAGCCCGGCCAGATGAATCGATTCGTTCGGCTCTTGATTACGGCGATCTCTCGGAAACGTTCGCTTGCGCGTTTGGCCAATCTAGTTGGAACGGTACTAGCCCGAGGCCTCCCATGGACATTGGCGCCGATGGGGATCGTTGACTGTCGCAACGATGCCAGACTATAGTGAAGTGGCATTCA
>WNGL01001682.1_pt1 | contig 27089 bp, 23 predicted proteins | sample 5400591 | NCBI WGS metagenome assembly WNGL01 (sample SAMN13153377, study PRJNA577476) | soil metagenome | isolation source: 80 cm soil or saprolite under Garry oak tree replicate 1 | place: USA:California | collected 2016-06-15 | reverse complement strand
CGTATATTGGGGCTGTCAAGAGGGTAGCACTACATATTGTAGATTAAAGCCTTAACTGCCTGGCTGCACATTTTCGCCCAGTTTTTCCACAGCCGTCGAAACCAGTCACGCCAGAATTAAACGTTCGGACGAAGCCTTAGCATCCAGTTCGGAAAGCGGCAGCTCGCGACTCTTTCTCGGTGGCCAGTTCTCGTCGGCGGGGCCGATAGCTACGTAAACATCTTCAAAAATGGCGCGCGGGGCGATGCGGCTCGTGCCATCGGAGGATTCGACCAGATAATCGCCTATTTGACCGCAATGTTCCCGCCCCAGTGCGTCCACGAACACGAGCGGCTCGGAAAGTTGTTTGGCTCTGATAAGAAATCGCGTGCGATAGATCTGCCACTCACTGCCGGTATTCACTAGCTTCCACCCTTGGGGGAGGTGGTTGGCAAATACAATTGACGATTTTCGATTTACGATTGACGATTTTTTGAAGTGATCCGGTATTTCTGAAGCTTATTTTCCGGCTGGTTTTTTTCTCACGCGCGTGAGCGGGAATGTACGCGTGGAATTGGCTGCGGTCAATTCCATAACTTTGGTGCAATGAAGAAAAAGTCAGTGACAGATTTTCATCGATCCCAGGGATCGGAAAATTGCTGAGTAAGTCGGGTTAACTCTCATCATCACGCCGCTTTTCTCTTCGAGGGGCCGGTACGGGAGGAATCTGTTAGATTCGTCGGCCTTAATTTCCACACTGGGCGCACAGGAAATGCAGAAAAGCGGGGGGATGAAAAGGCTAGTTCCCGGATCCTAGTTCTTAGTTCCTAGTTCCTGGTCTTCAAAATTTCACCGGCGGCGCGTTTGCCGGTGGTGATTGCGCCATGGACTGTTCCATGATGACCCGACACATCCGTCGCTTCGCCAGCAAAAAACAGATTATTGTTTAGTGGCGCTGCCAAAACACTTTGGGCACGATCACCGCCGACTTTGACATAACTGTAGGCGCCGCGCGAGAACGGGTCGGTTTGCCAATCATGGGTGTAGCTGGCTTGCAGTAAGTTTTCGAGTTCACGCTTACCGATTCTTAGCAATTTTCCCAGTGTCTCTAAACCTTTTTCAACCACCAAAGATTCGCTCTGACCGGAAAGGCGCTCGCCACAATGAAAAGGAGCCCAGCCGGTGATGATCGGCCACTTTTCGGGCAAGGCAGTCCACCAGGTCGGAAACCAGTCTTCATGAGAAAGGAGAAATTGCATCTGGGAGAGTGTTTTTGATTTCGTGCTATGCGATGGACGCAGATTTTCCCAAAAGCGCTCGCGAAAACGGAGGTTCAGACGAATAACCTTGCCCATAGCGAGTTGGTCGAGCGTCTGGAGCTTGGCCGGCGGAAGTTCGGGGACAAAACGCAATGCCCCATCGTCGTCCGGGTCGACTTGCAGCACACCCAGAGGCAAAGTTATAAGGACCTGCGGGGCAGTGAAGGTGAAAGCCTCGTTGGCTTCATCTCGGGCTGTGACCTGCACCTCAGCTTGATCCCAGCGTACGCTTTGAGCACACATGTTGACTTCAATTGAAACATCGGCTTCGTCCAATTGCCTACGAAAGATTTCGATCAGAGTCTGATATCCCCCTTTCATCCGGAAGGGGCGATCTCCGTCGATCTTTTCGTCAGCTCGCGAGCCCTTCACCAGCGAATGAACACTTATCAGGGCAGGATCGGCGGCATGAAAACCCGTAACATAACTTCGCGCCCAGGCTTTAGCCTCCTGCAGTTTCGGGTCATTTTCAGGGCAGCAGCGCTGGAGAAACTCCAGAAAAGATTGATCCGGCCCCCGGTCATCTGATTTTTCCAGGATTTTTTCGACCTTGGAAAAGCAATCACACTTACACAACTCCCCTTCCTGAGCACACCATTGTTCTCCCTTCGCCTCTCGTGCACGGATGTGATGCTTTCGCAATAGCGTCCATATTTCGGGGGGGCGTCCGTGGATAAACTCCGCGCCAAGTTCGACTGGCGCATCGCAGACGGGATCATGCTTCGTGAAGATGCGACCACCTATGCGGTCGCGGGCTTCCAGGATCGTGACTTTAAGCCCGGCCTGGGCAAGCTCCACCCCGGCTGATAGTCCAGCGGCGCCTGCGCCGAGAATAATAATGTCGGGATTGGGCATCGGTTTGCCAACACAGAAGCCCCAGCACGCTGCGTTCGGGCTGGGGCTTGAAGAATGCCGAGCTTCGCTCGGCTCCGCAGGCGAGTCGCCTGCGGCTACGTGGATCCCGTGATTCTTTAACGGCTAGCCAGGGCTGGTTCGCGTTGACCTGACTTCAGGGCCTTGTAACGTTTGTTGATTTCTTCCCAGTTCACCACGTTCCACCAGGCGACGAGGTACTCCGGACGGCGGTTGTTGTATTTGAGGTAATAAGCGTGTTCCCACACATCGTTGCCGAAAATGGGAAAAAGTCCTTGGGAGATTGGGCTGTCCTGATTAGGCGTGGTAACGATCTGCACCTCGCCGCTGGGTTTGCCAGCCAGCCAAACCCACCCGCTGCCGAATACTTTCCCGCCGGCGTCGTTAAACTTGGTCTGGAAATCTTTGAAGTTACCGAAAGTTTTCTTGATAACATCAGCGATAGGGCCACTGGGATCGCCGCCAGCTTTCGGCTTCATGATTTTCCAGAACATGGTGTGATTAACATGGCCGCCACCATGGTTGCGTACCGTGGTCCGGATATCTTCAGGAACGGCATTCAAGTCCCGTAACAGCTCTTCGGCGCTTTTTGACTGAAGACTCGGATATTTTTCCAGCGCGGCATTCAGATTCTTCACATAAGTCCCATGATGCATATCGTGATGCAATTTCATGGTCTGAGTATCAATGACGGGTTCGAGAGCGGAATAGTCGTAAGGGAGAGGTGGTAGTTCATGCGCCATGATTAGTCCTCCTAGCGTTTCAGATGATGAAAATGGGGCCAGGGATTCACCGGGGCCATGGAAGAAATCATATTGAGCTGCTGCTCTGTCCAGAGCTGCAGCTTGATTTCGAGGTGAGATGTTATCAGTGCTGGTACATAATTGTTCCGGCATTGAGCCTGCGGGCGGCTTCGAGGACAATCAGCAAACGGGGTTTAAAGATCGTCGACAATGAACTGTAGGGTTCGAGATGAGTGGAAGCCCACCCAATCCTCCGGCAAGTTCTTCAAGACGTTTTCAGCGCTACCCGCTCGACATTCGCATCTCTCTCCAGGTTTTTCGCGACGGGGAAACAATTTCTTTGTGGGGGCGTTCGAGTGAACTGGGTGAGGATGGGATCGGGGGAACGGTCACTGCGCAGCTGGAACCAGGCGAGGTGGTGTCCATGGAGCTTTCACTTCCGTTGACACCTTTTCCTATTAAGTGCCGGGCCCTGGTTCGTTACCGCGATGGGTTGCGACATGGCTTCGAGTTTCTTGCCCTTAGTTCCCAACAGCGTGAAGCAATTCGCAAGCTTTGTCAGGCGCTACCTCCAGGAGTCTGATTTCCCCTGGGGATATTTTCCATTTCCGTCCTAAATAGAATTACCTCCGTAACTTTCAGGTACTCCGCTATCGAACTAACATCCCGAACTAGCTCTGGTTAAACGGGGGAGGGACGGGATGGGTGACAAGATCACCCGGCCAGCGAAGTCGGCTGAGCTGCAGCGGGCCAAATTTTTGCAGCAAGCACTTCACCGGCGCACTCCTGCGCTTTCCCTTTCCGAAGATGCTGTCATAGTAAATTCCACAGGGACCGCTTCTTTCCTATCCGACAGCCCCGAGGTGCAGAAGGCCTATCTTGACCAGTTGGTCGAGTGTGCGCCCGAGGCAATCAGCATTCTAGATGGCCAATACAGAATCAGGGGCATCAATGGCGAGTTCACGCGCATGTTCGGCTTCCGTCCTGATGAGGCCGTTGGACGCCGGATTGACACGCTTATTGTGCCCCCCGATCGCACCGCGGAAACCCAGTGGCTGGGAGAGATTCTGGATCAGGGCGAAAAGGTAAAACTGGAGACCAAGCGGCAGCGCAAGGACGGCACTCTGGTAGACGTCTTTTTATCGGGCGCGCCAGTCGTCATTGGCGGCAAGCAGGTTGCGGTCTATGTTCTTTATCGCGATATATCGGAGCAAAAGCGTGCCGAATCGCTCAGCTCTGCCCTCTATCGCATCGCGGAAAAGACCAGCTCTGCCAAAGATCTGCAACAGTTCTATGCTGCGATTCATGGAATTGTCGGCGAATTGATGTATGCCCGGAATTTCTATATCGCTGTGTATGATCCCTCGAGCGAACTAGTCAGTTTTCCTTATTTTGTGGATGAAGAGGATCCCACCCCAGCCCCAAAGAGGCTGGGCCACGGATTGACCGAGTATGTGCTGCGCACGGGTGAGCCCCTGCTGTGTACTCAGGAAGTTTTCGATGTCCTGGTAAAGCAGGATGAGGTTGAGTTGATTGGCGCTCCTTCGCTGGATTGGCTGGGAGTCCCGCTTAAAGCTGGGAGCACCACATTCGGTGTGCTGGTAGTCCAAAGCTACACCGACCATGTGCGTTACGGCGAGAAAGATAAGGATATTCTCACCTTCGTCTCGCACCAACTGGCAAGTGCGATTGAACATAAGCGAAGCGAAGAAGCTCTGCGGAGGTCGGAATCACGATACCGCTCGCTGGTGCAAAGTGCGGTTTATGGAATCTATCGTTCCAGCCTGGAAGGCAAGTTTCTGGATGTGAATCCCGCCGTGGTTGCCATGCTGGGATGTATCTCGGCCGATGAAGTGCTGGGACTGGATCCGAAAGTCGACGTCTTTGTGGACGCCAAAGAGCAAGCCCGGCTAATGGGTGAATTTCGTCGTGGAGCACGCCTCGATAACGTGGAAGTCCGCTGGAAATGCAAGGATGGAAAACAGATCACGGTCCGTCTGAGTGGGTGCGCCGTGAAGGGCGAGACCGGCGAAGTCGTGGAAGTGATTGCCGAAGATGTGACCGAGCGCCGGGTGTTGGAGGATCAATTTCGTCAGGCCCAGAAGATGGAAGCCGTCGGACGTCTGGCTGGCGGCGTAGCTCACGACTTCAACAATCTCCTAATGGTCATCAGCGGCTACACCGAAGTCCTGATGGAACATACGGCAGAGGATCATGCGCTGCATCCCAAGATTGCAGCCATTCAACAGGCCTCGGACCGGGCAACCACGCTCACTCGGCAATTGCTGGCTTTCAGCCGGAAGCAATTGCTGGAGCTGAAAGTTGTGGATGTGAATGCCATTGTGAAGGACATCGAACGCCTGCTGCGTCCGTTGATTGGAGAAAATATCGAATTGGTTTCGCGTCTGGCCGGCGATTTGGGACGTACTCGCGCGGATGCGGCGCAAATTGAGCAAGTCATCATGAACCTGGTGGTCAATTCAAAAGATGCGATGCCGAACGGAGGGAAAATCATCATCCAGACTGCGAATGAGAGTCTGGACGGCGACCTCCCTCGCGAGTGCAGCTACATTCAGCCGGGACCGTATGTCATGCTCTCAATTGAAGACAATGGTCACGGCATGGATAAAGAAACTCAATCTCGTATTTTCGAGCCTTTCTTCACCACCAAAGAGAAAGGGAAAGGTACTGGATTAGGATTGTCCACGGTGTACGGCATTATCAAGCAGAGTGGCGGCTACGTTCTTGCCCAGAGCGAGGTGGGACGCGGAACAACTTTCCGTATATACCTGCCGCGCGTGGAAGAGCCAGCGGAAATCAGCGGCGGGACGCGTGCCTCGCAATCGGCGACGGGTGGCTCTGAGACTGTGCTTCTGGTGGAGGACGAGGAATCGGTACGTCAACTGGTGCGCGAAACTCTGGAGGCCAAGGGATATAAGGTTCTGGAGGCGGATCACGGGGCTGCCGCGCTACGGATCGCGTCTGACCATCACGGGCCGATTGATATGCTGATCACCGACGTCGTCATGCCGGGGATGAGTGGGCGGGAATTGTCAGAGCAGTTATCAGCGTCGGATCCGGATATAAAAATCTTGTATCTTTCCGGTTACACTGAGGACGCTGTCGTGCATCAAGGCGTTCTCGAGCCAGGTACGTCGTTTCTGCAGAAACCCTTCACTCTACAGGCGTTGGCACGAAAAGTGCGGGAAGTGCTGCGCTGCGAGCGCGGGTAAACGCCTTACAATCAATAGCGATCGCATCCCGACACCAGCCAAAGTCGGCGGTGCAACTTTTCTTTATAATCTGCGTCTTATCTGACAGAGAATCATTCAGACTTTGGATTCACTTGGGATCGTGCTACGTCGTGAGAGGACTGTTTTCATGTTGATCAAAAAGGCCGTGGATATTCCGTCTTCTGAGATCACCCCTAAGAATGTTTATTTGAATCGCCGCAAGTTTTTGGCCGGAACAATAATTAGCGGAGCTGCGGCGGTTGCCGGGATGAGTCTGCGCGAGCTGGCAGAGCCTACGAATGTGGTGCAGGCCAATACGAAGATCGACGGCCTTCAAAAGAGTTCATTCTCGACTACCGAGAAGATCACGCCGTTGAAGGATGTCTCCAATTACAACAATTATTACGAATTTTCGACGGACAAATACGAGCCTGCCAAATTAGCCAAGGATTTCAAGACCCAGCCTTGGTCCGTGACCATCGACGGGCAGGTGAAAAAGAAGCAGGTGCTCGATGTAGACACCATCATGAAGATGGCTACGCCCGAGGAGCGGATTTACCGGCATCGCTGCGTGGAAGGCTGGTCGATTGTTGTGCCTTGGGTGGGATTCTCATTAAGTGAGTTGATCAAGAAGGCCGAGCCTTTGCCTAAGGCCACGTTTGTGGAATTCACCACGGTTTTGGATCCCAACCATATGCCGGGTCAGCGGACCGGAGTGTTGGACTGGCCTTACGTCGAGGGACTGCGCATGGACGAAGCCATGCATCCCCTGGCTCTATTGTGTTTTGGGATGTATGGGGAGACGCTGCCCAACCAGGATGGGGCTCCGCTGCGGATTGTCGTGCCCTGGAAATACGGCTTTAAGAGTGCGAAGGCCATCGTGCGCATCCACTTTACGGATAAGCAGCCGGTGAATACTTGGAACAAGTCCGCGCCTAACGAGTACGGGTTTTATTCCAATGTGAATCCGAATGTGGATCATCCTCGCTGGAGCCAGGCAAAGGAACGCAGATTGGGTGAGTTTTTTAAGCGTCCTACTCTGATGTTCAATGGATACGATCAAGTGGCGAGTCTTTATAGCGGAATGGATCTGAAAAAGAATTTTTAGAGCCGGGGCTAAAGCCGGATGATTTTCACACGGCTTACGCGGCCCTGAAGGGCCGCTCATCCACGTCACTGCGGAATGTAAGTTTGTCGTTGATCGCTGAGCAAACCCAGACAGCTTCGGTCCTGGGCCAAGGACCAACGACGAACGACCAACGACCAACGACCAAATCTATGATCCGATGGTTCAAACCTATCGTCTTCCTGGCCTGTCTTGTACCGCTGGCGCAGCTGGGATGGAAGGCTTACAACCAGGCTCTAGGCGCAAACCCGATCGAAGTGATTACGCACTCCACGGGAGATTGGATCCTGATCTTCCTGCTCATCACGCTTGCCGTGACTCCGGTGCGCAAGCTAACCGGTCAACTCTGGCTGATTCGCTATCGCCGTATGTTCGGGCTGTTCGCTTTTTTCTACGCAATGCTGCACTTCCTGACCTACATCTGGCTGGACAAGTTCTTCGACGTCCACGAAATCCTGGCGGATGTTGCCAAGCGCCGGTTTATCACCATGGGATTCACCGGGTTCGTGCTGCTCATTCCGCTGGCGCTCACCTCTACCAAGGGCTCGATTCGCCGTCTTGGCGGCAAACGGTGGCAGGCCCTGCACCGCTTAATCTATTTCAGCGCCATTGCCGGCGTGATCCACTACGTCTGGCTGGTCAAGGCGGATATTCGCAAGCCCTTGCAGTATGCTTTCGTACTGGGAATTCTGCTCACTTATAGGATAGTCGTGTGGGCTCTCCCGAAAATCCGGGCGAAGAAGACTGCAACGCTCTCTGGACGACGAATGGAATTACCCAGAGGCTAGTCCAAGCTTCCGGTAATGGCGGCTGGGGTTTTTCGCGAGAAGTCTTTTGATAGACCTTCTTCGAGCAAGTCGAGTCCCTTTTTCGCAACAGTTTTGTCCATACTCAGTGCCGGAAAAATCATATGACTCTGCGGAATCGCGAGGCGCCAAACCTGCAAACGGAAACTGAGGAACCTAATGCAATACACGGCAGCGGGTAACAATCCGTTCGGTGGGCTGACTTCGGTTGTCGCGCCGGCTATTCTCACCAATGACCTGTTCGGTCCTGGCACTGGGGACCAGCAACCGCCTGGCGCGAGTTGTGGATCGAACACGCGTCGTGGCGGCAGAACTTGCGGGATTCGAGCCCGGGACCTCGAACTACAAAGACAGTTTCATGCAACTGGATCACTTGCAGGTGCGCGCAACTTCTGCTGAGGGCTTTGAGGCTTTTCTACGCGTCGATCGGCCTATTTGCCGCCGCGGCTCTAGTATCGGTGATCGGCTCAATCGTGACTTACTATGGGCGGCATGTTCTCTTTCAACTAGCCGCGGGGCTCGCGCTGGGCATCGGGTTTTTGGCGGTTCTCGGTTTGGCCTCCGGCTGCTTGCTCATGGTGCGAGAGACCCGCTTTGCGGTACGAAACTTAGCGGAAGAGGCGAGCATCCGAAGCAAACGCCGTTGAGTGGCGCACCCGTTCAAGTGTCTGATATTGCGGAAGAACGGGCCGCTGTTCCAGTTGGCTTAATAGCCGAGATGCATAATGCAATCAGGCTATGCGGCTTCGTTTTTCGCAGTGTAGGCTTTCAGCGATTCCTTCAATTGCATTTCCAGAATGCCGTTCACGGCTCGGAGGTCGGAGATCAAGTGGCTGAGGTCCAGGAATAAGAGGTTGTTCTGAACAATCTCATGGATGGCACCGTCCACCGCATGCGTGTCTTCCACCATCATGGGGATGGAGTAACCCTGCTTGCGTCGCAATTTCCCGTGGTCAGCGGCGGCGTGCAAGCTGTTTTCACTGATTTTGCCATGATTCGATTCGAGGCTGTCTGCCATCGCACCTATCATCTTCGGAACGTGGTCCACTCGTTGATTGTCCGATAAACGCAGCTGATCTAGCTGGGGATCAGCCTTCATACTTTCTAGTACTTTGCTCGTGATTTCCTCGACCTTCTCGCGCAGGAGACTAGCGATCCGTTTGGGCGGCAATGTCTGACGTGGCTTACGGTCCTTGAGCTTATTTTCGATAGAGCTAACAAGATTTTTGATATTGGCAGGCTTGACCAGATAGTCATCCACTTGACTGCGGATTGCTTCCAACGCAGTTTCGAATGCGGGATACCCAGTCAAAATAAAAGTGACGCAGTCCGGCTGGGTGCGCCTCATGGCGCTTACGACCGTGAAGCCATCGCCGGGCTGCCCCACGTTGAGGTCGGCAATGAGCACGTCAAAACGGTCGCTGGTGATCCGGCTTAGGGCTTCACCGACGGTGGCAGCGACGTCTACTTGATATCCATGTTTGCTTAAAACCGCCGACAACGTGATTCGGATAGCTTCTTCATCATCAACGAACAGAATGCGAACTCCCGGCATGCTGTCTCCTCGATGACCAGAGAACCTAAGATGCTCACAGTTGCTAAAGAGTGGGATTCGACTAAGGGTGGATACATTCTTATCTGTAGGAAAGTGGGCAGTGGTCAGTGGTCACTAGTTACGCAGTCTGGGTAGTGTTGCTTTGCTGGCCACTATCCTTGCAGCACCCATTCCAGAGTCTTTTCTTGAAACTGGAAGCCATAGCGTTGCCAGGCGGTGCCAGGGGACTTTGGAAACCAGGCCGTCACGGCTAAATGGCTTTTGCAGAAAAAAGCTGCCTTCCTCCAAGGCTCCGTGAGCCCCGACCGCCTGTCCGGTGTAGCCGGACATGTACACCACCTTGATCAATGGCCGCCGCGTGGCGACTTGTCCTGCCAGCACTCGTCCATTCATTCCGGGCATGACGACATCGCGGTCAATAAGAGTTGCAGAGGGCCGGTGTGCTGCTGACTGATGTTGATGGCCTCGCTACCATTGTTGGCCTCAATCGATTTCAATAATCTGCTCGGTGTGATTATTGGTTACAGCGAGATATTGCAGAAAAATTGCAGTCGATCAACTGCTCTTCCAATCGCCTGCGCTCCGTAATATCGCGGTTCATGATGACCAATTTTTCGGTCTCGCCTTCCGCATTCCGAATGGTGCTGGCACTGGATTCTAGAAAGCGCCAGGTCCCATCCTTGTGGCGCATGCGGTATTCGATCCTGCGGCCTACGCCGAAAACCAGCACTTCTTTCGCGGCTTCCTGGACCTGCGACCGATCGTCAGGATGGATTTGATCCATAGATGATGTGTTTTGTAGTTCTTCCGGCGTGTAACCCAAAATCTTCTGATAAGAAGGGCTGTTGTAGAGGCGGCGTCCGTCAGAGTCCACCACCGCAATCATATCGGCGGCGTTTTCCGTGATGAGGCGAAAGAGCTCTTCGCGCTCCGCCATCTGGCGGCGAATACGATATATCTGAAGCTGTTGGTAGACCGTGTAGATATCGAACAACAGCACCATCCCGACGAGGCCGCGTATAGCGTTGGTTATGGGAAGGGAATCGGGGGCTCTCCCCTGCGGGTGCAGTATGGGAACTAGAAAGGAAACGATGCCTAGAGTGAGCAATAGAGTTACCAGAATGGCTGAGGTCCAGAGCCACCATTCGCGCCGTTCAATTTTCCGTATCTGGGCATCCACGACGCCCTTAGCGACACCGTGCTCTGGAAGTGCGTTGGTTCGTAAGGATTTCATTTGTCGGTTGCCAAATACTTTCCGGGCGGGTTCGGCGTGTGATGGTGATTCCTTCAACGACTGATCTGCCGGGCGCACTTCACACGCGGGACTTAAATCTTTCGGCATCGATTCCTGGTTGTGCTGAGTTTGTCATGAGAGGTTGGCAAGCAGGAGGATGTTGAAAAAGAAATCGAATGTGACTTGTTCAGAACGGGAACGCTTTCGTGGAGCGCCCGAAAGGGACCAGGACATGATTCGGTCCGGTTGCCTGGGTTCCGTTTTGGAACTTTTGCCTGAGATGTGTGTTACAAGATTAGAAATAGGACATACCTATCTCTGCAATACCTCTGATCTCAAAGGACTGCACAAGACCGGACTCTGACTATGCGAACGATAGTGTTGCCAAAACTGTTTTTGTTGTCTGGGCTCATTTGTCTTATGTTTTGTCTGGCTTGTGGATCGAACACCAATCCCTTTAATCAGGGAGGCGGGAACTTTTCCAACGCCAGCCTCACAGGCCAATACTTCTACCAGTTGACGGGAATCGATACCGCAGCAAATTTTCGAGAAGCCGGGGTCTTTACAGCAGACGGCAATGGAAACATCATTGGCGGCAGAGATGATTTTGCGGAGGGCACCACTATCACCTCCGGCTCCAGTACTGGGTCTTATAGGATTAGCAACGACGGCACCGGAGTTTTCACGATCTCAATCTCGGACGGCAGGGTTCTCCAATTGGCACTGACTCTGGTCAGCTCCTCAAAAGTTTATTTGATGGTGACCCAGACTTTTGATCTTGCTAACGGCGCGGGTATCGCCGAAAAACAGGATCCGGCTGTCTTCGCCGCGACTCCCAGCGGCACTTTCGCTTTCCGCACGCACACCGTGAGCACGGCGCAGGGACCTTCCGCTACAGTCGGTGCATTTACGATTGCCAGCGGCACAGTCTCAGGCAGTGAAGACGTGAATCGAGCCGGCGCGCTGAGCTTTCCGACGTTTACGGGTTCGTTCAACGCTCCGGACACAAGCGGCCGCGGTACGGGAACATTTACCGACAGCGCGAATGTGACTTCGACATTCATCTACTACGTTGTCGATGCCAACAACCTGCGTTTCTTCTCTACCAATACTGGAGCACCAGGACTGGGGCGAGCGGAAACCCAAACCGGGTCGCCATTTGCGAACACCTCTCTGGCCGGCAGTTATGCTTTCGGCAGCAGCGGCGATACCAATGTCTCTCTCGCTGGCGCTAAGACAGTTGGCCGCTTTACCGCTGGTGGAGATGGCACCATCAGCGCAGGAGCTTTCGACTCGGTTGAAGATGGAACCCCGTTGACCAACATTAGCTTTACCGGAACGTACAGCATGGCGGCGAATGGGCGGGTAACGGTCACGCTGAATCCATCCACCGGCACGATTCAGCAAATCTTCTGGATGGTCAGCCCGTCGCGCGCTTTCTTCCTCACCAACGATCCGAACAAAGTGGAAGACGGCACCGTCGATCTTCAGCAAGCAATTACTTTTTCGAACTCGACGATGAAGGGGCAATTCGCCGTCCTCATGGATGGCTTTGATCCCTTCAACCTTGTGGACCGGGTCGGTACATTGCAATGGGACGGAGCGGGTAATCTAACGCTGGACGAATTTATTAATCGTTCTGGAACGACTCAGACTCCAGGATTTATCGCCGGGACATACTCGGTTGCGAGCTACGGTCGAGCAACCGGCGTGATCAGCGGCTTATCCAACAACCTGGTTTTCTATCTGATTTCCGTTAGCGAAGCTTACATCTTGCAGAACGATACCGGCACTGAGATCGATGGGGTGATCAGCAAGCAGCCTTAAGGTTTGGCTGTGGTTTGAAATCGACAATCGTAAATCGACAATCGAAAATCGTAACTCCTATCCCACTTGCCACACTGTGTCCAAAACCGTCCCGTCGACCCACTTCACTATCGCCACCGGACGATCTCCAAGCTGCGGCCGTGCCGGGTTGCCTCCGCAGATGCGTTCTACTTCGGCTTTGATGTCCTGGATAGGCCGGATTGGCAAGCGTGAGCCCTTCACAGCGTCCAACAAATCCTGACGCGCCGGGTTGATGGCGATTCCGCGCTCAGTGACGACAACGTCAATCAACTCGCCCGGACCAGTGAGCGTGGTGACTTCATCCACAATCACTGGAATCCGATCACGGAATGACGGCACGGCCAGAATGGTGCATCCCGCAGTCAGACAGTTCTGCCATCCACCAATGCCGTGCAACAGACGGCCGTCAGAGTGAGTAACGACATTGCCGTTGAAATTCACATCCACTTCAGTTGCGCCCAGCACGACGGCATCCACCATGGAAGCGAAATTTCCCTTGCCGTGATAGTTGTAAGAAGTGAAGGGAGACGTCGGTACATGGCGAGGATCGCTGGCGATGGACTTCACCGCTTCCAGATCGAAGGTCTGCCCGTCGAGGATGTAATCGGTCAAGCCTTCCTGCAGCATATCGACCAGATATCGGGTAGATCCTCCGCGCACAAAGCGGGCTTTCACTCCATCTTCTTTCATCATGCGTCGCAGGAAATCCACGAAAGCTAATGCGATTCCACCGGCGCCTGCCTGAAACGAGAATCCATTGCGCATGATTCCTGCTTCCCGCAGGAAACGTGCGACGAGTTCCGCAATTCGAAGACGGTCAGGAGAACGCGTGATTTGTGTCGTACCGGAAACAATCTTCGCCGGATCGCCGATTGAGTCCACTTCCACGACGTAGTCAACGTTGTTGCCTTGAATCTGCCAAGGAATGCAAGGGAACGTCGCCAGGTTGTCCGTGACCACGATTACATTGTCGGCATAGATTGAATCGGCGAGCGCGAAGCCCAGTGAGCCACAGGCGGATTTGCCATGGGAGCCGTCGGCGTTTCCAAAAAAATCGGCGGTGGGCGCGGCAATCACGGCGACGTCGACGTGTACTTCTCCGTCCTGGATTGCCTGCCAGCGTCCGCCGTGGGATCGCAGCACGCCGAAGCCGCGCATTTTGCCCTGAGTACAGTAGTCGCCGAGTGGACCATTCATCGAGCCTTCGATGTGATGGATGACGCCCGACTGCATCAGCTCAATCGCGGCTTTCTGCGATGGGAAGGATGCGCTGGGAAACCATGTGAGGTCTTTCACCCCCAGTTTTGCCGCCGCTTGTAACGCCATGAGAGCTACCTTGTCACCATCGCGCAGATGATGATGATTGGAAATCACCATGCCATCTCGCAGTCCGCATTTGCGCAAGGCAGTTTCGAGATCGGGAACGCGCTTGTCGCCGTTTTCGGGATAGTCCTTGCTCGAGCGCACCGGGGGCGCGGCTTTGCGGGCGCGAGGCTGATATTTTCCGACGCCAAGATAAGGAATCTGAGGCTTGCCGTTGACCATGGCCGGGACCATGCGTCCAACGGCATTTTGCGCCAGTTCCACCCGTTCAGTCACAGTCAAAAGTAAACCTCAGGGGCTAAAGCCCTCTTTTTCAAATCGCCGACGCGGCCCTGAAGGGCCGCTCTTCCACGTTACGATTAAGGCCGTTCTTGTTATCCCTAATCCGTTCCCAGGTTATTGTTCCGGCCGTTTTAGTGTGGCGCGGGCTACCAATTTGCGAGCGCGCTCCACGACCGGAGCATCGATCATCTTCGAGCCCAGGCTTACGACTCCCAGTCCGCGCTGCTGCGCCTCTTCAAATGCGGCGACAATCTTCAGCGCCTTCTCGATCTCGGCTTGCGACGGAGTAAACGCATCATGAATTACCGCAATCTGAGAGGGATGAATGCATCCCATGCCTTCGAATCCTAATTCCCGCGAACTCTCAGCCCAACGGCGCAAGCCATCCACATTGCCTACGTCACCGAACACGGAATCGATGGCCTGGACTCCGGCTGCTTTTGCGGCGTTCACCACACGCGAGCGGGCGTAAAGCGATTCGCGTCCCTCCGGCGTCTTGGTCACGCCGAGGTCGGCAGTGTAATCCTCAAGGCCGATAGTTAACGCCGCTACATTCGCTGTCGCGGTTGCGATAGCAAAAACATTTTCAATGCCGAGCGCAGATTCCAGGATGGGCATAAGCCAGATGGCACGATCGATCTTGTGGCGATGCTTCAGTTCACTGATCATTCGATCTACTTCGGCGACTTGTTGCGGATGTTCCGTCTTAGGGATCAGAACGAGGTCGGGCGATTCAGAGATAACTTCCGCGAGATCTTCCAGTCCCATGGGAAGTCGGTTGATGCGCACCATGCGCTCGCAGCCGCCGAAATCGACCGCTCGCAGCGTGTTGCGAACCAGGATGCGGGCAGCATCTTTTTCGGCGGGATGAACGGAATCCTCGAGATCGAGGATAATGGCGTCCGGCCCATGCAGCCCGGCATTAATGAAGTATTTCGGCTCGGTACCGGGAAGATACAGTCTCGATCTCCGCAGACGGTCTTGCGCCGAAGGCTGTGGCAACGGAAACTGCTCGGGCAGAGCCTTTCGCAGGGTCGGCAATCCCAACCGTTTGACCGCCGTCTCAATCCGGGCTGAGATCACAAAGGGCAGGGCGCCTTCGTCGTGGATCGCGGCTCGCGCGTGCTTCAATCCGAGAGACTCGAGCACTTGCTTTGTCTGGGCGACGATCGAATCTCCGTAGTACGGGGCGACGCGCGATTCCAGAGTGATCTCGAAGCCTCCACTATCGCGCGGTTCGAGGGCGACGTGCAGGTCGGAGCGCGTGTCCTTGCCCCAGAGACCTGCTTCGGCGGATCGCGCCTCTCCGGTTTCTGTCGAACTTTTCATTTTTTCTTTTGCGCTGATGGCGTGGCCCGGTTATTTCAGCTTTTCCAAAATCGCATCAGTCACCTGGACAGTTGACGCGGCACCCTGGCTGATCGACTTTGCACCGCCCGGAATTCGCATCATGTCATACGTCCGCACTTTGCCTTCCTTCACTACGTCCGCAATGGCTTTGCGGATGCGTTCGGCTTTCGCGCCTTCCCCAACGTGGTCGAGCATCATAGCTGCCGAAAGAATCATGGCTATAGGATTCACGATGGGCGGATTCAACTCGGCATATTTTGGGGCCGAGCCATGGGTTGGCTCAAACACTGCGACTTCATCCCCGATATTTCCCGATGCTGCGAAGCCTAAACCGCCGACTAGGCCGGCGAAGGCATCGGACAAAATGTCCCCAAAGAGGTTAGACGCTACAATCACGTTGTAATCTTCGGGATTCTTGTTCAGCCACATCAGTTGCGCATCAATATTCGTGGACCAGAGCGCGATTCCGGGATAATCCTTCGCCACTTCCTTGGCCGTTTCTTCCATCATGCCGGAAGTCTCGCGCACTACGTTGGGCTTCTCACAGATAGTCACGCCTTTGAATCCGCGCTTTTTGGCGTACTCAAATGCCGCAGTGATGATGCGTCTGGCTGCAGGACGCGTGATGATTCGCAGGCTCACCGCGAGATCGGAGCCGGGAGTGGAAGCAAAATGCTTGAACTTGGGATGGGTGCCCAGAGCGGAGCGGACATTTTCCGGGGGGTTCGTCCATTCGACGCCGGCGTACATGCCCTCCGTATTCTGGCGGAATACGGTGGTATCTATCTGCGGCTCGTCGAAGCGCCCGTCAGTCCGCTTGCGAATGTAATTCAAAGGATTGCCGGTAAAACCGATGCATGGGCGCATGCAGATATCCAGATTGAACTTCTGCCGCATAGTCACGATCGGGCTGTAGTAGACGAATTTCTTGTCGCGCAATTCTGGCTTCAATTCGGCTTGAGCTTCTTTATTAGGTTTCGACGTGATGGCGCCGAACAAACCCAGCTTGTGTTTGGACAGCAGATCAATGGTGCGCTGCGGCAAGGCGTTGCCTTCGTTGCGCCAGCATTCCCATCCGATGTCGGCGTGAATATATTCGGCGTCGAATCCTACTGTCTTCAAAACTCGCAACGCCTCGGGCAGAACTTGATTGCCGATGCCGTCCCCAGGCATGGTTACAACGGTGTGCTTTGCCATTCGTGCTGTTTTTCTCCTAAATAAAATCTGTTAGGCGAGTCCTAATCTTGTGGCGACCAGATTCTCAACTCCGCCGGCAATTACCAGCGACTGCGGGACACTTCCCAGCGGCGGGAATGCGAACTGCTGGTCGCGCCAGCGCATTACTCCCGAGGTGAAGTCGATATCAATCTCTTCGCCAGGGATAATCGTTTTTTCTTTCGCCGCGATTTCCTTGGTGAACTGTTGGCGCAAGCGCTTCACCAATTCCGGCACTTCCACACATAGAAAACCGTTATTGAAAGCGTTGCGCAAATAAGTCTGCGAGAAGCTGGCTGCAATCACCAGCGGAATGCCCTTCGCTTTGAGCGCAGTGACGGCCTGCTCGCGACTGGAGCCAGTTCCGAAATTGAAGCCGCTCACGATCACGTCGCCCTTTTGGGTGCGCGATGCAAACTGCGGATCATAATTCTCCATGACGACCTTCGCCATCATTTCCGGCGTGACGTCGTCGCGGTAAGTGTAGTCTTTCCCGTAAATGGCGTCGGTATTGACGTTGTCCTGTGGCATGAACACCAATCGTCCACGCACGTGCTCTGGAAAACCGGGGAGAATATCAACTTTTTCCGCGGCGGCACCGCCGGCAAATTCGGTGTAGCTTCGGTCCGGAGAGTGATCGCTCATGTGATGCGGGCCACAAATGTATCCAGCGAGTGCGGAGGCGGCAACCACTTCCGGACTGGCGAGATAACATTTGGCATCGCGTGATCCCATTCGACCTTTGAAGTTACGATTAGTGGCGGAGATTCCGACCTCGCCAGGTTCAAGCAATCCCACTCCCAGGCCAATGCAGGGGCCGCAGCCTGCTGGCAGAGGATTCGCGCCTGCGTCCAGCAATGTCTGCCAGATGCCGCGCTTTTCGGCTTCTTCCTGAACCCATTTACTGGCAGCGCCGAGATAAAACTTCACTCCGGCTGCGACTTTTTTCCCGCGGAGAACATTCGCGGCCGCCTGTAAGTCCTCAACGCGAGAATTGACGCAGGAAAGCAGATACGCTTTCTGAATCGCGACCTTGTTCTTCTCCATTTCAGCGAGAGAAGCCATCACCTGCACGGTGTCAGGGCCGGAGACATGCGGAGTTACCTGGTTCAAGTCCAGCACGATGCGCGCGGAATAAACTGAATCCGGGTCTGGACGCGGCGAGTTCTTTGACCAGTTTTCGATATCTCGATCGGTAAAACGCTCGATCCCCTGCGCGGCCAGACGTCGCTTCACACCTTTCAAATAGTCGATCGTCACTTGATCCACCGGAAACCAACCGACCAGAGGTCCCCATTCGGTGGTCATATTCGAAATGGAAAGGCGAGCGTCCATGGACAGACTGGCTACGCCCGGGCCGGTAAACTCGACCGCGGCGTTCAGTACCTCGTCATGGTTGTAGAGACCACAGAGCGTAATGATGATGTCTTTTCCAGTCGCGGCTTGCGGCAGGCTGCCTTCGAGCACGACTTGTACTGAGCGGGGAATTTGCCACCAGAACTCTCCCGTGGCCCAAACTGCGGCAGCATCGGTGCGGACGATAGGCGTGCCTATCGCGCCCAGTGCGCCGTACATATTGGAATGCGAATCGGACGCAACCACGAAAGATCCCGGGACCACATATCCGCGCTCCACCATAATCTGGTGGCCGATTCCGGAGCCCGCGGGATAGAAGTCAACGCCGTGCTGTTTCGCGAATGCTTCAATCGCGCGGTACTTGGCAAGATTCGAGTCTTCGCGGTTTTGAATGTCGTGATCGAGCGCGAAAACCAACTGCTTGGGATCGTGAATCTTTTTGGCGCCGATGCCTTTGAACTTGCTCATCACCGCGGAAGTGTTGTCGTGAGTCATCACGTGACGCGGACGGATGGAGACGAAATCTCCCGTCCGCAGTGGCCGCTTGGGACCCTCTGCAAGATGTATCTGCGCGATTTTTTCAACGATGGTCTGGCCCATAAGATTTCGGTTGTTGCTGGCTTTTACTTCCTTTCATTTCTTCGGTTCCTTGGTTCTCAGACCTAGCTCAATCCATCGTCATCGCCTACCCAGCGCTGAAGCGCTGGGCTAATATTGTGCCGTCCCTGCGGGACTGCAGCGTGACGGTTGGAAGCTTACTGTTCCGTCCCAAGTCCAGATGGCCAATCAACGGCGTTTGTTCGCGGCTTTTTTCTTTTCTCCAGTCGCGCTACGCTGCGCCGGCTTCTTCCGCACATCCGCTTTCATCATTCCCATCAGCTTGCTTACGGCGCCAATTTTCTCCAGGTTCCAGATCGCGTCCTTAACCTTCTGCTGCGCGCTCTTGGAAAGTACGCCTTCTGCCAGTGCCGCGAATTTTTCTTCGATCTCGGTATCTGTGAGCGGATTGCGTGGATCGCCTTTGGGATAATCCAATTGCTGCGTGAACGTCCGCCCATCTTTGGTAGTGATGTTTACGATCACCCGTTGCAAAGCAGGGAATACTTTCTCAATCTCGGGATCAGCGACGACTTCGATTTTCTTCAACTGAGCCCGAATTGCCGGATCCATGATCTTTTCCATGGTGAATTGCGCGGGAGTGACTTGCCGATCGACCAGCGCCGCCGCAATCACGTAGGGAAGCGAATGGTCCGCCGTCTCCTTGGAACGCGGATCGTACTTGCTGGGGTCCGACAAAATATCGGCAGCGCGGGCCAGAGATCTGATCTGCACTTCCTGCACTTGGTCCGGCTTGAGATCGTTCTGCTTGACCAGGTCGAGCGTGGCTGAGATCGGAGTATGTGTGAGCGCTTCCGTGGGAAACGCTTTCATTCCGCACTGCGTAATGCGCCAGGATTCTCCCAGCGCATCGGTCAACAAATCCAACTTCCAATCCGGACCAAAGCAGTGGCTCAGACCTTCTTTGCCATCGACCACATGTTCCGGCCCGGTATATCCCTTCTCTGCCATCAGCGCCGCGAGCACTCCGCTTTGCGTAGCCATGGGATCGACGGTGTTTTTCATCATGGTCAACTTGCCCGCAGTAACCGCGCCAAGCGTGGCGTGCCGGCTGGCAGAGATGCCAATCGCGTGCTGAATCTGCTCCCAGTCGAGGTGCAAAGCGCGGCCGGCAACGATCGGGGAAACAAAAGCCGTCAGCGTGGCGTGATGCCAGCCACGTTCGCGAATGCCTGGAAACGCGGCTTCGCAGAAACGCATTTCGAATTCATGCCCCAGGACAAGTCCCACAATCAATTCTTTGCCATCACTTTTTGCACGCTCACAACAAGCCAGCGCTGCGGGGAAAATGTCCGAGGGATGCGACGGATCCTGTTTCCAGTAAATATCGTTGTAATCCATACAGCGAATCATGAGCGCATTGGCGAGCGATGCTGAGACCACATCGATCTTATTTCCCGTGCCAATGACGGTCGCCGGTCCGCGGCCAGCGATCTCATCGAGAACTTCGAACGCGATTTTTACATCATGCTGCTGATTGCCGCCCAGGGCGCAGCCCACAGAATCCAGCAGAAAACGTTTGGCCTGGTACACCGCATCCTGTGACAAATGTTTGTACTCAAGGCCGGCGGCCCAGCGCGACATCTTGGCGGTGACGGTCTCTTTGGCTACAGGCATTTCTTTCGCAGCGGACAAAGTTTCTCCTATTTCATCTTGATGTTCTTCGGATTCTTGAACGGCAAAAACGCCATGAAGTCGGCGTGGTGCACGATGTAGGCCTCAGTAGTGCGCTTAACTAAATCTCCTTCCGCAGCGTGGGCGGCGATGATGTGGCAAACGGCATCAGGTACTCCGCACTCGAGCGCCAAGGCCACACCCGTGAATGGATGGCGCAGCGCTTCTCCCCTCTCGCTCTGCCGGCTCTTACCGTCCGGGCCGAGTTGGTACTCCAGCAACTTGCCGACGTCGGCGAGGATGGCGCCGGCAATCACGGTGTCCATGTCGATAGGCAAAGCGCGTCCCATAAACTCCTGCATCGCTTGCGCACTCTGACGCGCGATATGCACCACACAGCGCTTGTGCTCCATAAAAGTGATCGGACAATTCGGCACCAGCAAGGTGAACGGAATGCGATTCAGGTCGTCGGCCTTCAGCGGACTGCGTTCCAGAGCTTTGATCCAGGTTTCGGTAACCTGTGAGCGCAATTTTGCGTTCTGGATCCACTCCATCTCCGGCCACAGCCGTGCGACCGCTTGACGCATGCGATGGAACCTCCATTGGGAAACTATCTAGCTTATCGTGCAGGCTCGGGCGGCGTCGAGTGGGACAGCGGAGAAGTCAGAACTTAGTTGTCCGCATTCTGACCTGCATCTAATGGAAGCAGCGCGTTAAGCGGCCGTATCTTCGTCCGCGCTGGTCGCTGCTTTCGGGAACAGCAGAGGTTCGAGAATGAGCTGCCGGGCTTGATCGGACGTCAACCGCTGGTCGGCGGAATAAAGCTCAACCCAGTGCTCGGATGGCCGCAGGGAAAGAACGCCGCCCTCCGGAACCGCAGTATCTGCGCTTTCCGGCTCGTACGTGTACTGGATAGTCTGGGCTGACATATCGGCGGTGACCAGGGCTGCGATGTGTGCCGCCGGGTTTGAAATGCGACAGCTCAAGTCGGAGAGCTGTTTGAACTCAGCGTCTCCGTTCAGCCGCTGGAACTCCTCCACATCCTGACGGAAGCCTTCCATCAGCTTGGTCCATGTATCTTCCGCCTTCACTTCAAATCCTTGGGAGTTTGATTGACCTGAGTTTTCGGTTGATTGAGAAGCAGCGCGACTTTCGAATTGATCCGCAATCCAGCCCATAAATAGCAACCTTTCTGGACGAGTGTGAGATGCAGGGGCGTTGCGCAGGGTAGTCTGGAGCACAAGGACTAGAACCACCCAAATGGCCTGCCTAAAGCTTGCTTGATCTATTTTAGCCGCAAGGGCGGAGAGAAGTCGGTCAGAGCGAGGAAGGTGGACTCGACATTCTCCACCAGTTTGCCGTTCGCTTCGGATTTGTCGCGTACACTTTTCCACTCCGGGTCGTCCTGAAAGGATTTCCAATTAGCGGCTGCAGCTTCCCGGCTGGGATGCTCGAGGATATAGATAAGGGTATTGCTCTTTTTCGGCTCATCGATGGCCGTCCAATAAGCCACGTTTTTCATTCCATGTTTATCGAAAAGCTTTGTGGTGTGTTCGCGGAAGCGAGCCAGCAGTTCTGCCAATTTTCCCTGGGCGGCTTCATAGACGCGGAGTTCGTAGACTTTGGTTGAACCTTGATTAGGATCGTCGCTGTATCGTGAAGCGGCCCAAAGCGATGAGTGAATAAATGCCGCTGCGGGTAGTGCTTGGAGCAATGTCCGTCTTTTCATGCAGGCAGTTACCTTTCGTGAGCGTGCTCAGTGCGATCCGTGGTAGAACACACCTAATGCCCAAAATCTGGCTAAAATGGCTGCGAAGGACATGCCGATAAAGAACAGCATCCAGCGATAGGCGCGCCACTGTTCGCGGAATCCGGACATCTGCACGAAGACATCCACCACGTACGCCGCGCAATAAGCGACATTCGCCAATACCGCGAGGGCGAAAAGGAAAAGCAGGGTATCCGGGGTAAGGGTCTGTTTTGAAACCGGGAGCCTGACTAGAAAGCAGGCGCCGACTACTGCTATGAGGGCGACGTTATAGGCGATGCGCTTTGGTTCCCACCAGCGGATTGCGTCAGTTGCGTAGTCCCGCAAAGTCGTAGCATCCATAATGCGCAAAGTCTAGCTCCGGTCCGGGAAAATTTCCAGAACCCGTTTCGCCTATAATTCTCTGACTTATGCCCATCCCCGCAGGAACGGAGTTCGGAGACTGCGAAATCCTGGCGCCGCTCGGTGCCGGGGCCATGGGCGAAGTGTATCGAGCCCGCGACAACAGCTTGGGCCGTGAAGTCGCGCTTAAGCTGCTGCCCGAGCAACTGGCTTCCGATCCCGACCGGCTGCGGCGTTTTGAGCAGGAAGCCCGGGCCGCGGCCGCACTCAATCATCCCAATATCGTCGCCGTATATCGCTTCGGCACGAGGAACGGAAACACGCCTTATCTGGTCACCGAACTGCTGCAGGGCCAGACGCTGCGCGAGCGGCTCAAGCAAGGAACGATCCCGGTCCGCAAGACGGTGGACTACGCCGTACAGATTGCACGCGGGCTGGCGGCAGCCCACGCTCAGGGGATCGTTCATCGGGATCTAAAGCCTGAAAACATTTTTCTAACCCGCGATGGATTGGTGAAGATCCTCGATTTTGGTCTGGCTAAGCTAAGGGCACCCGAGCCCAGCGAAATGCACAGCACCATAGCCATCGCTGGGTCCACTGAGCCCGGCATGGTGCTCGGGACCGTGGGATATATGTCGCCGGAGCAGGTGCGCGGCCTGGTCGCAGACCATCGCTCCGACATTTTCAGCCTGGGCACAATCCTTTACGAAATGCTGTCCGGAAGCCGTGCTTTCCAAGGTGCGACTTCCGCCGACACTATGAGCGCGATCTTGAGGGAAGAACCAGCGGAGCTTTCGAGTTCAGTTCGTAATCTTTCACCCGCGCTAGCCCGCATCGTGCACCGTTGCCTGGAGAAGGACCCGGCGGAAAGGTTCCAGTCGGTGCGTGATTTGGCTTTCAATCTTGAGTTGCTCACGCGCGACGACGAAGGCAGTGGCTCGGCTATCGCACTTCAGGCGAAGAAACTTTCACGACGGCGATTTCCGGTTTGGGTTATAGCGGCAGTACTCGCGGCCGGAGGAGTAGGATTTCTAGCGGCGCGTTGGTTGCGGCCTCCGGCGCGAACCTCAGGTCCAGTGGTGTTGCGGCGTCTCACGGATTTCGTAGGTCTGGAAGAATTTCCCGCACTTTCGCCGGACGGCAAGTCAGTGGCATTCACGGCGGATGTCGGTGGCATGCGGCAGGTCTGGGTCCGGCTGCTGGCGGGCGGGATGCCGCTGCAAATCACTCATGACGATAACGATCATCAATCTCCGCGATGGTCGCCGGATTCGGCTTCATTGTTCTATTACACGCCTTCACACGAGCCCAATGGTTTAGGAACGATCTGGGAAATTTCCGCCTTGGGCGGCACCGCACGTCCTATCGCTACTAGCATTGGCGGCGGCGATATCAGTCATGACGGCAAGCACATCGCCTATCTCAGGACCCAAGAGGGACAGATCGAATTGGCAATTGCCGATCGCGACGGCGCTAACGCCAAAACCCTGACCGGCCTCCCGCCTGGAGGCTATTCAAGTTTGCGATGGTCCCCCGATGGTCGCATGGTCGGATTCCAACACGGCCAAGTGTTCAATTACGACGTTTATTACGTGCCAGTGACCGGCGGACCCCCCAAGGCGGTGACACAAGACAGCAATCCTCTGGGCGGGTTCGCATGGCTCCCCGATAGCTCGGGCGTGGTGTACTCCACCTCGCGTGGCGAGACCATGCTGTACCTGCCCACCATGAATCTTTGGTCGGTGAGTCTCGCAGGCAAGGATTTGCGGCAGCTTACTTTTGGGGAGACTTCCTATATTTCGCCTGATCTGGATGGGAGTGGAAACTTAGTCGCCAGCAGGTCGCGAACTCAATTCGATATCTGGAAGTATCCGGTGGATGGCAAACCGCAAGACAACACTCGGCGGGGACTCCAGATCACGCATCAGACCGGAGCCGTACAAGCTCCTTCGGTGGGCCCTCACGATCGCGAATTGGTTTATCTCAGCGACAGCGGTGGCCATGGCAATTTGTGGATTGTGAATCTGGAAAGCGGCGCTACCCGTCAAATCACTTTCGAACAGGATCCGCGCCTTGCACTGGGGCTGCCGGTCTGGTCGCCGAATGGAGCCAACATCGCCTACGTGACTCGTAGCCGAACCAGCTGGAACGTGGACCAGTGGATGATCAACCCCGATGGGACTAATGCCCGCAAAATTTCCGAGATTGGCGGCTGGGCGGCCTGGTCGCCCGACAGCCGCTGGCTCTATTTTGCCGAACCTGCGCGCGACGGATCCTATCGAATTTTGAAAAGAGCGCCTGACAGCAACGAGAACATAGTCGTCCGGAATGAGGGTCAGCGGCCGGCCGTTGGTCCCGACGGCACCCTCTATTTTGCTCGCGAGCTGGCGAATGTAAATGGTTCTGCGGACATCGAAATGCTGCGGGCCCATCCTGAAACTGCGCCGGCGCAAGCGATGGTCCGGATAGCTGGCTCGCGACTTCCACCCTTGTCCATGGCCATGCAGCCGGTTCTCTCCCCCGACGGCAAGTGGCTGGCTCTGCTGCTGACGGATGGCGGCAGCACCAATATCTGGGCCTTACCCACAGCGGGCGGCGAGATGCATCGCATCACTGATTTTGGAAATGAATCCACCCTGATAGCCCGGCGTGTCTCATGGTCATCCGATGGACACTCCATTTATGCGGCCGTAGGAAAAAGCGAGGCGGACATCGTGCTGCTGAGTAAATTGGTCCCGTGAAGTCGTGAAGCATCCGCAAGGCGCAGGCCGACGAGCATTCTACGTACACAGATAAGGTTTCATGAAACTCAAATCATCAGTCCTCCTCTGGCTCTTACTTGGAATCAGTTCGGTGCTGGAGGCACAGCAGGGCGCCGCCACCGGCGAACCACTTTTGATCCAGACTACCAGCTTGCCTAAGGCTTACCTGCGAACCCCATATCACGTCCAGGTGGAAGCCAAGGGCGGAATCCTTCCTTTGAAATGGACCATTTCCAAGGGTGCCCTTCCGCCAGGACTTACCTTGACCGACGATGGCCTTCTGACTGGCGCGCCCACCGAAGTTGGCGAATATCGTTTCACGGTGACGGTAAGTGACAGTGGAAAACCGGGGCAACAGCGCAATCAGGAACTGATGTTGCAGGTTGTCGCACCATTGCTAGTCGAATGGAGCCGTTATCCGAAAATTACCGGCCAAAGAGTGGAGGGCGCGATAAAGGTATCCAATCGGACCGGGCTGGATTTCGATTTCACCGTAATCATGTTAGCGGTGAATGAGATTGGGCGCGCCACCGCGGTGGGCTATCAGCATTTCACCCTGAAAAGAGACACCGCAGATTTTGAAATCCCCTTCGGCGAAAACTTGCCGCGCGGGACATACGACCTGAACGTGGATGCAGTGGCCGAGGTGCCCGCTACCAACACCATCTACCGTGCGCGGCTGGTCCCGAAAGAAAAATTAGTTGTGCAGCAAGGACCTTGAGGATGAGTTCCGATTCGCTGGGCGATTGAAATTGGATAGGGATGGAGCGAGCGGTGGGGAACCAAAAATTAAGAGTCCCGAGGTGATGTTAAGCTCATTCGTCTCGGCCAGTAGCTCGCTTTAGACCCTTGCCGACCTGCCATCGTCGCATCCCTTGCGGGACGCAGCGCGCGATCGTTGCTCGGGCTCCGGGCTTACCGCCAACCGGAAAAATCAGCCTAACGCCTCGGGACTCTATCCTGCCTTCAACAAATCTTCTTGTTCTCCTCGACCAGCGCTTTGCTATAGACCCTTACTAACCCTCCCTTCTTTACCTTGCGGTGCGAAGGGTGGCTTCGCTTGAGCCCCGGACGCTGCACCAACCGGGAAAACTTCAGAAGCTGTCAAAGAACGATTATGCTTTTACCATCCCTGATTTTAGAGTCAATCAAAAATCAAAAACTCTATCTTCTTTTCCTGCAATCGAGTGCAGCCCGTCCACAGGCATATGAACCAGCCTCGGTGCAAACAGGGGATAATCGCTGCTGCGAAAACCGCATCCGGCATGGCTTTGCGAGGATTGGATTCGAAAAATGAGAAACATCGCGGCAAAGCATAATCCTCTTGCTGATGTGGAAAATAGTGGACAAATAGCGTTGGACGCGGATTTCAGCTTTTCTTGAAGTTGGTCTGCAGGGGCAATCGTACTTCCTTCGTGTACCTTCGTGCCCTTTGTGGTTGTCGTCTTGAGGGTTGAACTCGTCCAAGCAAGTGATGAAGCACGCAGGGCACAAGGTACATGAAGTTTCCGGGCGAATTTACGCCCCAACACATCACTAACTCCGGGCCAGCTATAATCTCAGCGATCATAATCCCCCGGCGGGGACGTTCCCGCTGCTGAACATTGCAGGAGGTATCCATGTCCCAAGCCATTCCAGATAAATATCGTGATCTGTTCAACAAACGCGCCTTTGCCAGCCTCGGCACTCTGATGCCCGATGGCCGCCCGCAGGTCACGCCTGTATGGGTGGATTTAGACGGTG
>WNGL01002330.1_pt1 | contig 27097 bp, 32 predicted proteins | sample 5400591 | NCBI WGS metagenome assembly WNGL01 (sample SAMN13153377, study PRJNA577476) | soil metagenome | isolation source: 80 cm soil or saprolite under Garry oak tree replicate 1 | place: USA:California | collected 2016-06-15 | reverse complement strand
CAACGGCCCCGGACCGCCCGCGTCACGCGTAATGGCGACAGGGCACACGCGTGGCGGATTCAAGATCCACAAATGTGCAAGGTAAAGCTGAACAGATCCTCAGGTCAGTGTCCCGATCTACCTTGCACCATCCAGGTCACCTCATGATCAACTGACATGATTTCTGAGACCGGACATCAGCGGCGCAGCGCCGGGCCGATATATCTGTCACCGGACAGTCCCCGTCGGCTGCCCGAGCGAAGGTCACCACCTGTTTGGCGAGGTCTACCCAGGACACCCGGTATCCGGCACTGATCCAGCCGTGACGGCTCTGCGCGCTGTTACCCACGTGGACCGTCCACCATGTCCGGTACCGGTACGCCGACTCCGGCAAGCCCCCGTACCACCTCGTCGACATCAACGAAGGTCATTTCGATGACGCCGGCACCGCTGGCCGCGAGCAGGTCCGCCAGCGGCGCGTACTTGGATGCCCCGCTCACGAGATGCAGCCTTATCGGCTGCACTCGCCGCACGCAAGGGGCGTTGGTCCCCGGGAGGCCCGGCGCGGACCGACGACTCCGGCAGGGCGAACGTTCCGGCCCGTGCCGGGCCGTGCTGCCCGGGCCGCGCGGAACGTACGGGTCGTACCGGAATAGCGGACGCCCGTTCCGGGCGTGTCGGCGGAATGGTCCGGCGCCTTGCGTCGTGTCCTTCCCTGCACTTTCATGCCGTTCCGGTGGAACAGGCGCAATCGGCGCCGCGGAACAGATCCCGGCTTGCGATAGCGGGTGGTAACGCTGCGGGCCAGTGGCTCGGCCGACCCGTTACCAGGCGTTACCAGTAACGCCTCCGATAACCGGTAGCGGAGTCGCTAACCCGGTAACGCCGGCTGCCAGCCGTTACCGCGTAACCGTTCCGGCGCTGCGGACGGGCCGGCACGAACGTGCCAACGTTTCTGCTGAGGTGCTGGCACGTCCGCCACCAGGCGCTGCGGTTATCGCCGCCGCTAACACCCGCTCGTCATCGTCAACGCCAGAAGGGAGGCGAACCGCGTATGGACGCGACCACACATCGACCCACGAGTGTCCGCTGTGGAGGAAGATGGCCACAAGCCACGACTCGCACGCAATTCCTCGATCTTGATTCATCGGTCAACTAGGGATTGCGCACAACCGGCTCGCCGATCAGCTCGACCCCGGCTCCGCGCAGCTGCTCGAGCGCACTGTCCACAGTGGACCGCGCGACGCCGGCGGTCAGGTCGAGCAGGACGGTGGTGGCGAAGCCGGCCTTGGCCGCGTCGAGCGCGGTCGCCCGCACGCAGTGGTCGGTGGCGATCCCGACGATGTCCACTGTGGACACCTCGTGTGCGCGCAGCCAGTCGGCCAGGCCGGTCTCGCCGGAGTGGCCCTGGAAACCGGAGTACGCCGCCTCGTGCTCGCCCTTCGTGAACACCGCCTGGATCCGGCCGGTCGCCAGGTCGGGGTGGAAGTCGGTACCGGGGGTACCGACGAGGCAGTGTGGCGGCCAACTGTCCACATAGTCCGGTGTGGCGCTGAAGTGCGGGCCGGGGTCGATGTGGAAGTCCTTGGTGGCCACCACGCTGTCCCAGCGCTGGTTCGCGCTGGCCAGTGCGACGGTGATCCCGGCGGCCACCTCCGCGCCGCCGGCCACCGCGAGCGAGCCGCCCTCGCAGAAGTCGTTCTGGACGTCAACGATGATCAATGCGCGCACGGTGCCACCTCAGGACGCGGGTACGACGGTCACGGGTATCGCCGGGTCGCCGGCGGAGAGCTTGAGGCCCTCCCAGGGAATCGAGATCAGGGCGTCGCGCAGCCGCTCCCGGCTCTGCTCCAGGGTGGGCAGGCCGGCGACGGGGGTACCCCCGACGATGAACTCCTGTTGCAGCAGGCGATCGCCCGGCTGCCAGTCCGGTACCCCCTGGGAGACGACGACCTCCTCGGTGGCGGTACCGGTCGGCTTGTGCCGGCGCACCGCGGTCTTGCGCCCGCCCACGGTGGCCTTGTTCTCGCTGCGCTTGACCACCGGCCGCCCGTCCACCTCGACCAGCTTGTACACCAGCCCGGCCGTCGGCGCGCCGGACCCGCTGACCACCGCGGTGCCCGCGCCGTAGCTGTCCACCGGCTCGGCCGCCAGCGCGGCGATCGCGTACTCGTCGAGGTCGCCGGACACCACGATCTTCGTCTCGGTCGCGCCGAGCGAGTCGAGCAGCTGGCGGGACTGCGCGGCGAGCACGGACAGGTCACCGGAGTCCAGCCGGATCGCCCGCAGCTCCGGGCCGGCGACCGCGATCGCGTTGCGGATGCCCTGGCTGATGTCGTACGTGTCGACCAGCAGCGTGGTCTGCTTGCCCAGCGCGGCGATCTGGGACGCGAACGCCGCGCTCTCGTCGTCGTGCAGGAGTGTGTAGGCATGCGCGGCGGTACCCGTGGTCGGGATGCCGTAGCGCCGGCCGGCCTCCAGGTTGGACGTGTAGGCGAAGCCGGCGAGGTACGCCGCGCGGGCGGCGGCGACCGCGCCGCGTTCGTGGGTGCGGCGGGCGCCCATCTCAATGACCGGCCGGCCGCGCGCGGCGGTCACCATCCGCGCGGCCGCGGCGGCGATCGCGCAGTCGTGGTTGAGCACGGAGAGCACGAGCGTCTCCAGGATCACCGCCTCGGCGAAGGTACCGGCGACGGTGAGGATGGGGGAGCCGGGGAAGAACAGCTCGCCCTCGGGGTACCCGGTGACGTCGCCGCGGAACGCGTAGTCCGCCAGCCAGCCGGCCGTCTGTTCGTCGATGACGCCGCTCTCCTGCAGGAACGACAGTTCCGCTTCGTGGAACCGGAAGTCGCGGACCAGTTCGACCAGCCGGCCGGCCCCCGCCACGACGCCGTACCGGCGGCCGGTGGGCAGGCGGCGGGCGAACACCTCGAACACGCAGTGCCGGTCGGCCGTACCGTCTTTGAGCGCCGCGCTGAGCATGGTCAACTCGTAGTGGTCGGTCAGCAGGGCGGAGGTCACGGACCCCAGCCTACGAGCCCGCCCGTGGGCGCCCGGGGCCGAGGTCATGGCACGATGGAGGGTATGACCGCTCCGCAGGTCGCACCCACCGAGACGCCGGACATCGAGGAGGTGCCGGTCGGCGACCTCCCCTGGGTGACCGTCGTGCACAACGACCCCGTCAACCTGATGACCTACGTCACCTGGGTGTTCCAGCGCCTCTTCGGGTACAGCGAGAACAAGGCGCACAAGCTGATGCTCGACGTCCACCACAAGGGACGGGCGGTGGTCTCCTCCGGTACCCGGGAGAAGATGGAGCACGACGCGTCCCGCCTGCACGCATACGGACTCTGGGCGACGGTGAGCCACGGTTGAGCATGTTCCGGCGCCATCGCGATAAGTGCGTGGCGCGGTTTGCCGCGGACGAGGTGGCCGTCCTCCGCCAGGTCGCCTCGGAGGTCATCGGGCTGCTCACCGAGAACTTCGACCGGGACGACCCGGTGGTGGAGCGGCTGTTCCCGGACGGGTACCAGGACGATCCGGCGGAGGCCGCGGAGTTCCGCCGGTACACCGAGGGCGACCTGAAGACCGGCAAGATCGATCAGGCCGGGGCGATCCTGGCGAACCTGCCCTCGACCGGCGGCGCGGTGGTACGGCTGGACGCCGAGGCCGCCGAGGCGTGGCTGCGGGCGCTCAACGATGTCCGGCTGGCGCTCGGCATCCGGCTGGACTTGAAGGACGACACCGACCTGCTGGAGGAGCTGGACGAGGCGGTCATGCGCGACCCGACCTCGGCCCGGGTCCGGCAGCTGACCATGTACCAGTACCTCGGCGTGCTCCAGGAGTCCCTCCTCGACGCGATCATCGGCTGAGCGCTGTGAGTGCCGCCACCCGGCGGAGTCGCCACCCGGCCGGGTAGGCTAGGGAGCCGTGCTGGCCATCGGGCGCGACCTCGTCGACGCGATCGTCGCGCACGCCCGCCGGGACCACCCCGACGAGGCGTGCGGCATCGTCGCGGGCGCGATCGGTTCGGACCATCCGGTCCGGCACGTACCGATGGACAACGCCGAGCGGTCTGCCACCTTCTACCGGTTCGACGCGACGGAGCAGCTGCGGGTGTGGATGGAGATGGACGATCGCGACGAGGAACCGATCGTGATCTATCACTCGCACACCGCGACCGAGGCATACCCCTCGCGGACCGACGTCGACATCGCCGGTTACCCGGACGCCCACTACCTCCTGGTGTCGACCCGCGAGCCGGACACCGCCGAGGTCCGCTCGTTCCGCATCGTGGACAGGAAGGTCACCGAGGAACCGGTACGCATCGTGGACGCGAGCGTGGACCCGGCCGCGGTCACCACATACATGTTCGGGCAGAGCCCGACGACCGTCGACTACGAGTGTTCGGCCTGAACCTGCCGTCCGCCCGTCATCCAAATCGACAGTCGTCTATCTGAGGAGTCCTGCCATGGCAATCGAGGTTCGTATCCCCACCATCCTGCGCTCGCACACCGGCGGCGCGAAGTCCGTCGAGGGGGCCGGGGACACCCTGGCCGACCTGCTCGCCGACCTGGACAGCCGGTACGCTGGGCTGCGCGGCCGGCTGATCACCGACCAGGGCACCCTGCACCGCTTCGTCAACGTCTACGTCAACGACGAGGACGTCCGCTTCCTCGGCGCGCTGGACGCCAAGCTCAACGACGGGGACAGCGTCACCATCCTGCCGGCCGTCGCCGGGGGCGCGTTCGCCTTCGCCGCCGCGGCAGCGCTCGCCAACACCCGCTGAGATGGCCCGGTACGAGAGCCTGCTCGACGCGACCGGCAATACGCCGCTGGTCGGCCTGCCCCGGCTGTCCCCGTCCCCGGAAGTGCGCCTCTGGGCCAAGCTGGAGGACCGCAACCCCACCGGGTCGGTCAAGGACCGCGCCGCGCTCTACATGGTGCGCGACGCCGAGGCCGCGGGCCGGCTCCGGCCGGGGGACACCATCCTGGAGCCGACCAGCGGCAACACCGGAATCTCACTCGCCATGGTGGCGAAACTCCGGGGGTACCGGCTGGTCTGCGTGATGCCGGAGAACGTTTCGACGGAACGGGTGCAGCTGCTCCGGATGTACGGGGCGGAGATCATTTTTTCGCCCGCTGCGGGCGGCTCGAACCAGGCCGTCGCGCAGGCCAAGCAGATCTCCGCCGAGCATCCGGACTGGGTGATGCTGTACCAGTATGGCAACGAGGCCAACGCGCGCGCCCACTTCGAGACCACCGGCCCCGAACTGCTCCGCGACCTGCCTACGCTGACGCATTTCGTGGCCGGGCTCGGTACCACGGGGACGCTCATGGGCACCGGCCGGTACCTGCGCGAGAAGAATCCGGAGATCCAGATCATCGCGGCCGAGCCCCGGTACGGCGAACTGGTCTACGGGCTGCGCAACATCGACGAGGGGTACGTGCCGGAGCTGTACGACCCCTCCGTGCTGACCCGCCGGTTCTCCGTGGGTACCCGCGACGCCGTCCTGCGTACCCGCCAGCTCGTCGAGGTCGAGGGGCTGTTCGTCGGCTTCTCGACCGGCGCCGTCGCGCACGCCGCCCTCAACGTGGCGCACGAGGCGTTGCGGGCCGGCAAGCGCGCGGACGTGGTGTTCATGGTGGCCGACGCCGGCTGGAAGTACCTGTCCACTGGTGCGTACGGCGGCACCCTGGCCGAGGCCGAGGAGCACCTGGAGGGGCAGCTCTGGGCCTAGCACGGAAGTAGTCCTCCTCGTCCTCGTCCTGCAGGACGAACCGGATGGTCCGGACCTTCACCGCGCTCGCCGCCTGGTCAGGGCCTGCAGCCGGACGAGGACCTGACGCTCGTGTAGCTCGGTACCGTTCCAGGCCAGTTGGATACCGGTGAGGCGGAGCCAGTCGCCGTCCGGAAGGCGCTGGACATCCGGCGGCTCGGTGACGCGCAGGACCAGGTCGCCCAGGCCGTACAGGTAATCCGCCTCGGGGATCTTCACGACGTCGCCGGGCTTGATGGGCGCGGTCATGACGGCTTGGCCGCGGACCGCCGGTCGGGTCCGGTCAGGCACTCGGAGCACGTCAACGTCGTGCCGTGGTCGGGACACCACCGCGACTTGACCCGGAACGAGAACAGCCCGATGGCGAATCCCACGAAACCGCTGCTCAGCAACGCGAACAACACCATGCGCCTATCGTGCTCTCGCAATAGATATGATGCAAGAAATGCATAGTATCGGGCATCATGCGCCTACCCCGCCTCCGCCGTGCATCTGCACGGCGGGGAGACTCTGATCTGACGGGAGCGAAAGGACATGGACTTGTCGCCTCGACGGCAGCCACCCACTGTGCGCCTGCGTCGGCTGGCCGCCGAGCTACGCCGGCTGCGCGCGGCTGGCGGTCTGACCCGCGAGCAGGTGAGTGAGCAGACGGCCATCAACAGCGCGACCCTGTACCGGATCGAGACCGCGAAGGTGCGCCCGCAGCGGCGGACGCTGATGGCCCTGCTGGACAAGTACGGGGTGATGGACGAAAGCCGGCGGGTCGAGTTGATCGCGCTGTCTCAGCAGTCGAACGAACCCGGTTGGTTGCAGGCCTACGAGTCCGAGCTGCCCGAGCGGTACACGACGTACATCAGCTTCGAGGCCGAGGCTCGAAGCCTGCGCGCGTATGAGAGTTCGTTCGTGCCGGGCCTGCTCCAGACCGAGGACTACGCGCGGGCGACGATGGAAGGCGGTCTGCCGATCGCCAGGGACGAGGTTGGGCGCCGCGTCGAGGCCCGACTTCAACGGCAGGCAGTGCTCTCCAAGAAGAAGCCGCTCAAGCTGTGGGCAGTCATGGACGAGGCAGTGATGCACCGGCTGGTCGGCGGGCAGAAGGTGATGGCGGCCCAGTTGCGGCGCCTGGTTGAGGCAAGCAACGAACCGCACGTCACTGTGCAAGTCCTACCTTATGCGGCAGGAGCACATCCGGGGATGCACGGGTCGTTCAGTGTCATGGATTTCCCGGACGCCGCCGACCCCGAGCTTGTGTATATCGAGAGCATGGCCGGCGACCTGTTCTTGGAGCGGGAGGCTGAGGTGCGGCGCTACACGGGGATTTTCGAGCACCTGCGTGCAACCGCGCTGAACCCGGCCGATTCCGTTCGCCTGATCGGTGACCTGACCGAAACTATCTAGGTGGGAGGAGGTGCAAGATGGGAGACCAGGTTGTGTGGCGGAAGAGTAGCCGCTCCGGCACCAATGGAGCGTGCGTCGAAGTCGCCCAGTTTGATGACGCGGTTGCCGTGCGGGACAGCAAGGACCGGACGGGGCCGGTACTCGTGTTCGGGTCCGCCACGTGGGCGGCGTTCGTCGCGGCTGCGAAGGACGGCGAGTTCGACCTGCGCTGAGGACTACACCGTTCCGGTCGCGATGATCGAGGCCAGCAGGTCCGCCGAGCTCAGGCCGAGCAGCGCCCAGGGCACGTAGCGGTACTGGACGGTGAGGAAGGCGGCGGCGGTCGCGGCGATGCCGACGAGCCCCATGGTGACCAGAGTCGGCTCGTACCAGCCCGGGGTCTTGGTAACCAGGATGAGGATCAGGCCGCGTACCCCCACGGCCAGGCCGACCACCCCGATCGCCGCCGCCCAGCCGGCGAGCGCGGCCAGCCTACGCAGCTTGGGTCCGCCTCGCGGAACAGCGGGCCGGCGGAACGCGCCGGTGACCGACGACAGCCCGGCCGGATCGGCCCCGGCCTGGGGTTGCTGGGTTTCCTGCATAGACACGTTTGTACCCGTTTCTTGAGCTTGCGCTAACACGGTGTGCAACGGTCGGCTGCATGCCGTGTAACGCCGCGCCGGGAAGCCGACCGTGTGCCTGTCACGTTAGCGACATCTATGGCTGAACGCCTGCGGGAGGGGGTGATTCTCGGCGTAGGCTGCGCACCGTGACGGACGCGCCGATCGGCATCTTCGACTCCGGAGTCGGCGGCCTTACGGTAGCCCGTGCCATCCTCGACCAGCTCCCGCACGAGCAGGTGACCTATCTCGGGGACACCGCGCACCAGCCGTACGGGCCGAAACCGATCGCCGACGTGCGCCGGTATGCGCTGGCCGGCCTGGACCAGCTCGTGGAATCCGGCGTGAAACTGCTGGTCATCGCGTGCAACAGCGCTTCGGCGGCGTGCCTGTCCGATGCCCGCGAGCGCTACCGGGTACCGGTCGTCGAGGTGATCCGACCGGCGGTACGGCGGGCGGTGGCCGCCACCCGGAACGGACACGTAGGGGTGATCGGTACGGCCGCCACTGTCACCAGTGGGGCGTACACCGATGCGTTCGCCGCCGCGCCGCAGGTTACCGTGCACGCCGTGGCCTGCCCCCAGTTCGTGGACTTCGTCGAGCGCGGAATCACCTCCGGGCGGGCGCTGCTCGGCCTGGCCAGCGGATACCTGGAGCCGTTGCAGCGCGCCTCGGTGGACACGCTGGTGCTCGGCTGCACGCACTACCCGCTGCTCGCCGGCGTGATCGGCCTGGTCATGGGCGACGAGGTCACCCTGGTGTCCAGCGCGGACGAGACCGCCAAGGACGTGTACCGGGTACTCAACGAGCGCGACCTCTTCCGGCCCGACGACGCGCCGACCCCCGCGCACCGGTTCCTGGCTACCGGCGACCCGGCGGTGTTCGGCCGGCTGGCGTACCGGTTCCTCGGCCCCGAGGCGGCCGCCTCGGCGGGAGTCCTTACCCGGGCGGGCGCATGAAGTTGACCGTCCTTGGTTGTGCGGGCAGCTTTCCCTCGGCGGAGTCGGCGTGCTCGGCGTACCTCGTCGAGGCCGAGGGCTTCGGGCTGCTGCTGGACTTCGGGACCGGTTCGCTGTCGGCGTTGCAGCGCTACGCCGAACTGCGCAGCATTGACGCGATCATGCTGTCGCATCTGCACTGTGACCACATGCTGGACGCCTGCTCCTACGTGGTGGTGCGCCGATACGCGCCGGACGGGCCGTACCCGCGGCTCCCGGTCTTCGGACCGAGCGGGGTGCAGGAGCGGCTGACCGCGGCGTACGGCAGCCCGGACGAGGGGCCGCTGGACGACGTGTACGCGTTCCACACCCTCACGCCCGGTACCTTCCCGGTCGGTCCCTTAACGGTCACCGTGGAACGGGTCAACCACCCGGTCGAGACGTTCGGGGTCCGGATCGACCACGCCGGCCGGTCGCTGGCGTACTCGGCCGACACCGCGCCGTGCGACGCGGTCGTCCGGCTGGCCCAGCGCGCCGACCTCTTCCTCTGCGAAGCCAGCTGGGTCGACGGTGCGGACAACCCGCCGGGTATCCACCTCACCGGCCGGGAGGCGGGCGAGCTGGCGGCCAAGGCCGACGTCGGGCAGCTCCTGCTGACCCATATGGTCGGCGCGTGGGGCGATCCGGCGATCACTTATGTGGCCGCTGCAGCGGCCTTCCCTGGCCCGGTGACCGTGGTCCGGCCGGGCGACACGTACGAGATATAACGTATTCTTGGCCAACGCGTCAGTTCGATGTGGCCTGCCGCACCGCTGGGCGCCGCACCTTATGGCTATGCGGGTCGCGATCATTTCCGAGTCGTTCCCACCCGACATCAACGGCGTCGCCCATTCGGTGGTGCGGGTAGCTGAGCACCTCGTGGCCCGGGGCCACCGGGTGCTGGTCGTCGCACCGGAGCCGGCGTCGGGTACCGCGCGGGTGGCCGGGCACCTGCCGTACCCGGTGGTGCGGGTGCCGTCGGTGCCGATGCCGGGGTACCCGACGTTCCGGCTCGGGCTGCCCAGCCGGCGGATCGCCGAGGCGCTACTGGAACACGGTACCGATGTGGTGCACCTGGCGAGCCCGTTCTTCCTCGGCGCCCGGGGTAGCGCCGTGGCGCAGCGGCTGGACCTGCCGCACCTTGCCGTGTACCAGACGGACATCCCGGCGTACGTGAGGGCGTACCGGATGCGCGGCATCGGCGAAGCGGCGGCGTGGCGGTGGCTGCGCGGGATCCACAACGCGGCCGACCGGACGCTCGCGCCGTCGACGGCTTCCGCGACCGCGTTGCACGCGCACGGCATCGAGCGCGTCTGGCTGTGGCGCCGGGGCGTGGACACGATGCGCTTCGATCCCCGGCACCGCAGCGCCGCGGTCCGCCGCGCGCTGGCGCCGAACGGCGAAGTCCTGGTGGGGTACGTGGGGCGGCTCGCGGCGGAGAAGCGCGTCGATCTGCTGGCGCCGATCGCCGGGATCCCCGGGGTCCGGCTGGTCGTCGTCGGCGGCGGGCCGGCCGAGGCGGTGCTGCGCAAGGCGTTGCCGGGCGCAGTATTCCTCGGTCCGCGCCAGGGTTCGCAGCTCGCCCGGCTCTACGCGAGCCTCGACGTGTTCGTCCACAGTGGACCGTACGAGACGTTCGGGCAGACCATCCAGGAGGCCGCGGCCAGCGGGCTGCCGGTGGTCGCCCCGGCCGTCGGCGGGCCGCTGGACCTGGTCGAGGACGGGGTGACCGGGTACCTGGTGCCGCCGCTGTCGGCCGATGCGCTGACCGATGCGGTGGCTGCCCTGGTCGCCGCGGCGGACCTGCGCCGGGCGTTCGGGACGGCCGGGCGGTCGATGGTACTGGGCCGGAGCTGGTCCGTGGTCGGCGACCAACTCGTCGACCACTACTCCACGGTGCTCGGCGGGGTATCGGCGCCCACGGTGGCCGTCGCGTGAGGATCGTGCGCCTGGCCAACTTCGTGGCGCCGCGCTCGGGCGGCCTGCGGACCGCGATGCGGGCGCTCGGCGAGGGGTACCGCGCCGCCGGGCACGAGCCGGTGCTGATCGTGCCCGGAGCGTCCTATGTGGACGAACACACGTCACAGGGCCGGGTGATTTCGCTGCCCGGCCCGGTGGTTCCGGGCTCCGGCGGGTACCGGGTCCTGGTCAACCGGCGGCGGTTGACCGCGCTGTTGACGTCGTTGGCGCCGGACCGGCTGGAGGTCTCCGACCGCACGACGCTGCGCTGGACGGGTGCCTGGGCGCGGCGGCAGGGGGTACCGGCGGTGATGGTGTCGCACGAGAGCGTCGCGGGGCTGCTGGGGCTCGCAGGGCGGGTACTTTCCGGGCCGGCCGCGGCGCTCGCCGACACGCTGAACTTCCGGACCGCACGGCACTACGGCCGGGTGGTCTGCACGACGGACTGGGCGGCGGCGGAGTTCGAGCGGCTCGGCGTGGCCAACGTGGTGCGGGTACCGCTCGGGGTCGACCTGGACCTCTTCTCGCCGGACCGGCGCTCGGTGTCGCTGCGCGACCGGTTCGCCGCGCCGGACGAGGTACTGATCGTCCACTGTGGACGGCTGTCGGTCGAGAAGAAGCCGGAGCGCTCGATCGAGGCGCTGGCGGGGTTGCGGGCGCGCGGGGTACCGGCGGTGCTCGTGGTCGCGGGCGACGGACCGCTGCGCACCCGGCTGGTCCGGCGCGCGGAGGGGCTGCCGGTGGCGTTCACCGGGTTCGTGCACGACCGGGTGGCGCTCGCCGCGCTGCTCGCCACCGCGGACGTGGTACTGGCGCCGGGGCCCGTGGAGACCTTCGGGCTGGCCGCACTGGAAGCGCTGGCATGCGGTACCCCCGTGGTGGTGAGCGCAGGTAGCGCGCTGCCGGAAGTGGTCGGCGATGCCGGTGTGGCGGTTTCCTCGCGGCCCACTCGTTGCCGGAGCCGGTGTTGCGATGACCAACTTCGTCGCGCTGGGGGACTCCATCACGGTGGGGATGGGGGATCCGCTGCCCGACGGTACCTGGCGGGGCTGGGCGGCGCTGCTGGCCCCCGCGCTCGGCCTGCGGTTGCACAACCTCGCGGTCAGCGGCGCGCTGTCCACCGAGATGGAGCGGGAGCAGCTGCCGCGGGCGCTGGAGTTGCGCCCGGCGCTCGCCGCGGTCGCCGACGTGGTCGCGGCGCGCTATGGCACGGTGCACTTCGACGCGGCCGGGCACCCGCAGACGTACGACCGTCGCATGTGGAGCGTGGACCGGCTGCATCCGAGCGAGCGCGGGCACCGCCTGGTGGCGTATTCCTATGCTGTGCTGCTGGGCGTGGCAGGTCCTGGTCTGGAGCCGTCCGGCGTGGCGCCGACCCGGCGGGCTCAGGTTGGCTGGCTCGCGACGAAGGGTACCCGGTGGGTGGTCGACCGCTCGACCGACCTCTTACCGTACCTGCTCGGCATGGCGGCGGCGGAATGGTGGTACGGGCTGCGCGGCTTCGGGTACCGGCTGGACGCCGCCGCCGAGCGGGAGACGGCGGTCGCGCTCCGCGCGCTGACCGGTCCCGCTAGGCTTGCGTCATGGCCCGACCTGATGGACGCGCACCCGACGAGCTTCGACCGGTCACGTTGACCCGCAACTGGAGCATCCACCCCGAGGGGTCGGTGCTCGTGGAGTTCGGGCAGACCCGGGTGCTGTGCACCGCGAGCGTCACCGAGGGGGTACCCCGGTGGCGCAAGGGTTCCGGGCTGGGTTGGGTGACGGCGGAGTACGCGATGCTGCCGCGCGCCACGACGACCCGTTCGGACCGGGAGAGCGTGAAGGGTCGCATCGGCGGCCGGACGCACGAGATCTCCCGGCTGATCGGGCGCAGCCTGCGCGCCTGCCTCGACCTCGCGGCGCTCGGCGAGAACTCCATCGTGCTCGACTGCGACGTGCTCCAGGCCGACGGCGGCACGCGTACGGCCGCGATCACCGGCGCGTACGTGGCGCTGGCCGATGCGATCCGCTGGCTCGCTTCCCAGCACGCGTTGCGCGGCAAGCCGACCGACGCGCTGCACCGCTCGGTGTCCGCGGTCAGCGTCGGCATCATCGGCGGCCAGGCCCGGCTGGACCTGTGCTATGAGGAGGACGTGGTCGCCGACGTCGACATGAACATCGTGTGCACCGGCACCGGAGACTTCGTCGAGGTGCAGGGTACCGGCGAGCAGGCGGTGTTCCACCGCACCGAACTGGACACGCTGGTGGACCTGGGCGCGGCCGGGTGCGCGCAGCTGGCTCTTGCGCAGCAGGCGGCACTCTCGCCATGAAGGTGCTCCTAGCCACCCGCAACCCCAAGAAGCTGGTCGAGCTTGCGCGGATCCTGTCCGGGGTCTCGCTCGTGGGGCTGGACGACGTGCCGCGCTACGACGAGGTACCGGAGACGGGGCTGACATTCGCGCAGAACGCGCTCATCAAGGCACGTTCAGGGGTGGCGGCCACCGGGCTGCCGACGGTGGCCGATGATTCGGGGCTCGCGGTCGATGCGCTGAACGGGATGCCGGGCGTGTTCTCGGCGCGCTGGGCCGGCCGGCACGGTGACGACAAGGCCAACCTCGAACTGGTACTGGCTCAGGTGGTCGACGTGCCGGATCCGTTGCGCGGAGCTTCCTTCATCTGCTCCGCCGCACTGGTGCTGCCGGACGGTCGCGAGTGGACGGTGGACGGCGAGATGCGCGGGCGGCTGGTAGGGGCGCCGCGGGGGAGCGGCGGGTTCGGGTACGACCCGATCTTCGTGGCATCCGGGGAGAGCCGGACCAATGCCGAGCTGTTGCCGGCGGAGAAGGACGCGATCAGCCACCGGGGCAAGGCGTTCCGGGCATTGGCCGCGCTGGTCGCGGAACTTGCCGCCGGGTCAGGCTAGGGGGCCGATCCGGGCTTCGATGTCGGCGCGCAGGGCCGGGCCGGAGATCAGCTCGCGGGCGGCTTCGAGGGCCGGCGCGAGGAAGATGTCCGGGCCCGGCTCGCCGGCGAAGGCACCCACCGCCGCGAGCGCGGCCGCACCGGCCGGGGATGGCGTCAGCGGGGCGCGCAGTTGCAGTCCCCGCACCGCGGCGAGCAGTTCCACCGCGAGCAGGCTGGTGAGGTTGGCCAGGACGGTACGCAGCTTGTGCGCCGCCGCCCAGCCCATCGACACGTGGTCCTCCTGCATGCCGCTGGTGGGTACCGAGTCAACGCTCGCCGGGCTGGCCAGCCGCCGGTTCTCCGCGACGATCCCGGCCGCGGTGTACTGGGCGATCATCAGGCCGGAGTTCACGCCCGGGTCCGGGGTCAGGAACGCGGGCAGGTCGCGGGACCGGTGCACGTCGAGCAGCCGGTCCACCCGGCGCTCGGCGATCGCACCGACCTCGGCGGCGGCGATGGCGAGGAAGTCGGCCGCGAAGCCGAGCGGCGCGCCGTGGAAGTTGCCGGTCGACTCGACCCGCCCGTCGGGGAGTACCACCGGATTGTCCACAATGGACACGAGTTCGCGGCCGGCGATCGTGGTGGCGAAGTCGAGGGTGTCCCGGGCGGCCCCGGCGACCTGCGGCGCGCAGCGCATCGAGTAGGCGTCCTGCACGGCGTGCGTGAGGTCGTCCCGGTGACTGTCCATGATGGCCGACCGCTGGAGCAACCGGTGGATGTTCGCGGCGGACAGCGCCTGCCCGGGATGCGGCCGGATCGCGTGCAGCTCGGCCATAAATGGCCGGCAAGACCCCAACATAGCTTCGATGGCGAGGGCCGCGGTCACGTCCGCCATCGTGAACAGGTGGCCGGCGTCGGCGATGGCGAGCAGGAGCATGCCGAGCATGCCGTCGGTACCGTTGATGAGCGCGAGCCCTTCCTTGCTCGCCAGAGTGATCGGGTGCAGCCCGGCGGACTGCAGCGCCTCGGCGCCGGGGATGCGCGCGCCGTCCTCGTGAGCCAGCACTTGGGCTGGATCAGCAAGGCGGCGTTTGTCGTGAGCCGGCACTTGGGCTGGATCAGCAAGGCGGCGTTTGTCGTGAGCCGGCACTTGGGCTGGATCAGCAAGGCGGCGTTTGTCGTGAGCCAGCACTTGGGCTGGATCAGCAAGGCGGCGTTTGTCAGCCAGTACCCAGCCTTCGCCCATGAGCACCAGCGCGCAGTGGGCCAGCGGGGCGAGGTCACCGGAGGCGCCGAGCGAGCCATGCTCGGGTACCCACGGGGTGATGTCGTGGTTGAGCAGGTGCACGAGTGCCCGGGCGACGAGCGGCCGGACCCCGGAGTGGCCGAGCGCGAGCGACCGTACCCGCAACAGGATCATCGCGCGGACCACCTCGCGCGGCATCGGTGCGCCGACCCCGGCCGCGTGCGAGCGGATCAGCGCGTGCTGCAGTTCGGCGCGGCGCTCGGGAGCGATGAAGGTACCGGCGAGGGCGCCGAAGCCGGTCGACACCCCGTAGACCGGCCGGCCCTCGTGCTCGATCCGGTCGACGATCGAGCGGCTCCGCTCCAGCGCGTCCACAGTGGACGGTGCCAGGTCGACCCGGGCGCCACCCCGCGCAACGGCGAGGACATCGGCGGCGCTGATGCCGGTCGGCTGGACGGTCACGGTGTGCATATCGGTTCTCCGTTGCGCAGGACGGTGTGTACCAGGGGGACCCCCGGCCGGTAGGCCAGGTGGAGGAAGCTCGGCGCGTCGAGGACGGTCAGGTCGGCGCGCGCTCCGACGGACAGGTGCCCGATGTCGTCGCGGCGCAGTGCGCGGGCACCACCGGCGGTGGCGGCCCACAGCGCCTCGGCCGGGGTCATCCGCATCTCGCGCACGGCCAGCGCGATGCAGAACGGCATCGAGGTGGTGTACGACGACCCCGGATTGCAGTCGGTGGCCAGCGCGACCGTCGCGCCGGCGTCGAGCAGGGCGCGGGCGTCCGGGTACGGCGAGCGGGTGGAGAACTCGGCGCCTGGCAGCAACGTCGCGACGGTCGCCGAGTCGGCCAGCGCGTCGACGTCCTTTGTGGACAGATGCGTGCAGTGGTCGGCGCTGGCCGCCTGCATCTCGACCGCCAGTTGCACGCCGTCGCCCTCGCCCAGCTGGTTCGCGTGGATGCGTGGGGCGAGCCCGGTTGAAACGCCGGCGGCCAGCACCTCGCGGGCCTGGTCGGCGTCGAAGGCGCCGCGCTCGCAGAACACGTCGACCCACTTCGCGTACGGGCGGGCCGCGGCGAGCATCTCGCCGCAGACCAGGCGGAGGTAGGCGTCGGCATCCGTGCCGTCCGGTACGACGTGGGCGCCGAGGTACGTGGTCTCCGTCGAGAACTCGCCCGCGATGCGCAACGACCGGGCCTCGTCCTCGACGGTCAGGCCGTACCCGCTCTTGATTTCGATGGTGGTCGTACCCTGCCGGTGCGCCTCGGCGACCAGGCGGGCGAGGTTGGCGCGCAGCGTCTGGTCGGGTGCCGCGCGGGTCGCCGCGACGGTGGTGCGGATCCCGCCGCCGGTATAGGGTTCGCCGGCCATCCGCGCGGCGAACTCGACCGCCCGCGACCCCGCGAACACCAGGTGTGCGTGGCTGTCGACGAAGCCGGGGATGACCGCCCGGCCCTCGACATCGAGGCGCGCGTCGGTCGGTGGCTGGTGGCTCTCCCCGCCGATCCAGGCGACCCGGCCCTCGTCGACGATCAGCGAGGCGTGTTGCACCGTCCCTTGTGGACCGTTAGTGGTCAGCTCGCCGATGTTGGTGACCAGGAGACTCGTCATAGCAACGCCCTCAGCTCGCGGGACACGTCGAGGTCGCGGTGCGCGCCGTCCACGACGACCGGCCGGCCGTCGACGAGGACGTGGGTGACGTCGGCGGCGGCGGCCGCGAAGACCACGCCGGCCAACGGCTCGGTACCGGCGGTACGCACGCTGCCGAGCTCTACGGTGACCAGGTCGGCGCGGTACCCGGGGGCGATCCGGCCGGCGTCCGGCCAGCCGAGCGCGGCGTGCCCGGTCTCCGTGGCGGCCGTCAGCAACTGCGCCGGGGTGAAGTGGCCGCGTTGCTCGGTGCGCAGCCGCTCGTTCAGCTCCACCGCACGGGCCTCCTCGAAGAGGTCGATGACCGCGTGCGAGTCACTGCCCAGGCAGAGCGGCGCGCCCGCGTCGGCCAGTGCCCGGGCCGGGCCGATCCCGTCGGCCAGGTCCCGCTCGGTGGTGGGGCAGAAGCAGGCACGGGTGCGCGTCTTGCCGAGGCGGGCGACATCCGCATCCGAAAGGTGCGTGGCGTGGATGACCGTGGTGTGCTCACCGAGCAGTTCGCTGCGGTCGAGGAACTCGGTGGGGGAGCAGCCGTACCACGCCTGGCTGGCCTCGTTCTCCGCCCGCTGCTCGGACAGGTGGACGTGGAACGGCCGCTTCCCGCGTTCAAGTACCGCCAGCGCGGCGGCCGGAACGGCGCGCACCGAATGGGCGGCGTACCCGACCGCAGCGTGCTGGCCGGGTTGCAGCTCGCTGACCCGCTCGGCCCAGGCGTTGACCGAACCGTCGCCGAAGCGCCGCTGCGGGCCGGTGAGCGGTGCACCGTCCACTGTGGACGACAGGTACAGTGTGTCGAGGAGGGTGATCCGGATCCCGGCCTCGCGGGCGGCGGCCAGCAACGCGTGGCCCATCGTGTTCGGATCGGCGTACCGGCCGCCGCCGGGTGCGTGGTGCAGGTAGTGGAACTCGCCGACGCAGGTGATCCCGGCCAGCGCCATCTCCCCGTACACCGCTCGGGCCAGCCGGTGGTACGAGTCGGGATCGAGCCGGTCGGCGACCTCGTACATCCGGTCCCGCCAGGTCCAGAAAATGCCGGCCCCGGTGTGGGTACGGCCGCGCAGGGCGCGGTGGAACGCGTGGGAGTGGACGTTGGCGAGGCCGGGCAGGGTGAGCCCGGGAAGGCGCTCGCCTTGCGCCGGGGCGCCCGGCCGCACCTCCGCGAAACGGCCGTCGCGCACTTCGATCGACACGTCCTGCTCAGGAACGCCGCCGCCCAGCCAGGCGTACTCCGCGTGGTACCGCGCCAGCTCGGACCCCGCCACCCCGCCCAGTGTCACCGGCACGCCAACTCCTCCAGTACCGTCGCGAGCGCCTCGACGCCGGCCGCGCAGTCGATGTCGGTCGCGGACTCGTCGGGCGCGTGGGACACCCCGGTCGGGTTGCGGACGAAGAGCATCGCGGTGGGCACGTGCCCGGCCATGACCCCGGCGTCGTGCCCCGCCCCGGTCGGGAGTACCGGCGCGCCGCCCAGCAGTGCCGCGATCCGGTCGCGCAGCGCGGTGTGGAACTCGACGACCGGCGACACCGACTCGGCAGCGATCGCAATGGCGGTACCGTCCTGGGCCGCCCGTTCCACCACCCGTGTTCCGATCGCGGCCACCAGGGAGTCCAATGTGGACTGGTCGGCGGCCCGGGCATCCAGCCAGGCCGTCACCGCGGACGGGATCGCGTTGGTGGCGTTGGGTTCCACGCTCACCCGGCCGACCGTGGCGTGCGCGTCGTTGAACCGGGCCTCCTTGTTCGCGGCGAGTACCGCAAACGCGAACGTGAGCATCGGATCGTGGCGCTCGGCCATCCGGGTGGTACCCGCGTGGTTGCCCTGACCGGTGACGTCGAGCCGCCATCGACCGTGCGGCCAGATCGCGCTCGCGACGCCGACCGGCGCGGTAAGCGCCCGGCCCTGCTCGACGTGCAGCTCGACGAACGTGCCGATCCGCGCCAGCCGGGCCGGGTCCGGACCGAGCAGCGACGCGTCGACCCCGCCGGACTTCATCGCCTCGGGGAGCGTCACCCCGTCCCGGTCGCGCAGCGTGGCCGCCCGCTCCGGGTCGAGCGCTCCGGTCAGCAGCCGGGAACCCAGGCACGCGACGCCGAACCGGGAGCCCTCCTCCTCGGTGAAGGCGACCACGCCGATCGGCCGGCGGGGCGTGACGCCGCGCTCGGACAGGAGATCCAGCGCGAGGAACGCCGATACGATCCCCAACGGCCCGTCGTACCCGCCGCCGCCCGGTACCGAGTCGAAGTGCGACCCGGTGACCACCGCGTCGCCGGCGGCCGGGTCGCCCCGCCACGCCCACAGGTTGCCGTTGCCGTCGGTCTCCACGCGCAGCCCGCGGTCGGCCGCCTCCTCGGCGAACCACTCCCGGCACGCCAGGTCGGGATAGGTCCACGAGATCCGGTGGTACCCCTGCGGCGAGTTGCCGATCGGCGCCAGCGACCGCCAGAGCGCCGCGAACCTCTCGGGGCTCGTCATGCCGTCTCCCGCATCGGGATGCGCACGCCTTGCGCGACGGCCACCGCCTCGGCTTCGGGATACGCCGCGTCGACGTGGCGGATCACGCCCATGCCCGGGTCGTTGGTCAGTACCCGCTCGATCTTCTGAGCCGCCAGATCGGTGCCGTCGGCCACGGTGACCTGGCCGGCATGGATCGAGCGGCCGATGCCGACGCCGCCGCCGTGGTGGATGGACACCCAGGAGGCCCCGGATGCGGTGTTCACCAAGGCGTTGAGCAACGGCCAGTCGGCGATCGCGTCGGAGCCGTCGGCCATCGCTTCGGTCTCCCGATACGGCGAGGCGACCGAGCCGCAGTCGAGGTGGTCCCGGCCGATCACCAGCGGGGCGCTCACCCGGCCGGACGCGACCAGCTCGTTGAACCGCAGCCCGGCCCGGTCCCGCTCGCCGTACCCGAGCCAGCAGATCCGCGCCGGAAGTCCTTGGAAGGCAACGCGTTCGCCGGCCATCCGGATCCATCGGGTGAGCGGTTCGTTGTCCGGGAACAGGTCCAGGATGGCCTGGTCGGTCGCGGCGATGTCGCCCGGCTCGCCGGACAGCGCGGCCCACCGGAACGGACCCTTGCCTTCGCAGAACAGCGGCCGGATGTAGGCGGGTACGAAGCCGGGGAACGCGAACGCCCGCGCGAAGCCGCCGAGTTGCGCCTCGCCCCGGATCGAGTTGCCATAGTCGAAGACCTCGGCGCCGGCGTCCAGGAACCCCACCATCGCCTCGACGTGCCGGGCCATCGAGGCGCGCGCCCGCTCGGTGTACTCCTCGGGCTTGTCCGCCGCGAACGCCGCCGCGTCGGCGACGTCGATTCCTTCCGGGACATAGGATAGCGGGTCGTGCGCGGAGGTCTGGTCGGTGACGATGTCGACCGGCGCGCCGCGGCGCAGCAGGTCGGGCACGATAGTCGCCGCGTTGCCGACGACACCCACCGACAGCGCCCGGCGTTCCTGCTTCGCGGAGACGGCAAGCGAGAGGCCCTCGTCCAGCGAGTCGGCGACCACGTCGAGGTACCGGGTCTCCAGGCGGCGGCGCAGCCGGGTGGGGTCGACGTCGACGATGAGACAGGCGCCGCCGTTCATGGTGACCGCGAGCGGCTGCGCGCCACCCATCCCGCCGCAGCCGGCGGTGAGCGTCAGGGTACCGGCGAGCGAACCGTTGCCGGGCTCATGCCCGCCGCCACGGGCGGCGGCGAGTTTGGCGGCCACGGCCGCGAACGTCTCGTACGTGCCCTGCAGGATGCCCTGGGTGCCGATGTAGATCCAGGAACCGGCGGTCATCTGCCCGTACATGGTCAGCCCGAGCTTCTCCAGCCGCCGGAACTCCGGCCAGGTCGCCCAGTCCGGGACCAGGTTCGAGTTGGCGATGAGAACCCGCGGCGCCCACTCGTGGGTACGGAACACGCCGACCGGGCGGCCCGACTGCACCAGCATTGTCTCGTCGCCGTCCAATGTGGACAGTGTACGGACCAGGGCGTGGAACGACGGCCAGTCCCGGGCCGCTTTTCCGGTACCGCCGTAGACGACGAGGTCCTCGGGCCGCTCGGCCACGGCGGGATCGAGGTTGTTGCACAGCATCCGCAGCGCGGCCTCCTGCGGCCAGCCGCGCGCGCTCCGCGTGGTACCTCTGGGCGCTCGGATCGCTTCCACGATGACTCCTTCACGTGACAAATACGCCGCGCCGCGCGGCCGATACCTCGAGCTCTTCCAACCGGGCCAGCGTCTGCGCCGGTGCCGCGTCGCACATCGCCTGCAACAGCACCATCGCCAGCGCCATCGGGCCGGTGTGCAGGTCGAAGACCAGCCGGGAGCCGACCGCGGCGGTCAGCGCCACGTCGGCGGCCTGCGCGGCCGGAGCCACCGGCGAGTCGGTGAGCACGACGACGGACAGGCCGGCGGCGCGCGCGTCGCGCAGCGCGTCCAGCGCCTCTCTCGGGTGCCGCGGAAGCACAACTGCCAGCATCGCGGTCGCGCCGGCTCCGCGGGCCTGTTCCAGCCGATCGGCCAGCACGCTTCCACCGTGATCCAGGACCCGCACATCGGGGTGGACCTTCGCGGCGAAGTAGCCGAAGTACCCGGCGAGCGGGGCGGCCGACCGCAGCCCGAGCACGGGCAGGGGCCGGGTGTTTGCGAGCAGCTTGCCGGCCTCGGCGACGGCGGCCCGATCCGCACCGCCGTCGGCGAGCCGGTCGGCCAGCCGGGCCAGGATCTCGCCTTCACCGCGGACGGCATGCTGCAGCTCGTTCTCGTCCGCGGCGGAAGACCCGGCCGGCCCGTCGAGGTTGCGCAGGGCGCGGCGCAGCGCCGGGTAACCGTCGTAGCCCAGCGCCACCGCGAACCGGGTGACCGACGGCTGGCTCACCCGGGCCAGCTCGGCGACCTCGCCGCTGGACAGGTATGCGGCGCGCGGGCCGCGCTCCAGCAGGCACTGCGCGATGCGGCGCTGGGCCGGGGTGAGCCGCACCCCGTTGAACAGGGCCAGCATCTGTTCTTGCACACTGCGACTCTATGTAACTTTCCATGCAGAGCGCAAACCGGTACCGTTCGGGCATGCGGCTCGCCTCGATCCATACGTACCCGGTCAAGAGCTTCCACCGCATCGACCACGACGCTGCCGCCGTCGAACCGTGGGGCCTGGCCGGCGACCGGCGCTGGCTGGTCACCGACGGGCGGGGGCGGATGCTGACCCAGCGGGAGGAGCCGCGCCTCGCCCTGCTGCAACCGTTCCTTGTGGACGGTGACCTGGTGGTGAGCGCGGCCGGCCGACCCGACGTCCACGTGCCGGCGAAGGCGGGCGAGCTGGCGGAGGTGTCGGTCTTCCGCACGCCGGTGCTGCTGAGCCGGGCGGGTGCCGCGGCGGACGAGTGGCTCTCGGCGGCGCTGGATCGCGAGGTCCACCTGATGTACCTGGACGAGCCGACCCGCCGCCCGGTCGACCCCGGATACGCCGGGCCGGGCGACCGGGTGAGCCTCGCCGACGGGTACCCGGTGCTGCTGGCGAACCCGGCGTCGCTCGCCGTGCTCAACGACTGGATCGCCGAGGGCGGCAGCTACGAGGGGCCGCTGCCGATGACCCGGTTCCGGCCCAACGTCGTCGTGACCGGGGCACCGGCCTGGGCCGAGGATGGCTGGATCGGGCGGCGGCTGCGGATCGGGGCGGTGGTGTTCCGGGTACCGAAGCCGTGCGGCCGCTGCGTCATCACCACGACCGACCAGGAGACCGGCGAGCGCGGCCGGGAACCGCTGCACACGCTCGCCCGCCACCGCAACGTGAATCAGGCCCTGCTGTTCGCCGTCAACCTGATCCCCGACAGGACCGGGGAGATCCGCGTCGGGGACGAGGTCGTGCTGCTGGACTGAGCGGGCCCGGCGCCGCCGGGCGGGGCCGTCAGGCGGCGGCGTCGGGCCTGGCGTCAGGTGGTCGCGACCGCGAACACGTGCATGTCGCCGCCGTTGACCGAGCCGGGCAGCGTCACGCTCGCGATCGGCTTGCCGGACAACGCGACCGGAGCGGTGGCGAACACGCAGGTGAACACCTGTTCCATACCGCCGGAGGCGTTGCGGTACGGCATCCGCGCCGCGACTGCTGTGACTGGGCGCGCTAGTTGGCCATTGGGCAGACCCTGATGGTTAATTCCGGACACGCCGTGTTGGGTGCGTGCGACCCCCAGCTATAGATGGCGGATCCCAACTGTTGTTGGCGGGAGGTCAGTGCGGTGGGTCATGGGGTGTGTGGGGTGTCGATCGTTCTGGCCAGCGTGGTGGCTCGGCGTCCCCGTACACACCCTGTTCACCGACAGCGACACCGAACCCCAGTCCGCACCAGGCCCCAACCCAAGCTTGATCACGTACGAATCCGCCAAGTAAACCTGGGGATCCCCGCCAACTAAAGTTGGGAATCCCGGAGAATCACGAGCTTGAGCCTCCCCTCAGCCGCCATCTATAGCTGGGGGTCGCAGTGCGTGATGCTCAGGTCTGAGCGGTGAAGGATCTTGGGGTGGTCGTTCCTTCCCCCCTCGTGCGGCCGCAGACTGGTAGGCGTTATGTCGATGCAGCCCAAGCCCTGGCCGGACGTTCCGGAGCGTCTGAGCGGTGAAGGATCTTGGGGTGGTCGTTCCTTCCCCCCTCGTGCGGCCGCAGACTGGTAGGCGTTATGTCGATGCAGCCCAAGCCCTGGCCGGACGTTCCGGAGCGGACCGCGCGGACGGCGCGCGCGTCGTCGCGCAAGGGCAACCTGGCGATGCGGATCCGAGACGAACTGGATGCTGTGTATACCGACGAGCGGTTCGTCGGTGCGTTCGGGCAGCGGGGCAAACCGGGGATCTCCCCGGCCCAGCTGATGGTCGTGACCGTGTTGCAGCGGCACCTTCCACGGCTCCTGCCGGTGATTGTCGATCTTTCCGAGCTTGGCGGGATTCAGGCCGAGTTCGCGGGCCATCTGTACGTGGGCGTGCGAGAGCCGGTGCCGTGTCCGGGCGTCGATCCACTCCTGCCAGCGGGGCGGGAGCGGCTTCTTCCGGCCCATCTCAGCGGGCCCAGTGCCGGTACGCCTCGATCCATTGCGCGCCGTCCGGTGGCGGTGTCGGCAACGGCAGGTCCAGGACAGAGATGGCCTGCTGGAACGCGCCCCGGGAACAGTGGGCGACGATGCGGCCGTGCCGGTCTTCGGTCAGGTCGATGTCGTCGACGGTGACCTCGATACCGAGGACGGTGGTATGGAACGGCACGTCGAGATTTTCCACGATCATCGTGTACAGGCCGGCGATCTGCTCGTCCTCGTCGTGGCTGTCGACGGTGGCCTCCTCGACCAGCGCGTCGAGTCCTGCCCGGCTCATCCTGCCCACCGTGGGAGAATACCCCCGGCAGATCGCACGACACGCGGCGCGGCATTCCGCCGTCGCGACGACCCGGATCGGTACGCTCCCTCACGTCGTTCGATGTTTACCCACCGGGTCGAGTGAGGCGAGGCACGTTGACTGCACGTCGGGCAGCACCGCGGAGGAATGCGTCGGCGGTGAGCGCCCTCACGTTGATGGAGAAGGCCGAGCTTCTCGACGAGTTGCTCGCGGCCCGGCCGGAGCTGCGAGAGCAGGCTGAAGCTCTCGCCGGGCGGCGGTTGGTCGGTGCGGACAGGTCCGCGGTCGCCGCCGACGTCGAGTCGTCACTGCGTTGCCACGATGTCGACGAGCTCAACGGCCGAGCGGGGTATCAATCCGGTAGGGGCTACGTCGGTCCGGGTGAGGCCGCTGACGAGATCCTCGACGAGGCCCTGCAACCGTTCCTCGACGATCTCACCCGCCGCCATGAACTGGGTATGACGACGGCGACGACGGAGCTGGCAGTGGGCATCCTGTGCGGGTTGTACGCGTGTCGAGAGGCCGGCTCCGAGTCGCTGCTGGAGTATTCCCCCGATTACGCGATCGAGCGTGCTGCGGACGTGGTGAGCCGATGCGCGAAGCTGGGGGTCGAGCTGCCCGTTGTCGACGATCTCCTCGATATCGTGCCGGAGTGGAGCGGGCTCGTGCTCCCGTCTCCCCCGCGACCGGGCAGTGGCGACAGGGCAGGCGAGCGCCAAGCCGGTGCCCGGGTGGGCCCGGCTGCGAGGACCGGGAGGTCGAAGAGATGAGAAGCCCCGCGTGGTCGCCCGTCGGCTCCGACGACCGATACCGGTACTCGGCGACCGTCCTGTCGGTGTTCTGGCCCGAGTCGCAGCACCGGGCCGTGATCGCCCGCTGGCCGCACCTGGCCGAGCATCTGGGCACGACGTGGGACGGGCACCGTCAACGCATCGAGCGACACTGCGCCCTCGCCGACCGGAACGGGCTCGGCGTCAACCAACTGCCCGCAACGCTGGACGGCTTCGTGGCCTTCCTTGCGAAACGAGGCGTCCGAAAGCCCTGCGGGGACGATCTGGACGCCTACCCCGACCTGCGCGACGTCACCACCGCGATGGTGCCCTGGCCACCGGACCGGACGGGCCCTTGCTGGTGCGGGTCGCAGCGAAAGTACAAGCAATGCTGCCGCCGACACGGCCTGGGCGCCTTGGACTGACCGACGAGCACCCCCACGAGACGAGCGTGCACACCGACGTGGCCGACAGCTGACCTCATCGGTGTCGTCGGATCACCAAGCAGGACAACCACCTCGTCCGGTAGACCGCCGTCGAGGTATCAACGCGCAGCTCGCCGGCGCTGGCGCCGCGCCGCCCCGTCCTGCCGCGGCCGATTCCTTTCAGACCGCCGCTGGTGGGCGGGCTTGCCATGCCGAATGCTACTCGGGCGGGGCCGCGTCGAGCAGTTCGCGGCGCCACGCCGCGAACCGGGCACGGAGGTCTTCCAATGCTTGGCCGGTGATGCCGTACTGGGCGAAGTCGTCGGAATCGAGCAGGCTGGCCTGTCCAAGGGCGTCGGCGAAGATACGCCGGTCGAAGCCGTGGTCGGCGCGTTCGGCGAGATGGAGAACGGCTTCGCGGGCGTACCGGCCGGATTGGAGCGCGGCGTCGATGTCGACGAAGTCACGGGCGAACGCCCGCCCGTAGAGTGCGCTCATCTTGTTCGCGACCGCGTCGTCGGGGTGCAGAACCGGTCCGATGGCCATGAGGATGGGTTCGTTGGCGCGCCAGTCCACGCCGAGTTCGACCTTGGATGTGTGCCGGCCGTCGGCGACTGTCAGCCGGGCGAACGTGTCGTATTGCCGTTCGATGTCGACGGCGAGGCCGTCGTCGCGGTAGGTGCGGACGACGGCGGCGACCGCGGTGGTGAACTCGTCGCGGCGGTCCCAGGCGGTGAACAGGTCGACGTCCTCGCTGGGCCGCTCAAGAAGTCCGGCCGCCTGTACCGCGTAACCGCCGGCGAGGGCGAAGCCGTATCGGTGGGCGGCTGCCAGCCCAGTGCGGGCGAGCCGTTCGTGGAACGGGTCCACGGGTTACGCGGCGTCCGTGCGAGTGGCTGCGAGTTCGGGGAAGCGTTCTTCCCAGCGCCGCCGTAGTTGGGGTGGGAGCCAGAGGGTGGGCCAGAGTCGGGTGAGGAGGTCGCCGTCGAGCCAGGTGTGCAGGTCTTCGACCGTGCTGGCCTCGGTGAGCACCGCCTTGTACATGCTGGCCAGGCGTCCGGGTCGGCTCAGGTCGTACTCGGCATGGCCGGACCAGTCGAGGTGATGTGGCAGTGTGACCACGCCGGCGGTCGGGCCGCGCAGCGCGGCGAGGGTCTCGGCCGCGACGTACGGCTTCCGGTCGCCGTAGGGGATGTAGTCGGCCGGCGGCTGTGATGGTGTCTTGCGCCGGCTGGTGTTGGTCGCCTGTCGTACCTCCGGCCGTAGCGCCTGCCGGATCGTCTCGCGGCTGTACCCGGTGACCCGTTGCAGGTCCACCGGCCGCCAGCCGGCGGCGTGGAACGCCCGCAGTTCCTCGTCGCGCTTGGCCAACGCGGCTGTCTTGGTCGCCTGGTACTCGGCGACGACCACGCGCAGTTCATCCTCGGAATATCGGCCCACGGCCCAAGCCTACCGCGCTAGGCCAAGCGCGCCGGGCGCTACCCGTGGACGCTATCCACGGCTACACGGCGGTCGACCCGTCAATCCAAAGCCATGCAGGCGCTGCCAGAGGTGCCGGGCATCATTCGCAACGCGGGGTAATAGTGGATCACATGGTGCTCCGATGGTGCTCGGATGTTTCCCAGCGCTGGCAATCCCCTGAAACCGGATTCTGCCCGGCCGTTCCGGCATGCTCCAATGACCGCGCTGGCCGAGTTGGTCCTGGACGGTCTTGAGTTCGGCGCCAGCGGTGTAGGCCAGCGATGCGGCGCCGTGACGGAGGTCGTGCAGTCGGACCGGCGGCAGGCCGTGGCGAGCGACGAGCTTGCTGAAACGGTGGCTGAGGTAGTCCGGGTGCAGCGGGGAGCCGTCGGTGCGGGTGAAGACGTAGCCGGACTCGTGCCAGGTCTGCCCGGCGGCGATGGCCATGGCCCGTTCGGCGCGTTGCTGCCGGTCGTGGGCGCGCAGGATGGTCACGGTCCACTTGTCCAGGGCAACGGTGCGGGCGCCAGCAGCGGACTGGGCGGGCCTTCGTGAACCCGGTAGCCGGCGCCGGTGCGCGCCTGCGCGATGGTCATCTCGGATGGTCGAGGTC
>WNGL01001681.1_pt1 | contig 27106 bp, 19 predicted proteins | sample 5400591 | NCBI WGS metagenome assembly WNGL01 (sample SAMN13153377, study PRJNA577476) | soil metagenome | isolation source: 80 cm soil or saprolite under Garry oak tree replicate 1 | place: USA:California | collected 2016-06-15 | reverse complement strand
CGCTGCACCACCACGTCGAGCGCGGTGGTCGGCTCGTCCATGATGACGACCTCGGGGTCGGTGGCCAGCGCCATCGCGATCATCACCCGCTGGCGCATGCCGCCGGACAGCTCGTGCGGGTAGCTGCGCAGCCGGGCTCGCGGGATGCCCACCAGGTCAAGCAGCGACGCGGCCCGCTCCCTGGCCTCGTCCCGCGGGATCCGCAGGTGGGCGTGGATGACGTCGAGCAGCTGATCGCGGACGTTGAGCACCGGGTTCAGCGCGTTCATCGCGCTCTGGAAGACGATGGCGATCTCACGCCAGCGCAGCCGCTGCAGCTCGTCGGGCCGCATCCGCAGCACGTCGGCGGGCTTGCTCACCCGGCGCCCGGAATAGCGGACGCTGCCGCTGGTGATCAAGGCGGGCGCCCGCAGCAGCCGGCAGGCCCCGTACACCAGCGTGGACTTGCCCGAGCCGCTCTCCCCGGCCAGGCCGACGACCTCGCCGGCGGCCAGGGTCAGGTTCACCTTGTCTACGGCCCGCACGTCGCCGCCTGGCGTGCGGTACACGACCGACAGGTCCCGGATCTCGAGCACCGGATCCCGCCTCGCCGCGGGAGACGCGATGGTCACCGGGGTCGGGGCCTGCCCTGGATTCGCGGTCATCGGGCCTGCCCTCCCTCGGTCTCGTCGAGCAGCGAGCTGCGGGAGAACGAGTGCAGGAAGCCGGCCAGCTTGCCGCGGCGCTGCGCGACCTCGGCGAGCACCGGTGTCGGATCAGCCGGCGGGAGCCAGTGCCCGGCGATCCGGCTGGCGCTGGCCGCGTCGCGCAGGCGCGGGTTGCCCAGCTCGTCGATCCCGGTGTTCAGCAGGACCAGGCCCGCGCCGATGAGCGCCACGGCCAGCCCGGGCGGGATGAACCACCACCAGGCCCCGAGCTGCAGCGCCTGCTGGCTCTGCGCCCAGTAGAGCATGGTGCCCAGGCTCCAGTCGTTCAGGTTGGTGACGCCGATGAAGGCCAGGGCCACCGAGGCCCCGATCGCGTACAGGACCGTGTTCACGAAGCTGGCCGCGATCAGGCTCACCTCGTTGGGCACGATCTCGGCCAGGATGATCCGCCATGTCTTCTCCCCGGTCTCCCTGGCGGCGGAGATGAAGTCGCGGTTACGGATGGCCAGCGTCTGCGCCCGGACGACCCGCGCCCCCCATGGCCAGCCAAGTCCGGCGAGCACCAGAATGGTCGCGGTCTGGCCCTTCGTCTGCAGGTAGCCGAGCAGCACGATGAGCAGCGGCAGCGCGGGAATGACCAGGAACACGTTGGAGAGCAGCGACAGCAGCTCGTCCCATACGCCGCCGAGGAAGGCGGCGGTGACGCCGACGATCACCGAGAGCGCCGTGGCCACCAGGCCGACGAAGAACGCGAGCTCGAGGGTGAGCCGGATCCCGACCAGGAGCTGGGACAGCACGTCCTGGCCGCTCTGCGTGGTGCCGAGCAGGTGCGCGCCGTACGGCGCGTGCAGCGACAGCGCGGGCGACGGGTTCTGGAACGACGGGTCGTACGGCGTGACCTCCGGGCCGATGATGGCCGCCAGCAAGAACAGGCCGAGCAGCACGGCACCGACCTTCGCCTTGGCCGGCATCCGCCGCCACCGGCCGGGCACGGCGTCTTCCTTAGGCAGCGCGGCGGGCTCGGCACTGATCGGCAGGACGGCGGTCATCGTGTCGCCTCCCTGGCTCGGGCGCGGGGATCGGCGAACACGATGATGAGGTCGACAACCACGTTGGCCAGCAGCACGGCGAACGTGATCACCAGGAAGATCGCCTGCATCAGCGGGAAATCGTTCGAGGTGACCGCGTTGAGCAGCAGCAGGCCGATGCCCGGGTAGGAGAAGACGATCTCCATGACCAGGGCGCCGGACACGACGAAGCCGAGCGCGAGGCCGAACCCCTGCAGCTGGGGCAGCAGCGCGTTGCGGGCCGCGTAGGTGAAGATGACCCGCCGGCTGGGCAGGCCCTTGGCCTGAGCCGCGATCACGTAGTCCTCGCCGCTCGTGGTGATCATGACGTTGCGCATCTGCAGCATCCAGCCCGCGATCGAGGTGAGCACGATGGTGAGCGCCGGGAGCAGCGAGTGGTACAGGGCGCTGCTGATGAAGTCCCAGTGCCACCCGGGGATCAGGCCTTGGGAGTACCCCTGGCCGGTCGGGAAGACATGCAGCTTGATGCCGAGCAATTCCACCAGGATCAGCGCGAAGAAGAAGTACGGGATCGCCTGCAGGAACATCAGGCCGGGCAGCACCCGGTCGAGCCTGCCGCCGTGCCGCCAGCCGGCCACGATGCCGAGCGCGGTCCCGACCAGGAAGGCGATGACGGTCGCCGAGCCGACCAGCGTGAGCGTCCACGGGATGGTCTGGCCGAGCAGCGTCGAGACCTGCGCCGGGTACTGCGAGGTGTCGGTGCCGAAGTTGAAGTGGAACACGTCATCCAGGTACGACCAGTACTGATTCCACAGCGAGCCCGGATGCCCCACCCCTAGCAGCGCCTCGAGCGCGCGGTAGGCCGCGGGCTGCAGGTTGGGGAACTTCGCCATCACGCTCTGCACCGCGTTGCCCGGCATCGCCCGCGGGATGAAGAAGTTGATGGTCAGCGCCACCCAGGCGGCGACGAGGTAGAACCCCAGGCGGCGGAGTATAAACGACATGGCGGCTCCTAGGCCTTCGCTGCTGGCTGGGCGCGTCTGCGCGCTGGCTTCGCGCTCGGCGCGGATGTCGTCAGGGTCGGCGCCGCGCCGGTCAGTTCCGCTCGCGGCACGCCGAGCGCCGGCACCGGCCGCCGGACCACGCTGCCGGGCGGGCAGCCGCAACTCGACCGCAGCACGAGCTCCGTGGGCAGCAGCTCAGTCGCGGGGCGCAGCGCCGGGTTGGCGATGCGCTCGAGCAGCCGGGCGCAGGCCCGCTCGCCCAGCATCCGCATCGGCTGGTGAATCGTGGTCAGCGGCGGGTCGCACAGGCTGCCGGGGAAGATGTCGTCGAAGCCGACGACGGCCACGTCGTCCGGCACCCGGACGCCGGCCCGGTCCAGGGCCTTGAGGACCCCGATGGCCATCTGGTCATTGGCGGACACGACCGCGTCGGGCAGGTTCTCCCGGGGCATGGCCAGCAGCGACTCGCCTGCCTCCTCGCCGCTCTGGACGCTGTAGTACCCCTGGTAATAGCCGACAAGCTCGCATTGCGGGTTCGCCCGCAGCACGTAGTCCAGGCCCAGCCGCCGCTCGCGGGAGTCCGGTGAATCCGCCGGGCCGTGCACCCAGAACAGCCGTCGCCTGCCGTGCTCGCGGATGAGATGGGTGACCACGGCGGCCGAACCGGCCAGGTTGTCCGCCGTCACCACGTCGGCCGACTTGTAGTGCGGGGTCCCGGCGAAGATCACCACCGGGATGCGCGCGGCCAGGCGCTCGATGAAGGGAGAGGGCACGATCCCCTCGCCGATCAGGATGCCGTCTACCTTGCCGGTGAACGACTCCAGGCGCGGGAAGCTGGGGTCGTTCGCGCCCTGCAGGAACGTGATGAGCAGCGACCACTCGTGATCACGGATCCGGGACTCCACGCCGCGCAGCACCTCGTCGTAGAACAGCAGGTTCATGTTCTCGATGTCGTACTGGTGCGCCTGGCGTTCCACGCAGACCAGGCCGATCACGTCCTTGCGGCGGCGGGACAGGCTCTGGGCGGCACCGTCGGGCACGTAGCCGAGTTCCTCGATGGCCTGCTGGACCCGGATCCTGGTGGCCTCGCGCACCCGGTCCTGGCCGTGCACCACCCGCGAGACCGTCGCGGTGGACACGCCGGCCAGGCGCGCCACGTCGAAGAGCGTTACCACGTCTTCCCGATCAGCGGCATTGCTGTTGTCCTCGAAATTCCGGTCTACAAGCGCGATATGCAGGGTTCACATAAACGACATGTAAACGTTTACACCAGAAATCTAAGCGCTTACACTAACCCTCAGCACAGGGCCGGTCAAGGTTCGTGTCCACGTCGTAATCAGGACCGGTCATGGTTCGTGTCCACGTCGTAATAAGGAGAGGCTGATGACGGAACTGGCGACAGGTGACGACGGCGCGCTCGGCTTCCCAGAAGGGTTTACCTGGGGAGCGTCGACGGCCGCCTACCAGATCGAGGGAGCGGCTGGCGTCGACGGCAGAGGCCTCTCGGTGTGGGACACCTTCAGCCATACGCCGGGAAAAGTCCGCGGTGGCGACACCGGCGACGTCGCCTGCGACTCCTACCACCGTTATCGCGAGGACGTCGTGCTGATCGCCTCCCTCGGCCTGACCTCCTACCGCTTCTCCATCTCCTGGCCGCGCGTCCAGCCTGGCGGCCGGGGCGCCGCCAACCAGCGCGGCCTGGACTACTACCGCGCGCTGCTCGACGAACTCGGCGAGCACGGCATCGCGGCCACGGCCACGCTCTACCACTGGGACCTGCCGCAGGAACTGCAGGACGAAGGCGGCTGGGCGGCCCGCGGGACGGCCGAACGGTTCGCCGAGTACGCCGCGATCGCCGTGGAGGCGCTCGGTGACCGGGTGGCCCGCTGGATCACCCTGAACGAGCCGCAAGTGGTCTCGACCAACGGCTACCGTAACGGCGACCACGCGCCCGGCCTGCGCGACGCCGCCGCCGCGGCCGCCGCCACGCACCACCTGCTGCTCGGTCACGGACTGGCCACCCGGGTACTGCGCGACGCGGGCGCGGCCGAGGTCGGCATCACCCTGGACCTGCATCCGGTCCGGGTGCTCGGCGACGGCGGGTCCGCCGAGCTCGAGCGGGGCCGGCTGATCACGGACGCGGCGGCGAACGGCGTCTACCTCGAGCCGATCCTGCACGGCCGGTACCCGGCGCACGCCCCTGAGGTCCTGCTCCCGTCGCCCGCGCTGATCGCCGACGGCGACCTGGAAGCGATCAGCCAGCCACTGGACTTCCTCGGCGTGAACTACTACTCGCCGGTCTTCCTCCGCGCCGGGAACCCGGCCGACCTCAGGCGCAACGAGCAGCACGCCCGGTGCCGGGTACCGGGGGTCGTCGAGTACCTGCCCGAAGAGCTGGAGCGGACGCCGATGGGCTGGCTCGTCGACGCCAGCGGGCTGCACCAGATCCTCGTGGATGTCTCCAAGCAAGCCCCTGGCCTGCCGCTTTACGTGACCGAGAACGGCTGCGCGGCCGAGGACTACGTGAACCCGGACGGCGAGGTGAACGACGTCGAGCGGGTCAGGTACCTGCACACGCACCTGGAGGCGGCGGCGCGGGCCATCAAGGACGGCGCCAACCTGGCCGGGTACTTCGTCTGGTCGCTGCTGGACAACTTCGAGTGGGGCTGGGGCTACCAGAAGCGCTTCGGGATCGTGTTCGTGGATTTCGGGACGCAGCGCCGGATTCCCAAGGCCAGCGCCGCCTTCTACGCGAACGTCGTCCGGGCCAACGCGATCCCGCTGCTGCCAGCCAGCTGGCCCCGCTAAGCGGGCCTCAGCCCGGCTTTAAGGGGGACCACCTCGAGCCGGGCGATCCGCTCCGGGTCGGCGACCTGCTCGATCGCGGTGATCATGTCGTTGCTGATCGTGAAGGCGAACACGACCCGCGTCTCGCCGCGGTGCGTCCACACCGCGCCGGGCGCGCCGTCGATGAGCGCGGGCCGCAGCGCCTTCGCCCGCCCGGAGAAGGTGCCCGCCACCGCGGGCGCGCCGCTCACCTCGCTGTCCACGCCCATCTGCGCGGCGGCGGCGTCGGCCCGCAGCACGATGTCCGGGTCGAGCATCGCAAGCAGCGCGTCGAAGTCGCCTTCCCGGGAGGCGGCCAGGAAGGCGGCGACCACCTCCCGCCGCCGCGAGATCTCGCCCGGCTGCCTTTCGGCGTCCGGGTCGCCGGACCTGGCCTCCTGCACCCGGCGGCGGGCGCGGCTGGCTAGCTGGCGGGTGGCGGCGGGGGAGCGCTCGACGATGGGGGCGATCTCCTCAAACGGCACGGCGAACATGTCGTGCAGCACGAAGGCCAGCCGTTCGGCCGGGGTCAGCGCGTCCAGCACCACGAGCAGCGCCAGCCCGACCGAATCGGCCAGCACCGCCTCGTGCTCCGGATCCGTCCCGTTCACCGGCTGCCCGCTGACCGGCGGGTCCATCGGCTCCTCGCGCCGCGAGGCCCGCGACCGCAGCATGTTAAGCGATACCCGCGCCACGATCGTGGTCAGCCAGCCGCCCAGGTTCTCCACCCCGCCGGCGCCCGAACGGCTGAGCCGCAGCCAGGTTTCCTGCACCGCGTCGTCCGCCTCGCTCGCCGAGCCGAGCACCCGGTACGCCACCGCGCGCAAGTGCGGGCGGTTCTCCTCGAACCGGTCGGCCAGCCAGTCGCGTTCGTCCATCGGTCACATTCCTCCATCGCCGCGTGTCATACCAATGACCGACGGAACCCCGTCGATGTGACGACAACCATCTGGAGTACCCATGAGTGAAGGCATCAAGACCGTGGTCTATCCCGCCAGCGACCTCGCCCGGGCCAAGGCCATGTTCGGCGCGGTGCTGGGCGTCGCGCCGGTCATGGACGAGCCCTACTACGTCGGCTTCAATGTCAACGGCCAGGACATCGGTCTTGATCCCCACGGCCACAAGAGCGGCGCCGTCGTTTATTACCACGTCGGTGACATCAAGGGCACCCTGCAGGCGCTCCTCGAGGCCGGCGCCGAGGTGGACCAGGATGTCAAGGACGTGGGCGGCGGCCGCCTGATCGCCTCGGTCAAGGACGCGGACGGCAACCTCATCGGGGTCCTCCAGGACAGCTGACGGGCCGGCCGGGCCCGTCAGGGGCGGGCCCGGCCATTTATTTATCCCGAACGGATCGGGTGCGTGCTCGGCACCCCCTGGAGCCTGATGGCGTGTCCGGCCCGGTGTGGCTAGCGTCGCTGATATGCCCCCAGACACCGCCCGGCTGACCTTCCGCGAGATGACCCCCGGTGACCTCGACGACATGGCCGCCCTGCTCGGCGACCCCGACGTCATGACCTACTACCCGCGGCCGAAGACCCGGCAGGAAGCCGCCCAGTGGATCGACTGGAACCAGGGACTGTACCGCACGCGCGGATACGGCCTGTGGGTGCTGGCCACCGCCGCGGGCGAGTTCGCCGGCGACTGCGGCCTCACCCCGCAGATCGTGGACGGCGTGACCGAACTCGAGGTCGGCTACCATGTGCTGCCCGCGCTGCAGGGCCGCGGTTACGCCACCGAGGCCGCGGCGGCCTGCCGCGACTTCGCCCGCACCGCGCTCGGTGCCAGCAGGCTGATCGCCATCATCCACCCGGACAACCGGCCGTCCCAGCGCGTCGCGGAGAAGATCGGCCTGCGCCCGGAGAAACGCGCCCTGGTGCACGGCGGCCGGGACGCCGTCATCTACGCCGCCGCCCTCGGCGAGGCAGCCGGGGCACGGGCGCTGTAGATAATGGCCGTCATGCGCCAGGAAGCAGCGGTCGACGGATTCCGGCTGGCCTACGAGCGAACCGGGGCTGGGACGGGGCCCCCGGTCGTGCTGCTGCACGGCTGGCCCGGAGACCGGACCGACTACCGCGCGGTCGTCCCGCTGGTGGCGCCGGCCGCGGACGTGATCGTGCCCGACCTGCGGGGCTTCGGCGAGTCCGACAAGCACGAAGCCGAACCGGCCCGGCAGTACAACGCCGCTGCCCAGGCCCGCAGCGTCGCCGGGCTGATCGACGAAATGGCGCTGGGACCGGTGGTCATCGCCGGCTACGACATCGGCAGCAGGATCGCCCAGGCCGTCGCCAGGGACCGTCCCGACCTGGTCCGTGCCCTGGTCATCGCGCCGCCGCTGCCGGGTATCGGCGACCGGATCCTCGCCCCGCAGGCTCAGCCGGAGTTCTGGTATCAGGCCTTCCACAACCTGGAGCTGTCCACTCAGCTGGTCGACGGGCAGCCGGAGGCCGTGCGCGCGTACCTGCGGCACTTCTGGTCGCACTGGTCCGGGCCAGGCTACGAGCCCGACGCCGGGCACCTCGACCACCTGGTGTCGGCCTACGCGCCGCCAGGCGCGTTCGCCGCCTCGATCGCCTGGTACCGGGCGGGCGCGGGGTCGGTCGCCGCCTCGCTGGCGGAGCGGGCTCCCGCGCCGGGCGACCGGATCGCGGTCCCCACCACGGTGCTGTGGCCGGAACATGATCCGCTGTTCCCCCGCGAATGGTCCGACCGGATCGGCGAGTTCTTCGCCGCCGCGCGGCTCACCTGGCTCGACGGCGCCGGCCACTTCTCGCCGCTGGAAGCGCCGGGCGAGTTCGCCGCGGCCGTGGTGGCCGCGGCCAGGACGCGCTAGGCCGGCGGGCTCGCCGGGTCCAGGGCCGCGCTCTTGGCATCGGACCAGCTGCGCACGAGGCTCGTGTCGGAGATGAAGCGGACGCCGCAGCCGGGCGCCCAGCGCTGCGCGGCTTCCCGCAGGCACTCATCGACCAGCCGGGAGACCGCTTCCGCGTGCTCGCGGGGAGAGTGCACGAGCAGCTCGTCGTGCAGGCACAGCACGATCCGGGCACCGAGGTGCGCGCACCGGGCCCGGACGATGACCGCCCACATCTTGAACAACTCGGCCGCGGCCCCCTGGATCATCGCGTTGCGCGCGTACCGGCCGTAGGCCGCGGCCCGGCTGCTGCTGCGGGGTTCCTGCCCGGCCGCGGGTGCCAGCACGATCCGGCGGCCGCCGTAGGTGCGCAGGTCACGGCCGGCCCGCCCGGCGCGGTCGGCGGCGTCGAGGTAGGCCATCGCCACCGGGTAGGCCGCGTTGAGCCGCCGGAGGGCCTGGGCGCCGTGGCCGGTGGTCTGCCCGTACATCGCGCCGAGGACCGCGACCTTGGCCACCGGCCGTTCCACGCCGAGCTGCGCCGCCACCGGCGCGTACAGGTCGTCGGACCGGGCCGCCGTCACCAGGGCCTGGTCCCCGGACACCGCGGCCAGCACCCGCGGTTCGATCTGGCCCAGGTCGGCGCGGACGAACACATGGCCGTCGGCGGCCACCACGGCCGGGCGCAGCGCGGCCGGCATGTTGTGCAGGCCGGCCGATGCGGTCATCCGGCCGGCGGCGCCGTCCGAGCCGGTCCACGCGCCGCGCAGCCGGCCGTCGGCGCCGAGGTGCTCGTCCAGCCAGGCGTAGCCGTACGTGGTGGCGATCCGCTCCGCCTTCCGCCATTCGAGCAGCGCACCGACCAGGGGATGCGCGTCCCGCAGCTCTCGCAGCCGCCCGGCCCGGGTGTCCGGCACGTCCACGCCGACCTGGGCAAGCAGTGACCGTACCTGAGCCGGGCTGCGCAGGTCGGCGGTGACGCTCGCGGGCGCGTGCCGCAGCACCTCCGCGTCGCGGGCGGCCCGCAGCGCGACGGCCTCGCCGTCGCTGCGCGGCCGGGGGCCGATAAAACCGGCCAGGACCCGCTCCGCGACCGCCCGGTCCATCGGCAGCCCGTCCGCGGACAGCTCGGCGCACAGCAGTTCGGCGGTCGACTCGCAGCGGGCCGTGGCGAGGGCCATCGGCCGGCCGTCCAGTGCGGCCAGGGCCGCCTGCTGCTGCCCGGCCACGCTCAGGGCCAGCGCCGCCCACCGGGCCATCCGCCCAGGACTGTCCGACCAGCCGCCGACCCACTCCGGGCGCAGGTGCCCGTCCGGTGCCACCGGATCGCTGGCGTCGCCGTCGTCCATGCCGAACAGGTCGAGCGGCCCGTCGGCCGGCATCGTGTCGGCGGCCAGCCCGCGCAGCCGGGCCCAGGCCCAGCCCGGGTCGGCCCGCCAGCCGCCGAACAGCAGCCGGTGCGCCGCGGTGATATCCCAGCACGTCGCCAGCCGCACCCCGTCAGCGGCCAGCCGCGCCGCCGTCTGGCCCGACCACAGCACCCAGCGGGGCCGCAGCTCCTCGTCCGCCCGCCCGACCCCGGCCGCCAGGCCGGTCCCGGCCACTGACCAGCTGCTATCCGCCGTGGCCAGGCCAAGACCCGGAGCGGAGGCGATGACCAGCCCGACCAGGTCGCCGCGGTTCACCCCCGCCGCGCGCAACGACGTCACCAGGTCCGCATCCGTCACGGACCCCACCTTCCCACGGACGAGCAGGCCCCATCACGAGGGGGCCCACGGGGCACTTACCTGGCGTGCGGACCTACCCGCCGGTCATGGCCTCTTGAGTTCCGGCGCATGGACCGAGTCGAACGCCATCGAGCCCAGGCTCCTGATCCTCCCGAAGATAGTCACGCGATCAATCCCGAGAACGCGGAACACCATGTTGTCGGGGTCTTCATCGCCAGCCGGTATGGCAGCGGCAAGTATTTCCGCGGTCTTATCAAACTTGTTGCACTGACTGTAGAAATCCCCGCGGCCCGCGTCTCTCCCGGATTGGCTCAGCCGCTGAAATCTGATGATGGAACGGCCGAACGAGTCCAGTGAATCTTCCAAAGTGGTCAGGACTCCTATGGTGCGCACGATAGCCCCCCTGGCGAGGTCATCGGGTGTGGCCTGACGGCTCCCCGGAGCATTGGCCCGGTCAATCGCGCGTGCCGGCTGCTGTGACTGAAATACCGACTGCCAAAGCCGTTTGACCCGCTCTAGCGCCTCTCTTACGGTGCTCACTGCATCATCGAAATAGTCTTGTATATCCTCGAGCCCACCGAAAGACAGAGGTTCAGCATCACCCGGCGAGCGCAGGTAGGCGCGATGCGTCTCCTCACGTATCAGCCGTCGCACCCTAGTCTCATCCTGAGCCTCGACCAGTTGCCTGAGGATCCGATTGTCCTCGGCCTGCGATGATCGCAGGCTGCCGACCGCGATCTGCAGCGCTTGCAGCAGATCGGCCCCGGTCCTGTCGTTAGCCGATGCGATCAGGTTGCTGACCATTGCCTGCAGTTCGTCCCAGAAGGTGTCTCTTCCCCATTGCACGGCATGCGGGAAGATCCGGCGGACCTTAGGTTCCTGGCTTTCTGCGATAATCCCGGAGAGAACAAGTACGAGCCCATTCCTGGTCGGCCTATCCGCGGGGCCGAGGAGTGCGCTGCCGAGGCGAATGACCTTGGCCGCAGCCGCCGAGTTGAGCAATGACTCAGCGACCAGTACCGCGCAACCGGTATCGTCTGACGTCGCTGAAATCCAGAGCGGTACCCTTATCCCGTCGACCTCGTGATCGCGTCTGACCGTGTGGCCTTGCCCGGCGAAGAAGTCACGAACCTGCGTGTAAATTTCACCGGTCGGCGGCGACCCGACCAGCCCGGCCGTGACTCGCTCGATCACTGCAGGTGTTATCTTGCCGTCTCTGTTGGCATGGTCATAGGCGTCATAGCAGATTTTGACGACTTTCCTTGGCGCCCCCCAGGTGATATCGCGTATCTTCGCGAACGCGCCGCTGGCGAATTCCACATGCTCGTTATCCGGTATGTCTCCTGCTGAAAACCTTCGCCGTTTAAGTAGATAGGATTCCTGCTGGTAGGAGATTATATTGGCCTCAGTGAGGGGAGCTGGGCGGATGATCCGGCCAACTCGCTGCCTTACGCCTTCTGACAGCTTGTTCCAGGGGCGGTCCATGATTGCGAATATCAGCAGGGACCTGCTTTCCGCCGCCCATCCGACCAGGCTGCTCACCGCCACGTCAAGATCACCTGAGTCACCCTGCTTGCCGCTCAGCCGCTCGATATCGTCGATGACGAGGACGAACCGCAACATGTCTTCGGTGAAGAGCCGGGCAAGAGCCTGGAGCCCCACCAGCGCACGGCCTCCTACGATCTGGCTTATTACGCCGCGTTTCTCGAGGTGAGGAGTTACCGGTCCGCCGCACAGCCATTCCCAGGCGTGGCCCGATATCTCCCCGTCATTGTGCAAGAGCAAGCTCAGCCCGTCGGCGAACTCGCGATCCTGCGTAATTTCAGACAACCGCGCCTGGAGGGCTTGGGTAAGCTCGACATCGTCGGCGAGGGCCGCCCCCCCGGGCCACGCCGGCCGCTCCTCGGGTGGCTCCTCGCGTGGACCGTACCGCTGGTGGAGCCTGGTTTCGAGACGTCGCTCCTGTGCCATTTCGGAATATATGTCCCTGATGCGCCTGACCAGGTCGGCGCGCCTGAGGCCGAGGTCACTGGTGTCTCGTCCTCCGGCGGGCCGGTTCTGGTTGAAGAGGTTCTTGTACACGTCAACGAGCGTGAAACTGAATTCTGCCCTGATGACACAGATGGTTGCCGACGTTTTTTGCAGCGCTATCCTGTTGATAGCGTGAGCCGCAAGATGGCTCTTGCCCACTCCGTAATCACCGACAATAGCAAGGCTGCGGCCATCGTCGGCGTTCAGGTATTCTCTGATGAAGGCATCCGCTTCGCGCACAGCTTTGGTCTCGATAGTGACGTCCGGTGTGCGTCGTAGACCAAGCGTCACTTCGGGGACTTCGGGAAATGGATTATTTCTGATTACCCGCGAACTCGACTGCCGTGCACTCATGACACACCTGCCGGGGGCGTCTCGGGGGAGCCGCCGCCAAGATCCTTGTAATACTCCCAGTACTCATGCGCTATACGCCAGCTGGGGACCCGTTGCTCCCCCGCGTTCATACTCTTTTCAAAGGCTATGTGCAGGATATTACTGAGGTCGCCAATATTATTTTTTGGTCCATTCTTCGAGGAGGCCAGTTCCTTGAAGAAAGCTTCGGTGCCGTTCCAGTCTAGAGCGCTGTCCGGTATCCCGTATTTCGTGAGAATGTACCTGATGAATTTCATGACGTCGCCGACAAGCAGCAGGTTAGCGTTAACCAGTTTAACGCCATCAGTCACATCAGTAAGACTCCTTTGCAGATTTTTCCAGTCGCTGACTTGACTATAGCTGTACTCATAGAGGTAGATGCTGTCCTCCAGGATTCCGGCGGACGTAACGTACTTCTTAATGTCAACAGCTATATCCTTTAGCTTCACAGTGACGTCCAAGCGGGGCAGCCTGATAGCAACGCGACTGGCGCCAAGCGCGTTCTTAAGCTCGTAGTTACGCATCTGCCAGTTGGGTTTGCCCAATATGCTGGCCTTTGCCTTCTCTGCCACAATGACTCCTTCAAGCTCGGCCCAGTCGAGAATCCGCATGAAACAGGAGTCGTTGTCGGTGTCGTCTTTAGCGGCGTTAAACTCGTTCGGCCCCATCAAATCGAGAGGTATCAGGCCGGCTCCGCTAAACTCGTGAAGCAGCCGGTGGGAGAATACAGATTTCCCGCCAGCCCGCGCTTTCCCTGCAATTACTATGACATTCCCCGCCGCTTGACTTTCGCTAATCAGGGCTGGTTCATTCGATAGCGGGAAATAGTTCGCCAGAACCTGGCAGTCGATATTCCTTCGCCATGCGTTTCTGTTATGAACGGAAACGGAAGGCCAGTTAACCGGGAACGGATTCAACGGGCACCCCGCTTAGCTGGATCACGCTTCCCTGTTAGCGTGCTTTGCAGCTCGCTCATCGATTGGCTTAGCTGGTTGATCTTCTCGTCCGCTGCCTTCAGGCGGACTGATCTTTCCGGGTCGGGCCCTGCCGGCCATTTAGTAGGATCGGTAAGATACCGATGGCATTCCTCTGCGTCCTGCAGCGGCTTATTTCTAACAGGCTCCGGCAAACGCATAAGCGAATCGATGAGGTCCTGATAAGATTTGCTGAGATCATCGGACGATGGCCGGGCTTGATTCCGCAAGAGGCTGACGTACTTCTGCGCCTCGCGGTTAAAGCTTTTGTAGGCGTCGGAGACGGTGTCAGTGATGGAGTCGATCCGGGTTCGCCTGGTTGCGATAGTCGTCGAGCGAACATTGAACACGGCCGTTACCAGGGCCGCGACGACCGAGCTTCCGAGCAGGATATTCTGCCCGCTCGGACCGGTAGCGGCGGAGCTTTCAAGAGCGGGATCGGAGAGTTCCACCAGCGCATCACAAGCACGTTGGTATGAGGTGCCGGACCCGAGCGCCGCCATGGCCTGGCGGAGGCTGGCCTTGTTGGCCGGGGCGGCGCAGTAGATGGTCGCCGCGTCTTTGCGCAGGTCACCATGGATGTCCGGCGGGCTGATCGTCCACATCAGCACGACGCCGGCGGCGGCGCCGGCCAGGGCGACACCGATCGTGATAACGATCCTCCTCATCCGTGTATCGCCAGGAGCACGGCGAATACAACCATCTCGATGATGCAGATCCCGACGATGGCATTCGCCCATCTAGCCGGGATCTGCTGATCCCTGAAGAACAGCAGTCGCGGGGCCCGATGACTTCCCCGGCCCGAGGCCGACTCGGCCGCCGACGGCCGTCTTAGCAGCCTGTATCTTCCATGATCGCGCCGCCAGCGGTGGCCTACGGCGTTGATGAGGGCCTGCTGCAGCTCGTAGTCACTGGTTTTCGTGCTGAGGTCGTCCAGGCCGAGAATTACCACAGCCGGCGTCTGCTCGTTTCTCGCCCAGTGCCAGATTTCTCTGATCAGCTCGCGGCGGCGATCCTGGTCAGCGAGGTCCGGCTCGACGACAATATCGAGCAATAGCCTGACGCTGCCGAATATTTCGCATTCCGGGATATTGGCGAGCTGCTCGATAAACCATCTCTCACGGATCATCAGTGCACGCAGGTGCGCGCGTTCTTTGTCGTTGGGTTCCTGGTTCAGTTCATGCCTTCTGCGTATTCTCTCCAGGGCTAGTGCTGAGTTCTCGTCGCCGGCCGTCAGCTGCGAGAACAGATCGGAGAACGAGTCGGCCTTCTGTGGTACGCCCAGGAATGATTGATGGGAGACCGCCTCATACCACGGTACGCCGCTGAGCCGGGCCGCAGGCTGTTCATGGCGGGGACTCGCCGGGGGCACCTCACGCCGCGAAACCTCGGGCGCCGGGGGGGCGTCATCCGGATCAGGCGTCTCGGGGCCGGCCGCGGGGACCAGAGCAGGAACATCCGGGGATGGCTTGCAGTATTCGCGGAACTCCTTGGGCATAGCCGCTACTCGCGCCGCCAGGGTGATCCCGTATTCACGGAGGTTCGCCACCCGGCCGGAAAAATCCTCGGTCCTGAGGCTACGGTAGGCAACGGTGAGGAGTTGCGCCGTGGGTGTCTCCCCGCCCTTTCCCGTCGCGGCATCAGCCGCCCGGAGCCGGACGAGCCTCTCGGTGCGTTCGAACGTCGGAAGGGGGTCGTCGAGGACACGGAGCCGGTGGACGATCAGATGGGGAAGCGGGTTCGGGTCGGTCTCGCCGAGCGGCGCCTCACCAGTAGAGAAGGACCACTGCCAGCCCGGCAGGCCGGTGAGGATCGGTCCGGTGGTGCGCCACAGCCCCCACAGCAGCGCGACAGCCGACGGCGAAGCCACCTCATCCTCAGGAAGCTGGAGTGTCAATGGCCTCATCGGCTCCGTCAGTGCTTTAGTGATAACCAGCCCGAGTTCGAGATCTTTCTGCGCCAGCGAGTCCAGTTGAACGGGTATGGTCTTGAGTCCGGTGCTCAGGGTCTCTGGTTTCAGGAGCGGGAGCACGGCCTTCTCGGCCACATGGCCAGGCGGCGGGTAGAGAAAATCGGGGCAGCCGATCAAGCTTGACATCAGGGCAACTTCAGGTGAGAGTAGCTCGATCGGTCCGATAAGCGCACGCGTAATGAGGTCTTTCCTGGTGTGCTGCAGGTTCGGCTGAAAATTGCTTTGCGCATCAGCAGGCTGCTCGGGGTCCGCGGACCGCGTGAGAAAGCGGAATATGAGCGCCGCCTCGGCACCAAAAGTCTTATATACAGTCGTCACCGTTTGCTTTATGTCAGGGGGTCGGGCAATAGGCAGCAAGCGACCCTGCCAGATGCTTTCATCGAATCCCTCCGAGCGCGCGACTATCGAGAAGCCCTGCTGATCCTGGCCGGTCCAGCGAAGTTCGGCCTGATGAATTTCTGTGGGCACATCAGACACATCAGGCTCCCGTTCCAGGCGCAGTGATCACGCCCGCCATGGCCATGAGTGATAGCAAAGGCGCCAGTACGCGCTGTGGTCGTACCGGACGAGGGTAGGTTGTCGCTAGTTCATCGCCCTTGGATACTCCGGTAGCCGAGGCGAAATGCAGGGTCGCGTTCCCGCACTCACGGAAGGGGCGGGCCCATGCGTCGGCGCCGCGTGAGTGAAGGTAAGCGTAAACGTCTGCGCTCTCTTCCACGACCATCCCCGTGTCCAGGCCGTTGTCCGCGCGTCGCAGCCACAGTGCCACTGGCTCATCAAATTTCAGCTGATCAGCCTTGTTCAGCACCACGACGGCGCTAACCGAGTCGAGCTTGCGGATCGACTGAAGTATCTCCAGTACCACGTTAAATGTCTGATCGCCGAGCTTGCTTTTCCCGAACTGGTTGGGATCTACGACGAAGACGAACCCCGTCGCCACGTTAAGGAATCGCTTGGCGTCATCGACCTTGCGTAGCTCTTCACCCGCGACGTCGAAGATGGCGATAGGCCGTGGTTCGGCCGCTCCTTGCCCGACGAGGAAGGCGTCCGCGAATGTAATAACGCCTTCCCTTGTTGCCTTCAAGACGGTCGATGAGTTCAGAAGTGGAATGACGCTGTCGGTCATGAAAGTCCTATGGCGTCCGCGATCGACCGGCGCGGCCGTCAGGCCATAGCGGTGGAGTTCTCCGCTCTCGATCGCCCCTACCATGCTCGCGAGCAGGTGAGTCTTGCCGGAGCTCGTGGCGCCGATAAACCCGAAGACAGCAGGCTCTCCATACTGGCCGTAGGCGGCTGGGAGAAAATGGATCGCCACATCTCCGGTCGGATTCGGGCATCGCCAAGAAATCGTCCCCATGAGATGCTCTCGCTGTTCCGGGCTAGCGCTAGAAGGAAAAGTCATCGGCACGTACTTTCCCTCGCCCTTATCCCAGCGGAATGGGCTGAGGTTTCCCCAGTCGATCCTGGCCAGACAGATCGGGCAGACCACCTGGCGTGGTGGCGGGCCTGCGGAGGGGCCGTTGTTGTCACTAGGCATGGATATCACCTGACATTAAGGATGATGACGATGGCGAAGAGCACTCCGACGACTCCGACCGCGCTGAAGGTGATGATCCGCCACCACGGCCTTGAAGCTCGCGTCCCTGCGGCCGGCTGGCCTGATTCGCCAGCATGCCCAGAGTTACCCGAATCCGAATGCTGCCGCTTCTTGCCGTGGTAATAGACCCAGAAATCTTCCCGGCCCTTGGCCAGGGCGGGGTTATCCTGGCGCGGGCCGGGCAGCGGATCCTTGATCCCGAGGCGATTGACCAGCAGCTCCCGGCACGTCGGGCGATCGGCTGGCGCCTGAAAGACGCCCTCGAGCAACTGTCCCAGCTCAGGTTCCGCCCTGATGCTGTTGCGGTCGGCTGGTTCTTCTCCGGTGAGCACATAGAAGATCAGGCGTCCCATCGCCCAGATGTCGTCGCGCTCGCCGACGTCGCCGGTGATCCGGTCCGGGCGCTGTTCGGGCGCCGCCCACGGCAGGGTGCCCACGATCTGGCGTGGCGCGCCGAAGACGGTCGCGTTCAGGAATCCGGTGATCTGGACGGTGCGGGAGTCTTCATCCCAGCGGACGGTGTGTGGATTGATGTTGCGATGGGCTATGCCGGCCACAGTCAGCCAGCGCAGTCCGGTCAGCAGGCTGATCTGGAAACGGCGGCGATCCGCCGTGAGCAGCTTGCCAGCCACCTCGCTGACCGGTACGCCACGGTACGGCTCGAGCAAGACGAAAGGCTCGGTCACGGCCGCGTTGTAGCCGACCAGCCTGCTGACCTCGGCGGGATACCGGTCAATCCCGGCAAGCCTGTGCAGTTGCAGCCCAGCTAGGATCTCATTGTCAATGAGGTCATAACCAGACTGTTCATCGGTCGCGATCATCGTCAGTTCGCCCGGGTCGATCCTGACGTCGGATACTTGCAGCTCCCGATGGACAGCATGGGCGACCGCATCAGATTCTGAAACGATTTCCGCCTCGACTGTAGTGCCGTCACTAAGGCCGATGTACTGTAGCTTCCTGCCCATCAGCGCACCTCCTCGCCGTCCATCGGAGACTCGCCGTCAAGCTCCTCATCAGCGGTCTCGCCCCCGGGTTCGTCGCTTGTCATCCAGGTGCGGTGAACTACCCCTTGGCGCAACGGGACTAGGCGAAGCAGGCCGGCATACCTGGTCGAATCAATCCATTCCATCTCGGCCGGAAATTTCTCATTCGTATTGAGCAGCAACGTACGCGGCGCGAAGCGGACGGTAGGCACTTTCGTAATGCCATAATCAAGCAGCCGTATGTCTGCCGCCTGACACAGCTGCCACATGGTGTCTCGCGGCTCAGCCGTGATGATCGCGGTAATTTCCGCTATGTCGTTCTCGCCCAGGACGCTGACCTTCAAATCCTGGCCGTCCGTGAATTCGGGGAGGTCAAGTGGCCCATTGATTTCGACGTGCTTATCCCATTCTGCCAGCAGGTCGCTGACTCGCCTGCTTGCCCATCCCTCGTACTCTCGCGGCGACCTCGGCCGCGACGCGTGGAAAATCGGGCCGAGCGCTTCGGCGACGAGAAGTGAGAGGCCACGTCCGACGAACTCGTCAAACTCGTGCCTGCTTACGTGTCTGGGCGGTTCGAGCGCTAGGTCGTGATCGATTTTCTGCTGGTATGCCCGCAAGGCGGACGTTGCTCCGTCGAGCGTGGCCTTCGTGGTGATGATGGCGTCTTGCCGTGTTTCGTTGGCTGACCATTCCCGGTTCGCGGCCGCAGTCACGATGTTCGTCAGCCCTTCCGCGGCTCTGGTGAGATCCTCAGTCTGGAGGGCATCGCGCCACCGCCGGATGCGTCCCTTCCATGACCAGGAGGTCGCGGCGACGCTGAGACCCAGGCCGATCGCGAATCCGAGGATCCCGGCCGTCGTGGACGCGCCGATGTGCCGGCCCAGGAGGATACCTCCGGACAGCCCTAGGATGGCGGCGATCGTGCCGGCGGCAAGGGAACCGGTGTGACCAGCCGGGCGGCCGCCGGGAGCGCGGGCTATGGTGAGCCCGAGCAGGCCCAGCCAGGTGAGCGCGACCACGAGCCCCGTGATGACACCGAAGCCGCGCCCGAATGAGGCCACCGCCGTGGCCGCGGCTCCGGCCGCGATCAGCCATGGCTCGGGACCAGGTACCGGGGCGGAGGCAGTGAAGCGCTGCCCGAGCGTGCGAGGACAGATCTGCTCGATCTGGTCCGAGTAGGGGACTTCGCCGTGAGAGCGCATCTTGCGTTCGTAGTCTCGGAGCCGCATCGACACCACCGGCAGTGGTTCGCCTGCTCGTATCGAGGTGCTGATCGCGGCCATGATGTCGTCGGACACCGCCCCGGAACCAGCCGTAGGCCTGACACCCCAGTCGAAAAGGCGGTCGGCTCGCTCGACGGCGGAAGTCCCGGTCAGGTCGAGCACGGCCGCTCGATAGCTGGTCAGCTCCATGCCCGCACGGACAGCCAGGTCGCGAACCCTGGCCCCCAGGTGCGCGCCTCCGTAGAGCGCCGTGGGTGAGACGAGTGCCTCGAGGGCGTCGCTCAGTTCTTCTGCTTCAGCCACGCACCGGTCCCGCGCGACGGCGAGTCGGCCGGTCGGGACGATGGCCGAGTGCACCGTGTCCAGCACCCAGGCTGACTCGTCAGTCGCCGCCAGCCTGGCATGCAGGTCGGTCGTGTCCGGGTCCAGCATCTTCTTCAGGGACCTGTTGAGGGCGGCCAAGAACATGACCTGGCTCGCCGATACCTCGAACACGTTCAGCCCGGGATTGGCCACCCCCGCTGGTATATCAGCGATAAGGCCTAGCGTCTTCCTGAATACCTGTGACGTCGACAAGACGTCGATGAGCTTTTCGAGGCCAGCATCGCTTCTATCGTTGGGATGCACGCTGGCGATCGCCGATCCGGCCAGTCGCCAGTCAACGCCTTCGGCGTCGCTGACCCAGATGATACCCGAATCCCGGTCCGGTCCTATGCTCCCCGGGATCTCGAAGCCGTCCGGAAGCATTAATGGGCCGACGGCAATGCCCAGCAGTTTTTCCACTCTCCTGGAGCGCCACAGTTCCTCATAGGCAAGCACGTGCGCGACCATTGTCTGCGGGGTGTCGATCACGAGCAGCAGCGAAAGATCAGGCTCTGATTTGTCGGCGAGGAGCCTGAAGACCTCCTGAAGTGCCGTAAACGGCTGACTGTGCGGGCGCAAGTCACAGCGAACTACTTTCTCTGTCACTTTCCGCCATTCCCTTCGTTTTCCAGTTGCTCGACCGAGTACTCGAGCGCGCTCAGGTTCGCGCGGATCGGTGCCTCGACACCCTCAAACTCATAGTCGAGCGCCGCGGGAAGGGTGACTGCCCAGAAATCTCGAAATTGCTGCGCTCGTTCGCGGCCGGTTTTCGGCAGGCCTTGAGAAGGAGCGTCGAGCCGCTCGATCTGAGTTTTTGCCAGTTCGCAGACGACACGGTACAGCTGAGCCGGCGGCTGCGGCCGTGAATCCAGGCCCAGTGGCAGTTCCCGCATCAGTTCCCGGCAGAAATCGCGGCGGATTTCGTCATTGTCGCTGAACGTCCACATCTCATAGGCGCGCAGCAGGCTGCCCCATGACGACAGTGATTCAAGTGGCGTAAGGTGTAGTGACATCGTTACGCCGCGCAGCTCTACCCGGATGTTGTCGGGGGAGGTGGGGGAACCTTCCACGAAGACCCGCCCGTTCCACATCGCGCACAGCATGCGGTGCAGGATCTCGATCCGGTGCTGGTTATTGGTGGCCAGGTAGCGGAAGTCATAGCCCATCCGCTGCCGCCACTTCAGGTGGTCCTGGGGCAGCGGCCTGGTCTGGGCATCGGCCCACAATCGGAGCACGTCGCGGACCTCGCGGACCTCGGTGATGCCCATGGCCGTGCGGAACAGCACCACGGCGATCGATTCGGCCTGGGTGGGACGGTACTCATAGTGGATCTGGCGACCCGCCGGAAGGGCTATGGCCTCGCTGAGGTATTGCTCGACGCCGGGATTCTTGGCGCCCGCGGGATATGAGATCAGCACCTTCATGGGACCTTCGCCTTGCGGCGTGAAGGCGGCGGGCAGCAGGCCGGCTAGTTTCCCGCGGAAGTCCTCAAGCTCCTCATCACCGACAGTCCCGCGCTGCTGGCCGGCCGACGCCGCCAGGAGATCCTGCAGCCGCGGTACCAGCGATCGGCGGCCAGGCTCGGAATTCCTGAGGAATGTCTTGACGCTGGTCTTCACCCTTTCCTTCAGCTCCACCAGGGCTTGATCCGGCGTCTGGTCCCAGGCCAGTCGGAACATCTCTCGCCATCCCTCCGGGCCGATGAGGGCGCCGAAGAGCTCCGCCTCGGATGAGGCCGGCCGCAGCCGACCTAGGCCGACCTCCTGATCGACCATCTGGCGGATGACGCGCCGGTAGAATTGCTCGAGTTCGGAGCTTCCCGGCGGGAGCAGGTAGGCCACCCCCACGCGCGGGCGGTACAGTGCCTCCGCGCGCGCGCTGAAGCGCTCGGCGTCCGCGCGCGCGTATTCCTTGAGCGCCTCGACAAGAGAGGAAATGGCGGACTCGATCTGGTCCATGGCTCGCCGCCAGCGAGGAGTGCTGTTCTCCCAGTGCTCCGCCCACACGGTATGGCTGCGCCAGCGGTACCAGGTGTCCTGGTCCTCCCGGGCCTGGGCGGGCACGGGATCCGCCCATTTCACCTTCACGAGCCCGCCGACGCTGTTGCGGACCGGCGGGATAGCCGGCGGTGTCATGGCGAAGCCGGTCGGCGGAGAAGGCGCGGCCCTGCGGCGGTGCATGAGCCCGCGACTGCCGATGCGATCAATCTCATCGGCGAGCTCGGGGTGCCCGAAGAGCACTCTTTGCACCCGGAACAAGTCGATTTCGCTGAGCAGCGTGTTGACCGCGGCGACTGGCTCGAAGGCGGCGACGAGGTCAGGGACCTCACGGCGAAGCCGCGTGTCGAGCTCGCGCAGGCTGGTCTGCATCGACTCGGCGCGGTCAGATAGCGCGACGGTCACGTCGTGCGCCCCTGTCACCGGCTCGGGTTCGGCGAAGACCACGCCATCACGGCTCAGCACCTTCTGGATGCCCGCCGCGGTGAAGAACTGCTCGACATAGGGCCGGTTGATCTCCCTGACTCCGCCGAGCGGGCTGGCTAGCTCGCCAAAGGCCATGCGCAGCAGGCGCCCCGCCACGAGGTCCGCGAGCTCATCGATGGGAACGGTGAGGGAAGAAACCAATGCCGTGGAGACACCCCGGTTCCCGATGCCGTCGTGGGCGGGAATGTGCCGGTCGACGGCGCCATTGATGAAGCTGTCGGCGAAGGATTGCCGCGCTTCGGCCTGCGGCTCATCGGCCTGGTCGAGTTCCGTTCCGGCGAGCGAGAGCACGAGGGAAACGACCGAGCGGTGCAGGTCCTCCGGTTCTGCGCCGACGGGGCGCGAGAACAGGAAACCTGTCTGCACGGTGGCCGGCCGCAGTACCACGCGGCCCTCCTGCGGGTAGAACACCGACACGTCGTCAGGGTCGGCGGGGGAGTGCGACTCGTAGCCTCTGAGGTCGCGCTCCGCGTCGCTCGCATTCTGGTTGTCAACGAGGCGGAAAAGGTCGAGCAGGGCGCGTCCCGCGTTCAGTTCGGCGGGCCGGCCCCCGCCCAGGCCGTTGGGGAACGCCGACGGCATGAGGACGAGCGGATATATCTTGGCGCCGAGGCTGGATTGCTCGAACAGCTTGCCGATGAGGTGCAGGTAATCGTAGAAGATCCCGGCTCCGGTCCCGCCGGCCACCGAGAAAGCGACGAACACGTCAGCGCTCTTTGCGGATTTCCCGCCAAGGGCGTACAGGTCTTCACCTGATCCGGACAGGCTGCCGAGCGCGCGGCGCAGGTCCCTGACCGCAGGTTCGACGCCTCGGCGGAAGGTCTCGAACAGCACCGCCCGGCCGATCGTGGGAAGCTGGCCGGCTCCTCGCTGGAGCGGGGACACACGGGGTTCCCCATGCGGCGGCGGCAGCCACTTCTCCACGGCCGGGCCAGCAGACAGCCTGAGGTTCCGCGCGACCTCGGGGTACGTGTCGACGTGAGGTACCAGGTCCCGGACGTAGTGCGCGGTCTGCAGCGCGGCGGGAAAGTGATTCTTGTTCGGTACCACCCGGCGGGCGAGACGATCCAGGTCTGCCTGGTTCATATCCGCGTAGACGAACTGGACACATGAGGGCAACTGGTAGGGAAGCAGCCCGCTATTTGCTCTTTTCTGCAGGAACTCCGTCCCGTCCGGCCCGCAGATCTCCTCGCGAAGTCGGCGCTCGAGTTCACCGCCGATCAGGCATCCGGTGCCGCCTAGCCCAACGAAGAGGATGGGCTGATAAAGGTTTATGGCCACTTCGGATCCTTTTCTCGCTTCGGTGGCTACAGCCAGGGGTCGGCTTCCGGCTCAGTCGTGGATGGTGGTGCCGGGGTCGCCGCGGCTGGGCTCGCCGCCGGGGTCGAGGAGCGCGTCTTTTCCGGTGCCGGCTTCTGCGGACGAACGGATGGCCTGCGCCGTTTGTCGCGGAATATCATCAGCAGGCCATTGCTGAGCGGCTCGCCCTGGCCTCCGATGGCGATCTCGTAGCGTTCACCCTCGGGTGCCCGGACGCGGATATACCCGTTCGGTCCCCGCCGGGCCACGTAAGGCTGGTCCGTCGGCCGCGGGTAGTCCAGGCGGGGATACTGGTCCAGAGGGTCGCGGATAACGAACCGGAATTCGTCTGACCACCGGCCGGGCGCCCGGAGTTCGGCGCCTACCTGCTCGCCGTCCCGGCGCAGGGAAACCTGGAGGCCGCGCACGTTCCTCCTGGCGCGCCGGCGCCGCCTCCGGTCCAGGAGGAACGCCGCTATGGCGAGCACGATCACCATGGCCGCGACAATGAGCCACTTGTACTTCGCGAGGGCGCCGGGAGGTTTCTGGACGTCGACATTCAGCTGCCCGGCCGCGTACACCACACGGGGGTTGGCGTTATCGACCAGGCTCAGGTTTACCGACGTCCCGCCGAGCGCGGTGTTAGGCGCGAACGAAACGGTGAAGCGCTGGGTCGAGTTCCCCGACGGCAGCGAGAATACGCCCTTGGGTGACGTGATCGTGGCGTGGGTGCTCGGCTGGGTGTTGAGGATCAGCCGGACCGGCCTCGCCTCACCGGTACGGTTCACCGCGGTCAGCGTCCCGCTTATCGTCCCGCCCGGGCTGACGGTAAAAGCGGAAGGCGGGAAGCTGATGCTGCCCTCGACCAGCGGAGCGGTGGCGCTGACCAGCACCGTCTCTGGAATCGCCGTGGGATAAATCCCGGTTCCCGATACCCGGGCGGTGAACGTCAAAGTGCCTGGCGTCCGGGGAGCGGTGAACGGGCCCGCGAAACTGCCATCGCCTGCCTTCGTGTCCGGGGCCACTCCCTTGTCGTTCAGTGGCACGGTCACCGGGCCTGGTATCCCGTCACCGGTAACGTCGATGGAGAAGCTCATGCCCTGGAGGGCCGAGCCATCAGTAATCGCTCCGGTCCGGGTGAGCAGGGTGAGCCTGACGACCATTTTCTGCCCGGGAGTGGCACTAGGTGGCTCGGCGAAGACCGCGGCGCGCACGGCGCCCTGCCACAACGCCGTCGCGCTGACCAGTTGCTGCCCCAGCCCAGCCGGGGCGGAAAGCTTGATTTTCCACGTTCCGGTTACCGGGTCGGTGATGTGCAGGGATTCAACCCCGGTGTTGGTGCCGCTCAGCACGAAATCGGAGCCGTCAAACCTGCCGCCCGACACGGTGACCCCGTTCGGGTCTGTGTAGGTGACGCGGACAGCGGGATTGCCCTTGACCACGGTTATCGTGCCGTCGGTCGCGATAACCGGGATGCCGACATTCAGCACCGTGTTCCCGCCGCCGGTAACCGTCCCGGTGCTCCACGGGCTTATGCCCTGGCAGGTTGCCGATGCGAAGAGCGCGTCGAGGGAACGCACGACATCGGAGGCGCTGTTGATCACCTGTGCGTACGGCTTGACGCAGCCTTTCTGCGAGCCGCCGGCGGCGAAGGCGGCGAGGCTGGACGGGCTGACCTCCGGGCCGAACCCTAGCGGCCATATTCCCACGCCGGCCGTCCTGGCCTGCGCCAGTTCCTGGTCGAGCACCTGCCGGGCGGCTGCGTTCCTGTTCGCGGAAACCGGCCCGTACTGCGGGCTGTCATGGACGTCGAGCACCCCGTCGGTTTCCAGGAAAATGGCCTTCACCGCGTTTGCGGGCGCGTTCTGGCTGAGATAGCTCAGTGCCTGTCCCGCCGCGGCCGCGAAGTCGGTATCCCAGCCCTCTGCCTGTGTCCGGCGGTGCAGTCCGCCGACGCAATCTGCGAGATACTGACGGCTGGGCGGGCTATCGATAACCGTGGGCCGGCAGACCTGCCTAGCCGCCTGCTGACCCGGCTGGCCATTGTTGCTGCCGAAGCCCACCACGGCGACCATGCTGCGGCTATTGAGCGCGTCCTCGGCAATGGTCTGGGCCGCTTCGGCTTCCTGGCGCACGCTATATGCGGTCTGGCTGCCGGATTCGTCGGCAAGCACGACAATGTCGGTGGTGATGGGCTCGGCGCCCTGGCCCGGGCCGCCGGATGCGCTTAATGCAGGCGACGACGCGGCGAATATTATCGCCGAGCTAAGTACCGCGAGGCAGAAAAAGGACAAAAGGGAAAAACGACCCCCACGTGCCACAGCAGCCTGACCTCGTTCCCGTTACTGAGCAGCCAAAGAGGCTACTCACCCCACCCAGTCGTACGTAGTGTAGTACTTGGCTTCTAAACTTCATAGACCGCGCAGAGGTGATTTGCTTAATTGTGATCTTGGATCATGTCCAAGATCATTAATGTCAGTGCCTGCGTGAATACAAAATACTTAGGGAACGGCGCCATTAACCTCGATGATTCAGGGGCCTAACTTAGCTGGTTGCTGATTGGGCTGTGCCGGGATTCAGGCCTTGGTGGTTGCTGTGGCGCGGGGGCAGTAAGGCGGGTACGGGAAGGTCGGGGCCGGGCTCCTAGTACCGCATGCCCATGGCTGCCTGCACCTCGGCCAGCGTCACCGCCGCGATCTCGTTGGCCCGGTCGTTGCCGTCCCGCAGCACCTGGCGCACGTAGCCGAGGTCCCGCGCGTACTCGGCGCGGCGCGCCCGGATCGGGGCGAGCAGGTCGTTGACCGCGGCGGTGAGCACGGTCTTCAGCCCCGCGGCCCCGCCCCCGCCGATCTCGGCCGCGACCTCGTCCGGATCCCGGTCCAGGCACAGCGCGGCCAGCAGGACCAGGCTGGAGACCGCGGGCCTGGCCGCCGGGTCGTAGCTGATGTGCGGTTCGGCGTCGGTCCGCGCGCCGCGGATGAGGCGGGCGGTCTCGTCCGCGGTGGCCGACAGCGGGATGGTGTTGCCGCGGCTCTTGCTCATCTTGGTCCCGTCGGTGCCGAGCAGCAGCGGCGCGGCCGACAGCAGCGCGTCCGGCACCGGGAACACCGGCAGGCCGAACCGCTCGTTGAACCGGCGCGCGATCGCCCGGGTGATCTCCAGTGCGGCAGCTGGTCCTGGCCGACCGGCACCAGGTTCGCCTTGCAGAACAAGATGTCCGCGGCCTGGTGCACGGGATAGGTGAGCATCAGGCCGCTGACCGCCTCCTGCCTGGAGTGCGCGATCTCGTCCTTGACCGTCGGGTTGCGGCTCAGCTCGGGCACCGACACCAGGCTGAGGAACGGCAACAGCAGCTGGTTGAGCGCGGGCACCGCGCTGTGCGCGAAGATGACGGTCCGCTCCGGGTCCAGCCCGAGGGCCAGGTAGTCGAGCAGCAGCCCGGTCACGTACTCGTCCAGGCGCTCGGCCGTGTCCCGGTCGGTCAGCACCTGGTAGTCGGCGATCAGCACGAACACCTCGGCGCCGAGGTCCTGCAGCCTGACCCGGTTCCGCAGGGTGCCGAAGTAATGACCCAGGTGCAGCCGGCCGGTCGGCCGGTCGCCGGTCAGGATCCGGAACACCGCCGCATCCCGGCCGATCAGTTCCTCCAGTTCGGCCGAACGCCGGTGCGCAATCGTCGTGGTCATGGTCATCCGTCCTCCCGTCAGTCCGGATGGGAGCACGAAAAAA
>WNGL01005264.1_pt1 | contig 27117 bp, 20 predicted proteins | sample 5400591 | NCBI WGS metagenome assembly WNGL01 (sample SAMN13153377, study PRJNA577476) | soil metagenome | isolation source: 80 cm soil or saprolite under Garry oak tree replicate 1 | place: USA:California | collected 2016-06-15 | reverse complement strand
AGCCGTAAACCCGTAAGGAGGTGCATAAACGTGGGTTGTTTTTGAGTTCCAACCCGTAAGGTAACCCGTAAGGAGGCGTAAGGAAGCCGTAAGTCCCAAGACTGCCCGGCGCCGATCGAAGCGGCCATAATGAGAATTGCTGCAATACCCCTTTGCAAATTTTCATTTCGCCGCGACCTTTTCTGCGGCATGTTGGACTTGAGTTATGGGCAAACGACGTGAGGGGCGCGAGCGCGCTATTCAGTTCTTATTTCAGCACGATCTGAACCCGCCGGAAGATCTGGCCGGGGCGTTGGACCAGTTTTGGGAATCCCAACGCGCCGCCGCTATAGCCGGGGATAAAGGCGTGGCCACCTGGGGCCAGGTCGTGGAACTGCCGCCGCCCACCACCGGTGAAGCCGCCGTGCGCCTGTTTGCCGACCCTTTGATCCGCGGCACGCTCGAACACCGCGATGAAGCGGACGAGGTCATCAAAAAACACGCCAAAAATTGGGAGCTGCACCGCATCGCGGCCGTGGACCGGAACGTCCTGCGGCTGGCTATCTATGAGATGCTCCACCGGTTGGACATTCCTCCCGTCGTCAGCATCAATGAAGCCGTTGATATCGCCAAAAAATTTTCAACCCAGGACAGTGGCAAGTTTGTCAACGGCATCCTCGATAAAGTGAAAGGTGAACTGATGCGGCCCGCGCGAGTCGTCGAATGAATCGAACGTTTCCAATTTTCATCGGCCAATTTCCAATGGGCCGATGGAAATTGGAAATGTTTGCTGACCTCCATCTGCACACGCAGTTCTCTGATGGCACCTATTCGCCTGAGGAGTTGGTGACCGAAGCCCGACGCCACCAGTTGGCCGCGCTGGCCCTGACCGACCACGACACCGTCGAAGGGTGCCCGCGAGCGGCGCTGGCTTGCAAGTCAGCAAGCATAGAATTCATTGCCGGCACGGAGCTGACCGCCGAGCAGGCCGACAAGGAGTTGCATATCCTGGGCTATCTCATTGATGTCCACAATCCAAGGTTGCTCACTGAACTGGCCAGGTTTCAAACTGTCCGCCAAAACCGGATTCGGGAAATGGTCGCGCGGCTCAATCAGGCGCAGGTGCCGCTGGAGGCCGACGCGGTGTTTGCGCTGGCGAATTGCCGCGCGCCGGGTCGGCCGCACGTCGCTCGCGCGCTGGTCCAGGCCGGCCTCTGCTCCAGCCTGGATCAGGCCTTTGAACGGTTCCTGAAAACGAACCGGCTGGCCTGGGTCCCCAAATTCAAGATGTCGGCCTCAGCGGCTATTGAGCTCATCCATCATGCCGGCGGGGTGGCGGTGATGGCCCATCCAGGGTTGAGCCGAAGCGACGAGGTCATCCCCGGCATGGTCGAGGCCGGTCTGGATGGCATCGAATGTTTTCACACCAAACATTCCACCGCCACCGCTGGGCATTATCTGGAAATCGCGGACCGCTTTCACCTGTTGGTCACCGGCGGCTCGGACTGTCACGGCCTGAGCAAGGGCAAACCGCTAATCGGCACCGTCAAGCTGCCCTATCAGCATGTCGAAAAGCTCAAACTCCGCGCTGAAGAACGCAAGGCCGCCGCCGCTCGGTCTTAACCTGATTCTCAGTTATGCCTCTCGAGTTCACCTTTCACGCATCACGCGTGACGCATCACGCAACGCCCATCACCGGCTCCTCGTTCCGCACTCCTCACTAAATCCATGGGGTTACTTGCCAAGTTCAAAGCCGGCCTGCAAAAAACCCACAGCAAGCTGGCCCACGAAATCAAACGCATCGTCACCCGTTCGCCCAAACTCGATGCCGCGGGGCTCGAGGATTTGGAGGCGGCGCTCATCGGCGCCGACTTGGGCATGGGTATGACGACGCAAATCATCAGCGCGGTGAAGCAGGCTTACGAAACCCAAGGCACGGCCGGCTCCGATGTCTTCGGCATTGCTGAGCGCGAAGTCGAAAAGAGCCTTGCTCCAGATCGCGCTGACCTTCGCAGGGCGCCTGACGGTTTGACCGTGGTTTCGATAGTCGGCGTCAACGGCACCGGCAAAACCACGACGGCAGCCAAGCTGGCGCGCCTGGTTCAGTCGCGCGGCCAGCGGACGTTGCTGGCAGCTTGCGACACCTTTCGCGCCGCGGCTATCGAACAGATCAAGCTTTGGGGCCAGCGCCTGCAAATCGAAGTTATCGCCGGCGCTTATGGGGCCGATGCAGCCTCCGTGGCCCACGACGCAATCACCGCTGCTCAAGCGCGCCAGGCTGATTATTTGATCGTGGATACTGCAGGCCGGCTGCACACCAAGCACAACCTGATGCAGGAGTTGCAGAAACTCCATCGAGTCATGGCCAGGCAACTGCCCGGCGCGCCTCACGAAGTATTGCTCGTGCTCGACGCGACCACGGGCATGAACGCCCTGAATCAAGCCCGCGAATTCAACAAAACCGTCTCGCTCACGGGCCTGATCATCACCAAACTCGACGGCACCAGCAAAGGCGGCATGGTCGTGGCGATTCACAGGGAATTGGCGTTGCCGATAAAGTTCGTCGGCTTCGGCGAGCAGGCCGACGATTTGCAGCCCTTCGATGCGAAGCAGTTTGCCGAGGCGTTGTTTGAAGAATAGATGAGCGCCCTGGTTTCGGAACAGGATCTTCAATTCATGCGCCTGGCTCTGCGGCTTGCCCGGCGTGGGTATGGCGCGACTTCCCCAAACCCAATGGTTGGCGCCGTTCTGGCGAAGCGCGGCAGAGCCATCGGGCGCGGCTGGCACCGGCGGGCAGGCGCGCCGCACGCGGAAATCGAGGCGATCCTCGATGCGCGGCAGCATGGGCACAACCCGAAAGGCGCCGCGCTCTTCGTCACGCTTGAGCCTTGCTGCACCTATGGCCGCACACCACCATGCACCGACGCGATCATTTCCGCCGGAATCAAACGCGTCGTGGTCGGCGCCACCGATCCGAATCCCCGGCATCGCGGCAAGGCCTTTTCCATTCTCCAGCGCGCCGGTATCGCCGTTACGCAGGGTGTCCTCACCCAGGAATGTTCCCGGCTCAACCAGGCCTTCAATCATTGGGTGGTTCATCGCACCCCGTTCGTCACCATAAAAGCGGCCATGACACTCGACGGCAAGATTGCCACTGCCGCAGGTGAATCCAAATGGATTACCGGCGAAAAAGCCCGCGCTTATGGAAAGGCATTGCGCCGGGGCGCAGACGCCGTTCTGGTTGGGATCAACACGATCCTGGCAGATGATCCGAGCCTCACATCCAGAGATCAGAAGTTGAAAGTCAGAAGGATTGTGCTCGATGCAGGCGCGCGGACGCCCTTGCAAGCCAGGGTGGTAAATGATGAGCATTCGGCACTGACCACAATTGTTGTGAGCGCGTCTGCTCCGAAGCAACGCGTGGCTGCATTGGCCAGGCGCGTCAAGGTCTTGGCAGCCCCCACCCTCCGCGCAGGAAACGCCGTCCAAGCCGCGCCGCCCTCTCTTCAAGGTTCAAGGTCGGAGGTTCGAGGTTCAAAGCTCTCTCCCTCGACATTCGACCCTCGACCCTCGATGCTCGATCTCCGCTGGCTCTTAAAGAAGCTCGGCGCCGATGACATCACCAGCCTGCTCGTCGAAGGCGGCGGAGAGGTGAACGCATCCTTTTTGATGCAACGATTGGCCCAACGCATCGCCTTCTTTTACGCCCCGAAAATTCTGGGCGGACGCGACTCCCGCCGGGCGGTCGCAGGCCAGGGCGCCACCCGCCTTGCCGAAACCCTCAATTTGAGCGATATCGAGTGGCGCACGCTCGGCCCGGATTTGCTGTTGACTGCGCGGGTTATGAAATCGTTCTGACTTTAGACGCGTTCACCCTCACCCTGGCCCTCTCCCACCCGCTGCGAAGGCGCGGCAGCGCGGCGAGTCGGATGGGAGAGGGACTCCAGGCTGTGGAATCCAGACTTTAAACTCGTTCACCTCATGTTTACTGGCATCGTCGAAGAGACCGGCGCCGTCGCCAGCGTCAACCGGACGCCGAAGTCCATCGAACTGAGCATCCGCACGAAACTCTGCGGCCGCGGATTGAGAGCCGGCGATAGTTTGGCCGTCAACGGGTGCTGCTTGACCGCGGTGAAGCTGGTTTCACGCGGCAGATTCCGGCTCGCCCAATTCGATTTGCTCAAGGAAACCTGGCAAAAGACCAACCTGCAATTTGCCAAGCCCGGCTCGCTGGTCAATCTCGAGCGCCCGCTACGCGCCGATGGACGGTTCGGAGGGCATTTCGTTACGGGCCACATAGATGGCTTCGGCAGGATTATTCATTGGGAAATCGCCGGCCCGGACCACGTGCTCGACATCGCCGCCCCGCCCGAGGTCATGCGTTACGTTGTTCTCAAAGGCTCGATCGCCGTGGACGGCATCAGCCTGACGGTTGCCGGCGTCCGCAGTAAAAGCGTTCGCGTTTGGATCATCCCGCACACTTACGAGCTGACGGCGTTGCGCCAGCGCAGATTGGGCGACGCAGTGAACCTGGAAGCTGACTTGCTCGGCAAATACGTCCGCAAGTTTATCGTGGCACGGGCGTGGGCTTAAATCTGGTTTTTTCCTCTTCCACCATCGAGGCCGGCACAATCTCGATCACGCGGCCCGCTGGAACGGACATCTTCCTGCCCGTGGCATCTTTGTAGTAATAATTGCCCTTTTCAAGCCGCGGCTTGCTCGTCGAGCTGATCCGCATCCCGTTATTGAGCCGCATCACGTACGCATGCGCGCAACCGCTCAACACCACCAGGCTAAGGAGAAGAGGCAGAATCAGTTTGTTCATTTTTTAATGGTCGTAAAAGTGAACCTCGCCGGTGGAAAGATCATACATGCCACCCACCAACCCAATCCGCCCCTGGTCGAGCATCTCGCGCAAAACCGGGCTGCGTTCACGGATTTCCTGCATCACCAGCCGTACATTCACCTCGGCAACTTGGTCAACAAAGGCATAATTTTTTGAATTTCGAGGTCCGCCGTTAAACGGAGCTTGTTCGATGGCGGGCTTAATCCGTATAAGAAGGCCAGTCAGGTTTCCTAGTTCGACGTTGTCAATCGCACCCTTGATGGCTCCGCAGTTGGCATGGCCGATAACCGCGACCAACTTCGAGCCCGAAACTTTGCAGGCGAATTCCATGCTACCGAGAACGTCATCGTTCAAAATGTTCCCTGCTACTCGGGCGCTGAAAATGTCGCCGATGCCCTGGTCTAAAACCAGTTCGATTGGCTGGCGGGAATCAATGCAACTCAAGACCACGGCAAAAGGATATTGAGCTGAGGCTGTCGTCTTGATGTCCGCCGCCGGATGGCGAAGCCTCGGGTGAGCCGAAACGAAACGCTCATTGCCCGCACGTAACTCCGCCAATGCTTGCTGTGGCGTCATTGTGGCCTGCAATTCTCTGGTCGTTGGGGACATTACTCCGCTGGGAGATGGAACCTGCGCTGATGTGGACTGAAGGCGGGGACATTGACAGCCCGTAATGACCAGGAGCGAGGCCACGAGAACGGCGACCAGCCCGGAATGATTGGAGGAACTTTTCACAGATTCATATTGCGGACGCAGGCTGGAACTGTCAATGGCACCGGTTGTTTGTTTGTGTGTGGGCGCGGCACGACAATGGGTTCACTCATCGGATGTGCCTTAACCCCGAATCAGCTCAGCCTTGGAAAAGCAGCACCACATACGCCGCAAACAAGAGAGCATGCACCGCTCCCTGGAGAATATTGGTGCGCCCGCTGGCAAAGGTGACAATGCTCACGACGAGTGTGAGGGGCAGCAGGACAAGATCGGAGTGCTGCACGCCCAGGATGAGCGTCTTTCCCGTTAAATGGCTGATCACCAACATCGTCGGGACCGTCAGTCCAATGGTAGCCAGCACCGAGCCGAGAAAAATGTTCGTGGAACGTTGGAGACGATTTGCCCGGGCAGCCTGTATGGCGCTTATGGCTTCGGGCGTGGCTACCATCATGGCAATGATCGCGCCACCGAGCGCTGCTGGAGCATGCACCACCTCGATTAGGTAATCGATGGGGTAGGCCAATTGCTCAGTCAAGAAAACCACGGGCACCATGTACACCGCGAGCAGTACAATATGGGCGGGCAGTGAACGCGATTTGGCGTGTGACCGTTCGTGCGTCGTTTCCGGAGTTTCACCCAGGACAAAATACATACGATGGCGGTTGGTCTGGATGACGAGAAAAACTCCATACAAGCCCAACGACATGGCCGCGAGAAATGACTCCTGTACGAAAGAAAGCGTCGGCCCCTCGGTGGTGACGGTATAATTGGGCAATATCAGGCTTAACACCGCTAGCGGAATAATCACACCCAGGTAGGCATTGGCGCCCTGAAGGTTGAATTGCTGTTCGCGGTGCCGCCAGCCGCCCACGAGCAACGACAATCCCACCATGCCGTTAAGAATGATCATAATTACGGCAAATAGCGTGTCGCGCACCAGCGTGGGATTGTTCTGCCCGTGCAACATCATGGTGGAAATGCTGATGACCTCGATGGCAGTCACGGCGAGTGTCAGGATGAGCGTGCCGAAAGGCTCTCCGAGGCGGAGGGCAACATGGTCGGCGTGGCGAACCACGGAAATCACCGCTCCGAGAACGACACTAAACAACCATACGAAAATGAGGGTTAGCACGATGGGGTTTGAGAGCCCTCGCATCATGACGCGTCCAAAGCACAGGCAGATCACGCTGCTCAACAAACTAATGCCTAGAAACCATTCTTCGCGAACAATCGCGGACAGTTGGTCGAATCTTCCGTTTTTCATCAGGCTCATAGAACCGAAGTCGATGAATTACTTTCGAGATGGCAAAGCGTCGACCGTCGGCTGCCCGCTCACGAGGTATTGCAGCAAATCAGCCATGTCCCGAGTTGTCAGTCCTGTTTCCAAGCCTTCGGGCATAAACGACCATGGTTGGGCTTGGAGGAGTTGGATGTTGGCGCGCGGCCAAACGGCTGGGAGGTTATTAGGCCGACTCAAGGTAATAGTCGCCGGGTTGTCATCGGTCACGACGCCGATCAGAGTTTCGCCACCTTTGGTTTCAACCACATAGCTCAAGTAATCGGCTTGGACCTGCTGGTTCGGCTGGATAATTGCCTCGAGCAGCTTCTCTTTGCCATGGACCATCGCGCCCGCCAGATTAGGGCCGAAACCGCGTCCTTGGCTGCCGGCCTGGTGACAGGGGGCGCAGCGGTTGATGTAGATCTGCCGGCCGCGCGAGGCATCGCCCACCAGGCGTAACGCAGGCATGAATTGCTTCACCACTTCCGGACGCTCTCGAAGCATCGGACCAAAAAGCTGAAGCGCGCGCCGGCTGATGGCCGGGTCGGTATGGGTTCGCAGAGAATTAACTTGGGTGGCGGTTAACTCCGCAGGGCTGACCCGGCCATTTTCCAGCGCGGCCAGGACAGCAGCCGCCCGGTTGCTCCGCGAAAGCAACGCAGTCAATGCCTCATTTCGCAGAACTGGGGTCAACACTGGCCACCGCGCCAGGAGGATCGCAGCCAGGTTGGGGTCGTTGTAGCGCCCCAGCGTGGCGATCGCTGCCGACTGGATTTCCTGCGGCTCTCCCGAACCAAACAGCAGCAGGAGCAAATCCCCGGCGTCGGCAAGGGTGTAGGGACTGACACCCAGCAGCCGAATCGCTTCGACTCGCAGCGGTGTCATGAGGGTGTCATCGGTTAGGGCATTGAGTGCCTGAGCGTAAAAGGGCTGGAGCCGGCCTTGGGTGTCCACCAGCGCCAACGAGCTTCTGGTTCGGTGCAGACCCTCACCCAAAGCGTTGAGCCAGGCGAACGTCTGCTGCGGCTCGAACCCGGCGCCAACGATAAGGTCCGCAACCTGGGTTACTTCATTCAATTGGCCTTGGGTACCAATCATGGTCGCCAATTCCCTCAAAAAATCCTGTCCCGATGGGGTGCTCCGATATGCGGCATCGTCGGCCAGCGTGGCGAATAATGCTCCCGCGCCGTCCGCCACAGAACTCAGAACTGTAGTTCGGACCCAGGGCTCAGTAGGATCTCGCCGAAGGATCTGTGCCAGCGCCTGAGCTCTTCCGCTGCGGCGAGTCTCACCCAGCGTGAACGCCAGTTGATACCGCACCCGAGCCGCCGGATCCGCAGCCAAAGTCCTCAGTTGGTTCCAGAGCGGGTCAGAAATGGCGCCATTCTTAAGCAGCTTTTCCGAGAGCAGCACCGCGTGTTCGCGCACCCGCGCGTCAGTGTCGCCCAGGCCCTTGAGCACCAGGCCGTTACTCAACGCGCCCAAACCGTCGAGGGCGTGCAGCGCGTGCAGGCGTGCCAGGGGGACCTTGCTGCGGCTGAGCATGTTCGACAACAGCGGCGCCGCTGACGGGTCCCGCCGTTCGTACAGGAGTCGCGCCGCGGTGTCGCGCTGCCAGCCATTCGTGTGCGCCAGCAGGGCGACCAGATCGTAAGTCCTAGCCTTGCGCATCTGTGGAGGCTTGGCCGAAACGAAGCCTTCCGGCACGACGCGGTAGATGCGCCCGTTGGTTGCGGCGCTTTGCTTATCGGCGATGTAGAGCGCGCCGTCCGGTCCATTGATGATTTGCATGGGCTGAAACCAAGCGTCCGTCGAAACCAGAAACTCAGTGTTGGTTTCGTCCGGAGCCCGTTGCGCGATGGTCTCCAGACCGTTCTCACGCAGCACGGCGCGATGAACGACATGCGAGCCACCGTCGGCGATGAACACGTTTTCGAGGTAATTGGGCGGGAAGGCAGTCCCACGATAAACCACACAGCCGCGCGCCATCGTGAACCAGCCGGGAGCTAACGTGTTCGTCCCTTGGGTTGCTGCCGGCGCCGGGGCTTTAGTTGAAGCCGGGCGCGAGCCGCCGGGCCGAGACTGCGCATTGGCAACGGATTGAAGAATCGGCGTGGCCGGGCTCAGAACGTCGAACCATTCAGGCGCTCTCGGAAAGAAAGGATTGCGCAAGGCATAACGCCGCTCATACATCGCCAGCCGCAAGGGGCGTCGAGGATCGCAAGCGAACCTTCGCCCGCGGCTATCGAAAGTCAGACCCGACTGCGCCGGGCCGGTTTCGGGAAAAACGTTTAGCGTACGCGGATCGAATGAAAAGTCGCTCCGTCCGAGCGCAAGCGGGGCAGCATCGGGCGCATTCGAGGACGCAACGCGGCCACCGAGGCCAGCGGTCGCGCCGTGAATACGATTGTCCAGGCCCCACTGGAAACTGTTTACCAGTGTCTGCGGCTGCAACCTGTCTGCCGTCCTGCCGAACCCTGTGAGGACGGCCTTGCGCACGTCCGCCACGCCGTCCCCGCGAGTATCTTTGAAATAGAGGATGTCCGGAGTTGCGGCCACGAAGACGCCCCCGTCATAGCAGGCCACGGCGGAGGGCCAGGGCAAATTGTCCGCATAGACTGTGCTGGCATCGTACACGCCGTCGCCGTCGGTATCTTCGAGCAGCCGAATGCGGCCCAGATGAGGATCACCGCTGTCGGGATCATCTCCCCTTTCAACGACGAACAAGCGGCCGTTTTCGTCAAAGGCCATAGCCAGCGGCGCGAGGACCATCGGCTCGGCGGCAACCAACTCGATCCGGAAACCTTTTTTGATGTGGAGACTGGAAAGCGCGTTTGTGGTTTCAGGTCGCCGAGGCCGGAGTGAGGCGGCTGAATCATTGGGACCCTCTTCCCTTTCCGCGCCAAAGGAAATGCGAAGCACCAGTATGCCGGCCAATCCCAAGAGTGTCATCCTGCGCAGAACATTCATATCGTATCCCAATCCGGCCAGCGACCGCGAGCAACCAGCCGGCGTTCCGCGCAGAATATAAGCCAGGTTCGGGAAACGCAAACGGCGTTGGCTTCCTTGCGGAACTGCAAGCACGGCACAGCCGCAACTGAACCTCGCGAAGCGTATGAGTGCGTCCAGCTTGCTGGCGCTTTCGTTGGTGGTTGGAGACTCGAAAGCGGGAGCTAGCTCCACGCACTCCAAACGCTTCGCGCAACCGCCAACGCCTGAAAGACCTCGCCAAATGATGCAATTCCCGGGGATACTGATAGATCAGAAATCTGCGCTACTCCACTGGCAGGCTCGACAAAGGTGAGATGCGCCTGGCAACCGATCACCAATCAGAAAAAGATTGCCCTGCGGGCTGAGTTTGGTTTTCATTCCGCGCTCGTTCGATTCCTGGGAAAATCGTCAACTCGGTTTGAGCCTCACCTTATGAGAACACTTCTTATCGTTGCGCAACGTCTGTCGCCCATCATGGCGCTGTTTATCGCCGCCCTCAATCTTCACGGCCAAGGAACCGCCTTTAGCTATCAGGGCCGGCTTATGGACAATGGCAGTCCTGCCACCGGCGACTACGATCTCCAATTCTATTTGCGCGATGCTCTGGTGGCCGGAAATCCGGTCGGCGACACGAATACGCTCGCGCCGGTATCCGTGACTGACGGTCTGTTCAGGGTCACACTGGATTTCGGCGCAGGCGCGTTCACCGGCGCAGCTCTCTGGCTGGAGATCGGCGTGCGCACCAACGGCAGCGGGAACGATTACACGGTCTTGAACCCACGCCAGCCATTGACGGCCACCCCGTACGCGCTTTATGCGACCAACGCGGGAACTGCCGTCCTGGCCGCAACGGCAGTCACGGCGAGTACCGTGACCGCCAATGCGGTGACCGGGGCGGGCATTCAGGACTCGAGCATCACCTCAAGCAAGATTGCCACTGGACAAGTCGTCAAGAGCCTCAATGGTTTGAGCGATGCCGTAACGCTCTCTGCCGGGACCAATATCACGCTGACGCCGGGCGCCAACACGCTGGAGATTTCCGCGAGCGCTTCGGGGGCGCCGTTGCCTGGCAAGTGGTTTCCAGCACCAACCTAACCGCGCAGCCCAACAGCGCGTACCTGTTGACGAGTGACTCGCTGCCGACGGTGACGCTGCCGAGTTCTCCCAATACCGGCGACGTCGTGCGAGTCTCCGGCAGCGGCCTGGCGGGTTGGAAACTTGCCCAGAACCCGGGCCAGATCGTGCAAGCCAAGAATCTTTCGGGCAACATCATTGGCGGGGTTTGGACGCCGCACGACGTTGGCCGGAGCTGGTACTGCGTCGCTTCCTCGGCCGATGGAACCAAACTGGTGGCGGGGGTTAATCTTGGCGGCGGACAAATCTACACTTCTACGGATTCAGGCATGACCTGGACGCCACAATTGGCGGGCGGCAACTTTCGTTGCGTCGCCTCTTCCGCCGATGGCACCAAACTGGTCGCGGGGATCTTTAGCGGACAAATCTACACTTCCACCGATTGCGGAACCAACTGGACGGCCCAGGACACCAGCCGGAATTGGCAGGCAGTTGCTTCCTCGGCCGATGGCACCAAACTCGTTGCAGGCGTCAATGGCGGACAACTTTATACCTCCACCGACTCCGGAACGAACTGGACGGCGCGTGACAGCAGCCGGAGTTGGCAGGCGGTTGCCTCCTCGACCGATGGCGCCAAACTTGTCGCAGGTGTCAACGGCGGACAGATTTACACCTCCACGGATTCTGGGCTGAGCTGGACGCCGCGCGAAAACAGCCGGACCTGGCAGGCGGTAGCCTCCTCGGCTGACGGCGCCAAACTCGTCGCGGTGGTCGTTGGCGGACACATTTACACCTCTACCGATTCTGGAACGAACTGGACGGAGCGCGCCGACAGCCAGCTTTGGTCCTCGGTCGCCTCTCAGCCGATGGCAGCAGACTCGTCGCCGGCGTCTCGGCTGCGCAAGTTTACACTTCTGCGGATTCGGGCGTCACGTGGGTAGCGCGGGACAGCAGTCGGAATTGGCAGGCCGCCGCCTCATCGTGGGACGGAAGCAAACTCGTAGTCGTGGTCTATAATGGCCAGATCTATACCTCCACCACTTTCACCACCCCTGGCGTTTCTGGGTTTTTGGTGGGCGAGCAGGGCTCGGCGGTCGAACTGCAGTACATCGGCAACGGCCAATTCATTCCGCTGAGCCAGGCAGGAATGATTATTGCCTACTGACCGCTTGGTCATTTTCCGGCATCTGCCGTTTCGACGTACTCGATGAGGTCGGCCAAATCCTGCGGCGTCAGGCCGGCTTCCAGGCCTTCGGGCATTAAGGATTGGCCCTGGCTTTGCAGCTTTTGGATGTCGGACCGATGGATGACATTTTCTTTGCCGTAGGCCTGGCGCAGGGTGACAGTGGTCGCGGTCTCATTGGCGATCAATCCGATCAGGCTCTCGTCATCCTTGGTCTCGATCAGGTAGCTGACAAACTCGGGGCGCACCTCGCGGTTCGGGTCCAGGATGTTCACCAGCATGTTCTCTTTGCCGGTATTTCTGACGGTCACGAGGTCGGGCCCAAGGGGGCTGCCTTCGCCGCCGAGCCGATGGCAGGAGATGCAACGCTCCTGATAAATCTTCCTGCCGTGGAGCGGGTCGCCTTTCAGGTCCAGCGCGGGCATGAAGGCCTCAATTACCTGCTGCCGGCTGCCGGCGGGTGTGGTGGCCAGCACTTTGACGGCGAGTTCGCGGACGCTTTTGTCGCGATGATTTCGGAGGAATTTAATCTGCGTGGCATCAAGGGCTGAGAAACGGATCGCGCCGGATTCAATCGCCTGCAAGAGAGCGGTGGCGCGGTCCGGGCGCGCGAGCAAAGCCGCCACCGCTTCGGCGCGCAACCGGGGCGTCAGCCTGTCCCAGCGCCTGGTCAGTCCGGGGCCAACCTGGTTATCTGAGAAATGCGCCAGAGTTGAGATGGCGGCGAGTTGGACGGATTGCGGTTGGCTTTGGTTCAGCAAAGAAAGGAGCGCGCTACCCGACTCTGGGAAGCTGGTCATGCCCAGCAACTGAATGGCCTGGGCGCGGGTCGCTTCGGCTGCCTGGTTGTCGGCAGCGGTCTTGCCGGCAAGGACGAGAAGCTCTGTCACAGTGCCGCCCAATGCGGCGAGCGAGCTTCCGGCGCGCTGCAATCCCTCGCCTAACGCGCGGGCCAGCGCGAAACTGCGGGCATGTTCGTTGACAGTGGCAAGAAAGCCGAGGACTTGCGCGACCTCCTCTTTGTTGTTCTTTGCGCCGACGAGCAGGGCGAGCTGACGCAAAAATTCCTGGCCCGGCCTGGAAGCGCTGACGTTGCGATCAGCGGAAAGGTCCGCGAACAGTTCGCCGGCGCCTTCAGCGAGCGATGACAGAATTGCAGCTTGCGTCCAGGAACTGTCCAGGTCCCGCCTGGCAATGGCGGCCAGCGGCGAGATTTTAGCCCGCCCTTTGACCTCGCCGAGGGTGAACGCAAGTTGATAGCGGACCGTGATGGCCGGATCATTGGCCAGTTCATTCAGCCTGGGCCATAGTTCGGGCGAAGGAACGCCGTTGCTGAAAAATTTTTCCGACAGTTTGATCCCATGTTCGCGGATGGAAGCATCCGAATCGTTCAACGCTCTCAGCACGTGCGCCTCTTTCAAAGCCCCCAGGCCATCCAGCGCGCACAACGCATGCAGCCGAGCCAAGGGCGATTTTGACTTCTCGATGAGGCCCGCCAAAAGCGGCGCGGCCGATTTATCCTGGCGTTCGTAAAGCAGGCGCGCGGCGGTGTCGCGGTGCCAGCCGTTGGGGTGCTCGAGCGCGGCGACCAGCTCTTTGGTGGAAGCTTGCCCGAGGCGCGGCGGGTTGGGCTGCCTGAATCCCTCCGGCACGACGCGGTAAATGCGGCCACGGTCGTTGCCGGCGTTCAGATCGAGGAGCCTTTTGATGGACTCCGGCAGCGACCAGGGATGCTCGATCACTTCGCGATACATGTCTGCGATATACAACGTGCCGTCCGGCGCATTGGCCAGTTGCACCGGGCGAAACCAGATGTCGGTCGAAGCCAGGAACTCGTTGGTCTGCTCGTCGGGCGGGCGCTCAGCCAGAACGCCGGCGCCTTGGGGCCGGACTTTTTTTCGGTGCACCAGGTTATTGGCGCACTCGGCTATGAACGCATCGCCAAGATTTTCCTGCGGCCAATTGTTGCCGCGGAAAATCGTGATGCCGGACGCAGAAGTGAAGTAACCGGAGGCGCGGCCACCGCCTTCGACGGGCCCGGAAACCTGGGCCGACACCCGCCATTGGGTGCGAGTCACGCGCCACTTCTCTTCCGGGCTGATGCGATAAACCTCCGCCGCCGGTCCATCCACCGGAATATCCACCAGCGCCGGGGGCATGTTGTAAGACCGATTCCGCTCCGCGTAGCGCGCTTCATACATGAAGGTCTGAATGTGATGCGCGTTACTGCAAACAAACCTGCGCCCGTGGTCGTCATAGCACATGCCGTACTGACCGCCGCCGGCTTCGGCGCCCAGCTCCAGCGTGCGCGGGTCGAAATAGAAATCGCGGCCATTCAAGTCCAGAGGCTTGGCGCCGGGCTTGCCCGCCGGCACGACCAGCCCGCCGTTGCCCGCGGTCTGCCCGTGAATGCGGTTATCCAGCCCCCAGGTAAAGCCGTTGAGCAGCGCCTGCACGTTCAAGCGCGGCTTGGTGTAAAGGTCTGTGTCTTCCTTGGCTTTTCCATCTGGGTGCGCGTCCGGATCGGAGCGTTCCTTGCCTGCGCCGAAGCCGGTGAAGATAACTTTGCGAACATCAGCGCGCCCGTCGCCCTTGGTATCTTTGCAATAAAGGATGTCGGGGGATGCAGCCACGAATATGCCGCCGCCGTAACAGAACACGCCGGTAGGCCACGGCAACCCGTCCACGAAGACTGTGCTCTTATCGAACACGCCATCATGGTTGGTATCCTCCAGCAGGCGAATGCGTCCGAGATGGGCCCTGTCGGCCTGGGGCTGTGGGTAATCGCGCATCTCAACCACAAACAGCCGCCCGTTTTCGTCGAACGACATGGCGATCGGATCCACCACCAACGGTTCGGCGGCGACCTGTTCGAGGTGAAACCCCTTTTTGAGTTGAAACGTCTTCAGCGCGTTGGTGGCTTCGACGGGTGGGACGCGGGGTAAATCTTTTGGGCCCAGGGCCGGCTCAGCCGGCCAACTGGTCGCCGCAAAAAAGCCAGCCGCAGCCGCGAGAACAAAACACTTCATATTGGCAGCGGAAGTCTCCGGCAGGGCGTTGGGGTGGTTCAAGCTTTTTGTCGGTTTGCGTTCGCAGTCACATGGAACTTCGTTCACCCTCTCTTACCCGCAGCGACGGCGCGACAGCGCGGCAACAGAGAGTGCCGTGGTGAGCCTTTTGGCGAGTCAGATTTTTCTTGACCGTCTTGTTTTTTTTAGCTAAAATTCGACGGTGCCAAACCAAAAAGGCCAGCAGATGCGATACCGCGCTCCAGTCAATGTCGAAACAAGCGCGTTGATGATTGAGGGAGACCTGCCAACCGCGTTGCAAGGATTAACCCGCATGAAACTTGAAACCATAACAGACAACCGTATATTTGAAACCTAATGAAACAACAGAAAAGATGAAAACCCTAATCCCGCCAGGCGCAATCGGTAAAACGCAGGACGGCCGCTGGAAAACAGGCGACTATTTCCGTTGGTGCAACGGACAAAGTTACCAATTCCTTGCACGCGATGCTGATGGACTTCACGTCAGAGGTAAAGACGGCATCACCATCATATTTAGCTCAACATACGGATGGAGGGAACCAAACGAGCGAACAAACATTCTAACTGCCGACCAAAAACTGTTGTTTTGGGCAGTTGCCATTGTCATTTTTATGGTAATTCTGGGGTCCTTAATCAATCCGGGGCCGACGTACAAAAGCTACGATGAAAGAGTGCATGAAGAGTACAAAGTGCTCGAACAACAAGACAAGGCAAACGAGGCTTGGCTAGCCATTCAAATACAAAAAGGTATCGAGGAAGAACGGGTAAGACGGGCAAAACGGATAAAGCAAGGCATTGACGATGAATGAACCAAACAATAAAGCAAATCAGAAACCGACATGAAAACGAAACTTTTTACTACCCTTCTCTTGGCTGGACTAACAAGCGGTTGCTCTTCAGTAAATCGTACGGTTTGTGTGAACCCAGGGGCTATTCCACAGCCCGACGATCTTCGGCAGGGCGCGATGGGGATTAAGTTTTTAGACAAACGCGCCGATGATAGTTACGTCGGTTAAATTGGAGGCAGGGTGCCTCATGGTTGTAATCTAGTTGTGGTCGGCAACCTGGAAACAAGGCTTGGCGAGATTACTACAAAGATATGAGTGGTGCTCGTCGCATTGAACACGAAATAGGGGTTTCGCGGACGTCACAATTCTGGATGAATACATCAAAAATGTCCCTCCATAGCGACCTAGCAAAATGTCTCCATTGCGCAAAAACGATTTCTAACAACCTGTTTTAAGAAACAAAGCGGCGCCTCCATCTCTTTACTAACATCACCGGCAATAGGAAAAACTAAGACCTAGAAATAGGGGCATACTCATGAGAATTACAGCCGCCATCATCTTATGTGTGATTGGTATTTTTGGGTCGCTCCATTTGAAAACTTCCGGCGTTATATCAGAGCTTTCGCTTATTACTCTAATTTCTTTGAGTGTGTTTGTCGGTCTTATCATATATCTCTCAGATAGAATTACACATTTTAGCGTATCGAAGTTGGAAATAACTTTGAAAGAAATGAAGGAAACAGAGGCATCAGTAAAAGAGGTTGGGCGAGCAATCCTTGCGGTAATTGAAGCGTCCAGCCATTCGTTGATGTTAGAAACCTTCGACCAGAAAGCTTTAGATGGTGCGGTTGAAAAGTTGAAGAAACTAATCGCCTAACGAAGGGGAGTGGCCCTCGTGGCTCATTAACAAGTTTCACTTTGTTCATAATCGTTTATGGTTTACTTGACGTGGGTGGATAATCCCGTCACCTTATTAACCATCCCACTATTATTTACTGGTTGCGCCTCAATCATTGACGGCGGCTCCAAGCCAGGAACTGCTGGCTTTTCGGCTGATTTGCGTTAAATACATACTCCCGCTTAATTTTTTCACAGCCTCTGAGGCATCAGAGCCGGGGTGCGGGCGAGCGTTTCCCATTTTGAGCTTTGAACTGTTCCGAGCCATCCGCAACATTACCAATGCCCTGCCTTTGTGGAACTTTCCGAGTTTTTTTCGTGCATCTTGTACACTGAGGTTTCTGAGTCTTGGACAATCCCCTCCCTCCCGCGTAAGATGCACGCCGTGAGAGTAACTAAAAACCATGGTCCGAACCTGCTCAGGCCAAGCCCAAATCAACCAGCCCAAGAAGGTAAGAATGGATACCAAGGCCATAAAATCCATCCGTCCGAGATCCGCCGCAACATGAACCCTCGATCAAGATCCGAAGGTGTGAGCTTCGCTATATTGCTTATGGGCGCATCCATCCTGGGCACGCCGTTGGCTGCTCAAGCCGCCGTTAACGGTTCGATTGCCGAGGTCGCCAAAGGCAACACGGCCTTTGCGGTGGAGCTCTATCAACGAGAGAGAGCCAAGGGCCGCAACCTTTTCTTCTCTCCCTACAGCCTTTCGACCGCCTTGGCGATGACTTATGCGGGCGCGCGCGGCCAGACCGAACAAGAAATGGCACGCGTGCTCCATTTCGGCCTGCCACAAGCGGAGCTTCATCCAGCCTTTGGCCTGCTTGCGCGGCGGATGGAACAAATCGGCAGCAGCAACCAAGTCAGCCTGAGCGTGGCCAACTCTCTCTGGTGCCAGCGGACCTATCGCCTGGCGGCGCCATTCTTGAAGCTCAACTTGGATTATTACGGCGCAGAAGCCCGGTTGGTTGATTTCGCCGGAAGCAGCGAGGCCGCGCGCCAGGAAATTAACTCCTGGATCGCCCGAAAAACACAGGACAAAATCCCAGAGCTCCTTCAGCCCGGTCAATTGTCCCCCGACACACGGCTGGCGCTCTGCAATGCGGTGTATTTCAAAGGCAAGTGGGCCAGCCCTTTTGCTCCAGAGGCAACCCGCTCGCAACCATTCTTCACTGCGCCCGACCAAAAGGTCGAGATACCACTAATGTCGCAAAGCCTGAAATTGCGCAGCCGCGAGTTCAGCGACTTTTCAATCTTCATGCTGCCGTACACGGGCAGCGACCTCTCCATGGTCATCCTGCTGCCGAAGGCCGTGGATGGCCTGGACGCGTTGGAACAGCGCCTGGACGCTGCGAACTTGCAGGAGTGGCTTGCGGCGCTGGACGGGGCCGGCGAAGCCAGGGCTGAAGTCTTTCTGCCCAGATTCAAGTCGAACTGCCGGCTGGACCTGGCCAAGGAGCTGGCGGGGATGGGAATGCCGTCGGCTTTCACCCATAGCGCGGACTTCACCGGAATGACTGGAGCGCGTGACCTGTTCATCGGTGACGTGGTGCATCAGGCGGTGGTGGATGTGAACGAAGAAGGCACTGAGGCTGCCGCAGCTACGGCCGTGGGGATGCGGGCTACAAGCATCATGCGGACTGCTGTATTTCGGGTCGATCACCCCTTTGTCTTCGTGATCCGCGAAAATCAGACCGGCGCAATCCTGTTCCTCGGGAGAGTGGCTGACCCTTCAAAACCATCTTAAGAACAGCGAGACGCCGGGGTTTTGGGCGCGCGCCAGGAGCTCATTACAACAGGCGATGATGGGCCGCGGTTGATTTTCGGAACTCGCTAATTGCTTCTCTTTGTGGGAAAGCGCGCTAGACTGCGGCGCATGAATTCTGAATATGTTGAAGAAGTGGTTGACCTGACTCATCCCTCGGCCCAGCGCATCCTCAACATGACGGTTGAGCAGGCCCGCACGCTGATTCGACGCGGTCCAGCGGAGGCAGTCAGGCAGATTGAGGGATCCTTCGCGCTCATTGCCAGAGCAGGGAAAGTGGTCCGGCTGGCGCGTTCGCTGGATCGGCCAATGCGCTACTTCCTGGCCAAACGTCATCAGGGGCCGGCGCTGATCGTGGCCGACCGCATTGATGGCATCTGGGCCTGGTTAAAGCAAGAAGGTCTCGATGCTCAGTTCCATCCGAGCTACACTCGGATGGTGCCAGCCCATCATGTTGTCCAGATACACCTGGTCGGCTGCCCGGACCCGGACCCGATTTACGAACGCTTTTTCACGCCGCGCCGCAACGCGCTCTCGACGGACCTTGACGAAATCGGCGCACGCTACATTGGCGCACTGGCGGACGAAATCGCCAAATGGCTCCGAGGCATCGCTGACGGGGCGCCGCTGTCCCCAACAGAGGCGGGAGCGCCTGCATCGGACGGAGGGAACTCCGCCGTCTGCGTCAGATCCGCTGCTGCTTCGGGGGGGGCCACCCGAGCTGCTGAACCCATCGGCGTCTGCTTCTCCGGCGGCATTGATAGCGGCGCGGTGTTCCTGGTTCTTTACCATTGTCTGCTGAAATTGGGGATGAACCCGGCCCGACTGAAAGCTTTTACGCTATGTGTCCAGGACGGACCGGATCTGGACCAGGCCAGGACTTTCCTGCAACGGCTGGGCCTTGGACTTTTTCTCGAATTGATCGAGGCAAATCCTTCGTCGCTGGATCCGCTCGAAACTATCCGAGTCCTGGAGGATTACAAACCGCTCGATGTCGAGTGCGCCTTGATGGGCATCACGCTCTGCCGGGGCATCCGCCATCGCTATCCGGACTGGAGATTCCTGGTGGACGGAGATGGGGGAGACGAGAACTTGAAAGATTATCCGATTGAAGAGAACCCGGAACTGACGATTAAGAGCGTGGTGAACAACCGTTTGCTCTATCAGGAAGGCTGGGGCCTGGGCACGATGAAACATTCGTTGACCTATTCCGGCGGGCTGAGCCGCTCCTATACGCGTACCTACGCGCCGGCCCGATATTTCCATTTCGAAGGGTTCAGTCCGTTTACCCGCCCGAATGTCATCGAGCAGGCTGAGGGAATACCATTCACCGCTTTGACCGGCTATGACGTGGGGAAACTTTACCAACTCAAAGGAGACATCGTCAGGCGCGGCGTAAAGGCGCTGACCGGGCTCGACATGCCGATTTTTCCCAAACGCCGTTTTCAGCACGGCGCACTCCGCGTGGACCACTTGCGGCAGCGCCTTTCCGGGCACGAGACCGAATACCGGAAGCAATTTCTAGGGCTTTATAATTAACAAGAACGAAAGCTCATAAAGATCCCGGTTTTGCGGCATCTTGGAGCCATCATGGTTTCCACCAATTCCATTGACGAAGCAGGGCGGCCAGCGGGAAGAACCGATGGAAGAGCCATGCCCTCACCCTTGATCCCTCTCCCATCGGATGGGAGAGGGCCGGGGTGAGGGTGGTATCGGTAGCTCCCGTAACTGTTCAAGTCTCCGCGCGGCCCGACCCGCGCTGGCGACATGAACAGTTACTGGTTTTCTCTGAATGTGTAGTGCTTCCTGGAGACCGCAGAGTAAATGACTTAAATCAGTGACAGCAACTGGACTTTTCCCGGTCGTTCCGGACCAGACGATTACCGGTTGGATTATGGCCCAGAGGCCACCACGGACGGGAACGCTTGATCCTTTCAAGCCTCATAATTTCTTCGTGGAGCAAGAAAGGGCCGAATCAGGCCGGGTCGCGCGTTCCGCTGTCATTCTGCTGACTAACAAGGAATGTCCCTGGCGCTGCCTGATGTGTGATCTTTGGAAGAACACACTCACCGATACCGTTCCTCCAGGCGCTATCCCCAAACAGATCCATTACGCACTGGCGCAACTGGGCGCCACTCCCGAGCAGATCAAACTCTATAACAGCGGCAGTTTTTTTGACGCTGCGGCTATTCCGTTCGTGGATTATCCAGCCATCGCCCGCACGGTCGCCATCGCGAAGCACGTCGTAGTCGAATCACATCCGCGGCTGGTGGGCGAAAGAGCGCTGAAACTTCGGGACTTGCTCTGCGGTTCCCTGGAAGTAGCGATGGGGCTTGAGACCGTGCATCCGGCGGTGCTCCCACGGTTGAACAAGAAATTCACCCTGGCGCACTTCTCGCAGGCGGCTGACTTCTTGCGCCAGGAGCGAATCGCGGTGCGCGCGTTTGTGCTGGTGAAGCCCCCGTTCATGAATGAAGAAGAAGCCGTGGAGTGGGCAGTCAAGTCGGCAGAGTTCGCCTTCGCTTGCGGCGCAGCGGTGGTTTCACTCATCCCGACGCGCACCGGCAACGGCGCGCTGAACCGCTTGGGCGAAGCGGGCCAGTTCGCGCCGCCGCGGCTTTCCACGCTGGAGCAGGCGTTGGAAGCCACTTTGAATCTGCAGCGTGGCAGAGTCCTGGCCGACACCTGGAACCTGGAACAGTTTTCCTCCTGCGCGGCCTGTTTGGAACAGCGCCGGCAACGGTTGCACACCATAAATCTGGCGCAGAAGAGCGTGCCGGTCATCGAGTGCCCGGTTTGCGGCGGATGAACGCCCCTCGCTTTCAAGTCGTGGTGCTCGGCTCCGGCTTCGGTGGTTCGCTCATGGCCATGGCCGCCCATCGGCTTGGCCTTGCCACTGCGCTGGTGGAACGCGGGCGGCATCCGCGTTTTGTGATTGGAGAATCTTCCACACCTTTAGCCAATCTGCTGCTTGAGGAAATCGCCGGCGAGTACGCTCTGCCCTTCGTGCGCCCCCTCTGCAAATGGGGGAGTTGGCAACAGAAAACTCGCCACATCGCATGCGGGATCAAGCGCGGTTTCACTTTTTATCATCACCAGTCTGGCCGGCCTTTTGCACCGGACCCGGAACTTCGCCGGCAACTGTTGGTTGGCGCCAGCCCGAATGAAAACGTCGCCGATACCCATTGGTACCGGCCAGAATTTGATCACTACCTGGTGCAGCAGGCCCAAACCTTGGGCGTGACGTATTGGGACCAGGTTGAGATCACCGCCATCACCGAGCAGCCGGATGGGCTGCGACTGGCGGGCAAACGGTCGGGCCAATCCTTGGAGCTAGCAGGCGAGTTTGTCATTGACGCCACTGGGCCGCGCGGGTGTCTGTATCGGGCGCTGGGCCTGGCGGAGAAACCCTTCGCCACCCTTCCGCCGACGCAGGCGCTTTTTTCCCACTTTGCCGATGTCAGGCCTTTGCCGGATTCATTCCAAGCCAACGGCGATGTCCCGCCTTACCCGCCGGAGCAGGCAGCGGTGCATCATATTTTTCCGGGGGGTTGGGTCTGGGTGCTCAAGTTCAATAATGGCCTCACCAGTGCCGGCGTGGCGGCCACCGACCCAGAGGCGGGGACCCTGGAATTTCAGGCTGGAGAGCCGGCCTGGAAAAGACTTTTGGAACAGTTCCCTTCCCTGGCAGAAATCTTCGGCTCGGCTCGGGCGGTGGTCCCTTTCGTTCACCAACCGCGCATCGCTTTCCGGAGCGCAGTCATCAGTGGCCGGCGTTGGGCCCTGCTGCCTTCCGCCGCCGGGGTAATTGACCCGCTACTGTCCACCGGGTTTCCGTTGACCCTGCTTGGGATCTGCCGCCTCGCCCGCCTGCTGGCATCACACTGGCAAAGGTCCTCCTTCCACGCCGGTCTGCGCGAGTATGCCCAGTTGACCGCGCTGGAATTGGAAACGACGGCCCGGCTCATAGGCGCCCTTTATGCCACAATGGACCGGTTCGAACTGTTCCAGCAACTCAGTTTGCTTTATTTTGCCGCCGCCAGTTTCTCTGAAGCCGCACAACGCCTCGGAAAAACGCACCTGGCGGATTCCTTCCTGCTTTGCCGGCATCCGGTCTTCTCGGCGCAACTGCGGCAATTCTGTGACGCGGCCAGCCAACCTCTTTCCGCCCGCAGAGCCGACTGTTTGACCCGAGACATCGTCGAAGCCGTCGAGCCATTCGACGTCGCGGGACTCACCGACCGCTTTCGTCACCCGTGGTATCCGAGCTTAACGTCTGACCTGTTCCGCAATGCCCCCAAGCTTGGCGCCAGCCAAACCGAGATTGCGGCGATGGTCAAAAAATGCGAGTAATAGGCACCGGCAGCATCGCCGGTGTTTCTTGTTTCGAGGGCTTCCTCCCGTCTCCCCTTTTTAATCATTTCGTTAAAATTCTTCTCATCGCTTGTTCTCTTCGAGAGCCGACTTCCTGTCCGAGCTTTTCTTAATGCTTAAAATGGAAGCCAAGTTTTTTTGTGCTTCGGCATAATCGGGCTTGAGCCTCAGTGCTTGTTGAAACTCGCGAATGGCTTCATCGAGTTGTCCTTTGCGGCTCAACGCGACCCCGAGATTGAAGTGGGCCATGGCATAGTCGGGTTTCAACTTGAGAGCTGCCAGGTATTGGGTGATTGCTTCATCCAGTCGTCCTTGTTTGTCCAACGTTACCCCCAGGTTGTTGTAAGCGTCGGCGGAATTGGGCTGGAGTTTCAGAACGGTTTGAAATTCTCGAATGGCGTCGTCCAAACGCCCTTGGCGGCCCAGGGCTGCCCCCAGGTTGTAATGCGCTGCAGCGTGGTCAGGGTTCAAGCGCAACGCCTGTTGGTAGTGGTCTGCTGCCTGGTCAACGCGGCCTTGCTTGTCCAGAGCAGCACCCAGGTTGTTATGAGCATCGGCGAAATTGGGCTTGAGCTTAAGGGCTTGCAGATACTGGCTGATGCCCTCATCCGGGCGCCCTTGCTCGTCGAGAACCACGCCCAAATTGTTGTATGCCTCAGCATAACCGGGCTTTTCTTTCAAGGCTTCCTGGAACTGGCGCAGGGCCTCATCCAGGCGCCCTTGTTTGTCCAATGCCGTTCCCAGGTTGTAATGTGCCAGGTAATTGTTCCTGGTAACCAGAATGGCATGCCTGAACAGGCTTTCAGTATTTTTCCAATGGCCGATTTGGACACGAGTCAGCGCGGCGCAGAACCAAACCGCTGACGCGAAGGCTGCGCCGGCAAGGACGCGTTTCACAACTTCTTTGGCCTCTACGGAAATTGCGAGGCGGTGGAAAGTCTCCCTACCGGGCCTGATCAACTCATTGACTCCCCACACCAAAGCCAACACCACCCCAATGGACGGAAGGTAAGAGTAGCGGTCGGCCATGGATTGTTCGCCTGCCGGAACCAGACCAATGACCGGCGTCAAGGTGCCCATAAACCATAACCACCCGACCAAGAGCCAGGGCTGCGGACGACGCAGGCGGAGCGCCAACGTGGAGATCGCTAACAACAACAGACTGGCAGCCAACACTGCATTGACCGACCAGGGAGCAGCCGGGGGATAGAAGACCGCAAGATGCATCGGCCAGAACAGTTTCCCAAGGTATCTGCAGTAGGAGACCAAAGCGTTTCCTGCTCGCTCCGCCAAGGGCATGTCCGACAGCATGGCGCCTCCACTTTTCTGGACAATAACGGTTATCACACTCACAACGACCGCGAGGAGAATGAACGGCATTTTTTCCGCCACCGAATGGAGGACCATTCCCACGTCCGACTGCAAACCCTTGCCCTCCGAACCCTGAGCTCCTGCCGCCGGGATCGGGAAGCGGCGCAGGGGCCAGTAGTCGAGCAGAATCAAAATGAACGGAAGGGTCACCAGCATCGGCTTACTCATCAGGCCCAGGGCGAAGAGGACGAGCGTAAGAGCGTAATAGCGTCGAGCGTGATTGGGGATGCGGTGCGGGCGGTGAGAAAATGGCCTCCTCTCCCCATCCCTCTGCTCCCGTGGAGGCTTGGCATTACCCACAATTCCGGAATTCCGTCGCGTCCAATCCCAAAGGGATTGTGTCCTCCAGCCCAGGGTTGCGAGCCTGCGAGCTACCCTGGGTAATCGTGCAAGCCACGTCTCAACCCCAACGGGGTTGTGGCCGCGCTCGCCACCCACGGACGCAACCCCGTTGGGGTTGGGTCGTCCCGACGCGCTGGACCCAGGGTAGCTCGTTCCTCGCAACCCTGGGCTTTGTTGCAGAATCCCTTCGGGATTCGCACCATTCTTCATCCAAGATGTGGGTAATGATAAGCGTGGAGGAGAGGGAGGAGATTTTTCAGACACACTCTTAGACTCCTCCGTGTATCGTACATAGGCCCACAGGGTCAGCATAAAGAAAAATGCGCTGAGCACGTCCTTGCGCTCGGCCACCCACGCCACTGACTCTACCCGCAGCGGATGCAACCCAAACAACATTGCGACAATCAGACTCCGCCAGGTTGCGCCGGTCATCCGCTTCAACACCGCGAAGGCGAGCATCGTATTCGCGGCATGGAGCAATACGCTGGTCAAATGGTGCCCCCAAGGCCCGAAACCAAATAGCTGGCAGTCCAACATGTGCGAAAGCCAGGTCATCGGATGCCAGTTGGCAGCTTGCGAACTGGACAAAGCCCACTTGAAGTTTTCCCAGGTCAGCCCTTGTTGCACGTGGCGGTTCGCGGTGACGTATTCGGGGTCGTCGAATCCGACAAAGCCATTGCCAGTGGCCGGGAAAAACGCCCAGAGCACCAGCGCAAAGAGCAAGACGCATAACAGAAGCCCTTGGCGGCGGCGCAAGAAGCCAGGAAAGGTGTCCACCATCGCGGAGCGGAAGCCCTGATTTGGCGCGGACGCCTCTTTCACCACTATTTTGGACATGGAATCCAGCCTACGAATTTGGCGCGGCAGTCAATACCACGTAAAAAGTGCTGCCCTTGCCAGCGGCGCTCTTGAGCCCAATCCGGCCGCCATGCGCGACCGTAATCTCCCGGGCGATGGATAAGCCGAGGCCAGCGCCGGTCCTGGTCTGGCCGGGCACACGAAAGAAGCGATCAAAAATTCGCGTCTGATATTCCTCGGGGACGCCTGGACCCTGGTCGCTGACGCTGAATGAGACGCAATTATCGCCGGCTGGAGCGGCGCGCAGGAAGATCTCGCCGCCCAGCGGGGAATGTTTGATGGCGTTGGTGATGAGGTTGGTAAAAACGTGGCTGATGCGTTGGCGATCCACTGAGACAGCAGGCAAGTCCGGCTCAACCATACAGCTTAACTTCAGGCCTTTGGCCGAGGCTCTTTCCGCCGTTTCCGCAATCACGCTTTGGAGTAACTCAGCCGGGGCCGCTGGTTCCTTGTTCAACTGCGCGTCGCCTGCCTCCAATCGCGCCAGGTCGAGCAAGTCGTTCAAAATGCGGAGCATTCTTTCCGCGTCATCGCGCGCCGCCAACAACAGTTCGTCTTGCTTGGTCGTGAGTGCGCCGACGGTTTTTTCCAGCAGAATGTGCAGGGTCATCCGCACCCCGGTCAGGGGTGTTTTCAACTCGTGGCTGACCGTGGCCACGAGGTTGGTCTTGGCCGCGTCCAGCAGCCGAAAGCGGGTGACATCGTACAAGACGACCGCTACGCCGAAGAGCGCGTCTTGCTTATCGCGCATGGCCAGGATGCGCGGCAGAAAGAATTTGTCCCCGCCGTTGATTCTATACAGGACGACCTCGTCAAAACTGTGGGGAAGAAAATTCTCGCCGCTCGCAAGTGTCCTTTGGGCCAGTTCGCGCAAGCGGGGAGGCAACTGGTTGTCGAGGTGAAGGCCGGAGGCGAGCTCATCTGCCGCCGGGTTTTTTAGTTCGATGCGCCCGTCATTGTTCAACACGAAGATCGGATCGGGAAACGACGCCAGCGTGGTTTCCATCGTGCGATGCAGCCGGACAATTTTTTCGGTGGTGCTTTGGCGATACTCCTGGAGTTGGGCCGCCATTTTGTTGAAGGCGACAGCCAGTTGGCCCAACTCATCCCCGGAATTGACTGGCACCGGCTGGCCGGGTTTTCCTTCGCCCAATGCCCGGGTCGCCCGGGTCAAGGATTGGATGGGCAGCAAAATCGAGCGGCTGAGGTGGTAACAGGCATAAGCGGAAATGAGCAGCGCGATGCCCATTCCGATCACCATCAGGCGGGTCACGTCGCGAGTGATTCTCTCGATGTTGTGGCTGGTGGCCAGAATGGCCTGCTGATTCAGGTCCCGAATTTTTCCCAAGTCGGCATTTAGTCTGAGGACGCCGGGCACAATTTCCTGGTCATACACCTGATGTTGGCTCTGGGAGCTGTCGGCGGAACCAAGCCTGGCCAGCCCCGCCTTGAAGGCGTCGTAATGGGTTGCCAACTGGCGGTTCAACTCCTCTTCGCCGGGCAAGGAGACGCTCTTGAGCAGCCCGGCGCGATTTTCCTCAAACCGTTTTTGGTTTTCGGCGAATACCTTGCTTTCGGCATTTTGTTTGCCCGCAGAAACCCACACCTC